>Ga0207701_10000551_pt1 | contig 38977 bp, 35 predicted proteins | sample KBSSwiSSwithPhiX_FD_184294 | JGI IMG/M metagenome (GOLD analysis project Ga0207701, IMG submission 184294) | Switchgrass rhizosphere bulk soil microbial communities from Kellogg Biological Station, Michigan, USA, with PhiX - S5 (SPAdes) (version 2) | ecosystem: Environmental > Terrestrial >... | reverse complement strand
CCGCCGCGGCCTGTGCTCTTTTTCTTACCTTGTCGCGCGGACTCACCCCCACGACCTGTCCTCTCGCGGCTATCGCCGCTCGAGGGCTGATCGATCAGCGATCCGCTTAGGGAGCGGTTCTGTTTGGACGCCGGTTTTCCATCTTTCTTGCCACGCCTCGCCACCACGCCCATCACCGTGCGGTAATAGTCGCAATCGTCGCGGACGACGCACTTGTCGCAGAGTGGACGTGGCTTGCAGATTCGACGGCCGTGAAGGATCAGCGTGTCGGACGTGACGGTCCACTTGGCCGGGGGCATGGCGTCGCACAGTTGCTGCTCCACAACTTCGGGATCCTCGGATCGCGCGATTCCGATCCGATTCGCGACGCGGAGCACGTGACGATCGACGGGAAGGCCGGGGATCCCGAGTGCGTGTCCGAGGACGACGTTGGCGGTTTTGCGTCCGACCCCCGGAAGACTGACCAGTTCGCTCATCGAGCCCGGGACCTCACCCCGATGTTTCTCGACGACTTCGGTGGCCATTCCGAGAAGCGATCGGGACTTCGCACGGAAGAACCCGGTGGACTGGATCTGCGGCTCGAGTTCATCGGTGGTGGCCTGTGCGAGCGCGGCGGCGTTCGGATATCGCTTGAAGAGCGCCGGCGTGACCCGATTGACGCGCTCGTCAGTGCATTGCGCCGAGAGGATGGTCGCAACGAGCAGGTCGTACGGTGTCGAGAAATTCAGTTCCGTGTCGGCGTTGGGGTGCTGACCCGCGAGCTTCGCCATGATCCGTCGTGTGTCCTCGACGGACTTCGATGGGGCGGGCTTTCGCGCGGTGGCACCTTTCGGCATGCGCCGATTGTACCGCCGGCCCTCTTTTTCGTGGCTTCCGGCTGTTGCTGACGTCCAACCTAAAGGCGGAAGCCACAGGGAGCGGGCGTGACTCAGCGCGTTGGCGGTTTGGTTGCCGGTTTGGTCGATGCGACGGCGGTCAAGAGCGCGATCAACGCCTTGTCACCTTGAAGACGAGAGGTGCCCACGACAACGGTCTCGCCAATGTCCATCGTGAAGCTCGTGTCGATGACCGTCCGATTGCCGGGTTGCGCCATCGCACGCCGTCTGCTGTTCTCGACCTGAGCCTGCGCCTGCTCCCGTTCGATTTCTGACAGTTGCGCTCGAGCCTTCTGGACCTCGGGATGATTGTCGTTGTAGCGCTGTTTGAGATTGCGGATCTGCGCTTCCACTTCGGCTCGTTTCTGGCTCAGGAGCGCCATGCGGTTGTCGTCGATCGGTTGTTGGGCGGCGGCAAGCGGCGTTCGCGGGCGTGAGTCGCGCAGCGAAAACCGCACGGACCACTTTCCGCTCGTGTCCGTCCGATTCGGTTCGAGCTCGAGATCGTAGTATTCCGTTTCACCTTCACCTCGAAGCCGCGTCACGATCGCGGATCGTCCGCAACACAGCGTCCACTGCGTATCGAGCAGCTTGTAGGCTTTGTAGGGCAGGAAATCCTTCATGTCCGCGAGCGCCTTACGCGCCGCCGGCGGCACATTGTCCGCCGCGACAGATCCCTGCATCTCGCCGAGAACGAGGACGACGCTGAAGCCCTGGGGCGCCGGCATGTTGGCCCGCTCCGCCATCGACAGGCGCGCGCCGCGTTGGCCGCCGCGAGCGGGAGCAAGCGCGGCGTCCCCTTCCTGCGCCGCCGCGAACCCTGTATAGAGCAGCCCCATCGCCATCGTCAGACACGTCACCCGGAGCAGATTCCTCATCGCATGGTCGCTTTCAGATCGAATTCGGAGTTGAACACCCAGATGATGCGAGTGCCGCCGGGTGTCAGGAATTGAAGTTGACGATTGGGTACGCTGGCCTCGGTCCCCGTGGCTTCCGGGCGGGCGTCGCCCGGCACAGTGGTCGTGGTCTCGGGCGGCGTCGGCAGATCGCCTCTGTGCCTGACCACAATCCCGACTGCAATCATCGCAACAACCGTTGCCGCCACGAACATCGGACGCGTCCAGGACCAGCGTTCAGGTTCCGGAATCCTGGCCGACGCGGCGGCAAGCATCGCTCGCCGCATCGACTCCGCCTCGTCCGGCGACAGCCGATCGTTCTCGTCGCGGGCGTCTGCTTCGCGCAGCGCCCTTCGCCAGTCAGTCATCGCGTCCTCTCCCCAGTGCCTTCGCCATTTCACGCCGCCCAATCGAGAGGTGCCAGCGGACGGTCACCGGCGTCACGCCGAGCAGGCGAGCGATTGCCGGAATCGTGGTCCCCTCGATCTCATACATCAGCAGAATCGCCCGCCGGCGGGGCGGGAGGCTCTGAAGCGCCTGCCGCACGAGCGACTGCGCGATCAGGTGAGGCTCCGGATCGAAAGCGGGTTCCGATTCGACGCTGCCGTTGAGCCGCGCCCTCGTTCGCACGGCGTGCTGCCGCCATCGATCGCGACAAATGTTGATGAGCACGCGCACCAGCCAGGCCTCTTCATGGCTTGCGCCGGCCGGTATCGAGCCGGGCGAGCGCGCCGCCCTCAAAAATGTTTCTTGAACCAGATCGTGTGCGTCTTCTGACGTTCGCGACAGCCGCCGGGCCAGCCTGAACAGGCGTTGATGATGCACGTCGAACAGGGTGCCCAGACGAGCGGCCACATCCCCGGGCGGCTGGTCCACAGCCACCGTCATCGCGATCGCCTGCCCATCCATCATGCTGCTAGACGTTTGGTAGGAGGATTGTGTTGGTATCAGTTCCCAGGCGCCCGCCATGCTACAGTCTTTTCATCATGAACGAACGCAAGCAGATCAACTTCACGATTGTTCCCGACGATTCGGCGGACGTGCCGCGAACCTACGCGAACTTCTGCGCGATTTCCCATACGCCGTTTGATTTCACGCTGGCGTTCTGCGAGGTCTTGCCACTGTCCGAGAAGGATATCCAGGCTGCAGAGGCGCAGCACGTCGTGCGCGCACCGGTCAGAGCGAAGGTCGTTGTTCCGCTTCAGGTGGTGCCCAACCTGATTGCGGCACTCCAGGAACACATGCGGGTGTACTCGGAATCAACCGGACAGACCTGGGACGCGAAGGGGCCGGTTCACTGAACTGGGGAAAGTTAAAAGTTAGAAGTTAAGAAGTACGGTGGCGCTCAGTACTTTCTCATCACGCCCACGACAACGCCCTGCACCTGCACCTGGTCCGGGGCCGCAACAATAGGCTGCATGGCGGGATTGGCAGGCTGGAGCCGGATTCGGCCGCTTTCACGATACAGTTTCTTCAGCGTGACATCGGAGCCGTGGAGAAGCGCGATCACCATTTCGCCGTTTTCCGCGGTGCGTCGATCCTCGACGATCACAAAGTCCCCGTCACGGATTTGTTCGTCGATCATCGAATCGCCCTTGACCCGCAGCACGTACGTGTCGCGTTTCCCGACCAGATCCTCGGGGACGGCGATCGTTTCGCTGCCGACGACGGCTTCGATGGGGGAGCCGGCGGCCACATAGCCAAGCATGGGGAGCTCAACCGCACGGCTCGCCAGGCGGGCGGGAACGACCTCAACCGATCGGCTGCGATTCCACGCGCGCTTGATGAACCCTTTCTCTTGCAGGTTGGTCAGGTGCTTGTGGACGGTTGCCAGCGACGACAGGCTGAAGCGTCGCCCGATTTCTTCGAGGCTGGGCGCATAGCCGTGTTGCTGGATGAAATCGTTGAGAAAGTCCAGAATCTCGCGCTGACGCTTGGTGAGTGGCAGCATGCGGCGCACTATACGCAAAAGAAAAGCGAAAGTCAACGGCCGTGTTTACTTTCGCCGCCAAACGACGGTCTAAATGACAGGTGAGCATCGACAGTACGACCTATCGGCCCTGGCCGGCGATGAGGCCGCGGCGCTGGCAGGTGACCGTGACCCGAGACCGCACTGACACAGCGCGGCCTGAGGCTGCCGCGGCCTCCGCCAGCGAAGATGATCGCGCCCTCGTAGGAGCCTGCTTACGCGGCGACCGCCAGGCGTTCGACGTCATCGTCGAACGGCATCAGCGCCACGTCTATCAGTTGTGCTATCGATTCGCAGGCAATCACGAGGACGCCAGCGATCTCGCGCAGGACGTGTTCATTCGCGCATATCGCGGGCTGCACAGCTTCAAGGGCAACTCTGCGTTCAGCACCTGGCTGTATCGGATTGGCGTCAATGTCTGCTTGAACCGGCTCGGGTCGCGCGCGCAGAAATGGACGCCGCTTGAAATCACCGATCAGCCCGACGTTCGCGCCGAACGCGCGGACGTGCGGCTGTTGCGCGGCGAACGCGCAGCCGAAGTACGTGCCGCCATCGCCAAACTCCCGAGAAAGCAGCGAGCGGCGCTGGTGCTGCGGATCTATCACGACCTGCCGCACGATGAGATTGCCGAGATCGTCGGGACGTCGGTGGGCGCAGTGAAAGCGAATTTCTTTCACGCGCTCGCAAACCTGAAGAAGTTGCTGCAATCAAAGTCATGATGAGTGGTTTCAAACCTCGTACGACAGTGGCGAACGAGCGCCCGCCTACGCCAACGCTCCGGCGAGGTCTCGCCGTAGCGCTTCGCGCGGAGGCGGACGCGAGTGAGCCCAGGCGAGCGCAGCGGGGCATGCGGGGCCCCGCGAGCGAGTGTGTAGGGGAGTCCGAGGGACGAAGCCCCTCGGAGTGATCATGAAGCACCTGAACTCCGCCGAATTCGTTGACCTGATCGAATCGTCGCCAGCACTGGCACCCGAGCGGCTTCGCCATGTCGAGACGTGCACGAGGTGCCGCACGGAAGTGGAGACGCTCCGCGAGATGCGCATCGCGGCGCTCGAGGATGGTGGCGCCGAGCCGTCGCCGCTCTTCTGGACTCACTTCGCGGCCCGGGTGTCGGCTGCTGTTCGCGACGAACCGGCCCCGGTCGCCGCGGCACCGTGGTTCCGCCGGCCCGTGATGACGTGGGCGACGGCCGCCTCTATCGTCACGCTCGTCGCCGCGATTACAATCTGGCGCGCGACGCTTCACGCACCCGCGCCGGTGGTGCCGGTCGCACGACACGCTTCGCTCGCCGATGTGGTGCTGCCAGGCATGGCCGCCGCAGATGCCGACGATGTGGATGCGGACGAGGCGTGGGCGGTCGTCCGTGCGGCGACTGTGGATTTGAATTGGGACGATGTGCACGCGGCGGGAATTGCCGCGCATCCCGGCGACGTTGAAAACGTGGCGCTGGCGCTGAACGCGGACGAACGTCACGAGCTGGCGCGGTTGCTCGACGAAGACCTGAAGCACAACGGAGCGTAGACACCATGATGGGTTCGCTGCTGACGGTGTTCCTCGTGGCAAGTCTCGGTGCGTCCGAACCGCTGCCGCGAACGAACCAGGCCGCAAAAGCTGAGCCGGACACGCGGGCGAAGCGTCCGGCAGCCGAACGAGCAGCGGGAGCGCTGTCACCGGGCGAAGTGGTCGGCATGCTCGACGCCTACGCCCTGGTCCAGGCGCAGGACGCGCTGCAGCTGAACGATTCCCAATACGGGACGTTCGTCAACCGGTTGAAGAACCTTCAGCAGACACGCCGCAGGAATCAGCAAGCGCGCAATCAGATCGTCCAGGAGCTCCGTCGGCTGGCCGGGCCGCAGGCCACGGTGCCGGTAGACGAGGCCGCCGTTCGCGACCAGCTCAAGGCGCTACGCGATCTCGACGAACGTTCGACCGCAGATCTGCGGCGAGCCTACGACGCCCTCGACGAGGTACTCGATGTTCGCCAGCAGGCCCGGTTCCGGATCTTCGAGGAAATGATCGAACGCCGGAAAATGGACCTTCTGATGCGAGCCCGCCAGGGGGCGGCCGGCCGCCGGGGTGGTGGGCAGTAAGCCTTCATCAAATCCGTCGCGCCTTGCTACAATCGAAACATGAGCCGGCGTTCCCTGGCGTGGGTGCTTGGCGCACTCCTACTTCTGACACCCCTTGCGGCACAGGGCCGCCTGTCCAAGGAAGACGCGGACAGGTTCGAGTCCAAGCTGACCAGGATCGTCGCCTTCGGCAACGCGCCCGCGCTCAAAGCGGCAAAGCCGCAAAGCACGCCGGTCACCGACGCCGAGGTGAATTCCTACCTCAAGTTCAACGCGGGTAGTCAAATCCCCACGGGGATCGTCGATCCGGTGCTGAACGCCCTGGGCGACGGCCGCGTCTCAGGCCGCGCCCTCGTCGATCTCGATGCGGTCCGGACCCAGAAAAAACGCGGGTGGCTCGATCCGCTCGGCTACCTCACCGGCAAATTGCCCGTGAACGCCTCCGGGGTACTGACCACCCAGGATGGCAAGGGGCAATTCGTTCTGCAGTCGGCCGACATCTCGGGCATCACCGTGCCCAAGAGCGTGCTTCAGGAACTGGTTTCCTATTATTCGCGCTCGAAGGAAAACCCCGAAGGCATCAATATGGATGCCCCGTTCGAACTTCCGGCCCGCATCAGGGAAATCAAGGTCGGAACAGGCACGTCGACGGTCGTGCAGTAACGCGAAGCGCAAACCGCGATCTCCTGTGATTTCCCCAGACACGTCGCTTCAATATTTGAAGGGCGTGGGCCCCAGACGCGCGGCGGATCTCCAGCGCGTCGGCCTTTCCACGATCGAAGATCTGCTCGACCGCTTTCCGATCCGCTACGAGGATCGCGGCACCTTTCAAACGATCGCCTCGCTGCGCCCGGCGATGACGGCGTCGGTCGCCGGCGAGGTCATCTCGTGCGGCATCCGCCCGACGCGACGGCCGCGGTTCAAGATCTTCGAGATGCTCGTCCGCGATCGCACCGGGGCGCTGCGAGCGGTGTTCTTCAACCAGCCGTTCCTGAACGACGTCTTCCACCCCCACCAGCGCGTGATCCTGTTCGGCCGCCTCGAGCTGACGTCTCACGGCATGCAGATGCAGAATCCGCAGTACGAGATTCTGAAGGCGGAAACGGATGGGGAAGGGGCGGAATCAGACGACGAGACGCTGCATACCGGGCGCATCGTCCCGATCTATGAGAAGACCGGCACCCTGACGACAAAGATGCAGCGCGTGATCGTGCACCAGGCACTCTCGCAGCTGCCAGCGCACGTCATCGATCCGCTGCCGGCTGACGTCAGGGCGCGTCAGCAGCTCATCGACCGGCGCACGGCGCTCCTCGACGTCCACTTTCCGCCGGCAGGAACCCCGATTGACAGCCTGAATGCGTTCAGGTCACCGGCGCAGCGTCGCCTGATCTTCGAAGAGTTCTTCTTGTTCCAGCTCGGGCTCGTGCTGCGCCGGAGACGCGCGGACGCCGAGCGCAAGCCTCGTTCGGCGATTGTCACCGACGACATCCGGGAATCCGCGCGGCGCGTCCTGCCATTCAGGCTCACGGGCGATCAGAAGAAGGTGATTGCCGAGATCGTCGAGGACATGAAGCGGCCGCAGCCGATGAATCGCCTGCTCCAGGGAGACGTCGGCTCGGGGAAAACCATCGTCGCGCTGATCGCCGCCATCGTCGCGATGGAGAACGGATTCCAGGTCGCGTTCATGGCGCCGACCGAGATCCTCGCCGAGCAGCACTTCATCACGATCCGACGCCTGCTGGAGTCGTCGCGCTTCCGCGTCACGCTCCTGACCGGCGCCACGCCGGCGAAGAAGCGGCGTGAGCTCCAGGCAGAACTCGCCGGCGGCTCGATTCACCTGGTCGTCGGCACGCACGCGCTCGTCGAAGACCCCGTGGGATTTCACGAGCTCGGGCTCGTCATCATCGACGAGCAGCACCGATTCGGCGTGCTCCAGCGCGCCACGCTCCGGTCGAAGGGTCTGCGCCCCGACGTCCTCGTCATGACCGCGACGCCGATCCCGCGAACGCTCGCGCTCACGACGTATGGCGATCTCGACGTGTCGGTCATGCGGGAAATGCCGCCGGGGCGGCACCCGATTAGAACCATCGCCAAACCGGAATCCCGCCGCGACGAGATCTACGACTTCATCCGCAAGCAGATCGACGGCGGCCGGCAGGTCTACGTCATCTATCCGCTCGTCGAAGAGTCCGAAAAAGTTGACCTCAAGGCGGCGACGGAAATGGCCGATCACCTCGCGCAGGACATATTCCCGTCCTATCGCGTCGCGCTGCTTCACGGACGGATGAAGGCGGACGCGAAGGAGCGCGTCATGGCGGCGTTCGCGCGCGGCGAGTTCGACGTGCTCGTCTCGACCACGGTCGTGGAAGTCGGCGTCGATGTCGCGAATGCGTCGGTGATGCTGGTGGAGCACGCCGAGCGGTTCGGCCTGTCGCAGCTTCATCAGCTGCGCGGCCGGGTCGGGCGCGGCCCGCACCAGTCCTATTGCATCCTGCTCTATCAACATCCGCTGACCGAGCAGGGACGCGCGAGGTTGAAAGCCCTGACGGATACGAGCGATGGCTTCGAAATCGCCGAGCGCGACCTCGAGCTCCGCGGCCCCGGCGACTTCTTCGGCACGCGCCAATCCGGGATGCCCACGCTGCGCGTCGGGGACCTCGTGCGCGACCATCAGCTGATGGAGGCCGCGCGGCGTGAAGCGGTCGCCGCCCTTGACGACCCGCAGCAGGCCGCCAGCCTCACCGCGTTCGTGCGCACGAACTGGGAGCAGCGATTCGGGTTGGTGGGGGTTGGATAATCAAAGTTGCCAGTTCCCAGTTGCCAATCCCGCAAACTGGAAGCTGGAAACTGGAAACTAACGCCGATGAGAGTCATCGCCGGTACCCTCAAAGGCCGTCATCTTGACGCTCCCAACTGGGACGGGCTTCGGCCGACCTCCGACAAACTCCGCGGAACGCTGTTCAACGTCCTCGCGCCGCGAATTGACGGCGCGCGTGTTCTCGATGGATTTGCGGGCACCGGCGCGATCGGCATCGAAGCGCTGAGCCGCGGCGCCGCGCACGTCACCTTCGTCGAGCGTGACCCGCGCGCCATCGCGCTCATCGCCGCCAACCTCCGGCGCTGCGGAGTCGCCGACCGCTATGCTATTATCCGCGCTAGGTTTGCCGGCACGGAGCAACTCGCGGGATCCGGATCGTTCGACGTGATTTTTCTCGATCCACCCTACGGCGCGGCTGAACTGCTGGCGGCGATCGATGCCGCTGAACCTCTGGTCCAGGCGCACACGCTGCTCATCGTCGAACACGCGAAGAGAGATGACGCGCCGGAGAAGAGAGGCGCGCTCGTGCGAACGCGACTCTTGACCTCTGGCGATAGCGGGCTCGCGTTTTACAGCCGGGGGACCACAGAGGAAACCTGAGTGATTTTTCGGTAATGCCGTTTTTCCGCAGGGCGCGCCAGCCATGACTGATGTCGTCGCCATCTATCCCGGCTCCTTCGATCCCGTCACCAACGGGCACGTCGATATCATTCGGCGTGGGGCGCATTTGTTCGATCGCATCATCGTTGCCGTGCTGATGAACCTCGAAAAGGCTCCGCTGTTCACCGTCCGCGAGCGTGTGGAGATCGCGCGCGAGATCTTCGCGGGAAGCGCCAATGTGGAGGTGGACACATTCGACGGGCTGCTCGTCGACTATGCTCGGAAGCGCGGCGCCCGGGTCATCGTCAAAGGGCTGCGGGCGGTGTCGGATTTCGAATTCGAGATGCAGATGGCACTCATGAACCGGAAGCTGAGTCCCGAGGTGGAAACGGTGTTCATGATGCCGACGCAGCCGTACACGTATGTCAGCTCGCGGCTGGTGAAGGAAGTCGTCGCGCTCGGCGGTCCGGTCGACGGATTGGTCCCCGAGATCGTGGAAAAGCGTTTGCGCGAGAAAAAGCTCGCGCGGGAAACATTGAGGGCCTGAAGTGATGCTCGCAGAACGGACGAAGCGTATCGGTGTCTCTCCAACGATGAAGGTGGCCGCGGAGGCGTTGAAACTCAAAGCCCAGGGCGTCGACGTGGTGGATTTCGGCGCCGGGGAACCGGACTTTCCGACGCCCAAACACATCGGCGCCGCCGCGCACGCGGCGATCGATGCCAACTTCACGAAATACACGACCAATTCGGGGACCGATGAGCTGAAGCGCGCCGTGTGCGCCCGCTACAAGATCGACTACGGGATCGAGTATTCGCCGACGGAAACCATCATCACCGCCGGCGGCAAGCAAGCGCTCTACAACGCCGCAATGTGTCTCTTCGGTCCCGGCGACGAGGTCATCACCCACATGCCGGGATGGCCGACGCTGGTCGAACAGATCAAGCTGGCGGAAGCGATGCCGGTGATCGTGCACACGCACGCGGACGATGGGTTCACCGTACGGGCAGCGCCGATCCTCGCGGCGATTACGCCGCGGACTCGCGGGATCATCATCAACTCGCCGGGGAATCCCACCGGCGCGCTGATCTCCGAGCAGGACATGGCGGCGATCGCCGACGAGGCCGCGAAGCGCGGCATCTGGATTCTGCTGGATCTCTGCTACGACAAGCTGATTTACGACGCAACGCCGCACAACCTGCCGGGCATCCTGTACCAGCGGCTGCGCGACCACACCGTTCTGTGCGGTTCCGCATCGAAGGCCTACGCGATGACTGGTTGGCGATGCGGGTGGGCAGTAGGACCGGCCGCCGTGATCGGCGCTTGCAATGCGTTACAGAGCCACTCGACGTCGAATGTGTGCTCGATCACACAGAAAGCCGTCACCGCGGCGCTCAACGGTCCGCAGGAGTGCGTGACCGACATGCTCGATGAGTATCGGAACCGGCGCGATCAGCTGTGCCAGTGGCTGGCCGCCGAGCCACGGATTCGCCTCGTCAAGCCGGCGGGAGCGTTCTACCTGTTTCCCGACGTCTCCGAATTCCTTTCGCCGGACAGCATACGTACCACCGCCGAGCTCGCGCAAGCGCTGCTCGACGACGTACGCGTGGCGGTGACGCCTGGCGAAGCGTTCGACGCACCAGGCTTTCTGCGGATCTCGTACGCGACGTCGATCGAGGACCTCAAGCGCGGCACGGAGCGGCTGCTGACCTTCATGCGGTCGCTCGAGAACCGGAAGGCCGTGGCGGGGTGATCGCTCCGGCTCTCGTCGAAGCGGTTGTCGATGCGCTGACCGCGCGACTGGGTGCAGCGCACGTCAAAACCGACGAGACCTCACGCCTCAACTACGGGACGGACGCGCTCAAGCGCGGCCGTCCCGCCGACATCGTCGTCTTTCCAGCCAACACCGAAGAAGTCGCCGCGGTCGTTCGGATCTGCGCTGAACGGCACATTCCCGTCGTCCCACGCGGCGGCGGCACTGGTTATACGGGGGGATCGGTTCCCATGCACGGCGGCGTCGTGCTCTCGCTCGAGCGAATGAACCGGATCCTCGAGATCGACGAAGCCAACCTCCTCGCTATCGTCCAACCCAATGTGATCACGGGTGATCTGCAGGACGCCGTTGAAAAAGTTGGTCTCTTCTATCCGCCAGATCCTGCTTCGCTTCGTCAGTCGGTGATCGGCGGCAACGTGGCTGAGTGCGCCGGCGGTCCGCGCGCGTTCAAGTATGGAACCACGAAGCGATACGTGCTCGGCCTCGAGGTCGTCTTGCCAACCGGAGAGATCATCCGGACCGGCGGCAAGGTCGTGAAGAACGTCGTCGGCTACGATCTGACGCAGCTGATCGCCGGATCCGAAGGCACCCTCGCGATCATCACGGAGATCATTCTGCGCCTCGTGCCGAAGCCGCTGGTGCAGACGGTATTGCGCGCGACGTTTGCGACCGTTGAGGCATCGGCCGCGGCGGTCGTCAACATCATTCGCGCCCGCGTCGTGCCGGCGGCGCTGGAGCTGATCGACGGCGATTCGCTCGAAGCCGTCGCGAGCAATCTCAAGGTCCGCTCTCTCGCGCCAGAAGGCACCGAGGCGCTGCTGCTGATCGAAGTGGACGGGATCCCGGAGGCGGTGAAGGAAGAGGCGACTCTGGTCGAGGAGGCCTGCCGCGCCGCCGGGGCTACTGAAATCCTGCGCGCGCGCGACGAGGCCGAGCGGCAGGAGCTGTGGCGGGTCCGCCGAGAACTCTCGATGTCACTCAAGATGATTGCGTCGCTCAAATTCAACCATGACGTGGTCGTGCCCAAAGGGCGCATTCCGGAACTGTTCGCGCTGGTGCGGCAAATTCGCGAGCGGTTCAACCTCCGCATCCCGTGTTTCGGCCACGCGGGCGACGGGAACATTCACGTCAACATCATGGTGGACAAGGACAACGCAGAGGAAATCGCGCGCGCACACCAAGCCGAGCGCGAGCTGTTTGCCGGCGTCGTCGCGCTCGAAGGCTCGATCAGCGGTGAACACGGAATCGGGTTCGCCAAGGCGCCCTTCCTCCCACTCGAGCTCTCGGCTGATGAGATCGCGTTGATGAAGCGCGTGAAACGCGCGTTCGATCCGGACGGCATTTTGAACCCGGGAAAGATGTTTCCTTAGTGGTTGCTGATTGATGTTCCAGACACTCGTCGCGCTCTTGCTCCTTCTGCCTTCGAGCCAGCCTCAACGTCCCGTGCGCGTCGTGATGGACACCGATCTTGGACAAATCGAAATCGAGATCGACGCCGCGAACGCACCAGCCACGGCGGCCAACTTCCTGAAATACGTCGACGCCGGGCTGTACGACGGCGGTCGCTTTCATCGGACGGTCCGACCGGACAATCAACGGGAGAAGCCGGTGAAGATTGCCGTCATCCAGGGAGCTGCGAACGCTGCCCGGCGCACTGAGTTCCTCCCGGCCATTCCACTCGAGCGGACGAGCAAGACAGGGCTCGCGCACCGGGACGGTACGATCTCGATGGCACGAGACCGGCCGGACACCGCGACGGATGAATTCTTCATTTGCGTCGGCGATCAGCCTGAGCTCGATTTTGGCGGCAAGCGGAACCCGGATGGTCAGGGCTTCGCCGCGTTCGGCCGTGTGGTTCGGGGCATGGATGTCGTCCGCCGCATCCAGGAATCGCCCGCAAAAGGGGAAACGCTGCAGCCTCCGGTCACAATCCAGCGCGTCCGCCGATCAAACGCCGCGCTCTGATAGAATTAGCTATTCATGCTTTTTGGAAGACTCGCCAGCGTGGGCGTGATCGCGCTGCTTTCGCTGTCGCCGCCGCAAAGTCAGGCCGACGACATCGCCGCGTTGAAGCGCGAGATTCAGGCGCTGAAGGAGAAGCAGACCGCGACCGATCGCGACCTGCAGCTGATCAAGTCACTCCTTCAGAGCCTCGTCCAACGCGCTCAGCCGCAAGAGGACTCGTTCGTCGACAAGACCATCGCCATCGACGATGCCCCGACGCGCGGGAATACGACGGCTAAGGTGACCCTCGTCGAAGTGTCGGACTATCACTGCCCGTTCTGCCGCCGCCAGAACCTGCAGACGATGCCGCAGCTGATGTCCGAGTACGTGAACTCGGGCAAAGTCCGCTACGTGTTCATCGACTATCCGATCGCGCAGCTCCATCCGGACGCCTTCAAATCCCACGAAGCGGCGGCGTGCGCCGGCGATCAGGGCAAGTACTGGCAGATGCACGATCTGCTGTTCACCAACGCGCCGGCCCGCGACGCGTCGCAGCTGACCGCCACTGCCGGCATGCTGGGCGGGGTGGATACGAAGAAGTTCGAGGCGTGCCTGAACGATGGCAAGGGTGGGCCACACGCGGCTGCAATCCGCGCCAGCATCGCCCGCATGCAGCAGCTCGGCGTCGACGGCACGCCGCTGGTGTTGATCGGGCTGACCCCGGCGCCAGGTACGCCGATGAAGGTTCTCGCCTCGGTCTACGGGGCCAGGGCGTATCCGGACTTCAAGACCGCGCTGGACAAAGCACTCGCGCAAGCGCGCTGACAGCTGTCAGACCATCCGCAACCGGCGCGTCCCCGGCAGGAACGGCGTCGATGTAATCTGACCGTCAAATCCTGCGCCCCACCGGCCTGGAATCGTCGTTCCGCAATCAGGGCACGATCCTTCCGGGGTGAGCCGGTAGTCCTGGATCAAATAGCCATAGCGCTCGACCAACATCGCGCGGCAGTTGTGACACCGCGTGTGTTCGAGATCGCCCACACGTCCGGGAAGATTTCCGGCGTAGACATACCGCAGCCCGTTGCGCGAGCCGATCGCCGCCGCGTTCATCAGCATCTCGGGCGTGGTGTTTTCCGGATCGTTCATTCGATAGTCCTTGTGGAACGCGGTTACGTGCCACGGGATATCGGGAGAAACGCTCGCCAGAAACGTCGTCAACCGCTCCAGCTCGTCGTTCGAATCGTTGAAGCCGGGAATCAGCAGCGTGACGATCTCGACCCAGATTCCCATCTCGTACAGCGCGCGGATGGTGTAGAGGATCGGCTCGATGCGGCCGCCTAGCTGACGGTAATGCCGGTCATCGAAACTCTTCAGGTCGACCTTGTAGAGATCGATCCACGGACGGATGTAATCGAGCACACGACGGGTGCCGTTGCCGTTCGAGACATAGGCGGTCATCAGCCCGGCCTGTCGCGCAACGCTGAAGATCTCGACCGCCCACTCGCTGGTGATCAGCGGCTCGTTGTAGGTGCTCACGAGCGCGCGGGCGCCAAGCCGTTGTGCCTCCTGGACGAGCGCCTCGGGTGACGCGTCGATGGGCGGAGCGATCGCTTCCGGATCGCGCAGCGCTTGCGACGTCACCCAGTTCTGGCAGTACGAGCAGTGCAGATCGCAGCCGAGCATCCCGAAGCTGAACGCCAGCGCGCCGGGGCACACGTGGAAGAAGGGCTTCTTTTCAATCGGGTCGCACTGAATTCCACCGACGTAACCCCACGGCACGCGAAGGCGACCTCCGCGATTCGTGCGCACCTTGCAGACGCCGACGGCGCCATCGGGAATCGGACATTCGTGGCCGCAGGCATAGCAGCGGATGCGGTCCTTCGAGATAACCTCGACCAGCTCAGGTGCTGCCTCTGCGGTTCTGACCTCGAGCACTTCCGCGAGCGAAGCCATAGGGAGATTGTACGGGCAAGTGAAAAGTTCAAAGTTAAAAGTTCAAAGAGATCCTAGAGAGGTATCTGAGCTTTTGACTTTTCGCTCTTAACTTTTTACTTTTAACTTCTAACTTTTAACTTTTCTCATGCCATCCAAGACCGTTGCGGTGATCGGCGCATCGAGCAACAGAAACAAGTTCGGCAACCGGGCGCTGCGGGCGTACGAGCGCCAGGGGTATACCGTCTTCGCGATCAATCCCAACGAGCCGGAGGTCGAAGGCCATCGGACGTTCGCGTCGGTGCTTGACGTGCCCGGGGCGATCGACATGGCTACGGTGTACGTGCCACCCGAGATCGGTGTCGTGGTGATGGAGCAGCTGGCTGCGAAAAAGATACCGGAAGTCTGGCTGAATCCGGGGGCCGACGACGAGAGGGTGGTTGCGCGCGCCCGCGAGCTCGGGCTGAAGACAATCCAGGCGTGCAGCATCATCGCGATCGGGGAGAGTCCATACTAAATCGCTCATCCGTGCCGGCGATCCGTGGCGCGTGATCCGGGATCCGATCGGACCCCGGAGATTTCGGATCCCGACACCTTGGATCTCGGAAAGAGGGATTCCTTGACACCTGCCGGTGAACTCCCTATACTGCCATCAGTACAACACTTCCGCTGAATCCGCCGTCGTCGCGGAGCCTCCTGATAAATTCAAATCCCGCTCCGCACACCCAGAAGCAGCAAGGTCAAGCTAGCATTTACGATAACCTGAAAACCGACCGACACCGCCAGTAGTCTCATGCCATCGAACAAACGCAGCTCCGGGCGTCAGCCCCTCGTTGAAAACGACACCATCGAACAACCGAACGGCGAACAGCCGGTCGACACCGCGTCAGCCAGCGACACCGCCGCCCCCGCCAAGAGGACGGAACAGCCGTCTCCGCCGCGGAGTAGCGACGGTGGAGGAGCGCCGCGGTCCGAGTCGGCGCCGGCCCCACCGGCGGTCCCACCGGCGGCACCCGCAGCGCGGTCAGGAGAAGGGGGCGCAGCTCGAGGCAACGAGGAGGGCCGTCGTGGCCGTGGGCTGAACATCACCGATCTCAAAGACAAGAGCATTCAGCAGCTCACCCAGATCGCGAAGGACCTCAACGTCGCCGGTGCGACTGGCATGCGGAAGCAGGAGCTGATCTTTCAGATCCTGAAGGCGCAGACGGAACAGAGCGGGTTCATCTTCTCGGAAGGGGTCCTCGAGGTCCTGCCCGATGGCTTCGGATTCCTACGGGCTCCCGACTACAACTACCTGCCAGGCCCCGACGATATTTACGTCTCGCCATCCCAGATTCGTAAGTTCGATCTCCAGACCGGGGACACGGTCTCCGGACAGATCAGGCCGCCGAAGGAAGGCGAGCGTTACTTCGCGCTCATCAAGGTCGAGGCAGTCAACTTCGAGTCGCCGGAGCAGGCGCGCGACAAGCTGTTCTTCGAGAATCTGACGCCGCTCTATCCGCAGGAGCGATTCATCCTCGAAACGACCTCCGATCAGCTGTCGGGCCGCGTCATGGATCTGATGGCGCCGATCGGCAAGGGCCAGCGCGGGCTCATCGTCGCGCCGCCGCGCACCGGCAAGACGATGCTGTTGCAGAGCATCGCGCAGTCGGTGGCGAAGAATCACCCTGAAGTGTTCCTGATCGTGTTGCTGATCGACGAGCGACCGGAAGAAGTCACCGACATGCAGCGTTCGGTCAACGGCGAGGTCATCTCGTCGACCTTCGACGAGCCGGCGCAGCGGCACGTGCAGGTGGCCGAGATGGTCATCGAAAAAGCCAAGCGCCTCGTCGAGCACAAGAAGGACGTTCTCATCCTGCTCGACTCGATCACGCGCCTGGCGCGTGCATACAATTCGGTGATCCCGCCGTCCGGAAAGGTGCTTTCGGGCGGTCTGGATTCCAACGCGCTGCAGAAGCCAAAGCGCTTCTTCGGCGCCGCACGAAACATCGAAGAAGGCGGGTCGCTCACGATCATTGCGACCGCTCTCATCGACACCGGCTCCCGTATGGACGACGTGATCTTCGAAGAGTTCAAGGGCACCGGCAACATGGAAATCCATCTCGACCGGAAGCTCACCGACAAGCGCGTGTTCCCGTCCATCGACATGCAGAAAAGCGGGACGCGCAAGGAAGAGCTCCTGCTCCCGCGCGAAGATCTCAATCGCGTGTGGGTGCTTCGAAAGGTGCTCAACCCGCTGTCGGCGGTCGAAGCCATGGAATTGCTGCTCGACAAGATGGGGAAGACCAAATCGAACCAGGACTTCCTCGCCTCGATGCAGAAAATGGGCTAGAAAGAATTGCTGAATGTCGAATGCTGAATGCTGATTGATTTCCCGCCTTGTGGCTTCCGCCTTTAGGCGGAAGTCGCGACGTCTTTACCGTCGCGCCAGTATCAGATTCACCGACGCCGCCGCGCCCTCGCGCACGGTGACCTTCGTCGCGTTGTCCTGCAGCGCCTTCAGGAAGTCAGGATCATCCCACGCGCCGGTTTGCGCGTAGTCGATCGGCGCAATGAGATAGTCGCCGGGCGGCACGTACTTGACTTCAAAGACGCCGGTCATGTCCGGACGGGCGCTCCGGACAAGGCGCGAGCCTTCGCCCCACTTCGACGGATCGTCGGGAAACAGGATGACCGTGCCTTCGGCGGGCTGCGCCTTCTCGTCAACGAGCTGACCGCGCAGCGTCGGGAACTTGTTGGTGATGACGATCGTCACGGCTTCAATTCTCTGACCGCTCCGCACATCGATCGGCGCATCAGCATAGTCCCTGCCGTCCGACGCGATCTCTTTGATCGTCCAACCCGAAGCGAGCGGTCCGACTGAAAGGCGCTGCAGGCCGATGACGTCTGTCAGCTCAAACGAACCATCCTCTTTGACGCGGCCGTTGTCTTCGGTGAATCGCTGGTAGGTCGAATCAGGCTCTACCGGCCGAGCGGAAACCCGCAGCTGTGTCCCGACGCGTGACGACGTCATGATGCTGCCGGCCGCTGACGGCGATGTGCCCTCGTCGGTCACGATGCGGCCGCTGATCACGCCGCCGGCGCCAGTCACGAGCGACACACCTTCGACGTCGGCGCCGAGAACCGACACTACCGTCGTCGCTCCTTCCGCAGGCCGGTCCTTGTCGGCCGAGGTCCGAATCGTCAGCTTGTACTCGCCTGGAGCGATGTCTTTGATCGTGAAAGTCCCGTCAGCGTTGACCTTGGCGCCGGCGAAGCCGAACGACGACGACATGTTCGGGCCGGCAAACTCCTGCGAGAGATTGATCGATTCGCCCGCGAGTGGGGCGCCGGTCGATGACATCGCGGTGCCGCTGATCGTCGCGACGCGGCCCGGCACCATGCTGAAGTCGATGCCGGAGACCTCCCGGCCGAGCGTGACCTTTACCGCCTGCGCGTTCGCGACCACCAACGTTCCGTTGAAGAACGTGGGACCGAAGCCGACACGTTCCTTCTCGTTGCCCTCGACGGTCCACGAATCACGCGTGGTGCCCATGACGTAGTAGTCACCCGGGATGAGACCGATGAGACGGTATTCACCCGTATCGTCGGTGCGCACCATGCCACCGACCGGGACCATCCGCTTGCGCCCGCGGAAATACCTGGCCTGCATCGGGAACACGGTAACCCCGGCAAGCGGCTCGCCGATCTCGTCGGTGACCCGGCCGCTGATCACCGACATCCGCGGCAGTGCGAAGTCGACGCGATCGATCGTCTGGCCATCAGCGAGCTGGAGTGGCCTGCCTCCCTCACCGGGACGCCGCTGACCGTACTGAAGGCCGAGAAACCCGGCGCGTGAGGCCGACACGCTGTACCGTCCCGCCGGCAGTTCCTTCAGTTCGAACGTGCCCTGCGTGCCGGTGCTCACTGTGCGCGCCTCGCCAAGTTCCGGGGATGACACGCTGATCTGCACGCGACGCAGCGGTCGTGCGCCGTCCGCGGTGACGACTCGTCCTTTGATGACGCCGGTACCTTTCTTGATCTCCGCGGTCGCATCACGAGGCGGCGCCGCCGGCCGGGTGCCAAAGGTCTGGCTCTGGGCCGCGCCGCTCTGCTGAAGAGCCGTCAGCCACAGAACAACCGCAACGAGAAATGGCATGGACTCTCTCCAGGGACAAACGTCAACGTGACGGGTACGTTCCTAAGGACACCAGTGAGGATGAATCCTCTCATAGCGAGAATCGATTGGCGAAGAAAACCAGCGAGGGAAACGGGAAGGTTCAGGGTACGAAAAGTGCACCGATGAATCCGTTGGCCACGTGACATTGTCGTAATCGGGGCGTCCGCAGGTGGTGTGGAAGCGCTCAGTACGCTTCTGGCTGAGCTTCCACGCGACCTGCGTGCCGCGGTGCTCCTTGTCCTTCACCTGGCGCGCGGCCGCAGCATGCTGCCCGAAATCCTCTCACGCGCCGGCAGGCTTCCGGCTTTTCACCCCGAGGACGGCGATTCGCTCGAGTATGGAAAGGTATATGTTGTCCGGCCGGATCACCATCTCATCGTCGAGTCGGGCAAGGTCCGCGTCGCTCACGGCCCTACGGAAAACGGCTGTCGTCCAGCTGTTGATCCATTGTTTCGATCGGCGGCGCGCGTGTATGGCCCGCGAGTCGTCGGGATTGTACTGACGGGGGCGCTCGACGACGGGACAGCGGGCCTGGCCGCGGTGAAGGAAGCCGGCGGCATTGCCATAGTCCAGGATCCGGACGAGGCGTTCGCCCCGAGTATGCCCCTGAGTGCGCGAGCACTGGTCCCCGTTGACCACGTGCTTCGGGTCCGGGAGATGGGATTGCTGATTGCGGAATTGGCACGGGAGGAAACGAACGCGCGGGCACCCAAATCGGCTGCTCCGCACGTCGCTGCGATGGCGTCAGATCTTGCGCCACCCAGCGTTGCGCTCAACGAGAAATACCGCGCTGTCGAGATACGTCCACACGTCCGGATCACGGAAAAACCCGGTGGCGTTGATCAGGATCGTGTTGAAGAGCGCCTCACGCGAAACGGCTAGGCGGTGGGAATCCCCGGATCGGGAACGGCAGCAGGCACGGTACCATCGGCATCCTTTGGCGGCACGCGTCCCATGATCGACTTCAGCTCTTCCGCCTCGATCACCTCTTTTTCGAGGAGTCGCTCCGAGAGCTCATCGAGCGTTGTCCGGCGTTCCCGGAGCACCCGACGCGCCGATTCGTGCGCGTCCTGCAGAATCCGCTTCACTTCCGCGTCAATCTTGATCGCGGTCTGTTCCGAGTAATTGCCGCGCTCGGCTGCGAACGGTGTGTCGATGAAGACCGGCCGCTGGTTGCCGTTGTAGTTCACGGCGCCGAGGACGTCGCTCATCCCGAATTCCGTAACCATCGATCGCGCGATGTCGGTCGCACGCTGCAGATCGTTCTGGGCGCCGGTCGAGATTCTCCCGAACGCGATCTCCTCGGCGCTTCGTCCCGCGAGCAGCACCGAAAGCTGGCTGACGAGATCCTCGCGCGTCAGCAGGTACCGATCCTCGAGCGGCAGCTGCATCGTATAGCCCAGCGCGCCGAAGCCGCGTTGCACGATTGAAATCTTGTGCACCGGATCGAGGCCGGGCAGCACACTCGCAACGATGGCGTGTCCCGATTCATGATAGGCGACGATGCGGCGCTCCTTTTCGCTCATCACGCGCTTCTTTTCGAGCCCCGCGATCAGCCGATCGATCGCTTCGTCGAAGTCCTTCATTTCAACGGCCGTCTTGTCCTTGCGAGCCGCGAGGAGAGCCGCCTCGTTGACGAGATTCGCCAGGTCCGCGCCGGCAAATCCAGCGGTCCGCGCGGCCACGACCTTGAGGTCGACCCCGTCGGCCAGCTTGACGCTCTTGACGTGAATCCTGAGGATCTCTTCGCGCCCGCGCACGTCCGGCTTGTCGACGAGCACCTGCCGATCGAACCGCCCCGGACGGAGGAGCGCCGGGTCGAGGACTTCGGGCCGGTTGGTCGCGCCCATGATGATGACACCCTTGCGGCCGTCGAACCCGTCCATCTCCGCCAGCAGCTGGTTGAGCGTCTGCTCGCGCTCTTCGTGGCTGCCCATTGGTGTCTGGATGCGGACTTTACCGAGCGCGTCGAGTTCGTCGATGAAGACGATGCACGGCGCCTTGACCTCCGCCTGCGCAAACAGATCGCGCACGCGCGCGGCGCCGACGCCGACAAACATCTCGACGAACTCGGATCCGCTGAGGCTGAAGAACGGCACCTTCGCTTCGCCGGCCACGGCGCGCGCCAGCAGCGTCTTGCCCGTGCCTGGCGGACCGACCAGGAGAACGCCCTTGGGAATGCGGCCGCCAATCGTCGTGTACTTCTTCGGGTTCTTGAGGAACTCGACGATCTCCCGCAGCTCGTCCTCGGCTTCGTCGACACCCGCCACATCACCGAACCGGACTTTCACGTCGTCGTCGGCGTAGATCTTGGCCCGGCTCCGGGCGAACGACATGACGCCGCCTTCAGCCCCGCCCATCCGTCGGAAGAAGAAGCTCCAGAGCGCGACGAGCAGAATGATTGGAATGATCCAGCCGACGATCTCCGCCAGCCATTTGTTGGGAGCTTCCCCGGTGAACTTGATCCCGGCACGCTCGAGGTCCTCGAGCAGCTTCGGATCCTCGATGCGAACCGCGACGAACGGACGGGCCTGGCCGTCGCTCTTAATCTTGCCGCGAACCCGATCCTCGGCCACGACGACGTCCTGCACCGAGCCCTCGCGCACCAGTTGTTTGAACTCGCTGTAGGAAATCTCCTTGCCCCCCTGCATGGTGAAGTAGAACGCCTGGCCGAGCGCCAGGAGCAGGAACACGGCGAGGATGTACCACACGGCAGAGCCCGGCCCCGTGCGCGGCGTCAACTTACGGTCGCCCGAGCGACGGCCCCGCAGGCCGGATTTCCCTGGATTCTGCTCCGACATCTACTCGATCCTACGCCAATTGCGCAGCGCGAAGCCCGCCGCAACCGGCAGGCGTCTCTCCGCTCCGCACCGGGGACAGCTGAGTGCTACGCATGCACGGCATCCTCGGCCTTCGTAAACTCCAGCTCGCCGCGCGGCGCGTCGATGCGGACGGCGGATCCTTCGCCGAAGTCTCCCTGCAGAACGCGCATCGCGAGCGGGTCCAGAACGCGCCGCTGAATTACGCGCTTCAACGGACGCGCGCCGTACGTCGGATCGTACCCTTCGGCAATCAGCAGGTCCTTCGCCCGCTCGCTGAGTTCCACGCGAATCTTCCGATCCTCCAGCCGCTTCATCAGGCTGCGCAGCTGGATATCGATGATGTGGCGCATCTCCTCCCGCGTCAGCGCATGGAACACGATGATCTCGTCGATCCGGTTCAGGAACTCCGGACGGAAGTGCTCGCGCAGCGCCTCGAGCACCTGACGCCGGGTTCCTTCGTCGAGCTGGTGCTCGCCCTGGGTGCGCGCCATCGTGTCGCGCAGCGCCGCTTCGGCAATGAAATGACTGCCGACGTTCGACGTCATGATTACGACGCTGTTCTTGAAATCGACGGTGCGCCCCTTGCCGTCCGTCAGCCGGCCGTCATCGAGCAACTGCAGCATCACGTTCAGCACTTCCGGATGCGCCTTTTCGATCTCGTCGAAGAGAACGACGGAGTACGGCCGCCGTCGCACCGCCTCGGTGAGCTGGCCCGATTCCTCGTACCCGACGTAGCCCGGGGGCGCGCCTATCAGCCGCGACACCGTGTGCTTCTCCTGATACTCGGACATGTCGATCCGGATCATCGCGTGCTCGTCGTCGAACAGGAATTCAGCGAGCGCGCGGGCGAGCTCGGTCTTGCCAACGCCCGTGGGGCCCAGGAAGATGAAGCTGCCGAGCGGACGATTCGGATCCTGCAAACCGGCGCGGGCCCGGCGCATGGCGTTCGCCACCGCGCTGATCGCTTCGTCCTGCCCGACGACGCGCGCGTGGAGACGTTCCTCCATGCGGAGGAGTTTCTGAATTTCTCCCTCCATCAGGCGGCTCACCGGGATGTGGGTCCACCGACTGACGACGTCCGCGATGTCTTCTTCGTCGACGTCCTCCTTCAACATACGCTGGCCCTTCTGCAGCTCCGCCAGGCCAGCCTCCTCATCGCGAATCTGTTTCTCGATCTGCGGCAGCTTCCCGTACTGCAGCTCTGACGCCTTCGCATAGTCGCCGGCCTGCTGCGCGCGCTGCATCTCGATCCTGGCCTGCTCGAGCTCCTCCTTCAGTTTTCGGCCCCGTTGAATCGCATCCTTCTCGTGCTGCCAGCGCGTCGCGAGCCGTCCGCGCTCTTCTTTCAAGTCGGCCAGCTCCTTCTCCAGCTTCGCCAGCCGTTCCTTCGACGCCTTGTCCTTCTCCTTGCGCAGCGCCTCGCGCTCGATCTCGAGCTGCATGATCCGGCGCGACACCTCGTCGAGCTCGGCGGGCATCGAGTCGATTTCCATCCGAAGTCGCGATGCCGCCTCGTCGATGAGATCGATCGCCTTGTCCGGCAGAAACCGATCGGTGATGTACCGGTTCGACAACACCGCCGCCGCCACCAGCGCTGAGTCCTTGAAGTTGACGCCGTGATGGATCTCGTAGCGCTCGCGCAGACCGCGCAGGATGCTGATCGTGTCCTCGACCGTCGGTTCCCCAATCATCACCGGCTGAAATCGCCGCTCGAGCGCCGCATCCTTCTCGATGTACTTTCGATACTCGTCGAGCGTCGTCGCGCCAACGGTGTGCAGTTCCCCCCGGGCGAGCATCGGCTTGAGCATGTTCGAGGCATCCATCGATCCTTCGGCCGCTCCGGCACCCACCACGGTGTGCAGCTCGTCGATGAACAGGACCACCTGTCCTTCCGAATCCGCGACCTCCTTCAGCACCGCCTTGAGCCGCTCCTCGAATTCACCGCGGTACTTCGCGCCGGCGACGAGCGCTCCCATATCGAGCGCAACGATCCGCTTGTTCTTCAGTCCCTCCGGCACGTCCTGTCGGACAATCCGCTGGGCCAGTCCTTCGACGACGGCGGTCTTGCCGACGCCAGGTTCACCGATGAGCACCGGGTTGTTCTTGGTGCGGCGCGAAAGCACCTGAATGACCCGACGAATCTCGTCGTCTCGTCCGATAACCGGATCGAGCTTTCCTTTTCGCGCGAGGTCGGTGAGGTCGCGGCCGTAGCGCTCGAGCGACTGATAGGTGCTTTCGGGGTTCTGACTGGTCACCCGCTGCGAGCCGCGCACCGACGTCATCGCCTGAAGGATGGCGTCCTTGTTGATGCGGAATTGTTCCAGCAACCGGGCCGCGGGGGAGCGTGAGCCTTCCGACGCGATCGCGACGAAGAGATGCTCGGTGCTGACGTATTCATCCTTCAGCCGCTGCGCTTCCGATTCGGCGGCGTCGGTCACCTTGCGCACCCGCGCCGACAATCCCGGCTGCGAGCCACCCTCGGCGCGCGGCAGCTTGTTCAGCTCGGCGCGAATCGCCGTCGCGACCGCCGTCGGATCGGCGTTCATCTTGCGGATGATTTCGGGAACGATTCCTTCCCGCTGTTCGACGAGCGTCAAGAGCAGGTGCTCCGGGACGATCTCCGGATTCCCCTCGCGATCCGCCAGCTGCTGTGCCGCCAGGATCGCCTCCTGCGCTTTCTCGGTGTATTTGTTGATGTTCATTTCAGTTTCCAGTTGCCAGTTCCCAGTTTCCAGTCACGCGAGTCGAAGGGCTTCCAACACGCTGACGCGGCGCTAAAGCGCCGCGCTCCTCATTTCTCGAGCTTCATCAGCCCTTCATACAGATGCCGTTGTTCCTTCGACAGCGAGCGGGGAAGCTGCACGTCCACGGTGGCATATAGATCGCCGCGATCGTCCGGCTTGCCGATGGCGGGCATGCCGTGGCCTTTCAGTCGGAACACCTGTCCGCTTTGCGTGGTCTCCGGAATCTTCAGTCGCACGGGACCGGTGATCGTCGGCACCTGGGCTTCGCCGCCGAGGACCGCAGTCGTGACCGGGACGCCGACCTTCGCATGCAAATCGCTGCCCTGGCGCTCGAAGACGGCGTGCGGCCTGACGCGCACCCGCAGGTACAAATCGCCAGCCGCGCCGCCATTCGACCCGGATTCTCCTTCGCCCGCCGCGCGCACCCGTGAGCCGTCCTTGACGCCGACCGGGATTCGCACGTCGACGCTGCGCGCGTGGCCGCCCTGCTTGATCGAGATCCGACGCGTCGCGCCGTGATACGCCTCTTCGAGGGTCAGCTCCACCTCGTGCTCGATGTCGCGCCCCTTCTGCGTGCGCGGCGCGCGTCCTTGCCGCGCACGGCCCCCCGCATCGCGCGGACCGCCGCCGCCAAAGAACGTCCGGAAAAAATCGGAGAACGGATCTTCGTTGCCGAAGAGATCGTGCATCTCCTCTTCGGTCATCGTCCGATAGCCGCCGCCGGGCCCTCCCATATTGATGTTCCAGGCGCCGCCTGAAAACGGGGCGCCGCCGGGGAAGCCCTGGCCCTGTTGCTGCGCCTGCTCGTACATCCGCCAATTCGCGCCGAGCTCGTCGTACTTTTTGCGTTTGTCCGGATCCCCAAGCACTTCGTACGCTTCGTTGATTTCCTTGAAGCGCGACTCGGCCGTCTTGTCGCCCGGGTTCACGTCCGGATGATGCTTTCGCGCAAGCTTCCGATACGCCTGCTTGATTTCTTTGTCGGACGCGGTTTTCGCGACGCCGAGCGTCTGGTAGTAATCCTTGAATTCCATCGTTATCTGTCAGTTTCCAGTTTCCAGTTCCCAGGTCACCGCCAGCCTGCGCTTACTCTTTCACGCGAAGGCGGACGCGAGCCGCGAAAGTCACAATCCAATCGCCTCGCTAATCCGCTTCAGCTCCAGCGCAATTCGTCTGCGCGCGTCGGCACGACCTGCATCCTGATTGACGAGCGGCCGCAGGCGCTGGACCGACTCCGCGATCGACAGCAGCCGCTGCACGCCCGCCAGGTTGATCCCCGCTTCATCCACCAGGTGCTTGATGAGACGCAGACGATCCAGCTCGTCGCGCGAATACACACGCATGCTGCCGATCGTGCGCGACGGCGATACCAGCCCGAGCCGCTCGTACTTGCGCAACGTCTGCGGATGCATGTGCAGCAGCCGCGCCGCGGTGCTGATAAAGTAGAGATCTGTTCGCATCGAAGTTGCGTCAGATCAAATGTAGGTCTTGATACGGGGCGTGTCAAGGTGAGTGGAGGGGGATGGACGTCCAGCTCAGCGATTTAGCAACCGTCGGCCTGCTCGTTGTGCTGGAAGGTCTACTCAGTGCGGATAACGCGCTGGTCGTGGCAATCATGATCCTCGGATTGCCACGCGGCGAGCAGAAGCTTGCGCTTCGCTACGGCCTCCTCGGGGCCTTCGCCTTTCGCATCGTCGCGACGCTGCTCGCGGTCTATCTGATTCGGCTGTCGTGGGTGAAGTTGCTGGGCGGCCTGTATCTGATTTACCTCACCTACCAGCACTTTTTCGCGAGTGGCAACGCGGAACAGCGAAACAAGCCACGGCCGGCACGACCGTGGCTCGGCTTGTCTGCCCTGTGGGGCACGATCCTCAAAGTCGAGCTCGTCAACATCGCGTTCTCCGTCGACTCAATCCTCGTCGCCGTGGCGATGTCGTCGAAAACGTGGGTGGTGCTCGCCGGCGGCCTGATCGGCATCGTCGCGATGCGCGTCGTCATCGCGCAGCTCCTCTCCATCGTCCGCCGCTATCCGACGCTCGTGGACGGCGCGTTCGTCATCATCGCGCTCGTTGGCACGAAGCTGCTGCTCGAATTCGCAAACGCGATGCGATGGATCCACTTCGATCCGCCGAAGTGGATGTCGCTGGGGCTGATTGCGGTGACGTTCCTGATTGCCTACCTGATGGCGCGGCGCAAAGGACCGGTCGAGACCGACGACGCTGAATCCTTGCTCACGGAACGGTGAAATGCTGATGGTTGATTGCTGAATGCTGATTGAAAGGCACCGAATCAATCAGCATTCAGCAATTAGCAATCAACACTCGCTATCGCAGCGTCAACGCCAGCGTTTTCGTCTCGCCCTCGTCGATCGAAAAGCTCGTGGCCTTGGACTTCAGGCGTTCGAGCACGTCGGGATCACCCCATTCTCCCTGCGCGAGGTAATCGACAGCGATGGCGTAGTATCCACCCGCTGGCAGGTTCTTAATCTGAAAGCGCCCCTCTTGATCGGGGCGTGTGCCCGCGACGTACCGGCTGTTGGGGAGCGACCACTTCTGCGGCTCGTCGGCAAAGATCACGAGCGTGTAGTCCTTCGCCTGTTCGGAGCCGGCTTTCACCGTGCCGTTGACCTCCGTCAGCTTCGACGTCACGACGACGTCTACGCCGTTCACCGCTTCGCCAGCTTTGAAATCAATTCCGGTATCCGTGACGTCGTTTCCATTCACGCGAACGGACTTCAGCGTCCAGCCCGGCGGAAGCGATTGCACGCGCACGAGCCGGTTGCCCGCAAGCCCCTTCAGCTCGAACGTGCCGTCTGGCTTGACGGTCCCGGGACCACCGAACCCGATCATGGGGCCGTCCATGTCCGGCGCGATGGCGTTGACGCGAATGTTCGTCAGCGTCGACGGCTTTGCTGCCCCTTCGAATGTGAGCTGACCCGTGGCGGTTGCACCCTTCGAGGTCACGATGACCACACCTGAGAGGTCCTGGCCACTCACCGCCACCGGCAGCGATCCTGTCTCGGCGTCGCTTCCGTCGGGGCCGACTCCGACGCGCGCCGTGAACACCATGTTGTCGCCGCCGCCACTGGTCATGATCTGAAAAACGCGCGTCTGCAGCGTGTATTCACCGGGGGAGACGTTGAGGATGGTGAAGTTGCCGTTCTTGTCGGTTCGGGCGCCGCCAGACATCATCATCATCATCCCCGCGCCATCCGAGTTGCGGGGCGTCGCGTTGACCATCGACCCGTCAACCGGTTTGCCTTCCGAACTGATCACCGTCCCGCTGATCTTTGCCAGCTTCACCGGGAGCAGCGCGAAGTCCGTGTTCTGCGCTTCCTGACCGACGGCCAGTGAGATCTTCTGTGCGTCCGAACCGTTGGGCGTGCCCGGAAAGTAGGTCGGCGCATACCCGGAATTCGGGTTCGATCCGGTGGGGCCCCCACTGCCCGCGCCGGTGACGGCCGACATCGCGATCTCCATCCCGGCAAAATCGCCGGTGCGGAATGTTGCGTTCACGTAGTAGTCGCCCGGCGACAACCCATAGATCCTGAACTGGCCCAGATCGTTCGTTTGTGCGGTGCGTCCGGTCGGCAACAGACGACGCTTTCCGCCCGACCAGGCCGATCGCATCGCGCTGACCATCGCGTCAGCGACGGGATCGCCGAATTCATCGACCAGTCGTCCGGAGATGGCGCTCCCGCGCGGAAGCGAGAAGTCCGCCTTGTCCATCGCCTGACCCTCGGTCAGGTCGATGGCCTTGCCCGACTCGAACGGTCTGGTCTGGCCGTACTGAATCGTCACGTACCCGGCTTTCGTCGCCGACATGTTGAAGCGGCCGGCCGGAAGGTCGCGAAACTCGTAGCGGCCCTCGGCATCGGTCATGGCGCTCTTCGAGCCGATGTCCTGGCTCGAGATGCGCACCTGCGCGCGCCGCACCGGTCCGCCAGTTTCCGCTGACAACACCCGGCCACGCAGGCGGCCGGTTCCGGTTTTCGGCTGCCGCGGTCCCATGCCCGGCAGCGGAACCGGCATGTCCGGCCCAGCACCGTTGATGATGATCTGCTGTTGCTGTACCTGGGCAATCACGTCGGTCGACACGAGGAACGCACACGCGCACAGAGCCGCGATCCGCAGAAAGTTCATAAAACCTCTAGTTTTAGTCGAAGGGCTTCGCCTCTCGAACTCCCCGACACGCGCGCTCGCTCGCGAACGTATCCCCACGAATTCTCACATGGGTCATCTGTAAAGGATGTTAAATCTTGCCGGCTCCCCGTGCGACACGCACAAGCCCGAACGCCGCCGCACTCGCCATAACTCCAGCAAGCGCAGGGGAGATGACCCCGTAGCCCTCGCCGTGGGAAAGATAGTGCGTGACCACCAGCACGGGCACGCCCGCGAGAATCGAGGCGAGGCCTTCCCGGCGCCCTGCGCCGGGGACATACAGGCCACCGACGATCGGAACGACCAACGTCACCGTGAGGATGGCGTAAAACACGCTCACCGCCGCGCGCACGCTGCCGTACACGAGCGCGACGCCGATACCGCACGCGCTTCCGACGATCGCGGCAATGCGCGCCACCCGCAATACCTCAGTGTCGCTCGCATCACGGCGGAGGAACCCCCGATACAGGTCCCGCGACGCCGACGTCGCAAGCATAAAGAGCACCGCGTCGGCAGAACTCACTTCCGCCGCGAATACCGCGGCCAGCGCGATGATGCCGACCGAAGGCGGCAGCAGCTGCGCGAGCACCGTTGGCAGGGCAAGGTCGGCCCTCAGGACGGACAGGCTGCGTGCGGCCAGCCCGATGATCGCCGGCGCCGCGGCGAAGACCAGCAGGACGACACCATTCCAGGCAATCCCGCGCTTCACGGCCGCTTCGTCGCGAGCGCCATACGCTTTCTGCAAAAGGCCCGGCGAGACGACGAATGCCGGACCGAGGAGAAACAGCAACCTCCAACCAGATGTCGGCCCGGTGCTGGCCCACACGTGCGCGGCCGAACTTGACGACGTGGTTATCGCGTGCCATCCACCTGCGCCGTGGACCGCGAATGGGATAGCCACGGCGAATCCGGCGAGAATCACGACGAGCTGGACAAGATTCACCCACGCGGAACTGAGCAGCCCGCCGGCGGTGAAATACGACACGGTGACGAGCGCGCCAATCGCGCAACCGGTGAGCACCGACAAGCCGGCAGCAACATTGAGCACCGCCGCGACGCCGAGCAGCTGCGCGGCAAGAATCGTCAGCGTTCCCAGCCAGATGAGCGACGCGACCAGGCCACGCATTCCGCGGCCGTAATGACGCTCGAGGAAATCGCCGACGGTCAGGTCGCCGTGCGCTGACGCTTCGCGCCACATCCGTGGACCAACGGAAAAGGCCAGGACGAGCGAGCCAATTCCCGCTGAACCGTTCCACCACCACGCGCTCAGGCCTTCAGCAAAGCCAAGCGACGTCGCGCCGACCGTGGAGCTCGCGCCGATGTTGGCGGCAAGAAACGTCGAGAAAATCAGCCCGGCGCCGAGCCGTCGTCCGCCAACGAAGAAGTCGCTGGCGCCGGCGTGTCGCCCCACCCACAGCCCAACGATCACGAACAGGGCGGCGTAGGCAAGGAGGAGCGAGAGCGTCAACTACTTCAAATCCCGTGCGGCGGGATACCCGGTGATGCTGGATGCGGCGCGCACGGCGCGGACGATCGCGTCGGCCATCGCGTCCGCCGCGAGCGCACCAACTTGATTCATGTCGATGGCGCCGGCGCGTGACCCGGTGGCGAGGGCGAAGATGGCGTCGCCGTCGCTGGTGAGATGTGAAGGGTAAATCCCGCGCGCGTAGCCATCGTGCGCCATCTGTGCGAGCCGTGTCGCCTGCACTTTGGTGAGCGTCGCGTTCGTCGCCACCACGCCAATCGTTGTGTTCTGGACTGCCGCTCCGAGATCGGATGTGGGGTCGGCTGACCTCGGTTCCACAAACCCTGGCCGGCGCGACAGGTTTCCACGCAACATCGCGCGGAGGTCCGCGATGCTGCGGCCATCCTCAGTGCGTCCGCCGGCAATGAATCGGCCGGTTGAAGGGTCCACGACGTTTCCAGCCGCGTTGACGGCAACAAGCGCCGCGACCACGAGACCGTCCGGCAGGATGATCGCGGAGCTGCCGATGCCGCCCTTCATGGCGCGATCCGATCGCAACAGCTTGCCAACCGTCGCGCCCGCTCCAGCGCCCACATTGCCTTCCGTCACCGGATCCGTCGTCGCTGCGCGCGCGGCCGCATAGCCACAATCCGGACCCGGTCGGATGCTGCTGTCGCCAATCTGCAGATCGAACAGGATCGCCGCGGGCACGATGGGCACGGCACCCGAGCCGGTCGGAAAGCCCACGTGCTTCTCGTCGAGGTATTTCACGACACCATCCGCGACGGAAAGTCCAAATGCGCTGCCACCGGAGAGGACGATCGCGTGCACCTGCTGCACGAGATTGACGGGGTTGAGCAGATCGGTTTCGCGTGTGCCTGGCGCGGTGCCACGGACGTCCACGCCGCCGACGGCGCCGGACTCGGCGAGCACGACGGTACAGCCAGTTGGTCGGGCGGTGAGCGTATGGTGGCCGACCTTCAGCCCAGACACGGCGGTCAACGTTTGATTTGGTTGAGCAGATGACTGGAGTGCCATGAGTCCCGCAAGTGCCAAGGGCGCGACGAATGCCCAGGCTGCCCGAGTCATGAGTGGTTTCCGACGAGCGTCAGCGGGCGTCCGGCCGCGTAGCGGTTGACCGTATCGACGACCACGTCCGCCATCGTGTCACCGAACCGCGGATGATCGTTGACGGCTTTGGCGCGAACCATTGGAAGCCCTATCTCCCGACACACGGCTGCCGCTTCGACGTCGAGGTCGAACAGCACTTCGATGTGATCGCAGAGAAACCCAATCGGGGCGAGCACCGCGGACGACAATCCACGCGCGCGTTCGTCCCTCAGGTAATCGCAAACGTCCGGTCCGAGCCAGGGGTCCTCCGGTCGGCCGCTCCGACTCTGGAACACGAGCGCCCAGTCGCGAGGGGCGCCGAGCCGTTCACCAACCGTCCGCGCGACAGCTGTCGCGGTTTCTTCGAGCTGGTTTTGATACGGGTAGCGCTCCGCCATCGATACCGGGATGCTGTGCGCGGTAAAGACAATCCGCGCGTCATCACGCGCGGCTGCGGGCAGTTCGCGGAGCGCATCGCAGACATGCTCGGCATTTGCCTCTACGAACCCGGAGTGCGCGTGCCAATCGCCGACGTACACGACCTCGAGGTCAGCAAGCCCCGCCTGTTTCAGCGACGCGCGGGCAGCGTCGACGTTCTCCCGGTACTGCGTGCAGCTCGAATAGCTGCGCTGCGCGGCGGCGAGGAACCCGACCGCGCGACGGACACCATCGCGCGACATTTGCGCAAGCGTATCGGCAAGAAAAGGATGCCAATTCCGCATCCCGACGTACACCGGCAGCGGCGTTCCGCGCTGCTCGAGTCGCCCGCGCAGCATCTGCGCCTGCCTCTGCGTCAACTCCGTGAGCGGCGACACGCCGTCGAAGAGCTCGTAGTGGTGCGCGACCTCTTCAACCCGGCTTGGCGGCACGCGTCGTCCCCGCAGCACGTTGGCGAGAAACGGCCGCACGTCGTCACGACCCTGCGGTCCGCCAAAGGCGACGATGAGGACGGCGTCAAAACTAGACATATGTCAGCTTCCAGCTCCCAGCTCGTGTGCCAATTCCAAGCGCAGCCAACCTTCGCCGCGCATTTCCTGGGCGAAGGTTGTCCCGCCGTAGCCGCGAAGCGGCGAAGGCGGACGCGTCCACGCAGATTATAGTTATTTGAGGTGCCGTCCCGCCTCTCAGCCATGAGCTCACCACACCCCGACCACTCGAACCGCTTTGGCCTTTCGCGGCCGGTCTGGCTTCTCGGGTGGGTGAGCTTCTTCACCGACATGGCCAGCGAAATGGTGTATCCGCTGCTGCCGCTGTTCCTGACCCAGGTGCTTGGCGCGGGAGCCATGTCGCTCGGCATCATCGAAGGGGCCGCGGAGGCGGCCAACAGCGCCCTCAAGATCGTCTCGGGATGGCTGGCCGATCGCTGGCACTCACCGAAGAAGCTCGTCCTTCTCGGCTACGGTATCGCGTCCAGCGTCCGGCCACTGATCGGGTTCGCGACCGCCTGGCCGCAAGTGCTCGCGATCCGCTTCTCGGATCGACTAGGCAAGGGCATTCGCGGCGCGCCGCGCGACGCGATGCTGGCAGACTTTGCCGCTGCCGACGCGCGCGGCCGTGTGTACGGCTTTCATCGCGCCATGGATCACGCCGGCGCCGTCACCGGCCCTCTGCTCGCCACTGCGTTTCTCTATTTCTATCCCGGCAACTATCGGACGCTGTTTTTTCTGACGGTGATTCCCGGGATCATCGTCATTCTCGTCCTCCTCAAAGTCCCCGAGCGGGGTCAGACGGGGGTCACACCGGGGTCAGACCAGGGTCAGACCCCTACGAAGAATCTGCAATCATCGCGGAGCGGCCTGTGGAATCTCGGCGGGCGCTTCTACTGGGCGATGACGGTGATCCTGATCTTTTCACTGGGCAACGCCAGCGACGCCTTCCTGCTGCTGCGTCTGAGTGATCTCGGCGTGACGTCGATCTGGATTCCAGTGCTCTGGTCCGCGCTGCACGTCGTCAAGGTCATTTCGTCTCTGGTCGGCGGAGCCATGTCGGACAGGTTCGGACGGCGCGGTCTGATCGCGCTCGGCTGGCTGTGGTATGCGCTGATCTACGCCGGCTTCGGCTACTTCGACACGAAACGCGCAGTCATCGCAATCTTCCTCGCCTACGGTCTGTATTTTGGATTGACCGAAGGGAACGAGAAGGCGTGGGTCGCCGACATGGCGCCGTCGCACGCGCGCGGAACGGCCTTCGGCATCTACAACGCGGCGCTCGGCGTCGGCACGCTCGCGGCGAGCTTGATCTTCGGCGCCCTCTGGACGCGCGTATCACCGCACGCGGCGTTCATGGCAGGGGCCGGACTCGCCGTCGTCGCCTCCGTCCTGCTGTTCGTGACGTTCAGGGCGACACCGGCCGCCTGACAATCCCAATCAACAATCATCAATCTACAATCAGCAATTATTTCGTCTGTTTCGCTGCGGGACGCGCGGCGAGGAACCTGGCCACTTCGGGGTTTTCAGGAAACTGTCGCGCCAGCTTCTGGGCGATTTCGGCTGCGACGTCGAGATTCTTTTCCCGCACGTTCATGTCCCACAGCGCGAATTCCGCTTCCGCCCGCGTGTACTGATCGGCCTCCATCGTCGTCGCGTCACGTACGGCAGCGATGCCTCGCTTCTTGTTGCCGCCGCCGAGCAGCCACCGCGTACCCCACGGCATTCGGGTATTGACGATGTAGTCGATCCAGCCGCGGGCGACACGGGCGCGTACGTGCTTCGGATTCTGCTTGAGAAGGGCGTCGAGGCTCTTGCGCGCTTCCCAGTACTCGTCCCAACCCGTCTTGTTGCCAAGCAGCCCAAGTTCGAGCCAAACGAAGTTCAAATCCAGCTTGCCAAGAAAGAACAGCGCTTCGTCGTCGGTCGGTGTCGTCTTCAGCCTGGTGCGGGCGAGCGCCTGGCCATGGTGGAGATCCGACATGAACGACGCCCGCAGCTCCGGACACTTCGCGCAGCGCTTCAGCGCCTCGCCCTTGTCGGTCTTGCTGTCGTCGTCCCGCGCGTCCTGTCCGTTGAGCAGGCCACGCAATTGAAACAGGAGGGCTGACGTCCTGACCTCGTCATTCTCGAGATCCTGCGTGCCGCCGGCGCGGAGCGACATCGCCAACGCGGCGGCTTCCTCGTACCGCGCGTTGTAGAACAGACGATACGCGTCACGGAGAGTGTGTTCAGGCGCTTGCGTGCTCTGAACACGCGCGCTCGAGAACACGGCGGCGAGGAGCGCGGCCGCAACGATCGGCAGCGCAAACGTGTGCATGGGTTGATTATGAAGCAAGGTCGGCGATTTGCTGATCGTCAGTGGTGATTGCCGGAACCCGGCTGCTCACTATTGCAACGATTCATTGATATAATCGAGACGCTTCCCGCCGGCTGTCCCACGATGACCCGAATCCTGGTTACCAACGACGATGGCGTCCACTCGGACGGCATCCATGCGCTCGCTGCGGCACTGCATCACCTTGGAGAGGTCACCATCGTCGCGCCACACATCGAGGCGAGCGCGATCGGGCACGCGTTGACGCTGCGTCGTCCGCTGCGGATGGAAAGATTGCGCGATCGCGTGTACGAAGTGGATGGCACGCCAACCGACTGTGTGAATATCGCGGTGACGCAGGTGTACACACCGTCGTCGGCTCCCGATCTCGTCGTCTCCGGAATCAACAAGGGATACAACCTGGGCGACGACGTCACCTACTCCGGGACGGTCGCCGGCGCGCTGGAAGGGTCGCTGCTCGGGATTCCGAGCATCGCCGTATCGCTGGCGCGGACGCGCGGCCCCTACGACTTTTCAGGCGCCGCGGCGGCGGCAGCCACGGTCGCGTCGATGGCGCTCCGCGGCGGCATCATCACACCGCGAACGTTCCTCAATATCAACGTGCCGCCGGGCACGCCGAAAGGCTTTCGTCTCACTGTGCAGGCGAAGCGCAATCACATCACGATCGTCGATCCGCGGACCGATCCACGGGGCCAGCCCTACTACTGGATTGAAGAGGGGGAGAACGACTGGGAACCGCACGATCGCTCGGACTATCAGGCGGTGCGGAACGGGTATGTCTCGGTCACCCCGCTTCGAGCGGACATGACTGACCACGAGGCGTTCGAACGGCTCGAATCCCTCGAGCTCGACATTGAGGCGAAGAAGTAGCCACGGAGCTTCCGCGTGACCTATCTCAGAATTGTTGGCGCAATCACTCTCATCGTTCTCAGCACCGCGGCGCCCGCCTGGGCACAAGCCCCAACAAACGCAATCAAGCCCAGCGAGGTCATCAAGCTCTTCGACGGCAAGTCGCTCGCGAACTTCGAGACGTGGCTCGTCGACAACCATTCTGAGGATCCGCAGCGCGTGTTCAGCGTCGTCGATCAAATCGACGGCGCGCCGGCAATCAGGGTGAGCGGCCAGGTGTGGGGTGGACTTCTCACCAAAGAGGCCTATCGCGATTACCGGCTCATCGTCGAATTCCGGTGGGGCGGCCTGACGTGGGGCGATCGGAAGGCCCGGGCGCGTGACAGCGGCGTCCTGCTGCACGCCCAGGGGCGGCTCGGCAACACCGGGAAAGACTTCAACGGGCCGTGGCTCCGGTCGATTGAATTCCAGATTATCGAAGGGGGAGTGGGGGACATTCTGCCGGTCGCAGGATACGGCGACGATGGTGCACAGATACGGCCAGCCGTGACGACAACGACGCGGAAGGATCGAGACGGCGAGACGGTTTACGACGAGAAGGGGACGCCGAATACTCTGTCGAGCGGCCGCATCAACTGGTGGGGCCGCAGCGAGGATTGGGCCGATCGCCTCGGCTTCCGCGGATCGCAGGACGTCGAGAGCCCGGGTTTTGAATGGACCCGCATCGAGGCCGTCGTCGAAGGCGGGAAACTGACGTATTACGTGAATGGCAAGCTCGTGAACGCCGCGTCAGATTCGACGTTCAAGGACGGCCGGATCATGATCCAGTCGGAGGGCGCCGAGATCTACTTTCGGCGGATCGAACTGCAGCCCTTGAAATAGCGGTTCGCGACTCGCAGGCCCTACCTCAGCATTCAGCATTCAGCATTCAGCATTCGGCATTCCTAAGGCACCTCCAACCTTCAGGGTCTCCGATCCGTCATACCCGAGATGATGGATTCCATTCACCAGGACGTGACGTCCGCGCTTCGCGCGCTGCGCAAGACTCCGGGCTTCACGATCGTCGCGATTCTGTCGCTCGCGATCGGCATCGGCGCCAATACGACGATCTTCACGCTGGTCAATGCCGTCCTGCTTCGGCCGTTGCCGTATTCCGGCGCTGATCGCCTCGTCGTCTTCCACGAACACCAGCTCGAGTCCACCGAACCATTGAACGTCCACCCGGCGAACTTCATCGCGTGGCGTGAGCGAGCGCGCTCCTTCCAATCGCTGGCGCTCGTTCAAACGCCGCCGTTGAACGTCCTCGGTGCGAACGGCCCAGAGCAGGTGGTGAGGGTGCTGACAACCTCGGAGCTGCTTCGCGTCTTTGGCGTCAGTCCCGTTCTGGGTCGTACGTTCACGGAGGAAGAGACGCGGCCCGGGTCACGGGGACTGATCGTCCTGGGATACGGCTTCTGGCAGCGCTGGTTCGGTGGGGATCCCGGCGTGGTGGGCCGAACCCTGCCTGCGCAGGACGGCCCACTCACGATCATCGGCGTTGCGCCGCCCGGGTTCCGGATCGGAACGACGGAGCCCGATGTTTTCACTCCGATGACGATCGACCCGGCCAATCCGTCAGCAACAGGGTCACGGTCGTTCCAATGCTATGGCCGGCTTGCCAGCGGCATCAGCCTGGACGCGGCGCGAACCGAAATGACCGCAATCGCGTCTGCGCTGCGCGGAGAGTATCCGGTCGACAAGGGAATGGGCGTGTTCGTGTCAGGGCTGCACGACTACCTGGTTCGCGACGCCCGACCGGGATTGCGACTGCTGATCGCTGTCGTGTCAATCGTGCTGCTCATCGCCTGCGTGAATCTTGCCGCCCTCCAATTGGCTCGCGGCATCAATCGCCGCGGCGAGTTCGCATTGCGCGCCGCGCTTGGCGCCCGGCGTTCGCGTCTCGTACAACAGCTCCTCCTCGAGAGCCTGGTGTTGTCGATCTGTGGAGGTGCCGCTGGACTCGTGGTTGCCATCTGGGCGACGCATGCCCTGACGTCGCTGACCATCGTGCCGCTGGCGGCCGTGACACCCGCCCCCGTCGCTGTCGACATCAGGTGTTTGCTCTTTACGTTTGCGACTGCCTGCGCGACGGCGCTGGCGTTCGGACTGATGCCGGCGCTGCGCGCCAGCGACGTCGATCCTCAGATTGCCATGAGCCAACACGCCGGACGCACGACTGCGGATCGTCGTCATCATCGGATCAGGGGGACACTCGTGATCGCTGAAGTCGCTCTGGCGGTCGTACTCCTCGTTGGCGCCGGCCTGCTCTTGCGTACCCTCTCGAGTCTCGTTCATGTCAACCTCGGATTTCAGCCGCGCGAGACGGTGACGATGGGATTGTTCCTGGGTCCGCGACCGCCGGCGGCTCGAATCGCGGCGCTCGACGAGATCCTCGACCACGTCGAGGCCCTGCGCGGGGTCAAGGCTGCGGGCACGATTCAGTTTCTACCGCTTCGAGGGATGACGTGCGGCACCGGCTTCTGGCTTGAAGAACAGGCCGGCACTCGCAACCCCGCAGAGGCGTTGTCGACCGAGTGCTCGCTCGTCAGCCGCGGATACTTCGCCGCCATGGGAATCCCGGTTCTGGATGGGCGGGCATTCGATCGCCGCGATCGCATCGACAGCCCACGCGTCGTGATTGTGAATCAGGCGTTCGCGCGACGATACCTCCGCGACGGGCGTGCTCTTGGACGACGCGTGTTGGTGCAGTCGTCGAATCAGGCGCTTGCGGAAATCGTCGGAATCGCCGGCGACGTGCGCCACAACGGGCTGACGTCCGAGCCAGCCCCGACCGTGTTCTTGCTGCACGCACAGGCGCCTGGGTACATCACCAACCTGGTTGTCCGCACGGCGGGGGAGCCGCTGGCGTACGTCTCGGCCATCCGCCGCGCCGTTTACGACGCAGATCCCAGGCAAGCCGTCTCGTCAGCGCGAACGCTCGATGAGGATGTCGACAGCGTTCTCGCACGGCCGCGTCTGTACGCGCTTCTCGTTACCTGTTTTGCGAGCATCGCCGTTCTGCTGGCGTCGATCGGCGTTTACGGTCTCGTCGCCTACGTTGTGACGCAGCGAACGCACGAGATCGGGATCCGCGTGGCGCTCGGTGCGACTCGCACGCGCGTGTTTCTCGATGTCGTCACGCAGGGTGGCCGGTTGATCGCGTGTGGGGTGGTGGTCGGCCTGATCGCGGCCGCCGCCGTACGCAAGGTCGCCGCTGACCTCGTCTTCGGCGTGACGCCGGGCGACCCGTTGACGTATCTGCTCGCCGCGTCAGCGTTCGCCGCAGTCGCGCTCGCCGCCGTGGTCATTCCCGCCCGCCGGGCAACGCGCGTAGAGCCGATTCTCGCGCTGCGGTGCCATTGAATCACTCATCACTGATCACTGATCCTTGAATCCCTGATCCGTTGAATCCCTGATCCGTTGAATCGTTGAATCCTTCGAATCGTTGAATCCTTGAAACGCGCCAAGGATTCGAAGATTCAGGGATGCC
>Ga0207701_10000549_pt1 | contig 39046 bp, 34 predicted proteins | sample KBSSwiSSwithPhiX_FD_184294 | JGI IMG/M metagenome (GOLD analysis project Ga0207701, IMG submission 184294) | Switchgrass rhizosphere bulk soil microbial communities from Kellogg Biological Station, Michigan, USA, with PhiX - S5 (SPAdes) (version 2) | ecosystem: Environmental > Terrestrial >... | reverse complement strand
CTGGTCATGACCTTCGGTATGCGATAAACCCGGCAAAGCTGATGAAAGAACTGGGATGGAAACCTTCGGTCACTTTCCAGGAAGGTTTGGAAAAAACTGTTGACTGGTACCTTGAAAATGAGGAATGGGTAAAGCATGTAACTTCGGGCGATTACCAGCAATACTACGATCAGCAGTATCTCAAAAGATAATAATCAAACTAAATGCCATTTACGCCCACTACGTTTCCGGGACTCATCATTGTTGAGCCTTTGATACTGGAAGACAGTCGCGGATATTTCTTTGAATCTTACAATGAGAACATTTACCGCGACAATCATATTCATGTAACGTTTGTGCAGGATAACCAGTCAAGATCAGGCTACGGTGTGGTGCGCGGGCTTCACTACCAGCGTCCTCCATATGCGCAAAGTAAGCTCATCAGGGTATTAAGCGGCACTATTGTGGATACAGTTGTGGATCTGCGTACAGGCTCACCAACATTTGGAGAAACATTTTCCGTTTCGTTGTCTGCAGAAAATAAAAAACAGTTGTTCATTCCAAAGGGATTTGCGCACGGATTTTCGGTAGTAAGTGAAACCGCGGAAGTGATGTATAAATGTGACACTTACTATAACAAGGAAAGCGAATCCGGGATATTATTCAATGATCCGCAATTGAAAATTGACTGGGGGATTCCCGCGGATAAAATTCAGGTATCAGAAAAAGACAGGCTTCTTCCTTTATTCAATTCTTACGCCGGTGAGTTTGCCTTTATTCAATAGAAATATTGACATTGTTTGCTTTTCATTATCAAGATGGGATGCCCCAATATCATCACCCGCCGCTTCCCTGGCTAAAGAACTTTCAAAGAACAATCGTGTTTTTTATATTGAACATCCTTATTCATATAAAGATTACCTGGCCGAAGGAAAATCATACAGGAATTATAACGATGGCAATGTTAGCGTGATAACGCCCCCGCTTGTTTATCCCATCAATTTTTTACCTGAAGGAAAATTATATAACAGGCTTTCTTCTGCAAATGATATCATCCTGCAAAAAACGCTTCGTAAAATTTTATCAGAACACCATATAAAAGAATACCTATTCATCAATTTCTCGGATCCTTTTTTCCTGCGAAGCATTCCAACAGAAATTAAGCCTGTGAGGTTTATTTATCAATGCATGGATGATCTTTCGCAGGTGGACTATACAGCAAAGCATGGGATAAGGCTCGAGAATGAAATTGTAAAAAATGCTGACGTGGTTTTGTGCACATCGCGTGAACTGACGAAAATAAAATCGGCAATATCATCAAATGTTCACTTCCATCCGAATGCGGCAGATGTAGAATTATTCAAAACAGCCGCGACAGAAATACTGAACAGGCCTGCGGGAATGTATTCCGGTGATAAAAAGATCATCGGATTTACAGGCAGCATAGAATACCGTACCGACTTCAACCTTTTGTATAAAGCAGCAAAGGTTCACCACGACAAAATATTTTATCTCGTAGGACCGGTTATAGGAAAGGAACATATAAAGCACGGATTGACCAAATTGCCGAATGTTGTTTTTACAGGTGCCAGACAACTGCGCGAACTGCCGTCGTACCTCCGGTATTTTGATTGCTGTATCATTCCATATAAAATCAACAAATTAACCGCAAGCATATATCCGCTTAAGATCAATGAATACCTGGCTGCTGGCAAACCTGTAGTAGCCACGAATTTTTCAGAAGATATTTCTTCGTTTCGCAATCACGCTTACATCACCGGTACGCATGATGAATTCATTGATGCCATAGATAAAGCGATAGATGAAGATGTGATCAATAAAAAAGTTGCCCGCATGGAAGCAGCCGGTGCCAACAGTTGGGAAAAAAGAGTGGAAGAATTCTGGGAAATAATCAGCGGATAGCTATTATTTCGGTGCCGCCATTTTTGCTTTGTGTTTTAACGACGCCAAACCCGGGCGCGAAATACTCTACACCTTCTATATTCATTGGCATTCCGATCCCCATCGTTTTAATTTTCATTTTGCTTTTGTAGGAGATCTTATAACAGTCCCATGAGCCGGCAGGAGTGGTGACACTTTCTTTACTTTCTACTTTCCTGTCAAATATTTCCATGTCAACCGTTTGCTTCATGCCGTTGTTGTCCATGTCCAAATGCATAGAGGCATTTTTGAGGTTGTCGCCCACATTCATGGTGGTTGGGTATTCCATATAAATATCATCTGCCTTAACATCGCTTTCTGCTGCGGGTCCTCCGGGTTGCATGGGGATAGACATCTTCATATCTACCATCATCATTCCGCCATCACATTTGATCCGGGCTTTTCCTTTTGCCGTGGATTTGCCCTTTTTATCAAACATTTCAGTGTTAAGATCCGCTGTGGTGGAGCTGCCTGAATTATTTACATTAGAAACGGTATAGACCTGTTTGGCTGATTGTTCACCCTTTTTATTCAGGATGGCCATTTCAATGGTTTTGTTATTCTGCAGGAAATAATATCCGTTGCAGTCCTGGGCATAAATTTCCATAGAGCATATAGCAGCTCCCAATAGAAGCAATAATTTCATGGTAATTTGGTATTAAGGTTATATACCAAATATAACTTATTTAAAATTTTTGAGCATATTATCCACGCTCATGTTTCCCGCGAAAGTAGAGATAAGTTTTCCACCTTTATCATAGAAGGCGAGGTATGGAAAATTGCTGATTTCGAAGAAAGGAGGGAAGAAATAATTAACGTCCCTGCCCGTAATAATATTGGGGTATTGCTGGATCTGGTATTTTTTATTGAATGCAGCGAGTTCCTCTATCGGCTGGTAGGTTGGCATTACGATCTGGATCTTTTTAAAGTCGTTTATTCTTTTGTGCATCGCCTCGAACTGGTGAATACAATGGTCGCAAGCCGGACTGAAAAACATGATAATAACAGGCGTATTCTTCTTTAACTGGGCGGTCTTAAAAGTACCGTTGCCAACTGTTTCTATCTCAAAATCAGGGAGTTTCTTAGTCTGTTTATACGGTGCAATATCAGACTGCGCAAACGATATGCTGAAAACACTCAAAGCCAGGGATAGTAAAAACCAGTTTTTCATGGAAAGCCGTTTTTTAGGGTACAAATGTATTGATAGTTACCCTTAACTTTGCCGTCCGTTAGTTAAAAATGGGTTTAAATTAAAAGAGAAAACATGGCAACAACAGCCGATATCAGCAGGGGTATGATACTGAAGTTAGACGGGAGCCTTTATTCCGTTGTAGAGTTCGGACAGAACAAAACTGCCCGTGCGGCGGCAAAAGTGTGGGCTAAATTAAAAGGTGTTGATAATGGCCGTTCAATCGAACATACCTGGAATTCAGGCGATACTGTATTTCCTGTAAGGGTTGAGAGGAAAGACTACCAGTTTCTGTATAAGGATGATTCGGGATACACTTTTATGGACAACGAAACTTTTGAGCAGATCACTCTAGCTGAAAATATGGTGGATGCACCTCAGTTTCTAAAAGAAGGACAGCAGGTATCGGTCCTGATGAATACTGAAACAGAACTTCCGATGAGCGTTGAGCTTCCTGATAAAATTGTTGTACTGGTTACTTATTCCGAGCCCGGATTAAGGGGCGACACGGCAACGCGTACACTGAAACCTGCAACTGTTGAAACAGGCGCAACCGTAAATGTTCCACTGTTTGTAAATGAAGGGGAGCATATCCGGATCAATACAAAAACAGGTGAATACGTTGAGAGGGTTAAATAAATGAGAATTAAAGATGAATATTGTAAATCCTTATCTTAGCCGCTGTTTTAGCAAGAATCTTTTACCAAAACCCAGATTCAGATGGATTTCAAACAAATTCAGGAATTGATCAAGCTGATCAATAAATCCAATATTGGCGAAGTATCGATAGAAGAGAAAGGATTCAAGTTAACCATCAAACAAAAAGAAGAAGCTGCTCAGACCGTTTTCGCAGCGCCCCAGCAATTCCCTCAATCATTCCAGGCACCGGTTGCCACAGCTTCCCAACCATCATCTGCTCCGGCAGCTGAAAAAGTAAAAACAGATTCTGCTACAGACAATTTTATTACTATCAAGAGCCCGATGATCGGAACGTTTTACCGCAGTTCAACACCGGGGAAACCGCCATTTATAGAAATTGGAGATGACATCACCCCTGGTAAAGTGGTATGTATTATTGAAGCCATGAAATTATTTAACGAGATCGAAAGCGAGATCAAAGGCCGTATTGTGAAAGTACTGGCCGACGACGCTTCACCTGTTGAATACGACCAGCCATTGTTCCTCGTTGAGCCGATTTAAGGTATCCGACCACCAAACGAACGTAGAAGATGTTAAAAAAAGTATTGATTGCCAATAGGGGGGAAATAGCATTGCGCGTCATCCGTACGTGCAAGGAAATGGGCATTAAAACAGTAGCGGTTTATTCAACAGCTGATAAAGACAGCCTTCATGTAAAATTTGCCGACGAGGCAGTTTGCATAGGTAAACCCGCCAGCTCAGATTCATATCTGAATATACCTCATATCATGGCGGCAGCGGAAATCACCAATGCCGATTCCATTCATCCCGGATATGGTTTCCTTGCAGAAAATGCAAAGTTCGCGGAGATATGCGGTGAACATAATATAAAATTCATTGGACCCACCCCGGGCCAGATCAGGGCAATGGGTGATAAAATGACCGCGAAGGAAACAATGATCGCAGCCGGTGTTCCTGTAGTTCCCGGAGGTCAGAGTTTACTTGCAAGCGTAGAAGAAGCAAAAAGCCTTGCCAAAGATGTAGGCTACCCGGTTATCCTGAAAGCAACAGCGGGAGGCGGAGGAAAAGGTATGCGTGTGGTGTGGGAAGAATCGGAAATGGAGAAAAACTACGAAAACGCAAAAATTGAAGCGGCAGCTTCTTTCAAAAACGATGGTATCTACATGGAGAAATTCGTGGAAGAACCACGCCATATAGAAATTCAGATCGCGGGCGACAGGTATGGCAGGGTATGTCATCTCAGCGAACGGGATTGCTCCATCCAGAGAAGACACCAAAAGCTTATCGAAGAATCGCCATCACCATTTATGACCGATGATCTTCGCAAGCGTATGGGCGAAGCCGCGAAAAAAGCCGCTGGCGCGATCAATTATGAAAGTGTGGGAACCATTGAATTCCTTGTTGACAAACACAGGAATTTTTATTTCATGGAGATGAACACACGTATCCAGGTTGAGCATTGTGTTACAGAAGAGGTTACCAATTTCGATCTCATCAAGGAACAGATCAAGATCGCTGCGGGTGATTCTATCAGCGGACAGGATTATACGCCACAGGGTCATGCTATCGAATGCAGGATCAATGCGGAAGATCCTTATAATGATTTCAGGCCATCACCAGGCAGAATAACTGTAATGCATCAGCCAGGTGGTCATGGTATAAGGGTAGATTCTCACGCATATGCCGGTTACACAATCCCTCCTTATTATGATTCATTGATCGCCAAGATAATTGCGGTTGCACGTACCCGTGAGGAAGCTATTAACACCATGAGCAGGGCACTGAGCGAATATATAATAGAAGGTATTAAAACAACTATTCCGTTCCATCAGCAGCTGATGCGTAACGAAGCATTCCAGAGCGGTAATTTCAATACAAAGTTCCTGGAGAGCTTTAAAATGGTGTAGAGGAATCGTGAAGCGTGAAGCGTGATGCGGCAGACGAACAGAGATCGCTGTCATCCTGCCGCAGGCAGGATCTTTACAGTTATTCACTTGCTGTCGATCCCGCCTTCGGCGGGATGACAAGATAAAAATGAGCGAATTCTGGACGACATTAAAATAAAAATTACTTTTTTATAAATATTCCTGCAACTTTTCCTCAGTATTAAAAAATGAAGCTAATTTCCTGATGATCTCTTCCACAACTGCATCAGGGCAGGAAGCGCCACTTGTGATAAGAACACTCACAGGTTTCTTCTCCGGAAGATAACCACTGGTCAGTATCTCTTCTTTTGTATGAAAATTATAATGCAATATATCTTTCTCAGAAATTATTTTATCGGGAGAATTTATAAAATAAACAGGCAGCACTTCTTCACACAATTCAACAAGGTGAGTTGTATTTGAACTGTTATATCCACCCGCAACAATGGCAAGGTCGGCAGCTGTTTCAAGCAGTGCGTTAACTGCGCTTTGGTTGTCGTTGGTGGCATAACAAAGTGTGTCTCGCGTATCCGCAAAACGTTCGCCTATCTGTGATTCATCGAGATTATAATGATCCTTCATGGTTTGACGGAGATAATCAGCAATCGCCTGTGTGTCGGTGGCGAGCTGAGTGGTCTGATTCACTACGCCAATACGCAGGAGATCTTTGTTCACATCGAATCCTTCGGAATACCTGCCTGCAAATTTTTCGTAGAATGTTTCTGAAGGCAATCCGCCGGTGATATAACGTGAAAGTATAATCGCTTCCTGCATGTCATTCACTACCACAGAAGGTGCGCCTGATGAAGCGTGCGAAAATGTTGCGCGCGTTTCTTCATGCTTTGGCTTGCCATGAATAACGATGCTGTAACCTTTTGCCGCTATCTGCTCACTGCGGTTCCAGACTTTTTCAACGAACGGACAGGTAGTATTATATTTTTCAATCGTGATGCCGGCATCACGCAATTCCTTTTCAATTGTAAGAGTGGTACCGAAAGCCGGGATCAGCACTATGTCGTCGGTTGTCAATTGTGAAAACGGGATGAGCTGTTTTCCACTGGTATCCTGCAGAAATTGTACGCCTTTTTCAATGAGATCTGCATTCACCTGCGGATTGTGTATCATCTCGCTCAGCAGGAAAATTCTCTTTCCCTGGTTCTCTTCAATTGTTCTGAACGAAATTTCTATCGCATTCTCCACCCCATAACAAAATCCAAAATGCCGTGCAAGATAAATTTTCAGATCACCCAGGTCGAGCAGGGTAGGACTCAGATCTTTTTTAAGCTTATCCTGTAGCTTTCTTTTATTCTTGATGGCACTGATCAGTGGGCTGCGGTAAGTTATTGGAACGTTGAACGATTTCATAACAGGCTGCAAATTTACACGTATTTTGTGTTTATGAACATTCACTTTGAACCTGTTCGCTGGTCACTGAATACCAACCTTTACGAAGTAAATCTCAGGCAGTACACGAAAGAAGGAACGTTCCAGGCCTTTAGCAACGAGCTCCCGAGGCTACACGACATGGGGGTGAAGGTTTTATGGTTCATGCCAGTAACACCTATCAGCAAGGAAAAAAGACTCGGAACACTCGGCAGTTATTATTCCTGCTCAAATTATATTGAAACAAACCCTGAATTCGGCACTGTACAGGATTTTAAGCAGCTTGTTAACAAAGCCCATGATCTTGGCTTTAAGGTAGTGATCGATTGGGTGGCCAATCATACCGGATGGGATCATGTATGGGTGAAATCGCATCCGGAATTTTATAAAAAAAATACCGACGGTAATTTTTACGATAATAATGGATGGCAGGACGTAATAGACCTTAATTATTACGACCAAGCCATGAGGAGGGAAATGATCGCCAGTATGGAATTTTGGGTTACTGAATGTGAGATCGATGGTTTCCGGTGCGACATGGCGCATCTCGTTCCATTAGATTTCTGGAGAGAAGCACGCCAGCATCTTGACAATGTGAAACCCTTATTCTGGCTCGCGGAAACTGAACATTACAATTATCAGGTTGTTTTTGATTGCAGTTATGCATGGACATGGATGCATGTATCAGAGAATTTTGCCAAAAAAAAAGTAGGCGTTGATGAACTTAAAGCAACGCTTGTGGATTACCAGGAGAAAAAATTACCTCAAACCAATCATCTCTTCTACACTTCCAATCACGATGAAAATAGCTGGAATGGAACAGAGTACGAGAAATACGGAAATGCCGCATTACCTTTTGCTGTATTAACAAACACATGGAATGGATTGTCGCTTGTGTACAGCGGGCAGGAAATACCTAACCGGAAGAGACTTAATTTTTTTGATAAGGACACGATCCAGTGGAACTGGACAAACGAATTGCATAATTTTTATAAAACACTACTGGATCTTCGCAGCGCGTTTGGTGAGGAACAAACGGAAATATTAATGCTCAATCCTCCGGGTGACAGGAATGTGCTTGCATTTTTGAAAGTATCGAAATCAAAGAAGTTGCTTGTGCTGATAAATTTGAGTGATGCGGTTCAGAACATTCAGCTTGATGATGCTTCAGTGGATGGGATGTATGTGAATGTTTTTACCGGAAATAAACACGAAGCTCCATCAATTAAAAATTTAATGATGGAGCCGTGGAGTTATTTTGTATTGGATAAATTATAAAACGTTTTTCGCCGGCTTATACACCAAGATTTAGTATGAAATTATACACCCCTTCATATCCGGGATAAATTCCCTCAACCTTTACGCTTCCGCTGGTAGATTCAAGTACTTTCTTCAACTCTTCAACAGAAGTTACTTTTTCATTGTTCGCTTTCAGGATTACAAACCCTTCGTTCACTCTTACTTTGCTCAGTAAACCACGTTGTCCGATAGATTTTATTTCAACTCCACCCGAAACACCCAGCTCGTTAGCTGTTTTCTTATCCAGTGTTGCCAGTTCTGCGCCTAACTTATCCATCACTGATGTTTTCACAACATCCATGGTTCCTGTGCTGTTACGCAGTGTTACGTTGGTTTTGTATTCCTTTCCATTTCTGCGATAACTCAGGTTGATCTTATCGCCGGGACGGTATGTTGCGATTTGTCCCACCATTTCTGCACCGCTTGTTACAGGTACATCGTTGATGCCTGTAATGAAGTCGCCTTTCTTGATACCTGCTGAAGCAGCTGCACCGTCTTTAGGAACGTCGAGCACAAATACTCCTTCTTCGAATTCAGGTATTCCGCTTTCCTTCTTCTGTTCTTCTGACAATCCTTCACGTGGATACTGAATACCGAGGTAAGCTCTCTGCACAGTTCCGAACTTCATCATGTCGGCAATGATCTTCTTCACGATGTTTACAGGAATAGTAAATGAATACCCTGCGTACACACCGGTTGGTGAAGAGATTGCGGAATTAATTCCAATCAGTTTTCCCTCAGTATTAACGAGGGGTCCGCCGCTGTTTCCCGGATTCACCGCTGCATCGGTTTGCAGGAATGACTCAACAGGTGTGTTGCTTTGCCTTCTGTTAATTTCTAGCGTTCTTCCTTTCGCACTTACGATACCTGCTGTAACAGTGGCTTCAAGATTGAGAGGGTAGCCGAGTGCAAGCACCCACTGGCCGATCTTTACATCATCTGAATTTCCATATAACATAAAAGGAAGTCCTTTAGCATCGATTTTCAACAGGGCAATGTCACTGCTGGGATCTGCTGCCACTATCTTTGCCTTGAAAGAACGGCGGTTGCTGAGTGTTACAGTTATTTCGTCTGCACCATCAATCACGTGGTTGTTGGTAACAATGTACCCGTCTTCACTGATAATGGCTCCTGAACCGGAGGCCATCTGTGGAAGCGAACGTGAACGGTCGCCAAAAAGATCGTCGAGATCAAGGTCGAACATGTCACCGAACGGACTTCTTTTTGGAAGATTATTGCTAACCGTTCTGTTTGCTTTTGTTTTAATATGTACAGTTGCCGGTATAGCTGCTGATACTGCAGGAATAAAATCGACAGGAGTATTCTCACCTTTCACTCCATTGAATTCTGTATAGTTCGACGGAGCCTTGCCCGTGTCATTTGCTTTCGCCTGGTACTGGTAAGTATCATTGTTCCCGGAGATCTTGTTATAACCCCAAAGGGTTCCGAGAGTAGTAGCCGCGCTGAGTGCGATTACGGCAAGTGTGTTAGTAATTTTCATATTAAAAGTAATATTGTGTTATAGTATTATTTGTCAAATTGTATGCCTGCACAACAAATAAACGATCAATCGGTAAAATGGGCAGTACCGCTAATTCAGTTTAACAATTAATTTACTAAAGTCTTCGTAGATCAGTGACAAAATTAGTTCACTTCTGTCACAAATCACTTAAGAATTGGAGTGTATCGGCCTTATCTGCATAATCGTCAAGCGCCGGCTTCTGCGCCTTCCCGAATGGTATGTAACCTTTGCCTACAATGCACTGAATATCATCGGTAGCTGCCAGCGATTTCTCCACCTCCTTCACATCGCTGTACACTTCATAATGAAGCAGGCTCACGGGAGAAAATAGTCCTTTGTCTTCTCTCAGTAATATGGATCCATTGGTCATATAATAGATCCTGTTAATGATCATAACTGCAAGCTGATAGTCGTAATTGTTTTTGTATTTGTGGATATCGAATTCCCAGTTGTATTTTTTAAACGATTCGAGCAGTGGAAGAAAATCAAAATTGGCGGGAACATATATTTTGGTAACGTTCCTGCAGCCAAGTCCGAAATATATATACACATCGTCTGCAAGCGCTTCAAGATCTGCGAGCGTTTCGTTGCCGGTGAGTATGGCAGCTGATGTGCGGTTCCTGCGGATGACGTGTGGGTAACTACTGAAATAATAATCAAAATACCGCGACGAATTATTGCTGCCCGTGGCAATATAAGCATCACACTTTTTAAGCCGGTCGGCGATTGTTACATATTCTTCAATTTCACTGTTCCATTCCTTCAGTTTATTAATAATGCCATCGAATAGCACAAAATCTTTAGATGACGGCTTGACCGCTTGCCTGTGCCCGGAAATAAACACTGACAAAAAATCATGAAATCCGGCAAGTGGAATATTTCCTGCCATCACTATCCCAACATTTTTAGGGGAAGGTGTTTCAGAAGGAATATTATATTTTGCTATCCACTTTTCCAGCTTCTTTCTGTCCAGGAATTCATGGGCGATATGTTCCACCTGGTAATTAATGAATTCCGGTAAGAACCATGCATTTTCATAGGCGGCTTTCTCTTTAATACTGGTCCAGCCTGCATCGTCCGACACTATAAACCTGCCCAGTTTTTCCATTAAAACAACACGTTGTTCAACATTCATTTCCTCTTATATTTGTTGTGCAAAAGTATATGTCATGGCCATAAAAATAACAGATGAATGTATTAACTGCGGAGCATGTGAACCGGAATGCCCGAATAATGCTATTTACGAAGGCGGAGTAGAATGGGCGATATCAGACGGAACTTCAGTAAAAGGAACCTATGTGCTGATGGATGGCACCATTGTGGAAGCCGAACAGCGCATCGCACCAGTAGCCCTCGACACTTATTACATCACACCTAATAAATGCACAGAATGCCAGGGATTTCATGAGGAGCCGCAATGCGCCGCCGTTTGTCCCGTAGATTGTTGCGTACCTGATGAAATGTACCGCGAAACTGTAGACGAGCTATTAGCCAAAAAAGAAAAATTACATCTTTAATATGACTGTAAAACCAGTCATCGCCTTTGTTACCGGGGGGTACTCTGCTGAATCGGTAATATCTTATAAGAGCGCGGTAACAATTGAAAATAACCTCGATACTGATAAATTCGACGTTTATAAAATTGATGTACGCCCTGAGGGATGGGTATATCAATATGAGAATGGAAAAATCCAGGTTGACCGCGACGATTTTTCGATATTACTGACCGGAAAAAAGATCTGGTTCGATGCAGTGTTAATAGGTATTCACGGAACTCCTGGAGAAGATGGGAAGCTGCAGGGCTACTTCGACATGCACAACATTCCCTACACTTCCTGCGATGCCGCTACTTCGGCACTCACTTTTAATAAAAGATATACTGTTGCCGTTGCCGCTTTCGCAGGAATAAAAACCGCAAAATCTTTACATCTTTTCTCCGATGCTAAAATGGATTCAGAAGAGATTGCCAGGCAACTTACATTTCCCGTTTTCGTGAAACCAAACAATGGTGGATCAAGTATCGGCATGAGTAAAGTGAGCCATGTAAAAGAATTGCCTGCCGCACTCGACAAGGCTTTTCATGAAGACACGCAGGTACTCGTTGAAGAATTTATTTCAGGCAGGGAATTTACCGTGGGCGTTTACAGGAATACAAAAGGTATAACTGTATTACCGATCACAGAAGTGATCACGGGTAATGATTTTTTTGATTACGAAGCCAAGTACCAGGGAAAAAGTAAAGAGATCACACCTGCCCAGATCCCCACCGAAATGGAAGAAAAGATCAAAACCACAGCACGTAAGGTTTTCCAGGTGTTTAACTGCAGGGGAGTAGTGAGAATAGATTTTATTTACAATGAAGAAAGCCAGCAGCCCTACCTGCTCGAGATAAATACAGTACCCGGTCAAAGCGAAGCCAGCATCATTCCCCAGCAGGTTCGCGCCATGGGCCTGACCCTCAGGGAATTCTACTCATCGCTGATCGAGGATGCCCTCTCAAGAAAACACAAATAATTCTTTATTACATTTGAAGCTATGTTAAGATTCATAACCGGAAAGCCGCTGTGGGTAAATATTCTGTTCGCCGTTATCCTGATCTTCATACTTCTTTTCCTTTTCCTGATATCACTTGACTTTTTTACCAGGCACGGTAAAACCCTCACTATCCCGGCTGTTATGAATATGCCTTATTCCGAAGCTGAAAAAGTACTGAAAGACCAGGGCTTCGACATTGAGATCCAGGATTCAGTGTATTCCGATACTGCTGCTCCTTTATCCGTTATAAGACAGTTCCCCGATGCGGATGCAGTAGTGAAAGCCAACAGGACAGTTTACCTTACGATCAACAGGGCTGTGGCTCCTGCTATTGAAATGCCGAATCTCGAAGGCATGAGTTTCCGGACCGCACAGCTTGTTTTAAAACAATATGGATTAAAAGTGAAGGACACTGTTTTTCGTCCCGATTTTGCCAAGAATTCTGTTCTTGAACAGCAGTATAATGATGAAAGAATAAAGCCCGGAACTAAAATAGCTATGGGCAGCGGTATAACACTTATACTGGGAAGCGGGTTGGGACAGGATGAATTCAATGTGCCTGATCTGTACTCCTTATCTTACTCTGAAGCTTTGCTGTTATTGCAAACAACAGGATTGAGCGCAGGTGCAGTTGTACCTGATCCGGATGTTAAGGATACTTCTAACGCTTATGTTTACAGGCAAAGCCCTGAACGTTTTACCTATGATTACCGGTTTAACAGGATCAGACCGGGACAAACAATAGATCTGTGGCTAAGTAGCCAAAAGCCTGTGAGAGAGGCTGACTCTACCCACTTAAACACTAATCAATAGTATGAAGAATATTTCTGTAACAGAAGTAAAATCGCGATTGCAGGCGGGTGAAAATCTGAACCTTGTGGATGTACGCGAACCTGAGGAAAATGCTGATTTCAATATCGGCGGAATTGTATTACCGCTTGAAAAAATTCAGAATCTTGAGTTTGATGATATCGAAGAATTAAAAGACCAGGAAATAATATTCTACTGCCGCACCGGTAACCGGAGCACCCAGGCGTGTTTATTTTTAGAGATGACAGGTTTCACAAACTGCAAAAATCTTGCAGGTGGAATGGTGCAGTGGAAGGAATCTTAAGCCGGGGTGTGGACTATCACAACTCTATATTCACTCCAAACATCACGTTGATTCCTGCCATCGGAAAATAATAATTATCCGAAACAAATTTTCCATCGCTCTGGTAACCATAAGTATACCCGTTAGCTTCATATTTCGTATCAAACAAATTATTTACCTGGAAAATAAAATTGATGCTCCTGAATAATTTATTTGAGACCATGTAAGATATCTTTGCGTCCTGTAAATAAAACGGGTTAAGACTTCTTTCCTCCGAAGAAGTGTTATCAAGATACTGACGTCCCACATACTTCGAAATAAAACTGATCTCTCCATTCCTGAAAGGTTTAAAGTTCAGCGATGCACCACCAACTATACCTGGTGAAAATGCAATGTCTGCAGTAGCATAATTTACGGCTTTCTGTCCTCCATTGTCAAAGTCATCAAAGTAAGCAGTAAAATTTTTCACCTTATTACTGCTGAGTGCAACATTAGCGGCAACATTGAACCAGTGTGTAATTTCTGCATTCGTCTGAAACTCAATTCCTGCACGGTAGCTGTCTGGTATATTAATTCTTGTATAAGCGCCTACATCATTGATTTTACCTGTAGGAACAAGCTGGTCCCTGTATTTCATATAATAGAAATTAGCGCTCCAGGTCCATCTGTTCAATTTCTTTTCTATTCCCACTTCAACATCGTGCATTTTTTCCGGGCGCGGCTGCTGATCCAGGCCAGCTTCAAAATCATCCCTGTTTGGTTCTTTGGCTGCATATGAATACGAAGCATACATTCTCATGTTTTGCAGCGTGTAGGTGATGCCGGCTTTCGGATTGATAAAATCATATTTATTGTTTATAAAAAGAGAAGGATTGTCCCTGAATCCGCCAAGATCATAATTTATATTTCTGTATTGAATATCTCCGAAAAGTTCAAGTCCGGGTGCGATCCTGTACTGATATTTCGTATATACATTCACGTCAGATTTGTCTGCCCGCAGATCGTACCACCTGTGATTTACCGGAACACCAACCTGTGCCCATGGAACTTCACCAAAATGTTTTCCTTTGTACCTGCTCCATCCGCCCCCGGCTGTTAATGTTCCTTTATCATGTTTATATTGGAACGATAATATCTGTCCATAGAAATTATTATCGAGCCATAATTGCCGTACAAGATCCGTTTGGGTAATCGTGTCATTTCCCGCTACAAAATCATTCAGGCCATAATCAGCAAAAGATTGTCCGGCTTTATAATTTTCATAGTAGCCTCTGCCTTGTGTGAGAAAGAATGCGGTATTGAATTCAATTTTATCGCTGAAGCGGTGGTTCACAAAAAGCTGGTAGTGATCCTGCTGGTAGTTATCAGTTTCATTGTCGTATGGTTCACCCGGTTTTTCCATTCCCGAATAATTGATCGTTCTGTTTTTTTCCAGGTCATCTTTCGTAATACCGTTCCATGCCTGGTATGTTTTTTCTTTTCCGGAAAGAACATTCATCCGGATAGAAGTATTTGCGGTGAGGTAGGCACCGGATACATAAAATGAATGAAGGTCTGTAGTGGCCCGGTCGACGTAACCATCGCTGGATATTTTCGATAGCCTTGCATCCAGTGTAAAATGACCATTGAGAAGTCCTGAACCGGCTTTAATAGTATGCTTCCAGGTATTGAAAGACCCCACGCTGTTATTGATCGCAGCATAAGGATCGAGGTTCACTTCATTTGTACTGAAATTCATGGTGGCTCCGAAAGCACCGGCACCATTGGAAGATGTGCCGATGCCACGCTGGATCTGCACATCATTTACTGATGAAGCAAGATCCGGGAGGTTAACAAAGAAAAGGCCCTGCGATTCCGCATCATTATAGGGAATACCGTTGATGGTCATGTTGATCCTCGTGGCGTCGGAGCCGCGTATACGGATACCGGTATAGCCAACACCATTGCCCGCATCAGAATTGATGACCACTGAAGGTGTCTGATTAAGCAGGAATGGGAGATCCTGTCCGAGGTTTGTTTTTTTTATTTCTTTACCCGTAATGGTGGTTTTTGCGAAGGGTGAATTTTCGCTTGCCCTGATGGCGCGCACTTCAACGGGTTCAAGAAAAAGAGCTGCTCTTCTCAGTGAATCTTCGTTATGTACGGCACTTTCGTACTGTGCGGAAAGAAAATATGGAACTATAATAAACAGTGCAGTGATGAACTTTTGCATAGTCTGTTTTGTTTGATGACCAGCATCAAATCCTCGGAGACAACCATAATAACCGTGACAGTGAAGATTAACTTCTCCCTTCGCAGGCATTACCCTGACAGGTTCAACGGGTATTATCTCAGCCGTACCGCCTTGCGGTAAAGCACCCCGGGAATCTGAAGCAGATTTCCTTTATGTAAAATTCTGGTGTGAAGTTAGGTACAAATAATTTAAATTGATTGTAACATTTGGAAAGTGGTTTTCGTCACTATACAAAACGAATAAAAAATGAAGTATATCTTTTTATCATTATTGATGGTGGGTGCTGTTTTGGTTGGCAATGCCCAGGCAGTTTTCCATGATAAAGACGCAGAACTGAGACAGGTGGGTGATTTTGAAGGTGTTGAAGTGTCGAGCGCTATTGACCTGCAGATTGCTCAGGGTAATGAAAACTCTGTAGCGGTAAGCGCTCCGGGAGATGCAAACCGCGCAGGAATAAAGACAGAAGTGAGAAAAGGGATTCTCCATATATGGTATGAGAACAAAAACTGGTTCAAAGGCAGCGGCAGGAAGATCAGGGCATATGTTTCCATTAAAACGATAAGGCTTGTTTCTGCTTCTGGCGCATGTGATGTGGTAGTGAATGGGGAATTGAATAGTGATGAACTGGTAGTGAAGCTGAGTGGTGCAAGTGATTTTAAAGGAGCTGTTCACGCCAAAGATCTCAAAGTTGATCTGAGCGGAGCTTCTGATGTTGTTATAAAAGGCAGTGCAACTAATATAAGTATTGATGCAAGTGGAGCTTCGCATTTTAAGGGATATGATCTAAGTACTGATAATTGCAGGGTAGATGCAAGCGGGGCCACCGATATTAAGATCACGGTGAACAAGGTGTTGAATGCTGAGGCTTCGGGAGCTACTAATATTGATTATATGGGAACGGGGATGATAGGGGATTTAAGGACCAGTGGTGCGAGCAATATCAGGAAGAAGAGCTGAGAGGAAAAGGGAGAGGGGAGAAGTGAATCGTGAGGCGTGAGACGGCAAATGTGAGACGGTAGACAAACAGAGTTCACTGTCATCCTGAGCATAACCGAGGAGAAAGCATCGCTTTCGACGAAGGTTACGAGCGAAGCTCCGAAGGATCTGCGGAGAAATAAATTAAGATTTAATTAAAATAAAAAAAGGTTCCATCAGGGAACCTTTTTTAGTTGCGAAGGGAGGGTTCGAACCTCCGACCTTCGGGTTATGAGCCCGACGAGCTACCGCTGCTCTACTTCGCGATGTGGGTTGCAAATGTACGGCAATAATGCTACCGCACAAAATTCAAATCGTTAATAAGTGATGATATTGATATTGAAATATTAATGCGCCTTTAGTGTGCTTATCTTTGCCACGCAATGAAAGCAGGTTTCGTAAGTATATTCGGAAGGCCTAACGCGGGAAAAAGCACTCTCCTGAACGCTATAACAGGCGAAAAACTTGCCATCGTTTCACCAAAAGTGCAAACAACCCGCCACCGGATAAAATCTATCATTACCGAAAAAGATTACCAGGCCATATTCTCGGATACCCCCGGCATCATCGAGCCCAAATACAAACTCCATGAAAAGATGATGGCCGCCGTAAAAACCGCGGTAGAAGACGCCGATGTGGCTATACTTCTCGTAGATATCAATGAAAACCATGAAGAAGCCGACGAGGTTTTCAGGTCTCTTGGAATTAAAGTACCGGCTATCGTACTGGTAAATAAGATCGACAAGGCAAATGATGACAAACTGAGAGAAGTAGAAAATTTCTACCGGGATAAATCTTATGCAACCGAAGTCAAACCAATCTCCGCCTTATATAAACCAGGGATACCGGAACTGATCGGGACTATCGTTAAATATCTCCCCGAAGGAGAACCTTTTTTCGAGGGTGATGAGCTATCCGATCTTCCAACCAAGTTCTTTGTGGCAGAAATGATCAGGGAAAAAATATTTTATCTCTATAAAGATGAGATCCCTTATCATACTACTGTGATTGTAAATGAATTCAAGCAGAAGTCATCCCTCATAAAAATAGGGGCAGATGTAATTGTGCAGAGAGAAACACAGAAAGGGATCATTCTTGGTGAAGGAGGCAAAATGATCAGGCAACTGGGAACAGAGGCTCGTAAAGACATTGAACAATTTTTATCGCAGAAAGTTTTCCTGGAGCTTTTTGTGAAAGTGCGGCCGAAATGGCGCGATAATGATATGATGCTTAAGGAATACGGATATCATTAATATTATACATTCCTTTGCAGCTTTAGAAATTTAATTATGGCAGGATTTACTGTAGCAATAGTCGGGCGGCCAAACGTCGGGAAAAGCACTTTCTTTAACAGGTTGTTAGGTGAACGTAAGGCTATTGTAGATGATACAAGCGGCGTTACCCGCGACCGCCAGTACGGCATTTCTGACTGGAACGGAAAAGCATTCAACCTGATCGATACCGGTGGATTTGTTCCCCAGAGTGAAGATGTTTTTGAAAGAGAAATAAAAAAGCAGGTACTTATAGCTGTTGAAGAAGCACATGCGCTTGTTTTTATTGTAGACGCCGCAACGGGCATCACCGACCTTGATGAGGCAATGGCGGATGTTTTGCGCAGAACCTCAAAACCTGTGTTTCTTGCTGTCAATAAAGTTGATAATCATAACCGGCTCCTCGAGGCAACAGAATTTTACGGTCTTGGTTTCGAAAATATTTTTTTCATATCTGCCATGACTGGAAGCGGAACGGGTGAAGTGCTCGATTCTGTGGCAGAATTGATATCAGAAGAAAAGTCAGAAGAAACTTCTGAACTGGCAGCGCTTCCGAAGATCGCTATCATGGGACAGCCGAATGTCGGTAAATCTTCTTTGCTAAATACGCTTATCGGGCAGGAACGCACTATTGTGAGCGATATTGCCGGTACCACGAGAGATACCATTCACACGCACTATAAATTATTCCAGAAAGAATTTATCCTGATAGATACTGCAGGGATCCGCCGGAAATCAAAAGTGCATGAGGATCTTGAATTCTATTCTGTGATACGCGCCATTAAAGCGATGGATGAGGCCGACGTCTGTTTGCTCATGCTCGATGCGCAAAAAGGAATTACGGCGCAGGATCTCAGCATATTTGCAATGGCTGTAAAAAAAGGTAAAGGCATTGTTATACTGGTCAATAAATGGGATCTCATTGATAAAGAAACAAATACTGCAAAGGAATTTGAGAAAGTATTGAAAGATAAGTTTGCTCCATTTACTGATCTGCCTATACTGTTTATTTCGGCAAAGGAGAAAACAAGGATTTTCAAAGTCATAGAAACTGCACTTGAAGTGTTTGACAATCGCAAAACAGTAATTCCTACTTCACAGCTCAATGAAGTATTGCTTAAGGCAATTGAATCTTATCATCCTCCGGTTGTAAGAGGTAATCCGGTAAAGATCAAGTATATCACCCAACTGCCAACCCAGGTTCCTTCTTTTGCATTTTTCAGTAACCATCCCGATGAGATCAAAGAGCCGTATAAAAATTACCTCGAGAATCAGTTGAGGCAAAAGTTCAAATTTACCGGTGTGCCTATCCGGATATTTTTCAGGAAAAAGTAGCACCCGCTTGCATCTTAATAGTATTCATTGTATTTTGTCGCGTCCATACCTGTGAACTTCTCCGGTTCATCCATTGCCTGATCCTATTTTTCCTGTGCTTTACTGCCTAAATTGACATTGTATGAAGAAATTCTACGTCTCCATCGTAGTCTTATTATTTGTGGTAGAATCAGCATCGGCACAGTCATTTTACTGGATCGGGGGTGCAAACGGCGACTGGACAAACACAGTGAACTGGTCGGCTACTCAAGGTGGTTCTGCAGGCATCGCTTACCCGCAGGCACTTGCAGACAATGTTTTTTTCCCTGCCAACGCAACGGTACATCTCAACACTTCTATAAGTATTAATAGCGTATCTGTAACTGGTACCAATACAAACGTGGTGATCACTGCAGTAGGTGGTATGGCTCTCCCGAGAACTGTTACCGTGAACAGTACGAGTGCAGGATTAACTATCGCGGCAGGTTGTAAGCTTGAGCACAGCGCGACAGGCGGTACTGAATTTAAATTCGCATTTGCACCAGGGGGGCAGGGCGCTATAAATGGCGAGTGGTATTTTACAGGTGATGTAGATCTTGACAATGTAGCGTATTTCGATTTGCCGCTTTCAGGTGCCTCCACCGCATTGAATGTAAACAATGGTGGCTCCATCACTATTGGCACAAAAGCATTCATCGCTCCAAACGAAACGACCGGAGATAATTTTTTGATCTTCAATGCCGGATCTTCCCTTAACCTGTTAGGTAACCAACCAGTTGTTCCTGTTGCCAATTATAATGCTGCATCAATCATTAACATTACAGGAATAACAGATGCAAGCGTAAGTTTCGAAGAAGGTGGATCGGTTGGTACCATTAATTATAACTGTCCATTACAGAATAATGGTAGTGCGCCGCTTTATCTCTCTCTGCTTACTTTCAGTGTAGACGGCAACCTCAACATACTTAATACAAATAATAATGAGCTTGCGCTGCTGAGTTATTTTTCAACAACCGGTTTGCCTTCCAGGGACGCTACCATTAAAGGTAACCTGAACATCCAGGGCACTTCTGTTGTTGCAGTTGCACATAATGATGGTCCGGATATTCCGAATAATTTAACGGTAAACGGGAATGTTGTTGCTAACGGAACAAGTCTGAGCATTCATTCCGGTCCCTTCATCACTACGAGTCCCAGCAGGTTAATTGTTAAAGGAAATATTCAGCATACAGCAGGTGCATTAAGCGCTCTTTCGACTGTTACGGATGAAACAACAAGTTTGTATATTCTTGAATTAGGTGGATCTGCAGCTCAAACCATAAGTTCAGTTACAGGAAGTTTTGATAATGCTGCGCACCAGGTTACGCTTCGTATGAATAATGCTGCCGGCGCCACACTGCTTACTTCTCTCCAGGTTGGAAGAATAGATTTCAGCTCTGCAAACAAAGGTGTACTTACCACCAACGCAAATATTCTTACAATAAATAACACTTCTCCTGTTTCGGTTTCAACTATCGTTGTAAATTCTCCATCCAATACAGGTTATGTAGTTGGAAATGTTCAGCGAAAAACACTTTCAACCGAACCGGCAGTAATACCTGTTGGTGGAGGTGCTGGTTACAGAGGTGTAACAATAATTCCTTCAACAGCTACGCCCACGATATTCCAGGGTAAATATTTTAATACAGGTTACAGCGACCTTAGTGTTGTTACTCCGATGGAAGGTGTTTCTCCTGATTATTACTGGGAAGTAACACGTGTGGGTGCAGGCGCTGATGCTGCCGTCCAATTGTCTATTCCCGGAGCAGTAACAGGGTCACAATCCAATTATGGACTTATCGTTTCAAAATATAACGGTTCAGACTGGACGAATGCGAAAGGCACAACCGGAACTATGGTTGTACCCGGAACAGCAACATCAGGAATAGTGAAATCAGAATTACAATCTAGTTTCAGTCCATTCACAATAGGTTTTGCTGTACAGAGTGCGCTGCCAACACTGCTTGTTTCTTTCGATGGTAAGAAAACCGGGAAAGAAACTATTGATCTGAAATGGCAGATCACTTTGAACAGCACGCCAGAGACTTTTGAAGTGATGCGTTCAGCAGATGGCATAAACTTTACTAAGATCGGTGCTGTTGCAGGAGCCCAGGGATTTACTACTTACCAGTTTACAAATTATAATATACTGTCGGGAAATAACTATTACAGGTTGAGAATGCTTGACAGAGATGGAGCCACTACCTACAGTACCATCATTGTAATTTCAAATGGCACAAAGGGTGTGTTCATCCATTCTATTGCACCAACCCTGGTAACAGGCAGAACCAAACTGAGTATTCAATCTTCAGCTAATACTAACATGCAACTGGTGATTACAGATATTAATGGACGAATAGTTCACAAACAGAGCCTTTCATTAATGAACGGCAGCCAGGATGTTTGGTTGGATGCAGCGCGTTTTTCTGCGGGCATATTCCAGGTGACTGGTTATGTTAACGGGGAAAAAACCGCCACTCTAAGGTTTATAAAACTGTAAATAACTGCTGTTTTCACTTTGGAGCAGTGAAGGGTACGATGATATCTTGCATACATGTCGCACCTTTCTTTTTCTATCTTACTTCTTTTAAGTATTTCTGCTTTTTCCCAGAAGAAATGGGATGGCGGAGCCGGTAATACCCAATGGAACAATGCCCTCAACTGGACGGGCAACGCACTTCCATCCACAACCGATGATGTTGTTCTTGATAATTCACTGGTTGTAGGGAACTATAATGTAGTTTTTCCGGCTACTGCAGTAACGGTAAAATCAATAACGATCTCACCGGCAACTTCAAAAGCGATTGAGCTCACACTTCCTGCAACTAATACTTTGGTGCCTGGTTTAACAGTAACAGGTCCGGGTTACGGTATGATCATTAATAGCGGTGGCACATTCAGAAATTCTTCCGGGAGCACTTCAGGCAGCACGGTACGCGTAACTGATTCCATCAGGATAAATAATGATGGGAGATATGTTCACAACAGTGCAAGCGGACATTCAACAAATGTGCAGGTGTTATCGATGATTGCCGGTACTGAAAAAGGAATAATGGAACTGGATATCCCCACTGCTTCTTCAACTATTTCTATCAGTGGCAGAACATTTGGAAAATTTGTGTTACGGTCAACAGCTGCAGGAGGAACGTGCAATTATACAGCAGCAGGCACAAGCAGAGTGAATATCAGGAACAATCTAGAAATTGGTGCAGGAGTTAATTTTAATCTCAATTGTTCCGATACAATATTTGTTGAAGGTGATCTCTTGCAGGACGCAGGAACAATCAATCTGGGCAATTCCACCCGTTCTGTTGTTTTGAGTGTTCTGCAAAATATTACCCAGAATACAGGTGGAGTGATCACGGAAACAGGAACCGGTATACAAACAATACTGATGAATGGAGCCAGCTTCCAGCTTATGACGTTTAGAGGAACAATATTAAACCAGGTTGGGTTGGTGAAGAATGCTGGGGGAACAGTATTGTCGAAGTCCCCCATTTCACTTCCATATAAATTAGGATTGAAGAATGGAAGAATAGTAACTAGCCAGGGATTGATAACCCTGCAATCAGGTTGCACTATTGAAGCTGATACACTGTTAGCAAACGGTTATATTGATGGTCCGCTTAAGAAGGATGGATTAAGCAATCAGTCCTTTTTATTTCCTGTTGGTAGTACATCAGGAATGCGATGGATACAGCTAAGGAATGCAACAGGAAACTTTACAGTTGAATATTTCAGGACTGATCCGGGTACATTAAGCAGTAATAATGGTTCAGGCATCCATCATATTTCATCTGTGGAATATTGGGATGTAACTACAACCGGATCCTCATCGGCTACCGTACGGCTTTCTTTTGTCCATCCGAATAGTGGGGGAGTTACAAATCTTTCAACGCTAAGAGTGGCACGGTTGATAAATGGGATCTGGGAAGATGCCGGAAACGCAGGCGTTGCAGGTACCCCGGGTTCGGATGGATGGGTTAGCAGCAATGCTGCAGGCGGGTTTTCAGCAAATAGTAAATCATTTGCACTGGCCAGCGCCATGGGCCTGGAAAACCCGCTTCCTCTTTCATCCATTATATTAAGAGCAGTGAGGAATAACACTACAATAAATTTTTCATGGATGACCGGTAGCGATATAGATCTGAAAAGGATTGAACTGCAGAGATCTTATGATGGTGTTAATTATTTTACCATTTATGCAGGGAATGGCAGGAATACTTTTTCTTACGCAATGGAAACCAGAGATGCCTTTTACAGATTGAAAGCTGAAAACAGTAACGCAGTGAAAAGTTATCTGAGCAATATTTTATTTATACAGGCTAAACCATGGCAACTTTCAACATTTGTGATAGCTGATATAAGTGGACGGATAATTAAAATAGTAAAGCAATATCCGGAGTTAATAATAGGTTCAATGAGAGACTATTTAATCGGAGCCCGGCCGGGTATATACATTATTAAAGAAATCCAGGGAAATAATGTCATTAAGTATATAAAGCAGTGGTGATTATTATTTCAGATCCCTGATGATTCTGCCTGCCTTTCTTTTATATGATTTTAAAGCTTCCTGTTCCTGTAAAATGAAAGGATTATGTTCGAGAATGCCTACCACCTTATTCATTTCCGCTTCATTGTCATAGACCATCATACGGAATGGATTGGTGTAATCTTTTTCACGGGAATTGAAAATGTTGTCAACCATCCATTGCCTGGTTGTAATACTATCCTGCAAAAGATCTTTCAACTCTTTTGTTTTGGATCTTGTAAGTGAAAATCCTGAAACCTTTTTTACAGCAGCGAGTGCATGAGAAAGCTTATCACGGGAGTATTTTGCAGACTGGGTTAAATAAAGGTCGTGGATGTCTTCCCATGTTTTAGTTTTCCCGGTCCTGATCTGATGAAGGGCTTTTTCAAGCTCCTGGGTTCTGATCAATTGTCCGCCAACATTTTCCCATTCTGAGGATACAGGTTTTGGAATGGAAGTCACCAGGTCGTCAATGTTCCTGATCTTATTCTCAGAAATGAATTCTGTAAGCAATTTGCCGGTATAATATCTTACCAGTTCTTTGAAAAGGTGGTAAGCGGCAGGAACTTTTAATAACCTGACCCTTCTACCGGTATTTTCAAATCCTGTAGCGAATATTTCGAGATCACGAAGCGATGGATCGTTTTTTTCAAGAAGATCATTTCCGACACTTATGGCTTCACCTTTGGTGCCATTGTATTTGCTCATCCAGGCTTCACCGGTAAACTTCCTGAACAATTCAAGTGCATGGATAATTTCATTGATCGTATCCGGTGCGAGAAAATCATATTCAATCAGCTGTTTTTTTTCTGTTCTTTTATCCCGGTCCGAATATTTCCATGAATTTCTTGCAAGCGCGTACATATTATACATGAACCAGTATCCCGGCATCACTAACAATGAATCGTTCGGTATATCATTGCTGATTAGTGCGAAAGGTACCTGTATGTTAAGCTCTGCAGGGTAATCTCCTTTTGCGATGATCGTAAATGAACCAAAACGTGAATTATGTTTGAGGCTTACACACAACCCGGGCCAGAAGCCACGGCCCGCAACAATTTCTCCGTCCGGACTGCGTGAATTATGGTTTGATCCTATTGTTGCGCCTGCTGCAATGTTGGTTTGCCCTTTCAACAATGCTGCACAAAGAAATGAATTGTTATGGTGCTGTTCATGAAATGGGAAAATCAGCGAATTCAACACTTCACAACATGAAATTGTTGAATTGTTTCCAAGGTATGAATTGATAAGCCTTGCTCCGTATTTCAGTTGTGAATGCGAAGCCATAAAAAAACGAACGGCCTTCACACCATAAAATATTCTGCATCCATAGTCAATAATGCCATTAACGAGCTCACATCCTTCACCGATCTGTGAGGTGGCTTCTGCAGATGAATTGATTGTAAGATTTTTCAACTTGTTGGCGCCTTTCAGGTAGGCATCACTTCCAATGTTCACATCTTTGATGATCTTGCAATTCTTGATTACGGTACGGTCACCGATAACACCGTAATAACCCCGTTGGGTATCGAATTTTTTCAGTGTGAATTCTTTAAACTTCGACTGCATTTTCCCGTCATCGCGGAATCTTGTCCATAAATAGGTGTCACCCGGCAGCATGCCATTAAAAGGAATAACTTTTCTTCCTCCGTTTTCGTTGCATACCTCAAGCCATATGCGCAATGATTCAGGTTCACCTTCCTTTAGTGCGCCATTACCAAATTTGGCATAATCGGTTGTGGCGAGTTCATTCACATTTACAATGATCACTTCGTTACCGATGATGTAGTGAGAAATGTAATTCACATTATCTACAACAACATTGTCGCCGAAGTCACAGCTGATGATGGTACTGTTGAATAATCCTACAGGGCGCCGGAGGTTTTTGAATTCAAGATAAAAAGGTTCGAGCTTTCCAATTCTAACAAGACCGTAAAATTTGCAATTTTGAACCTGTTCGGGTGTAAATGCATCTGATACAAGAATATTATTCCAGTTGTCAGAGGTATTGCGGTTGCGCACGAGCACTTCAATCTCAAATGCTGTAAGTCCGCGGTATTTAATGCCATTGTTGTTCTGGCGGTTCCTTAAAAAATATTCATCATTCCCCCGCGGCAATTTATCCTGTGGGATAAAATTATATCCGAGTGAAGTAACTGGATTTTTTTTGATTTGATTCATTTGGAAAACGATTTGCGTGAGGCGTCAGGCGTGAGGCGTTATTCTACTGTCACACTCTTCGCGAGATTTCTCGGTTTGTCAACATCTGAACCTTTGGCAACGCCCACATGATAAGCCAGTAATTGCAAAGGGATAGTGCTGAGCATTGGCGCTACAAGCTCATCGGCTTCCGGAACTTCAATAACATCATCGGCGAGCCCGGTAATTATTTCGTCGCCCTTAGTGATCACTGCGATAACCTGTCCTTTCCGGGCTTTTATTTCCTGGATGTTGCTCACGATTTTTTCGTGGTAGGAATCTCTGGTGGCAACAATGACTACCGGAAGCGATTCATCAACAAGTGCAATAGGACCGTGCTTCATCTCGGCAGCGGGATAACCTTCTGCGTGTATGTAAGAAATTTCTTTCAGCTTCAATGCGCCTTCTAATGCCACAGGGAAATTATATCCCCTTCCGAGGTATAAGGCGTTATTGGCATTTTTATATTTTTTAGCGAGCTTTTTGATCAGGTCGTTCGATTCAAGGATGATCTTTACTTTTTCTGGAATTTCATGAAGTTCGTTCAGCAAATGAAGAAATCTTTTCTGATCGATTGTTCCTTTTTCTTTGGCGATCTTTAAGGCGATCATTGTTAGAATTGCGAGCTGCGCAGTGAATGCTTTTGTGCTGGCAACACCAATCTCAGGGCCTGCATGCGTATACGCTCCCGCGTGTGAAACACGGGCAATAGACGAACCTACAACGTTAACAATCCCATAAATGAATGCACCGTTTTCCTTTGCTCTTTCAATGGCTACAAGGGTATCTGCAGTTTCACCGCTCTGTGATACGGCGAATATTACGTCGCCCTTATTTACGATCGGGTTTCTGTATCTGAATTCAGAAGCATACTCTACTTCAACAGGTATGCGGCAAAGTTCTTCGATTATATATTCGGCAATCAATGCGGCGTGCCAGCTTGTTCCACATGCGATGATGATGAACCTGTTTGCATTTTTAAGCTGATCAATATTTTTGTCAACACCTGCCATCCTGATGTATCCTTCCTTTGCATCCATCCTTCCGCGGAGACAGTCGAAAATGGTTTCAGGCTGTTCAAAAATTTCTTTCAGCATGAAATGATCGAACCCGCCTTTCTCAATTTTTGCGAGCTCAAGATCAAGTTTCTGAATGAACGGAGTGATCTTTTCATTTCCAAGATTCTTCAAAATCAGTTCATCCGGCTTGATGATCGCCAGCTCATAATCGTTTACATACACCACTTCTTTGGTGTACTCAATTATTGGTGAGGCATCAGAAGCAAGAAAATGTTCACCCTTGCCGATACCGATTACAAGGGGACTGCCTTTTCTTGCAGCGATAAGTGTATCGGGATTTTCCTGGTCGATCAGCACGATTACATACGCGCCTACAACACGTTTCAGTGCAATACGCACTGCTTCCTCCAGACCAACATTGTTATTCAATTGGATGTCTTCAATAAACTTCAACAACACTTCTGTATCTGTGTCGCTGGTGAAAGAGTAACCTTTATTGATCAGCTCATGCTTGAGCTGATTATAATTTTCAATGATGCCATTGTGGATCATTGCGAGTTTACTGTTCGCTGAGGAATGAGGATGAGCATTACGGTCACTTGGTTCGCCATGGGTTGCCCAACGGGTGTGACCGATGCCGCTGTTCGAATGCACATCTTTACCGATGAGCATGTCTTCCAGCTCCGCGACTTTTCCTTTTTTCTTGTAAACTTTTAATCCTTTGTTGAGAAGGGCTACTCCTGAGCTGTCGTAACCACGGTACTCCAACCGTTTAAGTCCTTTTAAAATCACAGGGTAAGCTTCTCTATGGCCGATGTAAGCAACAATTCCGCACATAAATTATAAAATTGGTAATGTTCAGTGGTTTCTTTTATAACGCTAAGAAACTCAAAATTAATATGCTACACAAAGTTTAAAGTAATATTCCCTGCATTAGCAGGAAGGCAAGCGAGAAATAGATCAGCAGCCCTGTTACATCAACCAGAGTTGCCACAAAAGGTGCTGACGATGTAGCCGGATCGGCACCCAGTTTTTTAAGAAATATCGGCAGCATAGATCCGGTAATGGTGCCCCAAAGCACCACACCGATTAGCGAAAATCCTACCGTCAGACCTATCATGATGGAATGGTCGCCATAAGTGTGAAATATTGAGTTCCATACAATTACCCGAAAAAAACCAATAAGCCCAAGTACTAAACCTAGCAGAATTCCGGATACGATCTCCCTCCGGAGCACTTTCCACCAGTCGCTCAGGGTAATTTCTCCGACAGCCATCGCCTGGATGATCAGCGTGGAAGCCTGCGACCCGCTATTGCCCCCGCTCGAAATGATCAGCGGCACAAACAAAGCAAGTACTACTGCTTTGGCAATCTCGTCCTCAAAATATCCCATAGCCGAAGCCGTGAGCATCTCACCCAGAAAAAGCACGATCAACCATACCACCCTCTTTTTAAAAAGTTTGGCAATCGGAATTTCGAGGTAGGGTTCATCAAGTGCTTCAGTACCTCCGATCTTCTGCATGTCTTCACTGAACTCTTCATTGGCCACCCACAACACGTCATCGATAGTTACAATACCCAGCAGGATATTTTTATCATCTACAACGGGTAGTGCCACCCGGTTATTCATTTTAAATATCTGGTTGGCTACTTCCTGGGCATCGTTCACATTCAGGGTGATGAACCTGTAATCAATAATTTCTTCAACAACCTTAGATGGATCAGCGAGAAGAATTTCCCTGATACGCATGTCGTCAACAAATTCGCCCCTGTCATTCACCACATAAATAACATCGATTGTTTCACTATGCTTGCCTTCTTTCCTGATATGTTCCAGCACTTCACCCATCGTCCAATCCACCTGTACCGCAATGTAATCGGGCGTCATCAACCTTCCCACACTGCCATCAGGATATCCGAGCAAAGACAGTGTAATTTTTCTTTCTTCGGGATCGAGCAAGCGGATAAGTTCTTTTACCACTTCGCTTGGCAGCTCTTCAAGAAACGCTGTTCGGTCATCAGCAGGCAATTCATTTAAAAGCTCTGCTGTTTTATATGGAGGAAGTTCCTGTATGATGGCTTTCTGCGTCGAAAAATCGAGGATCTTAAAAACACTTGCTGCCCTGTGGATGCTCATGTTACTGATGATCTTCGATGAAAGATCCGGAAGTTCATATATCAGGTGGGCAACATCGCTGATGTTCTGATGGTTTAAGAATTCACGTGTTTCCAGCAGATCTTCTTTGCCGATGATTTCAAGGAAATTTTCCTTTACATTTTCCTGTTCTGTTTCAGGTATCATGCGTCAAATTTACTATCTATATTGCAGCATGCTGAGGATATTGCCGTGCTTATATATTGCACGCACAAAAAAAATGGGTAATGGCATATTTACGTCTGAACCAATTAAAGCAAATACCATTGTAGAGGTATCACCCGTAATTGTGATGAAGCATACCGAAAGAAAGCTGCTGGATCAGACTCTTTTACACGACTATATTTTTGAATGGGGCGAACGGAAGAAGCAGTGCTGCATGGCTATGGGGTATGTGCCTTTGTATAATCATTCATATGATTCCAACTGTGAGTATGAAATGGAATTTGATAAAGAAATTATTGCTGTCCGCGCCGTAAGGAATATTGAAAAAGGCGAGGAACTGTTCATTAATTATAACGGAACATACAATGATGGGAAGCCGGTGTGGTTTGAAGTTAAGTGAATCGTCAAATCAGTCGTGCGCAAATTGCTTCCTGATAACATTCAATGCACCACCAGCTTTAAACCACTCTATCTGCTGCTTGTTATAAGTATGGTTCAGCTTCATAGAATCAACTGACCCGTCTTTGTGATTTAATACCAATGTCAACTGCTTTCCGGGTGCAAAGGAAATAAGGTCGTTGATCTCGATGATATCATCTTCCTGAACCTTATCATAGTCCTCCTTGTTGTCGAATGTAAGCGCAAGCATTCCCTGTTTCTTCAGGTTGGTTTCATGTATACGTGCGAAGCTTCTTACGATAATGGCACGAACACCAAGGTGCCTTGGCTCCATGGCCGCATGTTCCCTTGATGAGCCCTCACCATAATTCTCATCACCCACAACAACAGTTCCTACGCCTGACGCTTTATAAACTCTCTGCGTTGCGGGAACCGGACCGTATTCACCAGTCAGACCATTCTTAACTGAATCAGTTTTTTCATTGTAGAAATTCACCGCGCCGATGAGCATATTATTTGAAATATTATCGATGTGACCACGGAATTTAAGCCATGGACCAGCCATTGAAATATGATCGGTCGTACATTTTCCTTTGGCCTTGATCAGCAATCTCAATCCATGCAGATCCGTGCCTTCCCATGCTGCAAATGGTTCAAGTAGTTGCAGCCTGTTTGAATCCGGCTTTACAGCTACTTCAACACCACTTCCGTCAACTGCCGGTGCCTGGTAGCCTGCATCTTCCACAGCAAATCCTGTTGGAGGTAATTCAACACCTGTCGGTTCATCAAGCATTACTTCCCTTCCGTCTTCTGTTTTCAAGGTATCCTTAAGGGGGTTGAATGTAAGATCACCTGCTATTGCAAAAGCAGTAACAATTTCCGGTGATGCCACGAATGCATGTGTGGCAGCAAGACCATCATTGCGTTTTGCGAAATTTCTGTTGAATGAAGTGATGATGGAATTCTTCCTGTTAGGATCATCTATATGACGAGCCCATTGGCCAATACATGGACCGCAGGCGTTCGCGAGTACGACGCCGCCAATGTCATCGAATGCTTTCAGCAATCCGTCTTTCTCTATTGTAAATCGTACGAGCTCACTGCCAGGTGTAACCGTAAATTCAGAACGGCTCTTCAGATTTTTAGCTACTGCCTGCCTGGCCACACTTGCTGACCTGCTGATATCTTCGTATGAAGAATTAGTACATGATCCGATAAGTGCCACTTCGAGTTTTTCAGGCCAGTTATTTGTTTTAACCGCTTCTGCAAACCTGCTGATAGGCCATGCGAGATCCGGGGTAAATGGACCATTCACATGCGGTTCAAGTTCGTTCAGGTTTATTTCAATCAGCTGATCGTAGTATAAGGTCGGGTTCGCATAAACATCTGCATCGGGACGCAGGTGTTCGCTTATTCCGTCTGCAAGTGAAGCTACTTCCTCACGGCCGGTTGCTTTGAGGTATGCGGCCATTTTCTGATCGTAGGCAAACAGTGAACATGTTGCACCGATCTCGGCACCCATGTTACAGATTGTTGCTTTTCCTGTAGCGCTCAGGGTCTCTGCGCCTTCTCCAAAATATTCAACAATGGCTCCGGTACCGCCTTTTACGGTTAGAATGCCGGCAACTTTTAATATAACATCTTTCGCTGCAGTCCATCCGCTCATTTTACCGGTAAGCTTGATACCTATCAGCTTTGGCATCTTCAGTTCCCATGGTAATCCTGCCATGACGTCAACTGCGTCTGCACCACCTACACCAATGGCGATCATGCCAAGACCTCCTGCATTCGGAGTATGGCTGTCTGTTCCGATCATCATACCACCCGGGAATGCATAATTTTCAAGTACAACCTGGTGAATGATGCCAGCACCCGGTTTCCAGAAACCGATGCCATATTTATTTGAAATAGAAGAAAGAAAACTAAAAACTTCACTGTTGATCTGGATAGAATTAGCAAGGTCTTCCTTTGCTCCTGATTTTGCCTGTATAAGATGATCGCAATGAACTGTGGATGGTACAGCGACTTTTGAACGCCCGCAGGTCATAAACTGTAAAAGAGCCATCTGAGCTGTTGCATCCTGCATGGCAACCCTGTCCGGTGCAAAGTCAACATAGTCCTTTCCTCTTGCATATGAATCAGTTGCCGGTTTATAAAGGTGAGTGTATAGAATTTTTTCTGCTAGTGTGAGTGCCTTTCCGGTCAATTTTCTTGCCTCGTCGATTTTTCGAGGCATCCGCTCGTAAACTTTCCTGATTAAATCCAGATCAAAAACCATCAATTGGAGATTTAGTATTGTATTCAAAAATTTATGCAAAATTACCTAAAATTATACTTATCCCCATATCCAATCTTGTGCCTGCCAGAGTTTTTGATTAAATTTGATACATGAACCGTTTCAGGTATTTTATCGAATGGAAACTCTTCGGTGTGTGCAGGGCAATCGGAGAAAAAATGGGCATTTCTGTTACAAGGATAAGAACCTGGTTCGTATATATTTCATTCCTTACTATGGGTTCTCCGCTTATCGTTTATTTCGTCCTTGCATTCTGGATGAACATGAAGAGATATATCATGTCTGTGAGGAGAAATCCTTTGTGGTACCAGTAAAAGTTAAAAGTGGTTTAGATAACGGCCCTTCTAACTCTCACTAATTTATTCAGCAAATCTTCTAACAGGTCAAGCTTAAGCATATTTGCTCCGTCGCTTTTGGCCACTGCAGGGTTAGGATGTGTTTCAATGAATAATCCATCGGCACCCGAAGCTAACGCAGCTTTTGATATTGTTCCTATCATTTGTGGATTGCCTCCGGTTACACCTGATGTTTGGTTAGGTTGTTGCAAACTATGCGTGCAGTCCATCACTACGGGTACATCAAATTTCTGCATCACCGGGATGTTCCTGTAGTCTACAACAAGATCCTGGTAGCCGAATGTCGTTCCTCTTTCTGTAAGCATTATTTTTTCATTTCCGGCACCCTTTATTTTCTCAACAGCAAACTTCATAGAGTCGCCGCTTAAAAATTGTCCCTTCTTAACATTTACAATCTTACCTGTGAACGCGGCAGCCTGCAACAGATCAGTTTGCCGGCAAAGGAATGCGGGTATCTGTAGAATATCAATATATTTCGCTGCAACTTCAGCTTCGTCGTGCGCATGAATATCCGAAGTAGTAGGCAATCCGAATTTTTCTCCCGTTTTCTTCACTATAGCCAGTGCTGTTTCGTCACCGATACCTGAGAACGACGTGGCACTTGTGCGGTTAGCCTTCCTGTATGATGATTTGAAAACGTAAGGGATGCCAAGATTTTTACAGATCGTATACACTTTTTCCGCTACTTCCATTGCCAGCTCTTCAGATTCAACAACGCAGGGACCAGCAATCAGAAAGAAATTATTTTCATCATACGATTGCTTCGCAAACAGGTCTTTCAGAAATTTTTGCATCCCGCAAAGATAACTGGCACAGGCTATTTTCTAATTTTTTTCATCCCTCTCCCTTTTCCCTTCTGCCTTCTTGCCTATCTTCGCCTCCCTCTAATCCACTGCTCATGCAAAAAGAAAAAATTCTTGTCATCGGCGCATCCGGACAGATAGGCGTTGAACTTACCCTCGCCCTCCGAAAAATTTATGGTAACGCAAATGTTGTTGCATCTGACCTGCGTGAAGAAAATGATCTGCTTAAAGGCACCGGCCCCTATGTTTCACTCGATATCATGAACAAGGAAATGCTTCACGTGCAGGTGATCAGGCAGAACATAACACAGATTTACCTGCTTGCCGCAATACTTTCGGCAACGGGTGAAAAAAATCCGAACCTCGCATGGAACCTTAATATGCAGGGTCTATTACATGTTCTCGATATTGCCAAGGAAGAGCACCTGCATAAAGTGTACTGGCCGAGCAGCATCGCGGTATTCGGTCCAACTTCTCCAAAAATTAATTGTCCGCAGCAAACCATTATCGAGCCAACCACTGTTTATGGAATCAGTAAATATGCAGGTGAATTCTGGTGCCATTATTATCATCAGCGTTACGGTGTTGATGTACGCAGTATCCGATATCCCGGGTTGATCAGTTACAAATCAGCGCCTGGTGGCGGAACAACAGATTATGCCATTGAAATTTTCCATGAAGCGCTGGAAGAAAAAAAGTATGAATGTTTTCTTGCGAAAGACACCTACCTCCCGATGATGTATATGCCCGATGCAATACGCGGAACAATTGAATTGATGGAAGCGCCGGTAGAAAAAATTTCTGTCCGTACATCCTATAATCTTTCTTCTATGAGCTTTTCGCCGGAGCAACTCGCTGCTGAGATCAAAAATTTTATTCCTGATTTTTCCATCACGTACAATCCGGATTACCGCCAGGCTATTGCCAACAGCTGGCCACAAAGCATTGATGATTCAACAGCGCGGAATGATTGGGGGTGGAAGCCTGAATTTGATCTGAAGAAGATGACCGTAGATATGATGGAGAATCTTTAGCCGACCAGGTCTAATACGGTTTTTCTTTCGAGCAGTTTCAGCGTCTGGTCGCGCACCTGCACCATGGTGTCGTGCAGGCCGCAGTTTTTTTCATCGCAATTTTTACATCGCTCATAAAAATACAGGCTCACGCATGGAAGCATGGCAATGGGACCGTCGATGATCCTGATGATCCTTGCGAGCGGAACATCCTTCGGCGGAATTTTAAAAAAATATCCGCCGCCTTTACCTTTTTTACTCTCCAGTACTCCTTCATTTTTCAGCTCAAGTAAAATGTTCTCAAGAAATTTAAGAGGTATTCTTCTTTTCTTCGAAATTTCAGCAATAAGCGTAGGTTCATTGGCAGGTTTGTCTGCCATGTACATCAGCGCCTGAAATGCATATTGAGCTTTTTTTGAAAGCACTTTTAAATTTTAACTTTTAACTTATTCTATCCCCAGTACATCCTTCATGCTGTAAACGCCGGTTTTCTTTTTTGCAAGAAATTCAGCTGCAAGCACCGATCCTGATGCAAAACCTTTCCTGCTATGTGCTGTGTGGGTTATGCAAATATCATCAATATCAGAATGATAGTTGATGATGTGAGTGCCGGGTGCGGGATCAGTTCTCTCACTGATGATTGCCAGTTCATTTTCAATGCCGGAAGGATTATTGACCCATTTTTTCTTGTATTCCAGTTTCTCCATTATCTGCTCCGCAAGAGTTATAGCGGTACCACTTGGTGCATCAAGTTTTTGTGTATGATGGATCTCCTTAAGATCAACTTTATATTCTTTATGCGGTGCCATCAGCTCCGCAAGCTTTTTGTTCAACGCGAAAAATATATTCACACCTACACTGAAGTTGCTGGCATAGATCAGCCCTCCATTATGTTCTTCACAATATTTTTTTACCTGCTCGTATTTGTCGAGCCACCCTGTTGATCCGCACACTACCGGAACGCCGTTCTCCAGGCAAAGCATTACATTTTCATATGCACTGTCGGGACTTGAAAATTCAATTACCACATCTGCTTTTACAATATTTTCCCTGGTTCTGTCTTCGAGATTTTCAATGCCTACTTTGCAAACAATATTATGTCCTTTCTGAATAGCAATCTCTTCAATTGCGTGTCCCATTTTTCCGTATCCTAATAAAGCAATGTTCATCTTGATATAATATTTACCTAAAATTAACGACAAGTGAAATTCCGGGATTCGTCGAATTGGGCATTATCGTCGGTTTTACCTTCAGCGAAAGCTCATCACTCACGTCAAAGTTTATTAAATGGGCATCAACAGTAGCATCCACAACATTAAGTCCCCAAAAAAGGAGCGTGAACAGAATCGACAGATCCATGTTGCGCCGGAAGTCATTTCTGTAATTAACCAATGAGCCCTGCTCTTTCGCATCAACAAGAAATCTTAGTTCAGGATCAACTTTTGAAAGACTGTCAGCTGCAGCAGGACCTGTGTACCTGTCGTTCGCTACGATCGACAGCGCATACTTTGTTTTATCATACCACTTTTTATTGTATGTAAAGAGGTATGCCGGAACACCTATTGCTCCCCAAACGATCGGTACTTTCCAGTATTTTTTATTGTAGGCCTGGCCCCATCCCGGTATGATAAGTGACCGCCTGGTAGCTTTTCTTGGTGAATGAACTTTTTTCTTTATAACAATAGAATCTCTTCCTGATTGTGATTTCACAACAGATGTATCATTGTATTGTGTAGTGTCGGATAAAACAGGCAATTTGTCGGTAGGAATTTCTGCTGGTTTATTGCGTCCTTCACGCGCGGTATCGGGTATCTGCGAATACCCGCATTTACATAAAAACACGATCAGCACGATATTTAAAAAGATCTTCGTCATTATTGTCCTCAATTGGCCGTAACACCTATCTGCTCAAGTATCCTGTTAAGATCGTGAATTGAATAATATTCAATATGAATGCTGCCATTACCTTTTTTAGAATGGTTCAAAGTGATCTTCGTACTCAGGTGAGATGAAAGATTGTCTTCGATCTTTTTGAATGCAGGTGGCAATGAAGATTTCTCAGATTCCTTCTTTGCATTCCCTCCATTCTTATATAATCTTCTTACAAGCTCTTCAGTTTGCCTTACCGACAAACCATTCTTCACGATCTCGTTAAAGATATACAGCTGCTTGTCTACGGTGTCTACATTTATCAAAGCGCGCGCATGACCCATGGAAATATTATTCCTGCGCACCGCCACCTGTATATCAGGGGGCAGCTTCAGCAATCTTATATAGTTGGCAACGGTACTTCTTTCTTTTCCCATTCTTTCCGCCACTTCTTCCTGTGTGTGGTTCAGTTCTTCCATCATACGCTTATAGCTCAATGCAATTTCCATTGCATTGAGATCTTCACGCTGCAGATTTTCAAGTAAGGCAAGTTCCAGCAATTGCTGGTCATCTGCTTTTCTGATGAAAGCGGGAATATCTTTTATGCCGGCAAGCTTTGCTGCGCGCCATCTTCTTTCGCCTGCAACGAGGCGGTATTTTCCGGTGGCAGTTTCTGAAACGGTAACAGGCTGCACAAGGTCATGCAGCTTTATAGATTGTGCCAGTTCCTGGAGTGCCTGTTCATCAAAATCTTTTCGTGGCTGCTTCGGATTAGGTTCGATGTCCGCAACCAGTATGCGCTGCATGGAGGTTACGGATTTCACCACCGATGGTTTCAACTCACCGGATGTGGTTTTCATTTCAGTGTCGATGCTTTGCAGCAAAGAACGGATACCCTTGCCCAATGCATCCTTATTTTGTTTTGGATTGGTCATGTTGATTATTTTACAGGACGCTTATTCAAGTATCCTTTCTTCCTGGCTGATCTTAGTTTTGTTGTTCTTTTGAAGAACTTCTTTCGCAAGGTTCAGGTAATTCATCGATCCCTTGCTTTGTGCATCATATAATATTACGGGCTTGCCTACACTCGGCGCTTCGCTGATACGCGTGTTACGATGGATAATGGTGCTGAATACCATCTCATCAAAATGTTTGCGCACTTCGCTTACTACCTGGTTGCACAAACGAAGGCGCCCGTCGTACATGGTCATCAATATCCCTTCGATGGCAAGGGAAGGATTGAGCCTGGTTTGCACAATTTTAATGGTGTTAAGCAGTTTGCCTAATCCCTCAAGTGCAAAAAATTCTGTCTGAACAGGAACAATCACAGAATCCGCCGCAGTAAGCGCGTTAACTGTTATCAATCCGAGTGAAGGGGAGCAGTCTATAATGATAAATTCATAATCATCCCTGATCGGTTCAAGAATATTTTTAAGCACACTTTCGCGGTTGGGATAATTGATCATTTCAATTTCAGCACCTACAAGATCAATATGCGATGGAATTACATCGAGATAGGGTATTTCGGATTTAAGGATCACATCACGCGCGGGGGTTCCGTTCACCATGCAGTCATACAAGCTTTGCTGGATATTTTGCAGGTCGAAGCCAACACCTGTTGTGCTGTTGGCTTGCGGATCGGCATCCAGTAATAATGTCCTGAATTCCAATACCGCAAGGCTCGCTGCCAGGTTAATGGCAGACGTGGTTTTTCCCACACCGCCCTTTTGATTCGCTACTCCGATTACTCTTGCCATAGGTGTATATGCTTTGCAAGATAGGTTGATAAGTTCTAAATTGCTGACAGGTTGGCAAAATTAAGATTTCGGTATAATATCCGGCACTGCAGTTTATGGAAGAACGGTACATAATCATATCAGGAACAAACCGTAGGGACAGTAATACAAGGAGGGTTGCCCACCAGTACCAGGATACTTTAACAGAAAGAAATATTACCTCTGAAATAGTGACGCTCGAAGGGATGGACCTTTCGGCCCATACGCCTGAATTCGAGGTAATGGAAAAGCAAAAGCTACTGCCCGCAAAGAAAATAATTTTCATTGCGCCGGAATATAATGGAAGCATTCCCGGGGTCCTGAAAACAATGCTCGACCTTTCCGATTATAAAAGAACCTGGCAGTGGAAAAAAGCTTTGCTTGTAGGCATCTCCACCGGGCGCTCCGGAAATGTGCGGGGCCTCGATCATCTTACCAGTATCCTTAATTATATGAAAGTGGTAGTGCATCCCAACAAACTTCCCATATCTTCCGTGCATAAATTGTTTAATGGCAAGCACGCCATCGAAGACAGTGAAACGGTTATTGCCATCAATATTCAAATTGATGAGTTTATAAAATTTTAAATGCATGCGTAATCCAACATTTCTATGGATCATAGTGGGCATCATGCTCGTGCTGGAGATATATGTTTTCCAGGCGGTGAAAATGGTGCTTCCTGCATCGTCACCAAGGTTTCGTTTGACCATTATCGTTATATACTGGCTCTTAGCGGCGCTGATGCTGGGAACTTTGATGGCGCTTCCATATTTAAATTACGAGTCGTGGCCGAAACACATACGCACATATGTTTTTGCCCTATTGGTAGGTGCTTTTTTTTCAATGCTGATAACGTCCCTTTTCCTTGCTGTGGATGACATACGCCGAGGTGCAACCTGGATCATCGTGAGAATATTCAGGAACCCTGAAGAAGGCGGTATAACTGCAGAAGAGGGAATATCACGTTCCGCTTTTTTCAGTTGGCTGGGATTAGGATTCGGTGGTGGATTATTCGGAACACTTATCTACGGGTTCAGCAACAAATACAATTACACAATCCGGCGGCAGCACCTTCAATTCCATAATTTACCCTCATCATTCAAAGGTC
>Ga0207701_10000547_pt1 | contig 39077 bp, 31 predicted proteins | sample KBSSwiSSwithPhiX_FD_184294 | JGI IMG/M metagenome (GOLD analysis project Ga0207701, IMG submission 184294) | Switchgrass rhizosphere bulk soil microbial communities from Kellogg Biological Station, Michigan, USA, with PhiX - S5 (SPAdes) (version 2) | ecosystem: Environmental > Terrestrial >... | reverse complement strand
TGGAGGGTGCATGACGCTCCTGCACCGGCTGCGATCGGTTGTCCATTGGATCATTCATCGCTCGGAGGCTGAACAAGGTCTGAACGACGAGCTGCAGTCGTTTCTCGACATGTCGGTTGCCGAAAAAATCGCCGATGGCATGTCGCCCGCTGAAGCCCGTCGTCTGGCGAATCTGGAACTCGGCGGCGTCGAGCAGGTGAAGGAGCATGTCCGCACCGAGCGGCACGGCGGCTGGCTCGACGAAATCGGCCGCGACGTTCGCTACGCGTTTCGGCTGTTTTTCAAGAACCCCGTCTTTACTTGCACGGTCGTTCTGACCCTTGCCCTCGGAATCGGTGCGAACACGGCGATCTTCAGCCTGATCGACGCGTTGATGCTCCGATGGCTTCCTGTGCGTGACCCGCAGGAGCTGGTGCAAGTGCGGTTGCAGTCGCCGGGCGCAAATGAGCCGGGCGGTGAGAGCTTTTCCTACCCGATGGTTCGCGCGTTGGCTGATCAGCGCGACATCTTCAGCGGTGTCGCCGGATTCAGCGGAACAAGCTTCGATGTTGGAACGCCCGGATCCTTCAGCCGCGTTCACGGGGCATTGGTGACGGGCGGGTATTACTCCACGCTCGGCCTCAATCCTGTCGTCGGCCGGTTGCTGACCGACGAGGACGATCGAGTGGGCGCGCCGCTGAGCGCGGTCATCACCTATGGCTATTGGCAGCGAGAGTTTGGCGGAAGCCGCCAGGTCGCCGGCCAGACGATTCGCATTAAAGGCCAAATGGTGACGATTGTCGGCGTCACGCCTCGCGGCTTCGCCGGTGCGAACGTCGGCGACGTTGCGGATATCACGATGGCCGTTGCCGCCCTGCCGCAGATGTATCCGACGATGGCGCCGCTGCTCGGGTCCGGCAACGTCTGGCTGCGGATTCTCGCGCGGCCCAAGCCGGACATCTCGACTGACGAAGCCACGTCGAGGCTGAACGTGATGTGGTCCCGCCTGGCGGACTCTCTCATCAACCCCGGTTGGCCCCCGAGCGAGCGAAAGAAGATCGCGGAGTCCGTGTTCAGGCTTAGTGACGGCGGAACCGGGTGGAGTTATCTTCGCGAGACGTATCGAAACCCGCTGTACGTTCTCATGGGCGCCGTCTCGCTGGTGCTTCTCATCGCGTGCGCGAATGTTGCGACGCTGTTGCTGGCGCGTGCCTCGGCGCGGCAAAAGGAAATCGCCGTGCGCCTGGCGATCGGCGCGAGCCGTGCGCGAGTCGTGCGTCAACTGCTGATCGAGAGCATCGTGCTCTCGCTCATTGGCGCCGCCTGCGGCGTCCTTCTCGCGCGGGTTCTCGGATCTCTTCTCATCACCCTCATCTCGACTGATCTATCGTCAGTTGATTTCGATCTGACGCCGAACGGGCACGTTCTCGCGTTCAGCGCCGCTGCCGCAATCGTCACCGGGATTCTGTTCGGAATGGCGCCAGCGATTCAGACGACCGCTGTAAATCCGATCGTCGCGGCGAGAGAGGACGTGCGAACAACCGCCGGCTCGCGAACTCGCTTGCTTCCATTTCTGGTTGTCGCACAGGTGGGGTTGTCTCTCGTCTTGCTCGCGGGCGCCGGACTCTTCGCCCGAACGCTGAGCAACCTGCAATCGCTCGATGCTGGATTCCGCACCGAGGGCGTGTTGCTCGTCGTGCTCGACGACCAGCGGGCGCTGATTTCGCCACCGGTTGTCGAAGAACTTCAACGCCTGCCGGGTGTCCTGTCGACAGCGGTGTCCACGCACACGCCGCTCAATGGCTGGACCTGGAGCGAACCGGTCGTGCCGGCAGGGCAGCCACGCCCGGAGCGAGACAACGCGGTTGTGGTCGGCGCCGGCCCTGGCTTCTTTTCGACGCTCCAGATTCAATTGATCGCAGGCCGGGAGTTCACGGAGCGAGATCGCCGCGACCGAGCCCCCGTGGCGCTCGTCAACGATGCCTATGCGGCGCGACACTTTCCCAACCGCAGTCCTGTAGGCCAGCACCTGTCGACGAGCATCGGGGAAAACAAGGACTTCGAAATCGTTGGGATGGTGCGGAATGCGAAGCTGACGGGATTGCGTGCCGCGGCGCCGCCGACAGTGTACGTCGCGTACTACCAGCTCGAGTCGGCACGTGCGACGACGATATCCGTTCGCGCGACGAGTCCACTTGCGCGCGTGTCGACGGCGATCCAACAGACGCTGCAGCCACAGTTCCCGAATACGCCGATCGAGGTCCGCGCGCTGTCGACACAGGTGGCGAACACCATCGTGCAGGAGCGGATGATGGCGATGCTTGCCGGGGGATTCGCCGTGCTGGCTCTCACGCTCGCGTGCGTCGGTCTCTACGGGCTGCTCGCGTATGACGTCTCGCGGCGAACGAGAGAGATTGGAATCCGTATGGCGCTCGGTGCCCACGCCCGACGTGTCGTCGCAGCAGTCGTTGCCGGCGGCATTCGACTCGTCGCGATCGGAGTCCTCGCCGGCCTGCCTGCCGTGTGGATTGGATCACGATCGATTGGGTCGCTGTTGTTTGGCGTCAGGGCACTGGACGCGGTGACGATCGCTGGCGCGATCGTGGTTTTGCTGGCGGCAGCGCAGTTGGCCGCTTACTTGCCCGCCCGGCGCGCCTCACGCGTCGACCCACTCGAGGCGCTGCGGCACGAATAAAGAGGGACGTCACCTCATCGGCACGATCCACTCGACAAAATCATCGTCGGTGCTTCCGGCAGGTCGAACACCTGCGGAATGTGCCACGTCGCGCCAGTTCAGGCGGCCATGCACGCCGTACGGTCGCAAACGAATCACGCCTGATGAGGGTTCGACGCGCACTTCGAAAAAGCTTTGAAAGAATGGTGCGACGTTATAGTCGAATGCCGCCGAGAGCCACTCGGCCGAGAACGGCCACGCGCCGAACTCGGTCGTCCACCACCACGCGGGGCGTTTCCATGCCGGAGTCCGCGCCTGGATTTTCTGCGACACCGCTTCCCGGTTGGGGTAATACGCCCATTGGGCGGTCGCAGGGTTCGATGGCCACGCCAGCGCCGTGCCGAAGCTGAGATACGCTCCGCCGCCGCCGTTGACGATGTAATGAATCGTCGACCTGTTTGCGGCGGGAGGTTCGACGTAATACTCCAGATCGTGCGTGTCCCCTGCCATCAGGATGGTCGCGCCGCCATCGAGCAGCCGCTGTTTGAGACGGGTGAAGTCGGCGTTGCCAGCGGTCGTATCGCCGCCGCCGGCATAGAACGGATGTCCGACAACCGCCATGATCGATTTACCGCGCGCCCGCGACAGTGCGGCCTCGAGCCATTGCCACTGTAATTCGTCGATTCGCTTGACGATGCCGGTGTCGATCCCGACGAGCGCGAACCGTTCGGTCTGAATCTCGAAAAACGGCGCTCGTTGGAATCCGGTCGGCACGTTGTAATCGCTTCGCAGCTGCGCGGCGTCCGCAATCAGCTGCTCGATTCGGGCATCGGTGGTACTCGTGAGCCTGAGATCGGCCTCAGCCCGCGCCCGCATCGAGAGCCGTGCTGATTCGGCGTCGAGGAATGTCGCCAGGAACGCTTCCAGGGCATCGTACCAGTCGTGATTGCCGGGAATGGCGTAGACCGGTTTGGTGACCCCTTTGAACGGCAGCCAGAACTTCGCTTCATAGTCGATCATCGACCCGTTCGGATAGACAACATCTGACGAGATGACGAGAAACCGAACGTCGGGCCGCCCTGCCACGGTCAGCAGCTGATCGCGGAGCACGTGTTGAGACGCGTCTCCCTCGCCGGTGTCGCCGATGACAATGAAGGAGAAGTCGCTGCTGGCGATTTCGCCTGGCTGGACGGCAAAGAGCGACGAGTTGGCAGGATGTGCGGCCGTGACATCTCGCACCATCGCGGCGCGCCATTGGTCGGTGCGCGATTCCGCCCAGGAGTTCCACAAACCGGACGCCCAGTTCTCGGTGTCGAAGAACCAGCTCATCCCCCAGATTGGCACCGTTGCGGCGACGACTGCGGCGACAGGCAAACCGGACGCCAGACTTCGTTTCAGCGCGGCCGGGAGGGAGTACCGCATCTCCCGCAGCCGGATCCCGATCCGCAATCGATGCCGCAGCCATAACTCCGCAAGGCGATTTGGCCATGTCCGCCGATCGGTGTCAGCCCGCAACTGACGCCGCCAGAGCCATCGTTCAAGCCATCTGGTCGAAGAGCGGATCGAGAGGACCACGGGCACGAACAGGAACAACGCGATGACGACTGCCAGCAGCATGTCGCCGAGGACGGCCACTGCGGGTGCAACGAACCCGAGGAGCGATCCGTCCGGCTGCATTCGCGCGATGTGGATTGCGAATAACGTCGCGACGAAGGCGAGCGTCCAACGTAAATCGGCAGGGGCTCGCGCCTGTTCCTCATCGATCAACTGCTGGCGAAGGGCGGCCGCGTCGTGTTCCCCGAGATCGAGGTCGTCGACCACCGTCCGCGCCGCATCGTCGGTCTCGTAGACCAGCGCCGTTGCCATCGTCCAGGCAATACCGAAACAGCGGAGCGCGGCAGCCAACGCAATCAACCACGTCGTCGAGATCTGCTGGACGATGAGCAGTGCGATGGAGACCGCGGCATCGCCGAGCGCTGCCAGTAGTGCGTATGCCCGAGCGCGTGATTCAGTCGCGCGCCAGAATGCTCGGACGTGACCGACAGCGTCGAGGGCAAACGTGATGGCGAGAAACAGGACGAGGGCGGTTCCAGCGATGAAGGGCGCGTTCATCACCAGCAGCGCCATCAGTAGCGTAATCAGGCCGCTGGTGACCGCGCGGCGGACAGCGGAGAAGCTGCTCCGTCGCAGCCCGTGGAGGGTCTCGACGCCACCGGCGAGCGCGAGCAGCGCGCCGACGCGCAATAAAGGATGTTCGGCAGCGCCTCGCGGTGCGATCAGCGAGGCTACGCCGCACAGGACAGCGACGAGAGAGAACCATTCGAGCCTGACCTGGCGAGCCCGCGTGGCGAAGACGTGACTGAGATCGATGGGCATGGGTGTGCGCGAACGATATCGTCCTACATTTTCTGGCTGCGTTGATCTTCCGTCCAACGGGTGATCGTCCGCCTGAAGGCGGAAGCCACCAACAAGGTCACAAAAATGTCGGACGCGTTCTGTTCGAGACATTCTTGTTCGATCACGTGGCGTCGCGCGGTTTCCGATCACTCGCGACGCAACTCGATAGCTGCCGCAGCCTGGGCAAGAAGCGACATTTTTGGCGCTTGGTTTCCTGCGGCCGATCAAGAAATGTCGCAAAAAGATAGGTTCGCGCGTTCACCGCCGGCCAAAATTGTCTGTTTTATGGCGCAAAACCGCGGGTCACTCAGTTCCCGCCTTGGCGTGGATCTTGGTATCTCCACCGGCGAGCTGGAACGAGATCGGTGTATCGCACTTTTGCCGGAGGGTATCCGCCCAACCGCGCCTTCAGTTCGCTCAGGTAATACGCGCCGTGATGGGCACGGCACGCCTTGCATCGAGGTACACATGAATCAAGCTGATACCGCATGGATGTTGATCGCCACGGCACTCGTGCTGTTAATGACCCCGGCGCTCGCGTTCTTCTACGGCGGTCTGGTCCGATCGAAGAACTCGCTCAACACAATGATGATGAGCTTTATCTCGCTCGGGTTCGTCGGGGTGTTGTGGGCGTTGCTCGGGTATTCCCTGGCGTTCTCGACCGGCAACAACTGGATCGGCGATCTCTCGAATGCATTCCTGCGAGGGGTGGGGCTGGAGGTGCGCACCGCGACCACAATCCCGCACGCGCTGTTCATGTCGTATCAGGGCACGTTCGCAATCATCACGGCAGCGCTCATCTCCGGCGCGATCGTCGAACGGATGCGTTTTTCCGCCTATGTGACGTTTATCTCCATCTGGGCCCTCGCCGTGTATAGCCCGATCGCCCACTGGGTGTGGGGCGGCGGCTGGCTGGCAAAGATGGGCGCGCTCGACTTCGCCGGGGGCACGGTCGTGCACGTCAACGCCGCCGTCGCGGCCCTTGCCGCAGCCGTCGTCGTCGGCCGACGATCCGACCATCAGAAAGCGTCGATCCTCCCGCACAACGTGCCATTCGTGCTCCTCGGGGCCGGCCTCCTCTGGTTCGGCTGGTTCGGCTTCAACGCCGGCAGCGCGCTGGCCGCCAGCCCGATCGCGGGTCTGGCATTTGTGACCACCATGCTCGCGCCGGCCGCCACCCTGGTCGTCTGGACGATTATCGATGTCGTGCGCACCGGGAAGCCGACCAGTGTCGGCGCCGCGACGGCGATCGTCGTTGGTCTCGTCGCCGTCACTCCCGCGGCGGGTTTCATTTCACCGATGAGTGCGCTCGCGCTTGGCGGCATTGCCGCAATCCCCAGCTACTTCGCGATCCAGGTACGCGCCAAGACTTCGCTCGACGATTCACTTGATGTCATTGCCGCCCATGGTGTCGGCGGCACCGTCGGCGCGCTCCTGACCGGCGTCTTCGCGGAGAAGGCACTGAACGGTGTCGCTGATGGCGTGCTCTTCGGCAATCCGAAGCAGATCCTCGTTCAGGGCACGGCTGTCCTCGCCGCGATCGTCTACAGCGGCGTCGTCAGCTTCGTTCTCCTCAAGGCGATCGCTCTGGTGATGCCGCTGCGTGCGACCGGGGACGAGGAAGCCACGGGTCTCGACATCGCGCTGCACGGCGAAGAGGCGTACCTGCACGATGGTGGAATGGAAGCGGTCACGCCGATCGAAACAGACATCTTCCAGCCGGTGCCAGCACCCGCGAAATCCGCCGCCGTTTCGATCTAGATCCCGGGATTGCCAAACCAGGAGGTTATGCGCTGACCTCACGAGCGCACGGATTAGATCCGTGCGCTCGTTTCGAAGCGCCCTCGATCGAGGTGGGTGCTTTATTTGACCTGGACGCGGATTGTCAGCGGTGCAGTCAGCGTTACAGTCACGGGCGTTCCCGCCGGTAGACTCACTTCGTCGCCTTTTGTCGCCAGGACAGTGGCGGTTCCTGCACCGCCGCCGATCGCTGCTCCGGTTGCCGCGCCGCTACCGCCACCGACGATGCCACCGATGATGGCACCAGCACCCGCACCGATTCCGATCTTGGTCGCGTCTTTTGCCTTGGTCGATGAAGCCTCACGAGTGATTGTCTCGGTACTCATGTGTTCAGGTCCGCTGTGCGTATCCACGGAGTTGAAGCGGAACGCGATCACCGCGCGCCCCTTCACCTTTGCCGCCTGCTCGGCCTTCGTCACGTGTCCCGTGATGGTTGCGCCCGGGGGCAGGAGTTCGACGCCGTCGATCGCCACGGCCGATTTCAGCTTTGCACGCACAGTGTCCTCGACCTTGCTCGTGTCTGACGCCACAGGTGTCACGAGCGTTGCCGAGAGTGTGGCACCGGTGTTGATCGTCAGTTCACGGAATTCAGGTTCCGGCGGCGGAGGTGGGGGCGGCGGTTCTTCTTTGACCGGAGGCGGCGGCGGAGGCGCTGCGGCGATCGGCGATTCGTCCACCGGAGGTGTCGTCGGCTTCGGTTTTGGCGCCGCGGTCGTTCGCGCCTTGCTTGCTGTTAATGACGTCGGTGCAACGGCCGGTGGAGGTGTCGCTTCGGCGACGGGGGGTGGAGCGGCCGGCGGCGCAGCGGGAGCGGCCTCCGCGGGTTTCGCTTCAGCCGTCGAAGCCGGCTCCGCGGCAAGCGTCGACGCCTTCAACGACGTAATCTGCGATTTGAGAACCTCGGTATTGCCGCCGTCTCGCCGCTGGACAACGAGGCGATCGGATTTCACCTCCACCAGCCGTCCCGAGACGCTGGTGCCGTCGTTCCTGACGACGGTGACGTCGGTGCCGAGCGGATATGTTTCGCTTCGTGCGCAATTGGCCAAACCCGCGGTCAGTGCGAGGACAATGATCAGGCGTTTCATATCTCCTCCAACTGTCGGAACTTGCTCTGAATTCACGAGAGATGTGCAAGTGATGTACCTCCGCATGCTGCACCGCATGTCGAAACTATCCTGCATTTCTCGATCTTCATTACTCAATCTGCGCGCGAAACGCTTCGCCGACCATGTAATTGATACCGTCGATACGAATAGCAATCCGGCGAGTTTGCGATCGACAAACCTCGATCGGATGACCGGAGTCCAGACATATTGATGGCCCACGGTTATTCGTGGGGAAAGAACCCGCTGACTGGAGAACGTCCCGTACAATCTCCGATATGTCGGAGCCTGAAGTTTGGTTGCGCGGACCGATTCCAGGAGTCCCGCAATACCTACAACCGGTCGCACATAGCCTTCTGCAATGTCGGGAGGAGATCGCCCGCGTGATCGCCGGCATGACGCCGGAGCAGATCTGGTCTGCGCATGCCAATGCAGCATCGGTCGGCTTTCATGTGCTGCACGCGATCGGCAGCCTCGATCGTCTGTTCACCTACGCGCGAGGCGAGACACTCTCTGATGCGCAGCGTCGCACCCTCGTGGAGGAGACGCAGCCGGATACGGCTGTGACTGCCGGTGAGCTGCGTGCCGCGTTCGACGCCGGTGTGGCGCGCGCGCTCGATCAGCTTCGCGGGACCGACGAGACGACGCTCACGACAGTCCGTCACGTCGGCCGCGCGCGGTTGCCGTCAACCGTGATTGGTCTGTTGTTTCATGCGGCAGAGCACACGCAGCGTCATGTCGGTCAGGCGCTGACCACCAGCCGGTTACTCTCGTAGAAGACCGGAAGCTGCAGCAGTTAGATTCAGCGACGAAGCGAGATGTGGACGTTGGTCGGCGGGTCGGGGCAGTTGCCTTTGGGAAAGCCCTGGGCGGAAAAGAAGAGGGCGTTTTCCGAGCCACTCCCGGATGTGGAATCAAAGACGCTTTCGCTCCGGCACGTTTCTCCGGATGCGGTCCGATACGAGATGGTCAGTGATCCCCAGAACAACGGCCCGGCGTATCGGTCTCTGGTCTCGAGCATGCCGTTGACCGTTCCGCTCGCGCGCTGGCCGTCGACGGTAAAATTCCCCGAGATGTTCAGCGTGCCTCGCTCATTTGTCAGGTCCGCATTTACCGGCAGCGTGCCCCAGCTCGATTCGAATGTGCCGCTCCATCGACCGGTCACGGGTGTCTGGACTGGTGCAGGTGAGTTCGGCGACAGCCCGCACGCCGCGAGACACGTTACTGCACCGGCCACGAGTAAGGATCGATACATGGGTCTTGCGGTCCGCGGCGCAAGTCCCGTACCGCAGGGTTGACGACAGATCTCCTGTCGAGAGCGGCACAGGAAGGGCTTGCGCTTACAGCTTCGAGGTGAGGCTGACGAAACCGTCGACCGTCTTTGACCTGGCGCGGCGTTAATGTTTGCGCGGCGTCGACCAGCGACACACCAAATTCACGGACCCACCACGACACGGGATCGCCACTAAGTGTTCTCACGGTCATCGCCGCAGAAGAAAACCGCGGGGTCGAGGGCACCGGTGGCCTCCAACGGACTCTGTTAGCGCGCACGTTTGATACCAGTGTGATCACGGCGCAAACCGAGCGTTCTGACGTGTTTTGATCCACGACATTCCGGTGTGCTCCACGACATGCCAGAGTGGGTTGATCGTTGGTGGCCTGGGAGCCAGCGAAAGGGCCTTAGCGGACCAGGGACTGGGTCGACGACTTCCCTGGAACTGAAGAATCCCAGAACCCTCCCAGCACAACTCCCACTGGTCCGACGACGAAGTCGACGGCAACGAAGAACAGGAGAACTGGAAGAGGCATCGTGTCGAAGGCTGGAAGCCAGGCATACGCCGCGAATGCCACGAGACCGGCTGCGATGCAGAAAGCAGCGTAGACGAGTACCATCGGCCTGGAATGTGAGCGCCGCACAACCCAGCCGCTGGCAGCAGCGCTGAAAAAGACGAACGGCAAGAACAGCCAGTACGTCTTGTTGCCCAATGCAGACTGGACGAAATAGGCGACCAGCGAGGTCGTGACATAGCAAAGCCCTGCTGCGACAACGTAGCCGATCAGCAGGGCGCGAATCGTGTGCAGTCTCTTCGACCGCGCTTCATGCGCGGCGCCGACGACCAACGCGACCAGGACCTGCCGCCAAAACCACGAGAGCGAGCGCCCATTCTGGTACTGTTCGATGAGGTCGCCGCATAGCGCCTCCGTCGTTCGCTGCGGGCCAAACGCGGCGAGCAATTTCATGCCCAACGAGGGAGGAAGCGTCGATCTCATGTTGTTCCTTCCTGAAGTTGCCGAATGCCTCCCCACATCTTGACGAGCGCGCGCTTGGCGTCGCGCGCCTCACGAACTCCTTTGGCGGTCACGCGAAAATAACGCTTTGCCCGACCGCCTCGCTCGGCAGTCGATTCGCCAACGCGCGACGATACCCATCCTCTGCTTTCCAGTCGCTCTAGAGCGGCGTACACAGTCGCGAGGGCGATGCTGCGACCAGTCGTGTTTTCGATCTCGGTGGAAATAGGAACGCCGTACGCGTTATCGTCCAGGCGCAGTACGGCGAGGAGAATCATGAGATCGAAGTGCCCTGGACGATCGGCCATAGACTTTATTCCAGTATATGGAATAAATCGAGGACGTTCAAGCCTGAGCACCTCCTTCGAGTTAAAACTTCCGCAGGCCGGAGTAGGCTCGACTTGGCCGAAGGTACAGCGTATTGCGCGAGTAGTCGATCGCCAGGTTGAACCGCCGCAGTATGCCGAGTCCGATGAGCCCATCGGCTTCGCCGAGCAAGCCGCGCAACGCCGGCTCACGAAGCGCCCAACCTTCGGCACCATCGATGACCCAGCGACCGAGCCCAATCGAAATGCCGGGTAATCGGATCGCTTCGGCGGACTGCTGCGCCACTGCGATCGTGTCGCGGATCGCTCGTTGTTCGCGATCCAGCAGTCGGTGGTCGCTTGCGAACGTGTAGCCAAGCACGACGTCGGTTGCGAGGCCGCTGCCAAGCGCGAAACGGGCTCGGATGGGGGAGGGTTCGTCTGCTACGCGCAGGGACACATTGATATATGCCAGCCAGCCTTCGCGCTCAAGAGGCACGGCGCTGTAACCTCGCGAGCGAAATATTGATGGTGTCCAGAAAGAGAGTTTTCGTGTGTCGAAGTCGATTTCAGGGACGAATCGCCCAATGAGGTCGGCACCTATGACGCCATCCGCTACCCCAGGCGAGGTTGAGTCGTTCGAGGAAAGGAGCGCGAGCCTCTGATGGCGTAACGCGATCCCGCCGAGCCCGATACTGACATCATTGACGAATTGGCGACTCCGAACGGTATCCTCCGGATGATCTAACAATGATGCGAGCCGCGGGCCGATGGCGGACCACTCGGCGGCCGTGTCAACGGTAAAAACTCCCGGTGCGCCATCGACCAGAACAGAAATCTCCATCCGGCCCTCCGGTGACAACCTGAATCCGATGCGTGTCACCGGATCGGCACAAGTTGCTGGCGCCGCGAGCAGCAAAGTACTGATCGTCGCGAAGGCCAGCCAGTCCCGCCCGGCCCAAGTCGTGCCCCGACTCGAAGAATCAAATATCGACATGACACCGCGATATTCGTAACCGCTGGATCGCGACTTCGCAACAGAACGTGACCATGCCATGTTGGATAAACGTTGCCATCCGTGGCATGTCGGTTGCTCGGAGGCAGCCGCTCGACCAGTCACCAACAAGCGAGGTCGCCATGATACGTCGCGGAGCGTTGTTCATCGGTTGTCTTTTCGTTCTCGGTTCCGCGCAGTCATCAATCGCACAGGTCGCGCAAACCTACCGAATCGACGACCTCGGCTCGCTTGGCGGTCCGTCATTGATTGGAACGGCGATCAACGCCCACGGTGACGTCGCCGGAGTGGCCCAGTTGGCCGACGGGACGTACCACGCCTTCCGCTGGACTCGCGCCGGTGGTCTCGAGGACCTCGGAGCGAATGACGGCTGGTATGCACAAGCGTACGGCATCAACGACAACGGCGACGTCGTCGGTGTATACCTCGACGCTGGCTCGAACCCGCACGGGTTCATCGCGCCGCGGGGCGGTGTGATGCAAGACCTGTTTACGTACGAGCGTCCAATTCAATTCGTGACGGCAATTACGAGCGACGGGCGCCTCTCCGGGACCATCGTCTCAGTCGATGGAGCGCACGCGTTTCGTACTTTGTCTGACGGTTCGATCCAGGACTTGGGGACTGCGGGTGCGACGAGCGACGCGGCGGACATCAATGAAGCCGGCGACGTCACCGGCATGCAGTGGAGTTCCGCGAGTCCATTCGATCCGATCACCGCCTACCGCTACTCGGATTCGAGCGGCAAAGTCGATCTCGGCACACTCGGCGGCAGCGCCAGCGCTGGCTTGTCAATCAATAACAGCGGTGTCGTTGTTGGATGGGCCTGGGACGACGCCAGCGTAGGCCACGCATTCCGTGCGCAGCCCGGTCATGCGATCGAAGATCTCGGAATGCTCGGCGGAGCATTCCCGCAAAGCGGTGCTGAGGCAATCAATGACAACGGCACCATCGTCGGATACTCAACCGCACCGTCTGGATGGACGGCCTTTGCATACTCTGATGCCACCGGCATGGTCGATCTCAACACGCGTATTCCTCCGCCGAGCGATGGCTGGCGGGGATTGAATGATGCACGGGCGATCAACAATTCTGGGCAGATCGTCGTGGAATACGCGGTTCTTGGACGTAACGGTACCTATCTCCTCACGCCGGTCACCGACACGGCAGCGCCGACAATTACGGAGGCGCGTGCGACCCCGGACGTCCTGGGGCCACCAGATGGCCGGATAGTTCCGGTCACACTTACGGTCTCCGCAATCGACGATGTGGACGCGGCGCCCGTCTGCCGCATCACCGGCGTCACAGATAGTGAAGGGCCTGCAGAAGGCGTGAACCCGAGCGTCAATATCACTGGCCCCCTCACGTTGACATTGCAGGCCCGTCGGCTTGGTACCGGAACTGGCCGCACCTATACCATCGGCGTTCAGTGCGCAGACGTAAGCGGGAACGCCGCTGCAACAAAGCTGGTCGTCAGCGTCCCCCACGATAGCGGTCAAGAGCAGTAGCTTTCGTTTGGAACGTGCGATTGACACACGACGAGCGCTGGCGTGCCGAGCCAGAGCAATCGCGCTGACGCTCCGTCATGTCTGCGCGCATACGCCCACGCGGGCAGATTCGAGATCAACGAGCCCAACACGAGCACGCCCACGTAAAAGATCAATCCCGCACCTCTACCGCCCAAACAGCGAGTTTTGTAATTACGACAGCGATTCCGTTACGTACGTAATCCATCCGGATGCCGGCCGACCGACCGCCTTTTGGCCCGTTGACGCGAGCACCACCGGCAAGCCGCTTGCCGCATCGGGACTCGTGCCAAACGGCTTTGTTCGATTCGTCGTCGCCAAACGCGATCCCGGTACCGGCCTGGAATTAGGGGTCTTTCAAGCGGCGTATGGCCTGCGAGACAGACCCGATGTTCCAGACATCGACCGTGCTGTGCTGCGCGACACCCTTGCGTGGTTTGGAAAGAACCTCGCCGAACCTGCTCGGTTCAATCGGACTCGCTCGAAGGGTTATGACCGGCGGCAGACGCGAGGCATTGCATGGTTCCGCGACACAGCAACCGAGCATATTTCACGTGTGCAGCGGCTGAGGGTCGTGCTCGAGGCTCACGGATACCACGTCTCGATGCTCCGCGAAGAGCGTCCCGGTTACATCGTGTACGAAGACGAACACCAGGTCATCGCGGAACCCTTCGCCGATACGCGGACTGGCTAGCGTTCGCGGGATGGCAACCCGATAGATCGACCTTGGACAGGACCATGAGTGACGTAACCCGTGTCGAGTTCGTCGCCACGCTCGAAGAAGTCAGGGTTCCAGGCGAATGTATTACGACTGCTACTTCTACTCGCGGGTGAAAGAACATTACCTTGCGCCAGCCGCAAGACAGCGCGTAATCGATGCGGTTGTCCTGGTCGGATTATTGAGCGCGCTATACGGGGCTTATCGACTGCTCAGATACTCAGTTGGAGTTACGCTGTTTTTTGGATAGCCGGCGAACGTCGTGCCAGTGACTTCGGATGCAGCGATGGTAGAAACGCCTGAAAGAGTCCAAATCCGTTGTTTGCAGTGTAGCGAGGCGTTCACGCGCCGCGGCGAGCAGGATCGATTCTGCTCTGCTCGTTGTCAGCGGCAGCACTCTGGCGTGCGTCGAAAGGCCGTGATTCTGATGGCTCTGGGGGCTGCGATCTTTGTTGGATTCGGTATCGCGGGGCCCGGATACCTCGGCATCGCGGGGTGGCTCATCTTCGTTGGTGGCATGTTCTGGTATGGGCGCGAGACTCTGCGGCGGGACTAATGCAGTCGCAAACCGCGCCAACCAGTGGCCAAACTGCGCCGCTCACCTCCGAGCAGCTAACGCAGCAGCCAATACCGGCCGCCAAGTGGGCCACGAGAGCTTCTTGCCGTCGTCTGCCTCGCGCGGTTGCAACCGGGATCCGCTCATTTACCGGTTCCAGACGCAGGCCACCGAAGGGCGATGAGAGTCCGATTATTGGTGCCTTGACTATATTGATGGAGCCATGCTCACGTGACGTGGATATTAACCGTCACCGTTAAGCAGGCGGCAATTGGCTTCCCATCGACGATCGCCGGTTCGTACCGCCATTGTGCGATTGCCGATCTCCATCGCTCGACGAGCGCGGGCCACGGGGCGCGCGGATCGACCCTCTTCACAAGGCGGACGTCGGTGACACGGCCTGATGGAAGGACGGTGATCTCAAAGATCAATACGCCGGCATGTGTTTCAATGCCCGCCAGGTCGGAGGTGTCCGGCTTGTAGTCGCCCACTTTGCGCGGCGGGGATCCACGGTCGCCGAATTGGGACACACAGTTTGGTCTTGGAAGGGCTTCGCTGGCAGCGCGTTTGCGCGGAGCCACCGAAACGTCTCGCGAATCCCACGGATTGCGAATGACCACGGCGTCGACTTTCCCGTCAGGGCGGATCGTCAACTCTAAGACCATTGAGCCTGAATGAGCCGTCGACGGGTAGTTCGGTAAGACTGTCTTAGTCTTCTTCGGTGCCGGGTAGTCGTCTTTATAGAGAAGAAGCGGCGACTCCTTCGTTTGCGCGTGTACGTTCCAGCCGATCGTCGGCATTGCTGCAGCGATGAGAAGGAGACTTACTGTGCGCCTCATACCGTCATTTTTAGACACCCATCGAGTCAGAATGGGAGAGCCCATGCTCAAGGGCTCGGGTCGGAACTGGAATCGCCAGGTCAAAGCGACGGGACCATCTACGTATCACCTCCACCAAGCAAGATCCTCTCGAATCTCGACACTTCGTCGCGATCCCGTCGTTCTGGATCGTCGCCGAGTTCATGCCGCCACACTCCAAGCCACCTTGCGCCTTCGTCCAGATTGTGGAGTTCCTCAAGGTACAAGCTGGCGAGGGATTCAGCGACCAGCATTCGGTTCCCACTGTCTTTGATGCGCTCAGCTTCCGAGAACGCGCTCAGCAGCAGGCGCTCGCGCTCGTTCGGCGATTCCACGTAATCCGCCCGCGTGGCAAGAAGGCTCGGGCGTTTCCCATATTTCTGATCGAGGCGATCCAAGCGTTCCATCAGCAACGCACGGGCACGTGCCTCCGCCGCGTGATCCTCGACGGCGGAGTGATTCACGATTTCAACGGCGAGTCCGTGCACGTCATTCCAGTCCTCGTCGGAAATGCCGTCGGATGTCACTGATGCTCTCCAGCAGGAACGTTCCCTGTCAACAGGTTATGCTGCCCTCCATTATGAAAGCGTTTCCGGCAGAGTTCCTGAATGTCGATTTTGACGTCAAGTCAAGAATAGCCGCGGGCCTGCGCGTGAGTGTTTTTCGAAATGGACTCGCGTAGCCATGCGTGCTGCGATTTACGCCCGCGTGTCCACAACCGCAGGCGGTTTATGTCGTGTCTCTCGTTCTTGGTGTGCGGCCCCTCCAAGTCAACGCTTCTGCGAGAAAGTCGGAATCAGGTCCCGGTGGAAACCACAAAACAACCGCACCGCCTTTGATGGGTGCATGACGTTGTGCCCAAGACCTGTCCTTGGCTTCGTCTTCAGCCTGCTGATGAAACAAGTGAGAACGCTCTCTTGGACCAAATGGCTCCAGCCCTAAGCGAATCCGATTCCACTGGGCGAAGTTTCTCAGCCCTCGCAAGCGAAGTCGTTCACGGCGTGAGATGAATTTGAGGATTGTTGCCACGGTGTCGTTTGGCGACACCCGGAGGGATTTGACACGTTGCTCTCGACGTTAGTCGAAAACCACATCTCGTCGCGGACATGCGACGAATGGCACCTTGCGTGTCACGCAGGTTGCCGCATCCCGCGTTGGCGGGATGGCTCCGGATGTCGGAATCAGTTTACCTCAATGGCCGAGAACTGAATCCATCTGCTCCTTACTATCGTCTGTTTCTCCGATATTCGCGACCGCTCCCGGTTCACCGGTAATAGCGTGTTTCAGGGTCAAAGATGAGTCCATAAAGCGCCACAATGGCGAGAACTACCGCGACCCACGCGCTCATTCGCTCACGGGTTCCGCTCTCCGTATCATCGTTCATGTTCGCCGACCGGAACTGGTAGGCGGCAAATCCAGCCGTCAGCAGCAGTCCCCACAAGTAAACCCAACGCTCAGTGGTCATGGTAGCCGCTCGGTCCCAACCCTCAGTCACAAGTGCGAACGTGCCGTTTATCCCTTCAGCGCCAACATCAGCAACTTCACGAGCTCTGCCGATCAGCGGTGTATCGATGATGGCACGGTGGTAGGCGCCGTTACTCAGAACCTGAGTGAGAACACCTGCGCCGACGAACTCGGCGCCGCGTACAGGACACGCTCCGTTCTAATCGCAGCGCCGATTGCCGCACCGGCACCGCCGCCAATGCTGCCCCAGAACGCGGTGACAAACAGTACGTCGTCCCCCTTCACACCACCTTTTGCTGGATCTGCTATGGCAAGGATGGCTCCATACAAGGCTCCAAACGCCAGGCCGATTACAGCGCCTCGGCCGGCATGGCGATGCCGCTGCGTAACCGATGACACGTCAGTGGTGGGCCACTCACGCGAGTCACCTTTCACCAGAAGCGCTATCGTCGTCGAGGAGATCTCGATGACGCGGCCCTTCACTTTCGTGCCCCCTTGGTCCGTGACGTATACGATCTCGCCCTCGTGCCCCTCGGCGCGGAGATCGTCGAAGGTGGGGGTCGCCACTTGCGCCATGCTGGGAACCGCTCCGGCGGCGACTAATACACCGGCCACAACGACAGTGATCAAGGCTTGCCTCGCCGACATTTCCCCGGTGTGACGATGCACGCTTCTTCTGAGCACGGTCCGCATGGAACAGTGTCGCCTGCAATTTCAGTGGACCCGGCCTCAAACACCGAAATGCCAGGGATTTCTTTCAATCGCGAGTGGAGTCTCTGCCGCTGCTGACGAAAATGTCGATGTGAGACGTAACGTCGCAACAGCCGGCTGACTGACAGACGCCTCCAGTGGCCATTGATTCTGTGGAGCCGGCGCTCGGACTTGAACCGAGGACCTGCTGATTACGAATCAGCTGCTCTACCAACTGAGCTACGCCGGCATGAAGGCGTGTGATCGCCGGCGCGCAGCGCGGCGCACCGAACATCATATTCTAGCACGCTACGGACCCTTGCCCTTCTTCTTGAACAGGCCTTCAAAGATGGACTTCGTGCGACGTTGAATCTCGTTCTGGAACGCGCGCGCCGCGGCGGCCTGCACGTCCACCGACACACGAGGACGATCGATGGTGCCGCCAACGATGGCCGGCACGATCACCCGGCCGTCCTGTTGCGCGTAGCGTCGCAAATCGGTGCCTGCTTGCGCCGTGAGCTCCGGTGACAACGCGACATCGCCACGGGCGTCGAGCGCGCCGCTCGAGAGCTGCAGCGTCGTCCGGCCGCTGACATCGAAGTCGCGGGACGTGAGCGACAGGTTGTCTGACGTGACGGTTCGATTGCCGAGGGCGAACGTCCCGCTTAGGCGAGTGAACGCCGATCCCGATCCCTCGGGCGGCACACCGGAAGGTTTGCCAAACGCGAGGACCACCGTGCGCACCATATCGAGGTGCTCAATCGTGCCATTGACGATCGCGGCGGTGATCGTGCCGTGCGCCGTCTGAAGCACGGTTGCCGCATCGCTCGCGGATGCCGACAGTGTCACGTTGCCGCCGAGCGTGCCCGTGACGCCGCCCGCGCTCCCGTTGGCTTTCATCAAGGGCGCGACGTCGAGGCCCTCGATGCGTCCATTCAGCCGCAGCTGCGGCACATCACGGCGCGTGTCCACGTCGAGGCTGCCTTTGAAATTCCCACCGAACGAGCGCACGGCGAGCGGTGTCAGCGTTACGGTGCCGCTGGCGAGCTGAATCGTTGTCGACAAATCACTGAACGTGTAGGTCGCAAACTGCCCCTTCGTGGCGGTAAGCGCGATGCTCAGGTGCATCGGCGATGCAGTTCCACGTTTCTGCTGTGCCGCGCCGGCTGTCGACGTGAGCGCGGACGCGATTGCCATCAGTTCATCGAGGTCGAGCGGATCCGCCTTCGCTTCGATATGTCCTTCCACGCGCGCCAGGCTCTCGATCGTCCCTTTGCCCTCGATGTTCGAGCTTCCGCGCATCCTCAGGCGTTCAATGTCGAGTCGATCGCCAGCGAGCGAACCTCGCAGGTCGACCCGCATCACGCGCGGCGTGGCAACCAGGTCCACGTTTTCGAGCGAAATGACGCGGACCGATGCGATGGTCAATCCCGATGGCGTCGCCGCGCCGGCGTTGGTTCCCGCCTTGGTCGGAAGCAGATTGACGGGCAACGGCAACGTGAGGCGGCTGTTACGCACGACGAGCTCGGCGTCAGATATCGTCCGCGAGAACAGAGCGCGGAGCCCGGTCACAAGACGAACGTGCGCCAGCGTGACCGTGGCCGGGACGCCAATCGCGACGTCATCGAGGTCAACCGCGACGCGAGGGTAAATCGCAGCACGCAGCGCACCAATTCGGATCGGCTGTCCGAGTGCCGCCGACAACTGCTGCTCGAGGGTCGTGCGGGCGTAGTCCGACGTGAGCGCACGCGTCGCGGCGATATAGACAGCGCCAGCGAGCACGACCAGCAGGATGAAGACGACCAGAAGGACGCGACGCATCGTGACGGGTAGTCTAACCCCTGAAAGCCTGCAGCTTCCGGCTTCAGCCGGAAGTTGGTTCTTCCGCTGAAGGCAGAAGCCATGCGGGACACTAATGAGACAGTTGACAATGTGACAGTAACTGTCACATAATCAGCATACGATGTCTGCCGCCGTTCGCTACGCGATAGGAGAACTCGCCACGCTCGGCGGCGTGTCGCGCAGAACGGTCCGCTATTACGTGCAGGAAGGATTGATTCCGCCGCCGCTGGGTCTTGGTCGGGGCAACCATTACACGTCCGCGCATCTCGAGCAACTGCTCCGCGTGAAGGCATTGCAGGAGAGTGGTCGGACGCTCGACGAGATCCAGCGCGCGATCGATCGGCCGGCGACCGGACGTCGCAGCGAACCATCGGTGCGCAAGGAATTGCCGTCGCGCTCACTGTGGCGTCGCCTGGAGTTGACACCGGGCGTAGAGCTGCACGTGACGAGCGCGGTTCGTCTCCCGCCGCCGGCGCGACTTCGAGAACTTGCCGAGTGGTGTCGGCTGCACTTCACGGGCACGAATGAGGCCGAGGAAGGCGAGAATGATCATGGCTAGTACGTCCACTCTGTCGACCGCGGGACTGATCGCTCGCGGCGACGATGATGCGCCGGTTCCATTGACCGGCGTCTCAATCGAAGCGGAGATCACCGGATTCTGCGCGCGCGTCGCGGTCGCCCATCGTTACGTCAATCGCGAGGCGGCCCCGATTGAAGCCGTTTACGTCTTTCCACTTGATGAGGGAGCCGCCGTCTGCGGATTCGAGGCGGTCGTCGACGGAACACTGGTTGTCGGCGAAGTGCAGGAACGTGAGAAGGCGTTCGAGACATACGACGATGCGATCGCGGATGGCCATGGGGCCTTTCTCCTCGACGAGGAGCGGCCTGACGTATTCCAGGCCAGTATCGGCAATCTGCCGCCAGGGAAGGAAGTCCTCGTCCGCCTGACCTACGTGACCGAACTTTCGATCGACGGCGGCCGCGCACGCTTTTCAATCCCGACAACCGTGTCGCCGCGTTACGCACCGGCAGAGGATCACGTCGGCGTCGGCCGTTCTGATGCGCAGGCCCTGAATCCGCCGCTGGCGTGGCGCGTGCCTTACGGACTGGATCTGTCACTCCGCATCACGATGCCCGCGCGCATTACCGGCATCGAATCACCGTCGCACCCGATCTCGATAACCATCACCGACGATGAAGCGACGGTGAAACTTGCGCAGGTCCAGGCGAGCCTCGACCGCGACTTCGTCCTGTCGATAGACGCGGCGGGAATGGATTCGGCACACGCGTTGATCGAGCAGGCTGACGACGGCACTCAGGCGGTGGCTGTCTCGTTGGTGCCGGCGTTCGACGAGAAGCCGTCGCCTGCGGAAATCATTTTCCTGGTCGATCGTTCCGGATCGATGGACGGGAGCTCGATCGCGGAAGTCCGCAACGCCTTGCAACTCTGCCTGCGCTCGATGATTGCCGGCTGCCGTTTCAATATCGTCGGCTTCGGCTCCACCCACGAATCGCTTTTTCCCGAGACCCGAGCGTACGAGGAGGGGAGCCTGGAGGCGGCCAACAAACATGTTCGCGAGTTGTGCGCGGATCTTGGCGGAACTGAGATTCTCGCGCCGCTGCAGTTCGCTCTCGAGCAGCCGCGCCACCGCGAGCTCCCTCGACAGGTCGTCGTCCTGACAGACGGACAAGTTACCAATACCGACGCGGTCCTGGCTCTCGCATCACAGCATGCCGCCACCGCTCGCATTTTCGCGTTCGGAATCGGTGCCGGCGCCAGTCAGCATCTGGTCCGGGGTCTTGCGCGCGCCGGCGGCGGGTCGGCTGAGTTTATCTATCCCGGCGAACGAATCGAGCCGAAGGTCGTACGACAGTTTGGACGGCTGTTGTCGCCTGCGCTTCATGACGTCACGGTGGAGTGGATCGGCCCACCAGTGACGTCCATGCCGACGAGAGTGCCGCCCGTGTTTGCCGGTGGCCGTCTGTTGATCTACGGTTTGCCGAAAACACAGGAGCGACCTGCTGCGGTGCGGTTGTCTGCGAAAGGACCGTCGAGCCCGCTTTCTTTCGAGGTCAGATTGGCAGACGTGCGCGTCGCGCAAGGTAAATCGGTTGCGACGCTTGCCGCTCGAGCGAGAATTCGCGAACTCGAAGAAGGGGGCGAATGGCTGGCGACGCGTGGATCGCGGCAAAAGGAGAAAAAAAGCGGGAGCGCGACCAAAGAAATCATCGAACTGAGTGTCCGTTACGGTCTCATTTCGCGCGAGACGTCGTTTGTTGCCGTCGAACGGCGGGAAACCGCAGTGACCGGCGACATGCAACTTCGACGCGTGCCGATTGCGCTGACGGACGGGTGGGGTGCAATCGAGCGTCGAGCCCGCGGCATCGCGTTTGGTTCGCTCACGGGGGTGCCAACCGGGAGAATTGCTGACACGGGTGACACAGGAGTGTTCGCTCTTCGTCGCGCGTCGCTGCCACAAGCGCCAGGCGTCGAGCGTGCCGCCCGCCTCGCCGGATCGTCATGGCTTTCACGCACATTCCGGCGCGGTCGACACGACTCGGCGGCAGCACCACCGGACATGCACGCGCTGGTCGCGCTGCAGCGAGCCGATGGTTACTGGGAGTTGACGCGCGAGTTGGCCGACATTCTCGGTCGCGAATTGGCGGAGATCAAGGCGGCGCTGAACGGAGCGAGCGGGATCGACGTTCATCGCGCGTGGGCAACAGCGCTGGCGATGGCCTGGCTACGACTCCACGCCTCCAATGAGGAAGATCAGTGGCGTCTCCTGAGCCGGAAAGCGCAGCGGTGGCTCGATGATGGGCCCGCCGCTGTTCCTCACGGTTCGTCGTGGATGGAGGTGGCACGGCAATTCCTGTCGGCCTGAGAGTAGAATGGCTTTTTGACCGTTTCTCAGAGAGCCACTATGTCCACACCGACTTCGACCATTCCGACGCCGGCAGAAACATCGACGAAGCCCAACTCGTCGGATACGGCCACGCTTGCCGCGTTTGGCGGAATCCGCCGGGTGCCGCAACCGATCAACGAGCCAAACAGGTCGTATGCGCCTGGCTCACCCGAGCGCGCGGAACTGAAGGCGCGTCTCAAACAGATGGCCTCTGAACGGATTGAGATTCCGCTGGTGATCGGCGGCAAGGAAGTCAGAACCGGGCGGACCGCGCAGGCGGTGATGCCGCACAATCACAAGCACGTACTGGCCGACTACCATCTCGCCGGCCCTGAGCACGTGGAGGCGGCCATAGCGGCTGCCGCCGAGGGCCGCCGAGAGTGGGGAAGCTGGCCGTGGGAGGATCGGGCGGCAGTGCTGCTCCGGGCGGCGGAGCTCCTCGCGACGACTTGGCGCGCGACGATCAACGCGGCGACCATGCTCGGGCAGTCGAAAACCGTGTTCCAGGCCGAGATCGATTCGGCGTCGGAGATGATCGACTTCTGGCGCTTCAACGCGTTCTTCGCACAGGAGCTTTACGGTCAGCAGCCGACCAGCGGGCCCGGAGTTTGGAACCAGATGGAGTATCGCCCGCTCGAAGGGTTTGTCTACGCGATCTCGCCGTTCAACTTCACGGCGATCGGCGGCAATCTCACGACCGCGCCCGCGTTGATGGGAAACACGGTTGTCTGGAAGCCGGCATCGAGCGCGATGCTGAGCGGGTATTACACGCTCAAGGTGCTCGAGGCTGCCGGCTTACCGCCTGGCGTGATCAACTTCGTTCCCGGCGACGCGCGCGAGATCAGCAACCAGTTGCTCGATTCGCCCGAGCTCGCCGGCATCCACTTCACCGGCAGCACCGAAGTGTTCAACGCCATGTGGAAGAAGATCGGTGAGAACGTCGGCCGCTATCGCGGCTATCCGCGCCTCGTTGGCGAGACCGGCGGCAAGGACTTCATCGTCGCGCATCCATCCGCGGATCCGGTCGAGGTCGCAGTGGCGATTGCGCGCGGTGGATTCGAATACCAGGGGCAGAAATGTTCGGCCGCGAGCCGCGTCTATATCCCGCGATCGATGTGGAACGACGTCCGCGATCGGACCGTCGCGATGATGAAAGAGATCAAGGTCGGCGACGTCGCCGACTTCCGCAATTTCATGGGGGCGGTGATCGATCAGAAAGCGTTCACCAAGATCAGCGGCTACCTTGACGATGCAAAGCGCAACGCCAGGATTGTGGCGGGCGGGACGGCGACCGGTGACGAGGGGTATTTCATTCAGCCGACGCTGATCGAGACAAGCGAGCCGGCCTATCGATCGCTGTGCGAAGAGATCTTCGGACCGGTCGTCACCGCATATGTGTATCCGGATAACGAATGGCGCGAGACGCTCGGCATCGTCGATCGCACGTCGCCGTACGCGTTGACGGGTGCCGTGTTCAGCAGGGATCGTGCGGCGATTCGCGAAGCGATGACGGCGTTACGCAACTCGGCCGGCAATTTCTACATCAATGACAAGCCGACCGGTGCGGTTGTCGGCCAGCAGCCGTTCGGTGGTGCGCGAGCGTCCGGCACGAACGACAAGGCGGGGTCGATGCTGAACCTGGTGCGATGGGTGAGTGCGCGGACGATTAAGGAAACGTTCGTTCCGCCGCGCGATTACACCTACCCGTTCATGAAAGAGGAATAGGGCCGGCTCGCGGCCCTACTTCAGAGCAATCGACCGCATCTCTCCGGCGACGAGTTCGAGCGTGCCGGTGCCTTTGTCAGGTCCTGGCTTGTAACCGTCGTCCAGGGACAGCACGCGACTGATCTCCACCCGGCAGCGGCCGGCACCCGGCTTGCTGGGATAGCACACGAACCCGACATCGGTCGCATTGCGCGAATTCGGAATCGCAATTCGTACCCAGCCGTTGCGATCGACGGCGAGATCCTTGATGCCGCGGTCCGACGCGCGCCAGGTCCCATCGGCGCCTCGCGCGACAGCGGCGACGGCGCTTTCCGACAGGGTCAGCCTCGCATCGACGTAGAGATACTCGCGCACGTCGCCGTAAACGGTCGCTTTGCCTTCCTCGGCCAGCTCGTTTGCCATTCGCCGATAGACCCACGCGTTCTTGTCCATGACCGACTCGCGCGTGGCCGACTGCAAATCGACGAGCAACGGCACCATCGTGACGCGAACGCCCGAGCGGCCGCGATCGAGGAACACGTTATTCAATGTGGCATCGAGCAGCGACGGATGATCCGCCTGTCGCGGCCCGGCATATGCGAGCACGTGATGATCGGGCGCCTGGTAGCGGGAGGCAACAACTCGCCCGTCTTTCCACTCCTCCTCATACGCCATTTCGATATCGGTTGTCCGTCCCCAGCGCGCCAGAAGCGCCGGCGTCGCCGTGCCGCCGTCCTCGTTCGAGAAGATGTAGCTGTAGCGAAGAACGCCAGTGCCGTTGACGCGCAGATCTTCGGCGTACAGCACCAACGGCAGGTCGGTTGACGTCCCGACCGTGTCTGCACGCAGCCACAGCGCGGGCGCGCGTGAAACGGCGACCGAGTCGGGGGCGGTTGCGGCGGTGAGTGTCGGCACCCCGGCCGTCGCGGGCCAGCTCCAAAACGGCGAGCGCAGCGCGGTGATCTCGTGGCGTCCGGGCGAGAGGGTATGAAGAAGTGCCGTGTAGGCGGGATGTCCAATCTTCCCGAACACGAGCACCGTCGTGTTGATCTCTCCGTCGACGGCGATATCGAGTGCGGTTGCCGCCGGAAACTGCGAGTCGTCAATGGTGATCGTGACGATCGCGTCCCCTGCCTTCGCCATGACGAGTGACGTCGATGCGAGCGGCGGAGTTGAAAGTGAGGTCAGCCCAAGTGCGAGGACAATCGGAAGCATGGCGGGCATCGTACAACAGCTTCCGGCAAACTATCGCGCGACCTCTGTTTCGATTGTGCGGAGCAGCGCGTCGGCGTAGATGAAATCGTAGGTATCGCGTCCTTCGACGATTGAGTCGCAGATCGAGAGCGCCTCCCGGGCTTCCTTCGCGCGGCCGACGCCAAGCAGAAAGCTCGCATAGCCGCGCGAGGATCGAAGGATGTACCACTGCGCACCCTGCGCCTTTGCGATCTCGAGCGACTCGAGGTACGTGCGTTCGGTGCTTTGGTGATCTCCCTGGGCGAGGAAGACCTCTGCCTGCAGCCGCCGGTGTTCGGCGTCGTACGAGTGCTGTCCGGTCTCCTCGGCTACATGGCGCGACTCGGTCAGCGCTGTCTGTGCCTGATCGAGCTTGCGGGCGCGCAGCCATCCGCCGGCGACGAGCACGAGATAGTACGGGCGGAGCAAGGCCGATCGCGTCAGCGTGTGCGTCTCCATCCCGGCCAGGAGTTCGTCCATGCCGCGCTCGATTTGACCGAGCTCGATGAGCGCGCGGCCGCGAAGCGGGGCTCCCCAGTTGAGCTCCTGTGCGATGCCATGTGCGCGACACAGCGCCGCGAGTTCATCGTAGACACGGCACACCTGTTCCGGCTCGCGTCGAGCGAGGTGGACGATAGTGCTGAACAGCAGAGCGAACGCGAGTGGCTGCGGATGCTCGAGTGCGCGCGCCTCAGTCACCGCGTCGCGCACCATCCGCAGACCCTGGTCGGGAAAGCCCCTCATCATCAGGGTTCGCGACAGCTCGCAGCGGCAGAAGATGCCCGGATCGATCCCGGTTTCCCACACGCGCGGCTTATGAAACGCCGGCTGATATAGCTCGAGTCCACGCTGCAGGTGATCGTGCGCGACCTCGAGTTCGCCGAGATGAAAGAGCGATGCGCCAAGATTCCACTGGCCGATCATTTGTAGATTCGGATCGCCCAATCGATTGAACAAGTCCAGCATCTCGAGCGCGACGTCGCGGGCGGTCATCAGTTCGCCCGACACAATATGATGCGCCCCGAGGCCAATGAGAACTGGGACGACTCGTGCCGGATCGTCGAGATGTCGCGAGAGCTCGCGGGCACGGGCGTAGGCGCGCCCGACTTCGGCAACCGCGTAACCCTTGCTTGTCTTCATGCACAAGCCATAGGTCATCTGCAGTCCCAGTTCGGCGGCGTCCTTCTGGGCAGAGTCCGGTTCTCCTTCGAGCAGCTTCAGTCCGCGAAGCGCAAGGCGCTCGGTTTCATCGTGCGCGTACAGTCGCGCCGCCACCTGCGCCGCCTGGTTCCAGTATTCGGCGGCGCGGATATTGTCGCGCGCCGATTCGAGCAGCAGCGCGATATCCGCCGCACAGTCGCACGGCTTGCCGCCGAGTCGCGCGATCAAACGCTGCGCAATGGCGCGACTGAGTGTCGCCCGGCGCGTCGCGCGCAGAGAGGCGTCGAATGCGTTGTGATAAATGTGATGAGCGAACCGATACCGGAGCGTCAGTTCCCGATTGTCTGTTTCGTGCTCATCAACGAAGCGCACGAGCGCGTGCTCGCGCTCGAGCCGTTCGAGGCAGTCCTCGACTTCGTCTTGATCGCGGTCGAGGACGCCGGCGACAACCGAGGAATCGAAATCCAGCCCCTGCACGCTGGCGGCGCCGAGCAACCGCCGGTCCGCATCATCGAGCGCGTCTATCTTCCGCTGTACGAGGCTGCGAACGGATTCCGGGAGTGCTCTCTCGAGCGACGGAAGATCCTCGCCGATAATCCACTTGCCGTCCTGCTGTCGCACCACCTGGCGCCGTCGAAGATCGCGAAGCAGATCGACAACGAACAGCGGATGTCCTTCCGTTCGTTGATGAATGAGCGCGGCGAAACCGCGCGGGAACGCGTGGTCGACAAACTGGAGCGCGAGGTACCGGCCGATTGCCGCCTCGTCGAGGGGACCGGGCGTAATTTCCCGGCACGCTCCTCGCGCGACGAGATCGAGCTTCAACGACATGAACGGGTGCTTCGTCTGAGCCAGTTCCGACGGCCGGTAGGTCGTGATGATCAGCAGACGCATCGTGTCGACCCGCCGGGCGAGATAGCCGATGAGATCGGTGGTCGATGGATCGGCCCAGTGCACGTCGTCAAAGCAGAGGACGACCGGATGCATCCGCGTGATCTCTTCGAGCAGTGAGGAGATTTCGCGCTTGAGCCGCTCCTGTGATCCGACGGCGACGTCGGCGGCGAGGCGCGCGGCGGAGGAGTCGTTTTCCGCGAGCGGGGTAATCTGCACGTACCAGCTTGGCGCGAGCGCGCGGAGCAGGCGCGACAGGCTGCCGTGTTTCTCGCTGCGTTGCAGACTGTCGAGAACTTCCAGCACCGGCAAATACGCTTCGGCACCGGCGAGCCGTTCCGAACATCGGCCGCGTCCGACACGCGCGACCTCGCCGCGATCTTCGAGCAGACGCAGGAACGCATCGAGGATGGTCGTCTTACCGATTCCTGCCTCTGCCGAGAGCGCAACGAGACGACCGTGGCCGCGGTCGGTCCGCTCGAATTCGTGCAGCAGCGCGTCCATCTCCAGATCCCGGCCGACGACCGCCCGACTCGCTCGCGCGGTACGCTGCGACACGCTCACGGCGGTGAGCGAGGTCGCCACCGACGCATCGTGCGTCAGGCCGAGGCGGTACAACACCTCGCCCGCACCGGGGCGCAGTCGCGGGTCCTTCTGAAGCATCTCGAGAATCAACTGGTCGAGAGCTCGAGGAACCTCCGGATTCAGCAGCGAGGGGGGCTCAGGCATCTCCCACATCAATGCGTGCAGAGTGCCGAGATGAGACGCCGCCATGAACGGATGGCGTCCCGTAGCCAACTCATACAACACCGTGCCAAACGCGAAGATGTCGGCCTCCGGTGGCACACTCTCTCCACGTGCCTGTTCCGGAGACATGTAGCCAACGGTTCCGATGATGAGACCCGGCTCGGTGACGATGCCGGTTGGCCCGGCGCTGATTGCCGCATGGTGCACGCGCGCGAGACCGAAGTCGAGCAGCTTGATGTAGCCGTCGGGCCGCACCATGACGTTATCGGGCTTGATGTCCCGATGAACGATCTGCGCCGTGTGGGCAACGGCGAGCGCTTCCGCTATCTGCCGCGCGATGGCAACAGTGCGCTCGAGTGGCAGGCCTTCGGTCGCCAGGTCGCGGAGGGTCCGGCCCTCGACCAGTTCCATCGCGATGTAGCGATCGTTGTCAACGGTTCCGGTCTCGTGAATCGTGACGATGTTGGGGTGATTGAGCGCCGACGCGAGCGTGGCTTCGCGGAGCAGTCGCTCGATCGCGTCGTCGGGTCCCTTGGAATCGGCGACGAGCGCGTGTCGAATGACTTTCAACGCAATGTCGCGGCCGAGACGCGGGTCGTGCGCGCGATACACTTCTCCCATGCCGCCAGCGCCGAGCTGGCTCAGGACGCGGTACGGTCCGACACTTGCGCCTTCCGGAAGTGACATGGGTTCAAAGGATTCGTCGAGGTCCGCGGTTCAACCGGCGAGGCCGACGAGAGGCCGTGATTATATCAATTGAACTGGAGCGAACCCATCAACGGAAAATGATCCGAGCCGAACCGCGAGTCGCCGCGACGAATATCGAGTCGCCATTCGCTCGGTAACCGATAGAACACGTGGTCGAGCCGCAGGAGACCGCGGAAGGTCGGACGCCGATCCGCGACGCGAGTTTCCGGGAATTCACGGGCAGTCTCCAGATACGCCTGATCCGAGAATCCGAACCACGTATTGAAGTCCCCCGCGAGAATCGTCGGTTGCTGGTCGCGAAACAGGGAAGCGAGCCCGCGAGCCTGCCGAGCGCGACCGTACTCCGATCCAATCCAGGCCCGTCTCGCGCTTCCGAGGTTGTCGAGGTGCGCGGAGACGACGCGCACACGCCAGGGAGTACCTGCTGAGGTGTGGCCGGCGATAGTGGCCGCGATTGCGACGCGGCGCTGACGCTCGAACGGCAGCTCTATGGCCTGTAAGTCGGTGAGCGGAACACTCGAGAGGATGGCGTTGCCGCGATCCTCATTCGACGTCTGGCCGCCGTTGCGCATTGAGGGCACGTAGTAGACGCCAAGACCCAGGACACGCCCGACCTCTTCGATCTCCCGCTCGTCGCGTGCAGTGTCGCCGCCCAATCGTCCCGCGAAGGCGAAATCGGCGGCAAGCGTCGAGGGCACTTCGGTGCCAGATCGGTAAACCTCCTGCAGCAGCATCACGAGCGGCCCGTGAGTAGTCTCGATCTGCGATCGGACAAACCCGACGATATCGGCGGCGCCGACGGCCGTGTTCCAGCTGACGATCGTCATCGCGTCGGAGACATCGTTGCTGCGTGACGCGGATGGAATCACCGGTGGACCGACGCTCTTTCTCCAACGGCTGAGCGAGACGTTATCGCGATCGACGAGCGGCGCGAACCACGCGACTTCATGCTTCGCATCGGTGGCAGACAGCTCGACCGTTGGACGTGCCGCGAGAGAGGCGCCGGCGACACACGCCTGTGAGGCGCCGGTGACCAACAACAGGTAAAAAAAGGAATAGCAGCGCCGGCCCGAACGGCCGGTTCGCCAGGACTTCATCTAAAAATGTTCCGCTGGAGTGACTTCAGTATAACACGGACCAGACGAATCGCTGGCGACTTTCCTGCATGACAGCTGAAGCGTGCGCCGCACACCTCTGCTGTGTCCGCCTCGCCTGAAGATCCTCCTCCTGGATTTCTTCGCGGGCGCGACGTCAGCCTGCGTGCTTTTACTCACGATTGCCTGCGGTAGTTCGGCGACTACCAGTGTCGCCGCGCCATCGAGCACGACGACAGCTCGATGCCAGCCAAACGTCTCCTCTTCGACAGGGTCCTTTGGTTCGACTGGCGGCACGGGAACCGTCTCGATAACGGTGGAACGCGATTGCACCTGGAATGTGACGACACAGTCGCCGTGGATTGGGTTCACGTCGTCTGCGAACGGACAGGGGGACGGATCAGTCGGGTATCGCGTCTCCGCCAACGCGGAACCGGTCACGCGGACGGCCACCATCGATGTTGCCGATCGACATCTCTCCATCGCGCAGGAAGCGGCTCCCTGTCGCTACGAGGTGGCGTCGAGCAGCGCTGCCGTCCACCAGCTGGGAGGAGAACTGACGGTCACGGTTCACACCAATTCCGCGTGTGCGTGGTCTGCGAGCAGTGCAGTGGCATGGGCCTCCGTCACGCCGGCGTCCGGCCGCGGCGATGCGGCGGTGCGTGTGATCGTGACGGCGAATTCAGGAGCTGCGCGACCCGTGTCCGTGACCGTCGCCGGAACCGCCGTGAATGCGACTCAGGCGGCGGGCACGCCGTCACCAACACCGGCACCAACCCCAGCGCCTGGACCCGCACCCGCGCCGACACCGAGTCCGACGCCGGCGCCAACCCCGACTCCCACACCGGTTCCGGTGCGCGATATCCAACTGTCGGGAAAAGCGAATCAAGTCGTGGGCGCGTGTCCGGTTATCGCATTCGTCATCAAAGAGCGACTTATCTACACGACTCCGCTCACGGTGTTCGAGCGAACGTCATGCGATCGCATCGACAAGGGCACGGACCTCGAGATCAAAGGCATGGAGATGTCGGACGGTCGAATCCGCGCCGACGAGGTCAAACGAAAATGATCCGATCTCTCACAATTCGAACCGTCAAATTCGCAGCGCTCATTCTCGCGGGCGTGCTGACAGCCTGTGGGCCGGTTGCGGCGCAGGGCACTGTCAACGACGTCATTGGCTTCCTCGTCACGAACCAGGCCGTGCCGACCGGCGATTTTCAAAAAGATCGCGCGGCGGCTGAGGCCGCCCGCGACGCGATTGCCAAGTCGCTTCTGCTCGATCTCACGTCTGTGCCTCTGGCGACTGCATCGAGTGGCTTCCTGTATCGCCTGAACCCCGAGCTCGGCACCGTCGAGCGGGCAACGGAGAGCTTTGGCGGATTCTTCGTCGAGCGCGCGCTCACACCGGGAAACGGTCACGCCTCGTTTGGTGTGTCGACCTCCACCGCGTCTTTCGATCACTTCGACGGTCGAAGTCTGCGTGACGGCGCGCTCGTCACCATCGCGAATCAATTTCGCGACGAAGCGGCGCCGTTCGACACCGAGTCGCTGATCCTGCACCTCCGCAGCAGCATGATGACGGTCTTTGGCAGCGTCGGAATTGGCAACCGCGTCGAGGTCGGCGCGGCCGTGCCATTCGTGCAGCTGACGCTCGACGGTCAACGCATCAACAACTACCGAGGGTCAACGCTGATTCAGGCGTCCGGTAATGCGACCGCGAGCGGAATAGCGGACATGGCGCTGCGCGGGAAAGTCAATCTGGTGGCGGTACGCGCGGGAGGCGTGGCGGTCGCCGGCGAGGTTCGACTGCCTACAGGCGATGCCACGAACCTGCTCGGTGCCGGGAAGTCGTCGCTTCGCCTCATGGGGATCGGTTCGCTGGAGCGCGGGGCCGTTGCGCTTCATGGCAACGCGGCCCTCGTCAGGGGAGGAATCTCCTCCGAGTACGACTTCAGCGGCGCACTCTCAATCGCTGTCGATCCAAGAGTGACAATCTCAGGCGAGACGCTGATCCGGAAGGTGACCGAGTTGCACAGCCTCGAGCTCGTGTCGGCGCCACACCCGGCGTTGCTTGGCGTCGATACGTTCCGACTCGCTCCGTCGCTCGGTGCCGAAACGCTCGCCTCAATTGTGACCGGGGTAAAGTGGAACGTAACCCACACACTCGTGATCGGTGGGCACCTGAACTTTCCATTGTCTCGCGGCGGACTGACGGCGCCGCTGACGCCGACCGTTGCGCTCGAGTATGCGTTCTGAGGCTTAGGGCTTTAGGGCCTGAGCCTCGAGCCCTATCGTGCCTGCACGTGGACGATCCGCCAGGCACCGTTCGACTCTCTCAAATCGAACGTCCAGCTGCGGCTGGCGCTGCGCTCCCCGCCACCAACCTTCGGCGTCCACGAAGCGTTGCCTGAACAACTGGCGCGGGCGCTGGCTCCACTGACATCGACGTTGCAGTTTTGCAGCGCCACGCGTTGCGAGGTGAGGTTGTCGAATGCGCGAGCCAGTGCCCGCTGATCGAGCGAGGGCCAGATCGAACGAACCGCATCGACATCGAGCCGGTTGTAGGCCGATTCATAACGGTTGAGTGCGGCGCGCACCGCAACACGGTCGTCGCGTGCAGGGGATAGTGACGCGGGCACCGCGGCGGGCGGCGTCGCAGATGGCGACAGTGCAGGTGCCGTCGTGTCAGACGGTGTCGGTGTCGCATCGGCCGCTGCGCTCGTCGCTGCCGCAGATGTCGTCGCATTTATCGAACGCGATGGTTCTGCCGCCGGCCCCACAACCGACGGAATAAAGTTGGGCGGCGGCGCCGGTGTAGACGGCATCGGCAGGGACACGGCCGGCTTCGATTCGACAGGTGGCGATGTAGGTGCCGGTAGTGCCTCACGTTGCGTACGGGAAGTCAGGTCCGACGCATTCGCTGTAAGCAGAGTTCTGGCCGCATCGACTTTCGGCTCATTTCGCGGCGTCATGCCGGCCGTCGCGATTGCGGTCGGTTCGTTCGACGGTGGTGATTGCGGGGACGTCGCCGGCGTTTCAATGACATGGTCCGGATGCACCAGCGTGGTCTGCACAATCGTATCGGCCGAGGATGCTGGCGCGTCGCTCGCCGGCGCGGCTGCGAGATTCACATCTGTGGCAGCAGCGTTCCCAGGTGTGGGATTGGCCAGCCCCGTACTCGTGTCCATGTCCGGGTGCGCTTTAGGAACGAGCAGCGCAATCTGATCTCTGTGAACCCACCCCTGCCAGCTCGCCGCACCGAAAACCACGAGACCCGCGAAAATCGCGGCACTCGTCCACACATACCCGTGGGCGGACGCCGCCACCGCCGAAGGCGCCGGCTGCGTTAACGCGTCCAGTCTTGCTGAGAGTTCCTCGAGTCGAGGATGGAGAGGCGCAAGCTGCCGCGCTTCTTCCAGCGCCGCACCCGCCTCAGCAATCGAACCATCGGCTAGCGCCGCGGCGGCGCGCTGCAAGCAGCGGTCAGCCTTTCGAGCGCGCATCCGGATTTCAAAGCTCTGCCATTGCGGCGTCGCAAGATGCGCGACAGGTGCGTCGCCGGTTGGCACTCCCGTATCAGGCACGATCTCTTTTCATGCAAGAGATGTGCTTCTGACGAGGTTTACGCTGGCGGTGCAGCAACGGGCAGATTATTGAAGAGGCGTTCAGTTTCCTGGTTCAGCAATACCCAAAGGCCGTAAGCGCCCACCACGGTGCCGATAGGAATATTGATCAGGCTGATCGCGGAGAGCACGATTCCCACAACCCGCGCCCACGGCTTGTAGTTGAGAAGGCCGTAACCGGTGATCAGGCTGGGCAGTGAGAATAGCGTGAAAAATGCTGCGAGGGCCGTGCCGGCGAATCCGAGAACTGGAATCGCAATCGCCGCATCCTGTGGCTCGGCGGTCGCTCCCACGATTCCGGCAACTCCACCCAGGGTGAGGAAGAGAAATAGCGCGGCGAGAAGCATGCAGCCACCGACCGCCAGGTAAACGACGCCAAGCACCTTCACGTGCGTCTGCATGTTGTTTCACTCGTCGTCTTTGGGCTCGTCGTCGTGCGGCGCGCTCTTGGCGATATCGTCGATGCCGAGATCGTCGTCAGCTTCGTTGCGCCAGTCCTCGTCGTTCTCATAGAGGCGACTCACGGGACGCTCTTTAATCGGACCTCGGGGACCGCGATCCGAATCCTTCCGCATCTGCTTGCGCTTGTTTTTCGGCGGCGCGTCGGGTCCGAAATTGCGATTGCGCGGTCCGCCGCCAGGGGCGCCCCCGCCTTCGGGACGCGGCGCCCATCCGCTCGGTCGCGGTGCGAATCCGCCACCACCGGGGGCGCCACCGGCAGGACGAGGCCCGCCATATCCTCCAGGGCGAGGGGCGCCGGGGCCCCGTTCTTCGCGCGGACGTGCCTCACTGACCGCGAGAGGACGTCCTTTGAATGGCTGTTGATCGAACCGGCTGATGGCGGCTTCGGCTACCGCGCGATCGGCATAATCCACGAAGGCGAAGCCGCGAGGCCGCCCTGTTTCACGGTCGACTGGGAGAACAATCTGGGTGGGTTCACCGACACCGGATAGATGCTCGCGTAACTCTGCCTCGGATGCCGCGTACGGCAGGTTGCCTATAAACAGACGAACTGGCACAGCCCCCTCTTGGTTCCGTGCCGCGTAGAGACGGACAGGACTACCCCGTGATCCCCACCGGCAAAGCCCAAACAAAATAGCACAAATGGTTGCCGTCGAGGTTGAGGGATTCCTCGGCCCTGCTGTACCATGGACTGTTCGGGATTTCTAAAAAGAGACAGCAGGCAGAACGCTCTCGGGCGGGGCCCGGCAGGCCGGGGACTACGGCGGACCCCCAATTTCCGAGCGCTCAGCCATTGAGAAAATGGATACTACCGGCAAGACTCAGCCGCGCGGCCAGATCATCATTCGTGGCGCGCGTACCCATAACCTGAAAAACGTCGATCTTACGCTGCCGCCGCGCTCACTGGTCGTGATGACCGGAGTCAGCGGATCGGGAAAGTCGTCGCTCGCGTTCGATACGATTTACGCCGAAGGGCAGCGTCGCTACGTCGAGTCGCTTTCGGCCTACGCACGGCAGTTCCTCGAACGGATGGAAAAGCCGGACGTCGATGCGATTGAAGGCATTTGTCCCGCGATTGCGATTCGGCAAAAAAACAGCATCAGGAACCCGCGATCGACCGTCGGCACCACAACCGAGATTCATGATTACCTGCGGCTGCTCTATGCGCGCGTCGGACGGACCTACTGCCGCAATTGCGGACGCGAGGTCATTCGCGAGACCGCGGAAGTCGTCGCTCGGCGGTTCACGGAATTGCCGGAAGGTACACGGCTGCTGATCGGGTTCGACATGCCGGTCGTGACCGCTCCCGCGATCAGTCCTCCCCCCGAACCGGAAGACGAGGATGCGACGGCCGCAGAGCAGGGCAGCGACGATTTGCCGCAGCCCGATCTTCCGGGCCTGGTCGATCCCGTCGCGGAGACTATTGCGGCGCTCCGACGGAAGGGTTTCGGCCGGCTGTACCTCGACCGACGCGCGATCTCACTCGAGGACGTCGAGCCATCGTCGCTCAAGGACCGGACCACGCTGCAGGTGATCGTCGATCGCGTCAAGGTCGAAGGGGACCTGCGCGCGCGTTTGACCGACTCGATCGAGACCGCCTATACGGAAGGTGGCGGTGCAGCGTTCGCGATCCAGATTCCCGCCGGAGAGCCTGAGGCAGCGGCGGTCACGGTTCGTTTCAGCGAACGATTCGAGTGCCGTGAGTGTGGCATCCCGTACGAGTTGCCGCAGCCCCGCCTCTTTTCCTTCAACAACCCGTTCGGCGCCTGCCCGCTCTGCCACGGCTTCGGCAACATCATCGAACTCGACATGGATCTGGTGGTTCCCGATCCCTCGAAGTCGATTGCGCAGAATGCGATCGAGCCGTGGAGCAAACCGCACTATCGCGCGCAGCTTGCCGAACTGAAACGCGCCGCCAAGACCCGCGGGTTGCGACTCGATTTGCCATGGTCAGAGTTGAGCGACGACGAGAAGCGGTTCGTGATCGAGGGCGACGGCGCCAGCTATGAAGGCGTGAAAGGGTTTTTCCGTTGGCTCGAGCGGAAAAAGTACAAGGTTCACGTTCGCGTCTTTCTCAGCCGCTACCGCGGATACTTGACCTGCCCGGACTGTGCCGGTGCACGCCTGCGCCGTGAAGCACGCGACGTCCGGGTTGGCGGCCGCACGATCGATGTGATCTGCGGCCTGACGGTTCATGAAGCGGACGCGTTCTTTGCCGGATTGTCGCTCTCGGAAAAAGAGGCGGCGATCGCGGACAAGGTCCTTCGTGAGATCAGGAAGCGGTTGGGCTTTCTTCGCGATGTCGGTCTCGATTATCTGACGCTCGATCGATTGTCGTCGACGCTCTCGGGTGGTGAGTCGCAGCGCATCAATCTGGCGACCTCGCTCGGGTCCGCCTTGGTCGATACGCTCTACGTCCTCGACGAGCCGTCCATCGGCCTGCATTCGCGCGACAACGAACGGCTGATTGCGATCCTCCGGCAGCTCCGCGATCAGGGGAACACGGTGCTGGTGGTTGAACACGACGCCGACATGATCCGTGTCGCCGACACCGTCGTCGACATGGGACTCGGTGCGGGTGAACAGGGCGGCCGCGTCATCTTCAGCGGGACGCTCCAGTCGCTGCTCACCGAGCCGCGCTCGCTCACGGCGAAGTATCTCCGCGACGAGCTCGCGATCCCGGTGCCGGCGGCCCGGCGCAAGCCGACCAATCAGAAACTGCGGATTCTGGGTGCGTCCGAACACAATCTCAAGGAGATTGAGGTCGAGATCCCCCTCGGCGTGCTCACGTGCGTCACCGGCGTGAGCGGCTCCGGCAAGAGCACACTCGTCCATGACGTCATTTACGCGGCGCTGAAGAAGGCGAAAGGCGACTGGGACCGCCGCGTCGGCGTGCATCGGAAGCTTGAAGGGGCCGAGTTTGTCACCGACGTGGTGCTCGTCGATCAGGCGCCCATCGGACGAACCCCGCGCTCCAATCCGGTGACCTACCTGAAAGCGTTCGATCCGATTCGGGAACTGTTCGCCGCCACCAAGGATGCGCGATCACGGGGTCTGACCGCGAGTCACTTCTCCTTCAACGTGCCGGGCGGCCGCTGCGAGGCGTGCGAAGGGGAGGGTGAAGTCAAGGTTGAAATGCAGTTCCTCGCCGACGTCTTCGTGCCGTGCGAACAGTGCGAGGGCAAGCGCTTCAAGCCGCAGGTGCTCGAGGTCAAGTACCGCGGGCGCAGTGTCGACCAGGTGCTCGACATGACCGTTCGCGAGGCGCTGACCTTTTTCAGCAGCTCGCCGAAGGTGCTGCGTCGGTTGCAGGTGCTGGATGAAATCGGCCTCGGTTATCTCCGCCTCGGACAGCCTGCGACGACGCTGTCGGGCGGCGAGGCGCAGCGGATCAAGATTGCTGCTCACCTCTCGTCGCACACCGGCGATCGCGTGCTGTATATCCTCGACGAACCGACGACCGGGCTTCACTTCGACGACATCGCCAAGCTGCTGGCGGCGTTTCGCAAGCTGCTTCAAGCGGGCCACAGTCTGCTCGTCATCGAGCACAACCTCGATGTGATCAAGACCGCCGACTGGATCATCGACCTTGGACCCGAAGGGGGAGAGGAAGGAGGCCGTCTGGTTGCTGCTGGGACACCCGAGCAGATCATCAAGATCGAGGGATCGCACACGGGTCGATACTTGCGTGATGTCCTCGCCGTAGGTCGTGTCAACGCATACGGTACGGCGAGAAACTAGCATGGTCCTTTCCTCTTTTCGCTCGGCGGTGGACCGCATCGTCGGCACGACTGTGGTCCTGTGCGTGGCGGCGACGTCGCTGGCGCAACAGGTGCGGTTCGACGACGTGATTCGGAACCTGCGCAATCCAGATCCGAAGGTGCGGCTGGCGTCGGTGCAGCTGCTGCGGGAGTCGAAATACCCCGAAGCCATCGGACCGCTTGCGCCGCTGGTGAACGATCCAGTCGATCAGATTCAGCTCGAAGCGATTGCTACCGAGTTGTCGTTTTTCCTGACGCAGGACGTGCCCTCGAAGAAGCGGCTGGGATACGTCGTCGAAGTGCGAAATCCTGCCCATGCGCAGGCGGCCTTCGACATGGGAACGCTGGCACTCGAGTCTCGCCTGGCGCCGCCTGACCTGGTCGATGCGCTTCTGAAGGCGATCGACGACGACAACGCGAAGGTGCGAAGCGAAGCGATCTACACGGTCGGGACGGTCGCTCGCTCGCCGTTGAGCGAGAGCCAGGCCGCCGTGCTGATCAAGTCGCTGGATCACTACGACCCGGCGATCCGTGCCGCGGCGGCGCGTGTCACCGGCCGGCTCAGCGTATCGAGTGCCGCCGATGCGCTGATCCACGCAATCAACGACTCGCAAGCACCGGTGCGCTATGCGGCTATGCGATCACTGGGTCTGCTCGGCGAGCGTCGCGCGATTCAGGCGCTCACCGAACAGTTGAACTTCTACGGCAAGGGCGAAGGCGCATGGTCGGCCCTGGATGCGCTCGCGCACATCGCCGATCCTTCGAGCGTACCGCTCTTCAAGGTGCGGCTCACCGACAAGGATCCGTTTCTTCGGCGCGCGGCGGCGGAAGGACTTGGGCGCGCTCAAGACAACTCGGAGCAGTCGGCGCTTCAGGTCGCAGCTGGCAACGACTCATCAGAGATGGTGCGGGCGGCAATGGCCTTCGCGCTCCAGAAACTCGGACGCAACTACATTCCCCGCCTGGTCGAATCGCTGGATTCGGAGAAGATGGCGTCTCAGATCGCGGACTACCTGCTCGAACTCGGTCCTTCAATTGCGCCGACGCTCGTGTCCCACCTGCAGGACCCGAGTCCGGCAATCCGCGGCAACGTCGCAACGGTGCTCGGTGCACTGGGTGACGCGACGACGGTCACAGCGCTACAGCCGTTGACCGGGGACAAGGATCGCACGGTCGCGCAATCGGCCACGCGCGCCATCGACCGGATCAAATATCGCGCCCAACTCCCCAGGTCCCCTTCGTCTCTCTGAGCATGCCGGTACTCTCGCGTGAGTTCTATGAGCGTCCGACGCTCGATGTCGCCCGCGCGCTGATCGGGAAAGTGCTCGTCCACGAAACAGCAGCCGGTCTTGCCTCCGGCGTCATTGTCGAAGCCGAGGCATATATCGGCGAATCCGATCCGGCGTGTCATGCGGCTCCTGGTCCGACAGCACGGAACGCACCGCTTTACGGTCCGCCAGGCATGGCCTACGTCTACCTCAATTACGGGGTTCACTACTTAGTGAACGCCGTCACTGAATCGGAAGGCTCGCCTGCGGCGGTCCTGATCCGCGCGCTCGAGCCGCTGGACGGCGA
>Ga0207701_10000546_pt1 | contig 39117 bp, 25 predicted proteins | sample KBSSwiSSwithPhiX_FD_184294 | JGI IMG/M metagenome (GOLD analysis project Ga0207701, IMG submission 184294) | Switchgrass rhizosphere bulk soil microbial communities from Kellogg Biological Station, Michigan, USA, with PhiX - S5 (SPAdes) (version 2) | ecosystem: Environmental > Terrestrial >... | reverse complement strand
CGGTTTGATTAGGGATAAAAGTAGTTGATCCGATAACTGTCCCCTTTTCGTTTACCAGCTCAATGTACATTTTAGCATGGGCTGCTTTTTGACGATACAAGATCGAAAAATCGTAGCGCAGGTTTCTTTTAATTCCCATTCCGCGAAATCCTTCATTGGTTAGGCCCAGGCTGTCCTTCTTTGTATCGTTCAGAGTAACACGCATAAACCGGGGGTTGGTTGATGCTTTATCAGGCCGATTAACAATAAGAATTTCCGATCCAAAATTTATTCCATACATCACCTTGCTGCTTTTGATGGTCCAACCCATCAACGGATTATTAAACTCAAATGAACGATTCTTAACTAATTCAGCATAGAGTCCGCCGTCTGCTCCAAGGTTAATGTCTTCGAAAAAAATACCCCACATAGTTGGAGATACTTTCGCGGTTGGTTTTTTGACGTCGACGGTAAAGACGGCTTTGTCCTGGCAAAATGAGAGCACGCCGTGCAACGAGAACACAAGAAGAAAAATTATTACTTTCATTTCAATTGAATTCTTAAGTGGAAATAAAGGTAACGCGAAGTATCAGTTTGAAGTATTCATTGTAATCAAAAAAAAATGCGCCATCGGTAGTAGCGCACTTCCTATTAGAGTTACTCGCGTGTATCCACAAATGGGATACTATTTTTTTGACTTATACTTTTCGGTCCTTGCATCCTTAATAACGCCTTTCCAGTTAAGCCCATAACCAAAATCATAAACATGGCCTTCTGAATCTTTATAACATTGCATGTCATGAGGCACGTCTTCATGTTGTTTTTCGACGGTTTGCATATTCACAGGCATTTGTAGCGGCAATAAACCCGAAGGTTCTGATTTTCCCGTAACGATATCAAGAAGCGCCTGGTCCTGTACACCAAAATTAACCAGTATCGCATTGGCATCTTTTTCAAATTCTGAAAACACCATCGGGTTACTCATGCTTACCGAAACAATGACCGGCTTGCCTTTCATCTTTGCGTATGTTTCAGTTACCATTGCGAGATCGGTAATATTGGTCGCCCTTACAGATTTGCCTTTGTATGTCCTGTTGGAAAATGATTCAAACTTGTCGCCGCCCGCAATACTGGGATCGCGGGCATCAGTTGCAGTATATTCTCCATATTGCAAACTGATGGGAATATAACCGGTACCGCCGGCCTTTGCAACTTCCGCGCTATAGCCATTTCCTGTATTAGGGCTTTCAATAAATACGAGGGCATAGTCGGCCTCATCAGGATTATCAGTCACATCGAAATATTTTTTTACAATATTGATGTTAACGGGGTAATCGTTAAACTCCTGTGTTGGCATACCCAAAAAATTCCTTCCCGCGGGCCGGTATCGTTTCGGGATATAAACTTTCTTGTTGGACTGAAGAGGAAGCACACTTTTCTGATTCTTAAGCAGCACTATGGATTTCAATTGTGCTTCATAACCGGCTTGCATAAATTCAGCCTTACCGACTGTATTTTTTGACACTTGAGGATCTAAATACGGATTTTCAAACAAGCCCGTTCGGAAAATATTTTTTAGTAACCGAACCGCCGATTCTTCAAATCTTGAGCGCATAAATTTCTCCCCGTGTTCCTTTACTCCCATATTGTATGCTTCAATCACAGGAGCTGCATCATTATTACCTCCAAACTGGTCCACACCTGCCATTAGGATCTTATAGTGTCTTTGGGCAATAGTAAGTTGATCCACGCCCCACGGTTTCCCTGTGATGAATAAATCAACCGCCGTTTCATCTCCTGTAACAAGCCAGTCGGTACAAACTACACCATCGTATTTGTATTTTTTTCTGAGTAAATCATTAATGATATACGAATTATAGTTGTTAGCAACATTTTCATGATTCTTGACATCCTGGTTGTAAGAAATAGTGTAGTAAGGCATTACTGCAGAAGCCATACCCGTTTTGCCACTTAACTTAAAAGCACCTTCAGTAAATGGAGTAAAATGTTGTGTAAAATTATTTCCGGGATATACGGCATATTTTCCAAAGCCATAATGCGCATCTCTTCCGGCTTCACCGGTGCCGCCACCAGGCCAGTGTTTTACCATGGCATTTACACTGTTGTAACCCCAGCCACCGGCGATTTCGTTGGATCCGGTTGATGTTTGGAATCCGTCAATATAGGCACGCGCCATATCTGCGGCAAGCCGCGGATCTTCACCAAAAGTTCCACTCGTACGGTTCCATCTTGGTTCTGTAGAAATATCTACCTGTGGCGAAAGAGCCGTAGCGATACCCAAAGCCCGATATTCCATGGCGGCAATGCGCCCAAAGTTTTTTACAATCGCCGGATCAAAGGTTGCGGCAAGACCAAGTGATCCCGGCCACATTGAAATGGCGCCTCCGGCACCGGCATTAAATTCAGCATTCGCTATAGTGCCATGCCTCGGGTCGGAACTGTTGTTGGCCGGGATTCCAAGACCAATACCTTCCGTTAATGCCTGCACATTATTATTCCATTCAGCGGCAACCTCGGGGCTTTGCACAGAAGTCACCAACACATGGCGTAAATTGTCTTTTGTTAAGAATTCCTTTTGCTGATCACTTAAATCAGAAGGTTTAGCTCCACTTTCTTCGAATTTTTTTCCGTTATATGTACCCGCGAAAAATCCACGGCTTCCCGTTGGGATTGGCTGATGCCGGCTGTAGAGCATTAAACCCGCAATCTGTTCGACTGACATTTTTGAGGCGAGATCCCTTGCCCGAACATCAGCAGGCAACCGCCAGTCTTCATATTTGTCGAGTTTGCCGTTTTTGTTTAGGTCTTTAAAAGCGAAGCCGTCCACAGTGAGGAGTTTGACGCCGGATAAAGTTGAATAACCCAGTGACTGTCCTCCTTTATTTGTGACAAAAGAAGTATTTCCAACTGTTTTTTCCGTCCATTTTTGAGCATCTCCCAATAATGGCAGCGAAAAAGAAAATACAATAAACAGGAGCGTGTTTTTTTTCATATCGAAGGATTGAAAGAAATTCTGGAAGTAATAAATAGGCAGGGCACTATCAACGAAACTTTAAGCATTCACCAGTTTGCTTAAATAGTTATAGCTTGATGTAATACTTGCCAGGGGATCTTTTGGCATGTCATGTTCTACAAAAAAATGTTTCATGCCTGATGTCGATGCTGCCTCAAAAATTCTTTTGAAGTCGATCGTTCCCTCACCAACCGGCAAAATAGTCTCTTTTTTTGCGTCCAGGTCTTTTACATGCCAAAGCGGAAAGCGACCGGGATTCTGTTTGAACAGTTCGACCGGATCCTTTCCACCCTTTGTTGCCCACGCTAGATCAAGTTCCATCTGCATTTTTGTTTGCGAGAGAAACAATTCATAAGGGATTTGTCCTTCCACGGCCCGGAACTCTGCGTCGTGATTATGATAGGCAAAACCAATTCCGGCCTTTTTGCATGCCTCATCCGTTTTGTTCAATACTTCGATCGAAGATTTTATATCATCCAGGGTAGTAATAGGAGTGTTGGCGCATACTAAATACTCAACTCCGCCCTCTGCTGCTTCATCTATCAGGTCCTGCATGTTTTCTTTCAGGTTGCGCATGGGCGGAATGGTGATCGGCTTGCCATCGGCACCGGTTGGCATTTTCGCGTTAGGCGGTAATTTGAATGGCGCGCCCAAAACATGGTGCGACTTCCAACTCAGACCCAAGCCGGTTAGAAATGCTGCAAACTCTTTTGGCTTCATGCCGTAGTACCCGCCTTTCCTGCTGAATGCTGACTCAATTTCTTTATATCCAATAGAGGCGATCTGTTTGAATGTACCGGGCACGTCATTATCGATTACATTAAAAAAAGTAAACAGTTGTAAACCTATTGGCTTTGACAACATCTCTTTAAAGGCAGAAGTAGCGAACTTATTGGTTAAGAAAAGGCCTCCAAGCACAGAAGATCCTGTTAGCCTCAAGAATTGTTTCCTGGTTTGCATCGTTATAGATTTTAATTTAAAAACTTCAATTGAGAATATGTTCGATTGCAGCGCAGCGGAGTTAATGGTTGCTGATTCCTTCAAAGGTGCCGGAAAATAATTTCAGGAAAATTAAAGATTTTATTGTTTGCTATGATCTTTCGAAGACAAAGAAGCTTTCCAAAAATCAGTTTGATTGCCAATTGTTAGCCTGAGCCTCCCTGTCGGCGGACAGGCTTGTCGAAGGTTCGGCAAGCTCCATATGACAATCAAACTGACAAGTTTTTAGACAGCCACCTTGGTTTTTATTGCTGCATGCCGTCTGTAGCTCCCTGCATATCCTGCTTCATATTTTTCCTCTTGAACAATGACATGTCGATTTTGCCAAAACGGTAAGCAAAGTTCAGTCTCAGCATTTGAGGGTCCCGCCGGCGGATACTCGTTTGAGTAAAATCATCGTTGTAAGAGTATTGTTCATATTTTCTTGTTCTGAAGACATCGGTCACACTCAGCGTCAGTGAACCCACGTCGTTTTTCATGAATGTTTTCTTGAAGGCCAGGTCAACTCCAAAATTGGGTTTTATGTAACCTTGTGACGCGCTCTGCGAGCCCATTGGCGGGCCTTGCATAAAACCGCCGCCCTGTCCTACCGGTAAATTGGTTTTTGATTGGTAAAGCACTGTGGCCTGAATGGTAAATTTTGCGGGGAGCTTGAAATTACTGTTGAATTTTCCAAACCAGCTCCACATCGCGTCCTGTGCAGCACCTTTCGCACTGTCAACACTGATCTTTGAATTATAAACGTTCACGTTCGTACTGATGTCCCACCACTTCGCGAGGGTATTAACCGAAGTAAGTTCCGCACCGTAAGTCTGGGCCGAGTTAGCATTAATGAAAGTATTAAACAATATTTCTTCACCGGTGATAGGATTAATTCCTTTATCCTGGTAGCGGGTAATGAGGTCAGTCGTGTATTTAAAGTAGGTCGACGCGAGCAATGTATTGTTGCCTTTCAATGTCTTTGAATATGAAAATTCAAAAGACTGCGTGAATTCTGGCTTAAGATCAGGATTACCTTTTGTGATATTCAGGTTGTCAGTATAATCAATGTAAGGAATCAACTGGAAAAAGTTCGGCCTGTTTACTCTTCGGGTCATGCTGATCTGGAGCTCTTGTTTGTTTTTCAATTTTTGGCTCAGGAATATTGACGGGAACAGAGAAATGGGATAAGTGTTGCTGTAGTTAGTGCCGTCGGTAAGCAGTACCCCATCATATTCTGAACTTTCTGCCCTCAAACCGAATTTATATCCAAAATCTTTTTTATTGCCGCTCAATGAAGCATAACCTGCGTAAACATTATCCTCGTTCTCATAATTACTGGTAGCGGCCGGAATTAATTCGTATTCGCCGGTATCAGGATTGAAAACATAGTTACTGTTGATATTACTCAGCCTGCGAAACTGTGCCCGTAAACCGGTTTCAAGCTTCATTTTTTTGAAAGGCTTTACATAATCAGTCTGGACAGTAATGAATCGGTTGGTGCCATTGTTATCCAGTTTTTGTAAATGATCTCCCGTTTTAGCGCCGTCCGGGTCGTCATAAAAATTGGTCGTGTATTGGCTATTTCCATTATTCTTTCCTGAAAAATAGTTTAGGTCAGCCGTCAATTCTTCTCCCTCTTTGGGGAAAATATGTTTCATGCCCAATGTCACGCCATGCGCATTGAATTCGCGCCTGCTGTTTGTGATACGTTCGCTGTAGATGCTTTTTGTTCCTGTATCGTATAAACTGTCGGTCCTGGAATTCATAAGTTCGTAAGGTTTGAACTCTCCATGCACCCTGATCCCCGACAACGACAACGTGGTCCTGTTGGTCATGAAGTAGTCAAATCCCAGGCGCCCGAAAACAAACGCTCCTGAAGTCTTATTGCTGTTGTTCTGAAAAACTGAAGTTTGCGGATCTTCAAACAAATTCTGCCGTTCTGTTTCGCCTGTAGATCTTGACTTGTTTTGATTGACCATGGCGCTTGCTGTGAAGTTGAATTTGCCCTGGCGAATATTAAAGTCACCACCACCGTTTATGGCACCACGCTTATCAACACCTGCACGGAGGTTTCCGTTATAACCGGCTTTTTTATTTTTCTTCAATATGATGTTTATGATTCCGGCGGTTCCACCCGAAGCATCATATTTGGCAGAAGGATTGGTAATTACCTCCACACTCTCAATGGCGTCTGCCGGAATCTGGTCCAATGAAAGGGTGGTGGGTCTGCCTTCAATATAGATTTGTGGCGCTGCATTTCTCAACGTTACATTTCCATCGATATCTACCTGCACTGAAGGTACATTACGCATCACGTCGAGCGCAGTTCCGCCTGCGCTTACCAAATTCTTATCAACGGCAAAGACTTTTTTATCGATATCGAGGGTCATGGCAGGTTTGCTGGAGACCACGGTAAGATTTTGCAATTGTTTGGTATCCACCTCAAGTTTTATGTTGCCGAGATCTTTGTCAAAGGCACCGGCCATGGAACTGATGGCTGCCATGGCTTGTGATGGATCGCCACCATTTGGCCTTGGCGCGGACCCGGGGTTCATTTTCATTTGAAATGAAACGGTTTGCTCAACCGGCTTGTACCCTGTGGCACTTATTTTAAGTTTCAACTGTCCAAAAATCGGTAAATCACCAAAGGTGAATTCGCCATTGTTTTTGGTTGTTACGCCGCTTAGCAAAATTTCTTTCGACTTTTTGGTAACCGTGTCGTATTTCTTTTGAAGTAAGAGGACTGAAACATCATTAAGTGCCGCACCTGAAGTGTCTGTTATTTTTCCGGAGATCCGTCCCATTGACGGCGGTTGTTGACCCGGCTTTCCGCCTGTACCCGGAAACTGGGCGGTAGCAGAAAGCATGATTATCATTCCCATAGCTAGTGTTAGTGCCATCTTCTTCATAAAAAACATTGTTTTATTTCGGGAACAAAAGTAGGACGGGCATACCGCAGTACCTCGTAAATGAGATAACGGGGGTAAATGATGCGACGAAAAAGTCGCGATCCCTGAGGATGAGTTAGGGTTGTTTATAAATAAAAAAAACGAGCGTTTGTGCCGCCCGTTTTCCAGATCGTTATCCCGAATCTTTATTTTGGTTGTTCAAAGATTTTAGGGTCTATCTCTTTGTTGAATTCCACTTTATTCACTTTGGCCGCCATGGAAAAGCCTCCAAGGTCAATGTTGCGGCTGAAAGGCAACACCACACCAAAATCGGTTTTCTTGTGATCGGAAAGGGTGACAACCACCTCGACAGGTTGGCCCATCATTTCTCCTTTGGAGGTAGTTTTGGTTATATACCATGTATTTCCGTCAATATAATAGGTGGATTCAGTAGTACCGTTTATCACCTTTATCTTATAATTGTTTTCTTCTTTTCCCAATAGTTCCACTTTATTGCCTTTCGCGGCGTAGTCCACCAGGCCCCCGCCTAAATAAATTTGATCCTTACTGCCTTTATACTGCTCTTCCGGCATTGCCATTGCTTCCGTAGCTCCGGCCATCGGGTTTACAGACCATCCCCCTTTTTCGGTAATGCACTGAATAATTTTTGAACCCTGGAAATCGGTTTCGGTTTTGAATCCTTTGCCTTGCAGCAGGTATTCAACCACAGGTGCCTGGTTGCCCATTACTTCCATTGTCGCTTCCGTGTAAAGCGATTTAACCTGGCTCAGTTTGTCTTTACCACCAATTGCTTCAATATGTTTGGCAATAATTTCGTCAGCTGTTTGCGCCTGCAATGCTGAAAACACCAGTACCGCAATACCCGACAATAGAAACTTTATTTTTTTCATTTTAAAGAGGTTTTTTTGATTTTTTAAAAGAGTGTCAAAGGAAATGATAATTCTCCAAACGGGCCAAAACTATTTTGCCTTTGGATTATTCGCGAAAAGATGCGACGAATAGGTAAAAAGTTGCGTCAATTCGGTAAATGGGGGAAATATTGATTCAATTGCTAGAATTCCGGTGCCACCAATACCTGACTTTATATATTTTACAGAGAAAAGAATTGACTTTGAAGTCGATGTTATTCTGGGAAAAAAGTTACGAATTTAGAGTGCATTTCCACATTGTTGAGTTATTCAAGTTACGTCCGGGATACAATTCTATACTTAGGTATCTATTTCTTTGTTAATACCCAGTTCTTTATTTTTTGATTGATGAAATAGTCGCAGAAGAAATTACAGAACTGCCCATGTAATTATTAACCTTTATGATTCCAAATTTTGGCACAAACCATTCTTCCCACTTGAAAGTAAAATCGGGGGAAGCACCTGGGGACCTTAGGTCTTTTTCAAATGATATCCTAAAGTCAAACGTCATTTTGTAGGCTTCCCATGTCCCAGCGCTCGTCGTTATTGTTTCCTTTTTCTCAACCTTTCTGTTCTTGATTTCAACGTTAATTTTTGCTTTGCGGCCTTCAGCGTCATAACCCGTCTTACGCCCCTTCAAATCCTGAAAAGTTTGGCCAACGCTCATGTCAGGAGGATAGACAACAAATAAATTATCGTTATCCTTATCTGTTTCAACGGCAGCCCTTTGTTTGCTCCAGACCCCCATCCAATTGTTAATTGGCATCTTCAGCGTATCGACATTCATTAGGTAAAAAAAGGTTAGGTCTACACCTTTGGTTTTTTTCTTATTGGTAGGAACACTTTGAATCATTTTAGATTGGCAAAAATCATTGTTAGCTTCCATTTCCTCAAATTTCAGCGCGTAAGTCAAATCTTCACGTTCCAGGCTCCTTCCACTTTGACTGAGTCTAAATCCGGTAAATTCAACAGTCATATCCTTATTGAAATAATAGAAATCTTTACAATTCTGACTTCTTACTTCTAACGAGCAAACGACAATTAGAATAATAAGGATTACGCGCATCTGAAAATGTTTAAGGGTATTTATTCGAATATAGCGCACATTCAAAATATTGCAAAATGATCATAATCAAATTTTTTCTTTAAAGGATTGGCAGGTGCAATTTTTCTTAGCGCCGATGGATGTGAAGATTTTTTTGAAGAAAGCAAAGTAGCCACGATGGAAGGTTGGCCTCTGCACTTGTGTTACATGGCCATAGGGCTGATGTCTTCGTCGACTTGTTTCGCTAACATCCCTTCGTTTTGAATTTACCAATTTTTATTTATCTTGTTCGCTCACTAATTCAAATACTATGAAAGCGTTAATACGCGTAGCAGTTATTACTGTGCAACTCTTCCCATTTATAGGACAGGGACAACAATTCAATATTTCCTGGACTGATAATTCTAAGTTTAGTGATAGTTACGTTGATGCTGTTTTGTTGAAGAACGGCTATTACCTCATGCGTAAGATTGATAAGAGCAGGAGCGGCTTGAGCGTCATGTCTTATACCAGTAATCCAGCTTTTGTACTAGTCGACAAGGATATGCATATTGTGAAGGAATCTTCATTTGAACTAACTGAAAAAAAAGCTGGACTTGGAGCATTAAGACGTTTCGGGAATGACGTTTTTTATACTTATGAGGAGTATGAAAGTAAACAGCACACTATTTATGCGGTAAAAATCAATCAAGAAACTTTAAAGGCTGAAAAGAAAACGATTCTTGCTACGCTTGACGAAGAAACTTATGGAATAGTTTCGGGTACTGTCTATAAAATTTCGCAAGACTCCAGTAAAGTTTTATTATTTGCGGAGGATTTGGGCAAAAAAAAAGCGAATAAACAACTATATACAGTTGTCTTCGATTCGGAACTTAAGAAAATATGGAGCCGGACGTTTGAGCTCCCGATGAGCGGTCGAATGGTTTCTATTGAGGACCAGGATGTCACTAACGATGGAAAGATATTTGTCGCGGTAAAACAGTACGAAAAGACAATAATTACCGACTTAGTCCAGGACAAGAGCCATAAAGTACCTCCATATGAGTACAAGATATTTCAATGCACAAAGGAAGGACCAGCTAAGGAACGAAGATTTGATGTCGGTGGTCATTTTATTGAAGGCACCCGCCTTGCCTTTGACAGGAGCGGATTGGTGACTGTCGCCGGGTTGTATAAAAAGAGTCCAAACGGACGGGTTACCGGTATTTTCTATAATAGCTTCGATAGCACTGTTAGTGTAATAAGTAAGAATCAAATGCTGGTCTTCCCCAAAGAGATATTGGAATTGGTAGATAAAGATGGCCAGGGAAAAAGTGACGGCTCTGATCCGGGTGTCAGTGAATACCTGCGTATAAAAAATATTTTGCGCCGATCTAATGGAACGATTGATCTTATCACCGAAGTACAAGTGCTAAATAGCTACACGCAAAACAATCCGAATCAATACTTTTATGGAAAGGAATACCGCAACTATATCTATGGCGATATTGTAAACGTCAATTTAGACAAAGAGGGCCGCGGCCAGTTTACACGGGTACCCAAAAGGCAAGAGGGCTACCAGGGAGATATGGCGCTTGGATACTATCCCTTAGTGTATGGAGATAAACTCGTGTTGCTTTACAATGATCACGCTGATAATATGACTAAAGACTTGTCCAAAGCTCCGGATCATTTTGCCACGGCAAAAAAAGCTGTTTTGGCTGCCGCTATTATTGACAGCAAGGGACTCCTTACGCGAAAAGCCGTTTACGCTTTTCGCGAAGAAAAGCAAATGGCCCTGCCGAAAAACTTTTACCCCATGTCCGACGGTAAATATGTTATGGCATCTGTTGCTGGCAATATGATGTCATTCAGGTTTGGTTTTGGTTCATTGGAGGTTAAATGATGATGGTTCCAATTTAGGAGAATCATATTTGCATTTTCCCTGGTACCATCATTTTATCACTGCTTGCCCGTAAGTTTTATTAATCCGTCCTGGTAAGTTTCACTGACCGGTAGCTCCACAGGTCCAATCATAACTGAACTTTTTCTTACAGAGGTTATAAAGCTCATTGCCACAATATAGGACTTATGTATTCTTATAAATCGCGCGGGTGGTAACATGTCTTCAATAGACTTCATTGTCATCCTTGTAATGACTGACTTGGAAGTACTCTTAAGGTGAATTTTTATATAGTCCTTTAATCCCTCCACCCACATGATATCATCCATTACCACTTTGAGCAGGCTATAATCGGCGTTCACAAAAATATAATCAGCGAGTCGATTGTCTGATGTCCCGGTCGGTTTAGACCTTAATTGATGCAGTTCCCACGCCTTATTGCAGGCTTTTACAAACCGTTCGAGTGAAACAGGTTTTACCAAATAGTCGAGCACATCGAGATTAAAACCTTCCAATGCATATTTTTCATAAGCTGTGATCAGGATGATCATCGGCTTCTCCGTCATGCTTTGAATGAACTGCAGACCGGTCAGACCAGGCATTTGGATATCAAGGAAAATGAGATCGACTCGTTTGTCCTGCAACACATTAATCGCCTCCATGGCATTGTTGCACGACGCTTCGAGTTTCAGGTATGGTACTTTGCTGATGTTGTCCTCGAGCAATTCAAGGGCCAGCGGCTCGTCATCAACAGCAATGCAACGCAGCATCAGTTCAGATTTATTTGAAGTGACACATTGAACCAGTTATCTTTTTGTGTGATAAGCAGGTTGTGTTTATTCCCGTATAATAAATTTAATCTTCTTTTTACGTTGGCCAATCCTATCCCCGAAGTTTTGTCTTTGAGCTCTATCGATTTCGGGTCGTATTTATTTTGGACGATAAAGTGGAGTAAGTTTTTTTCCGCCTTGAGTCGTATGTTGATCTGTGCATCTTCAATAATGCCCGTACCGTGTTTAAAGGCATTTTCAACAAATGGTATTAAGAGCATGGGCTCGATTTCATAATTGTCATCAATTGCTTCAAGGGAGACACATAGTTTTAGATTTTTTCCGAATCGTTGCTGCTGAAGGTCAATATAGCTTTGCAGGTATTCTGTTTCTTTGTCCAGCTCTACTTTTTCTTCGTCCGCTTCGTAAAGCATGTATCTCATAAGTGAAGAAAATTTTAGCAAAGACGGTTCCAGCAGGTCCGATTTTTTTCTTGCAAGCGCAACCATGTTGTTCAACACATTGAACATAAAATGAGGGCTGGCCTGCGAACGGAGCAAAGAAAGTTCCGTTTTAAGATTTTCATTTTCCTTTTCCCTGGCCACGCGATCTGCCCTCGTCCGGTCCCTGATCATGCGGTAAGCCGTGCTGCCCGCCAGGAAAAAAAGAAAGAAGAAGAAGTTGAATAAGATATGACCGCTTAAATTAAAACGCGGCATGTCAAACAGTTTAAAGAATACCAGCCAGGTGAGCAGCAGCAAAACAGGAAACGCAACGGCAAGTAGTCCTGCATATTCCCTGTACCGGCGCCGATAAATAAACCGGGGAATGAGAACGATTGCATTAAGGTAAAAGAAACCTATATAAATAAGGTCGTTGAGTAAGTACCGAACAAGGCTGAGTGCAGAATGTTGTTCTTCAGGCGGCCTGTTGTTCATTGAAGGACGCAGCAAAAAAGGTAATGAAAACAACAGCAACCATGCTGCAATGTGCAATATTGCCGTCACCCATTTTTTTGAGTACCATGATCCCATGCGGGCAAGTTAGTTACTAAAACAATGTAATGGACGATCAACCGTAAATGCTGCGACGAAACAGATTTTTTCGTCGGCAAAAAACGGCGTCGGGAAGAAATCTGTTTGAAATGAAGCTCGAACGTCCCATTTAAAATGATCTTATTTCTTCTCGACGGCGCTGATGGCTTTAACGGTTTTCACCAGCGAATCGGGGGTAACAGAGATGCTGTCAATACCCTGGTCAACGAGAAATTGGGCAAAATCAGGAAAATCAGAAGGGCCCTGGCCGCAAATGCCCACTTTTACCTTATATTTTTTAGCTGTTTCAATCAGCATGGTGATCGTACGTTTTACGGCTTCATTTCTTTCATCATAGATATGCGCTACAAGCGATGAATCCCTGTCAAGCCCGAGCGTCAGTTGGGTAAGATCGTTTGAACCGATCGAAAAGCCATCAATATGTTTCGCAAATTCGTCAGCCATCAAAACATTAGATGGCAACTCCGCCATGAGGAATAGTTCAAGTCCGTCATCACCACGTTTCAATCCATATTGTTGCATTACTTCATGCACCTTTTTGAGCTCGGTTACCGTTCTGCAAAAAGGGATCATTACGACCACATTTTTCAATCCCATTACTTCCCTTACTTTTTTAATGGCTTTGCATTCCAAACCAAATGCTTCTTTGTATTCGGCCGAATAATAGCGGCTTGCACCGCGCCAGCCGATCATAGGATTTTCTTCTTCTGGTTCAAAATGATTACCTCCAAGTAGATTGTAATATTCATTGCTTTTGAAATCGGAAAAACGTACAATCACTTTATTGGGATAAAACGCCGCCGCGATCTTAGCGATGCCATAAGAGAGCTTTTTAATAAAGAAATCTTCTTCGTCTTCAAATCCCCTTATCCTCTTCTCGATGATTGCTGTCAATGCTTCGTCATTCATCTTTTTATGCCGTAGCAAAGCGAGTGGATGAATCTGGATGTAATTATTAATGATAAACTCTTCCCTCGCAAGGCCAACACCGCTATTTGGGTAATGAGAAAAATTAAAGGCCATGGATGGCGACGCAACGTTGAGCATCAAAGGCGTTCGTACCGTCGGCAGATTATCAAGGTTATATTCTTCTTTGACAAATTCAATTGCTCCTTTGTAAACAATGCCTTCATCGCCTTCCCCACAGGATACAGTTACCATTTGTCCATCTGATAATTCCTCGGTTCCATTTAATGTGCCCACAATTGCCGGTACTCCCAATTCACGGGCCACTATAGCCGCGTGGCAGGTGCGTCCGCCTTTATTGGTAATGATGGCGGAAGCTTTTTTCATGATCGGCTCCCAGTCAGGGTCCGTCATTTCGGTGACCAAAATATCACCGGCTTTGAATTCATGACCTTCAGTTACCCGCTTGTCCAGGGAGTATAAGATGTTTACTTTTCCTGATGCGATTTTATCTCCAACTGCTATACCCTTTAAAATGATCTTATCGGCCCTGTTGTTGTCGCTGATTTTATATTCGGTAATAATGCGATGATTCTTTTGCGAATGGATGGTTTCGGGCCGGGCCTGCACGATAAATAATTCTTTGCTCAATCCATCAATGGCCCATTCCACATCCATCGGCGTCCACTTTTGTTTTTTGTTGGTGTAATACTCTTCGATCTTTTGTACCCACTTCGCCAGTTTCAGAATGTTTTCGTCCGATAGACAAAATCGATCACGCAAACCGCGGTCGGTTGGGATTATTTTTACACGTTCGTCGGGATCATCGCCATATACCATCATTTTATCTTTTACTCCAAGCTTTTTTTCAATGATTGGACTAAAGTTTTCATTCAGTGTAGGCTTAAATACAATGTATTCATCGGGGGAGACTGAGCCCTGTACAATCATTTCTCCAAGGCCAAAGGACGCGTTGATCACAACAACTTCCTTAAAGCCACTTTCGGTATCGAGTGAGAAAGCCACGCCGGAAGCGCCAAGGTCTGACCGTACCATTTTTTGAACGCAAACAGAAAGTCCAATTGAGAAATGATCATAGCCGAAACTATGCCGATAGCTGATGGCCCTGTCTGTAAATAGCGAGGCAAAACAATTTCTTACCGCATTTACGAGGGAGGCCGGTCCCCGTACGTTCAAATATGTTTCCTGCTGACCGGCGAATGAGGCATCTGGCAGATCTTCAGCCGTCGCGGACGACCGTACAGCCACATCTGTTTCCTGCTGATCGTATAGTGCAGACAGTTCATAATATTTCGTAATGATCATTTTGCTCAACTCCTGGGGAAATTTGGAGTTTTTGATCAATTGCCTGACCTGTAGCCCGCCTCTTCTCAGTGATTCTATATCGTCAAAATTGATGCTGTTAATTATCGAGTGGATCGATTCATCTAATTTGTTTTCCAAAATAAAATGCCTGTATGCGGCAACAGTGATGATAAAGCCTCCGGGAATCCGGATACCAAGTTGTTTCAAATTTTGAAGCATTTCACCGAGAGAAGCGTTCTTGCCACCCACTTTATCAAGATCGTGTAATCCTACTTCGTGGAGATTGGCAAGAAAATCGGTAGTATTCATATAGCAGGTTTTAGTCAAGGATATTACAGTATCGGGCAAAAAACAGGTTGACCGAGCCCATCACCATACACAGCCTTCATTATTGATGTAACAATTTGATATCAGCTGCAAAGCCTTTGCGAGAAAACTTTTAGCCGATTTCCTATAATTTTAAAAAATGAAGCGAAAAGGTTTTTTGAACTCGTCGGCATCCTTGTTTACGTTATTATCGTTACCGGCTGTGACAGAAAAGATAATAAACACTGGTGATAACGTCAAGTATGGCGCTGATATTTTACCCCTGGTCCCGCCTTATCTAAAAAAAGGCGACCGCATAGGGATCACTTCTCCATCAGGTTATATGACAAGGGAAGAGATAAAACCCGCCGTTCAATTAATTGAAAGCTGGGGATACAGGGTGGTAATAGGTGATACAATTGGTAAAAGAGACTTTACATTTGGCGGTAGCGATGAGGAGCGGGCGGCCGACTTTCAAAAAATGCTGGATGATAAAAATATCAGGGCGATTATGTGCGCTCGGGGCGGTTACGGCGCCGTGCGAATTATTGATAAATTAAAATGGGATCATTTCAAGGCAAAACCCAAGTGGATTATTGGATTTAGCGATGCTACGGTTTTTCATGCCCATGTCAATTGCAATCTTAACATTGCTTCCATCCATTCCAAAATGTGTAATAGCTTTCCGGAAGATTGGAACAAAGCTGAAGCCGTCCAGGTTGAAACTATTCTTTCCATCAGGAAGGCGCTGATTGGGGAAAAACTGAATTATACTTTAGAGTCCAATGACCGCAATAAGCAAGGATCCGGCACCGGCATACTGGTAGGGGGCAATACCAGGACAATCGAGTCACTGGCCGGTTCAAAAACAGATATAAATACTGATGGCAAAATATTATTTGTCGAGGACACGGGTGAGTATATGTACAGTATTGACAGAATGTTCTGGAACCTGAAGCGAAGCGGCAAGCTGTCGAAGCTAAAGGGATTGATCGTTGGCGGGTTTAAGGTAAAAGAAGACGAAGATGGGGAAGAGTTCGGCAAAGCCCTGGAAGATCTGGTGCTTGAAAAATTAAAGCATTACGATTACCCGGTCTGTTTTGATTTCCCCATAGGTCACCAGAAGAATAATTTTGCCCTTAAGTGTGGTGTCAAGCACAAACTAATTGTTCACGAGAAAGATTGCACATTAACTGAAACATCATGATAAACCGGAGAGATTTCATTAAAAAAGGTTCTGCAGCCGGAATAGGAGCCGCCGCGGGAATTGTTTCCTGCCAGTCTCCTGCCGGAGAGGCGGCGCACGATAAGAAGACAGCCATAAGCAACGATGGTGTTGGCGATTTTGAGCTGGATGAAATTACGATTGACCAGTTGCAGCAAAAGATGCAAAGCGGCGAATACACATCAAAAAGCATTACCGAAATGTATTTGAAGAGGATTGAATCAATTGATAAAAACGGACCAGCTTTAAATTCTGTCATCGAGGTAAACCCCGATGCAATCAGCATTGCAGAAAACATGGATACTGAACGTAAGAATGGGAAAATACGGGGTCCGCTTCACGGAATACCTGTACTGATAAAAGACAATATCGATACAGGAGATAAGATGATGACAACGGCAGGATCCCTCGCATTACAGGGGCACAAAGCAGCAAACGATGCGTTTATAATTAAGCGTTTGCGCGAGTCGGGGGCAGTTTTGCTCGGGAAAACCAATCTTAGCGAATGGGCCAATTTCAGATCCAATCAGTCTTCAAGTGGGTGGAGCAGCCGGGGCGGCCAAACCAGGAACCCATGTGTGTTGGACAGGAATCCATGCGGATCGAGTTCAGGATCCGGGGCCGCAGTTGCGGCTAATATGTGTGCGGTTGCTATCGGAACTGAAACGGACGGATCTATCATTGCGCCATCCTCATATAATGGTATTGTTGGCATGAAGCCAACAGTAGGTTTATTGAGCCGTTCGGGAATCATTCCGATATCGGCTACGCAAGACACGGCCGGTCCAATGACGAGGACAGTTAGGGATGCGGCTATTTTGTTATCAGCTTTGACGGGTATTGATGAGGCCGACCCGGTAACCAAAGAAAGCGCAGATAAATTCAAAAAGGATTATACGCAGTTTCTTGACGCCAATGGTCTGCAGGGAAAAAGAATCGGTGTTGAAAAATCGTTTCTTGAGGGACGGGAAGAGGTAGTGGCATTATTTAAACAGGCTATTGAATTATTGAAGGGTAAAGGCGCTGCAATTGTCGAGGTTGAGCTGCGTAAAAAATACCCGGAACCGATTTATGAGGCCGAATTCACAGTATTCAAATACGAGTTTAAAGACGGAGTAAATCGTTACCTGGCTACCGCGAATGCGGGAGTGAAGACATTGGCAGATGTCATTGCATTTAATAAAGCCAATGAAGCGAAGGCAATGCCTTATTTCAAACAGGAAACATTAGAGCGGAGCGAAAAAACCAGTGACCTAAAAAATAAAGAATATATTGACGCAGTAAGGCTATCGCAAAGCTCCCGGAAGATAATTGATGACTTAATGAAAGAGCAGAGCCTGGATGCTATCGCGGCCACCAGCATTGGGCCAGCTCATTGCATTGACCTTGTGAATGGTGATTATTCGACGGGATTTTATTTTTGCCCGCCGGCAGCAATGGCCGGGTATCCGCATATTTCTGTGCCTATGGGTGTCGTGCATGAGTTACCGGTAGGTCTTTCATTCATTGCCGGCGCGTATCAAGAAGATGAATTGTTAAAGATCGCTTATGCATATGAACAGGCATCGCAAAAAAGAACGAAGCCAAAATTTTTGAAATCTGTTTCTGCCTGATTAAATAATAAAGTGACATAATAAATGATAAAAACGCCTCCCTACCTGAAAAAGGGCGATACGATTGGTATAGTTTGTCCGGCCGGTTATATGGCTATGGAAAAAGTAACGGAATGTATTCGTGTGCTACAGGAGGAGTGGGGTTATCACGTGAAAGTTGGCAAGACCGTCGACGGCAGTTCATCCAATTATTTTTCCGGAACGGATGAAGAAAGGCTCGAAGATTTCCAGGAAATGCTTGATGATGACGATGTGCAGGCTGTCCTTTGTGCAAGGGGCGGATATGGCATGGGCAGGATCATAGACGATTTGAATTTTAAGAAATTCAAAAGGCAGCCAAAATGGATCATAGGATATAGTGATATTACTGTTTTACACGCCCACCTTTACTCCAATTATTATATATCATCACTACACGCTCCAATGGCTGGCGCGTTTAATGATGGGGGAAATACGGGCCGCTATGTACAATCATTAAAAAACGCATTGGATGGAAAATGGGCGAAATATTCATGTGAACCCCACGAGTTGAACCGGCCGGGTGAAGCCATCGGTGAACTGGTAGGAGGCAACCTGGCTCTTTTAGCTCATATTGTCGGAACTGACTCTGACATTAAGACCAGGGGACGAATCTTGTTTATCGAAGACACCGGAGAATATCTTTATAATATTGATCGAATGCTTTATCAATTGAAGAGAAGCGGCAAATTATCCAAAATTGCCGGGCTCATCGTGGGGGGATTTACCGATATGAAGGACACCGACAGGCCATTTGGCAAGCCAGTCTACGATCTCATTTTTGACGTTGTGAAAGAATATGATTATCCTCTTTGTTTCGGTTTCCCGGTGAGTCATGGCAAAGAAAACTATGCATTGAAAATTGGAGCGGGGTACAAGCTAAAAGTTGCAAAGACAAAAGTTTTTCTTGAAGAATAAAGTTAAACTCAGGGCAATTGCAGTATTTTGTTCAGTTGTTGTTGGTAAACCGGGAAGTCATTGAGGTTATTATGCCTGCCTCCCTCGATCGTTACCAGGAGAACCCCTGGATTTTCTTTTACAAGACGAACTGCCTGGTTATACGGTATCACTTCATCCCTTGTTCCATGAATTAATGTTACCGGCGATTCAATTTTTTTTATGTATTGATTAGAAGGAAAATGAAATTTTGACATCCACGTTACGGGATAGACAAACGCAAAATGTTTCAATAAGGCATCTATACTATAAAAAGGAGTTTCCAATATCACCCGTTTACAATCACTCACCGAAGCTAATTGTGTTGCGACACCTGTTCCAAGCGATTTTCCGTAAATGATGATTTTTTCTTTCGAATATTTTGATCGGGCCAATTTATAGAAAATAGCCGCATCCGCGTACATGGCCTTTTCGGTGCGCTCGCCGGTGGTTTTTCCGAAACCGGGGTAATCAATCATCCAGAGCTCGTAGTTATTCCGGGTAAAGTTGACCGCATAGGATGCATAGCGTTCTACGTTTCGCCGGTTGCCATGAAAGTACAATACTACTCCTTTGCTCATTGAATCCGGAACAGTAAACTGGATGATGCTGATATTTTTTTCGGAGCTTACCGGCAGGTTGATTTCTTTAAATGGTTGTTGAAAGGAGAAAATATGGTCGGCCGGTAATTTCTTTGGATGAAATAAAATCCTCTCCTGCAAAAAATAAAGAATCACCCCACAAACGATGTAGAGGATAACTGCAACCTTAAGAACGGTATAAACTTTTTGCGAGGTGTTCTTTTTACGCGTGTGAGATTCGTGCCGTTTATCGCCGGTCATAACACCTGCATGTCGTACACAACTACCTTTTCCCAGAGGTGGCTGTATTTGTCTACAAAAGCCTTGTGCACCGCGTGTACCTGGTAGGCATTTTGTCCTTCGACGTTGTCAAAATACATGAGCTCGGAAACATCAAAGCTGTTGTCAACAACTTCTCTTTTTTCCGTAGATGCAGGTGTGCCAATAAGCAATTGTTTCACTTCCTTTATTGCTTTCAGGGTTTTCAAGCCTTCTACCAGTTGATTTCTGTCAGTTTCAGACCCTGGATTTTTCAGCCAGAAAAATACATGATGCACGACTTTTGTTGCGGCAGGGTTGTTGCTCATTTTATCATTAATTAAAGGAGTGGCAGCAAGCAATGAAGCAGTGGCAATGAAATCTCTCCGATTGTATTGTTGCATAACTTCGATTGATAAGGGAGTGAAATTAGGAAAAATAATTATTAGAAATAGCTGGCAGTTTCCTGATTGAAAAAGGCTGTCTCAAGTTACGACTATTGAGACAGCCCTTACATCGATAACATTTATGATAGACGACTAATTTACCCTGTTAAAGTAGTCGCTGATGCCACATTGGGCTTTACGCTGTATTTCTTCCATTATGATCCGAATGATTTCATCATTCGACGGAGGCCATTGTTCCCTTTGATTGATCAACTTTTTGTCTTCGTCACTCAATGCCCTTTCATCACCGGTATACGTAGCAAAGCTGTAGGTCCAGGAGTACTCGCCACGGTACGTATCGTTCCAAATTCTTCGGTCATAATAATCTCTTACCGTTGCCTGGAGTAGTCCGTCTGCGTTTATCGTCCTGATGGTGGTTATAATTTTTGCTTTTACCGTAGTGTACTCCCTCACCACGGAGTCTTTGCTGATTACAATTTCTTTTGAAACCACCTGTTTCGATACTTCCCTGGTACTGCGCTGATCGCGGTAGCGCCCAATGTTCACATCACTAAAGCGCATTTCTACCGAGTTGTCCGTTTTTAAATGTCCGCTACGGGCTTCGGATGGCGAATAATAGCGTACAAACTGACCCTTGTTATTATTCAGGTAGCGCAGGATTTCATAGTTGAAATTTCGGTAGTCAAAATCATAATTGGTGTATTGATAGCCAAAACGGTTAAGCGGCTGAATGACTACATTGGTCACTGCATTTTCATACGATTCCTGCATTTTTTGTTTGATCGAAAGATCGCCCGGTTTCAACGCAAGTGCCTTTTGGAATTCAGAATAAGCCTGGCGATAGCTTTGTTTGTTGTCCTGGTCCATTAACTCAAGACCTCTTTCATAGCGGGCATTTCCGGCTTCTTCTTTATAAGTGGCCAGGTAAGAAGAATAGTCGGTAGGTTGAACAATATCATAAACCGAGGGTGATCTCCGTATGGCTTCATACAATGCCTGCAATTGTTGGTATTCACTATAAATATGCTCCCATCGTAAATCAGAATTACTATTGGCAAGGTTGCGAATATTGCTTTCGTGCCCGTTTACCGCAAATCGATAAGCGTCCTGCAATACATTAAGCAGTTCGGCATTGCCGGGTTTCTTTTGCAATTTCTTCGCGGCAAGCATTACCGCTTCATCGTACCTGCCCTTATTGTAGAGTTTTTCAGCCGATTTGCAGGAAAATAAAAAAATGGTGCAAAGAAAAATAAAGGAGTAAAAGTTTGGTTTCATAAATCGCTCATTTTAAGGTATTGGACGTCTACTAAAGCCTTATGTTAGCTACCAGACTGTGAATTAGAAAAACCTTAACAACAATGAAATTCATGTTATTTTCAGCAACGACGGATCAGCTTTTCAGAATGTCACGCACAAAATTATGATACTCGTCAAAATCGGGTAGATTATTGTGGCCTCCGCCGACAATCCGGATAAGGGTAATTTTTTTGGGATTTATTTTTTGCAACCGTTCACTGTGTTTTATTGGGATCAACCGGTCCCTCGTACCATGGAGAATATAGGTATGGCAAGGAACCAGGGGTATCCACTGATCAGTCCGCAAATGATAACGTAAGACAAAACGGACCGGCAATATGGGCAAGAATCGTTCAGCCACTTTCAAAAAGCTATAATAAGGAGCATCAAGTACCAGGTAGCGGGGACTGTTATCCGATGCAAGCTTGCTTGCAAAGCCGCTGCCAATACTTCGTCCGTAAATAATGATGTGTTGTTCAGCATACGTCTCGCGCAGCTTGTCGTACACCACCTGCATATCGTTTAACATTTCTTTTTCACCACGTTTTCCGGTGCTTTTTCCGAAGCCGCGGTAATCCACCAACACCACGTCATAATTGTAGCGGTAAAAATCACGCGAATACTTGGCCCAACCTTTTATGCTTCGTGTATTGCCATGAAAATACAAAATCAAGCCAGCCGGGTTATCCCGGTAAAAGTGCAGACCATTGATGGTTACACCCGGTTCGATGTCGAAAAAATATTCCCGGAATGGGATATCATATTTAAATTCAAAGTCTCTTTTAAGCTTCTCCGGTTTGAAGATGAATTTTTCCTGGAAGAAATACACCAGCAGGGAAAGCACCACGATGCCGGCAATGATATACCAGATAAAGCTGGGCAATGAAAGAAATTTTTGGGTTTGAGTTTTGAAGTTAAGATAAGTAGATGGAGCAATAGCCGATTCTTCCTAACTAATCCTCGACCCTTTTTAATTTCAAATTGGTGACCGGTGCTACGATCAGCGGGAATTTTTCTACCGTTACATTCGCAACGTCAAGGCCAAAGCCTCTTTCTTCGGAAAGGCTGCGTTCTTTCAACCAGAAATGCAGTTTCATGACAACTCGTTCCATAAAAGGCAATTCATTGTCCTGGCTTAAATATTTTTCCATCACCATAAATTGAAAATCACCTACCGTATTGGTATTGGCCAGGCTCTCATAGCGGCTAATAATATTGACCTCTTTGTTTGCAACCAGGTCTTCCACCACCTTGCGAAACATTAGGTTGATGCGTGGTTCCATCCTGAATCCCAGCCTAAAGTCAACTCTGATGATATCATTTGGAATAATATGATCCACTTTATATTCGCTGGTATAAGGATCATCCAGTGTGTCCACGTGCACAAACCAGTAGATGTCTGCCCGCTTCGGCTTCTTATTTAATATGGAGTATATGATCTTATGCTCGATCTCCTTTGGATTGTTGGCGCTGGTCAGGTATACCAGGTGCGTGGCGTATTTTGGGACAGCTTTATCATTACTCAACTCCTGGATCTTTGGAATATAATGTTCGAGGCGGACAAATTCAACGTAGCGGTTTTTGATTTTCCGTGCACGATACCAGACATACATGACCAAAAACATGAACCCGCCGATCAAAAGGGTGATGTAACCACCGTGCGTAAATTTATTCATCATGGCAACAAAATAGACACCCTCTACAATGAGGTAGCCTATCAGGAACACGTAAATCTTATATCGCTTATACCGGTGCAGCACCAGGTAATTGGCAAACAACATCGTTGTCGCAAGCATGGTGACAATAATGGCAAGTCCATACGCCGCTTCCATGGAAGATGACTGACGAAAATATAAAACCACACCCGTACACCCGAAGAAGAGCAGCAGGTTAATACCAGGAATAAAAAGCTGTCCTTTTTCTTCAGACGGGTAGCGAATTTTCATCTTGGGCCAAAGATTTAATCGCATGGCCTCGCTTATCAGTGTGAAGGCGCCGGAAATCATCGCCTGGCTTGCAATGATGGCCGCAGTTGTGGCAATTACAACACCGGCGATTATAAACCATTCCGGCATCAGGTCATAAAATGCATTCACCCCCATTGCTTGTTTTACTTCATCTGTAATTTGAAGACCGTTGCGATGTGATAAGAGATAAGCTCCCTGGCCGAAATAGTTTACAAGAAGACAGGTTTTTACATAGATCCACGAATTACGAATATTTCCTCGCCCGCAGTGGCCTAAATCACTATACAGGGCCTCCGCTCCAGTCGTGCAAAGGAACACCGCGCCCAGCAGCCAAAAACCTCCCGGATACGTTCTTAAAAATATTATTGCGTAGTGTGGCGAAACAGCTTTGAAAATGGCGAGATCATCAAATACATGGATTGCTCCCAGGATCGCCAGCATGGTAAACCAGACAAACATGAGCGGTCCAAAAATTTTACCGATCGAAGCCGTTCCAAATTGTTGGAGAAAAAAGAATAAGCCTATAATGATGAGGATAATGATAACAATTGTGTCCGGGGGCATATGCTCCCGGAGAATTGGAAGTTCACGAAGCCCTTCCACTGCCGAAGTGATGGAGATGGGTGGCGTAATAATACCGTCTGCGAGCAAAGCAGCACCACCCAGCATGGCAGGTATGACAAGCCATTTTCTTCTTCGCCTCACGAGGGCATACAAGGCGAATGTCCCACCTTCCCCGCGGTTGTCGGCCCTGAGAATAAGAATGACATATTTTATTGTTGTTTGTAAAGTAAGTGTCCAGATGATACAGGACAATGCTCCAAGAATAAGATCTTCACTGACCACGCGGTCATTTATAATAGCGTTAAAAACATAGAGAGGTGATGTTCCAATATCGCCGTAAATAATTCCTAAAGCAACGAGAAGTCCTGCGGCTGTGACCCTGTTTGTCGGTGTTTTCACTATCTATAGTTATAATTATGCCCGTTTAGCGTTTCTAATCGCCTGCGCTGCCTGCAAAGGTATAGGCAAAATACAATTACAAAGAACAACCTGTCGAAACATTGTATCGTCCTTGTTCTGATGGATAATATAATTGCCCGCCGGCCTTATTTAATAAGGTAAAATTTAAGTTTTTGTCGCAACAAAACTCAACTATTTTTGGCAGGCAACTTGTACCTTTAATTTGCAAAAAATCAGAATATTATGCGTTGCGGTTTGTGGTTTGCATTTGGTTTGGTTTTGTGCGCCTGTTTTACTGCCAGTGCGCAGAAGCTGGTTTATTCAGTACCTGATAAAGATGATACGCGGAGGTTGAATTTTGAAATAGTGGGCAAGATCAATGGAAATTTTGTGATATATAAGAGTATCCGGAACAGAAATTTTATCACGGTCCTGGATAACGACATGAAGCAGATAAAAAATGTGGAACACGATTATCTGCCAAGCAACAACCGGGGAGAAAGCGTTGGCTTCCTGGCTTTCCCCGACTTTGCCTACATGTTCTTTCAATACAGGAAGAAAAATACAGTCTTTTGCCTGGTTACGAAAATCGACGGAAACGGCGAACGTTTGGGAGATGTGCTGGAGCTGGATACCTCCCAGGTGACTTCCGGCGGCTCTGATGATAAAGTCTATTCAGCAGTCATCAGCGAAGACAAAAGCAAGATCATGGTATTTAAAATCAACACCAAGAATAAAAAAAAGTTTGAGCTATCGACCCTCCTGATGGATGATAAATTAAACCAGATAAAGAAAAGCAAATTGACGATCGCACTGGATGATCCTGACGACTATTTAAATGAATTCCACCTCGACAATGATGGTGATCTTGTTTTCACCAAATTTGACCGGGTGAACAATGAGAATATTGGCGGGGCTTTGTTGTTTATAAAACAAGCCCTGGCAGATACCCTGGTGAGTATCCAACTGGATACCAAGAACAAATACCTCGACGAAATACGGATCAAGGCTGATAACGCAAATAAAAGGTATATTGTTACTTCCTTCTTTTATAAGGAAAAACGCGGCAATGTGGACGGGTTTTATTTTTATTTCTGGGATAAGATCACAGGTCAACCTGCTTTGCAGGACACCATGATGTTCAGCGAGGAATTGAGACGGGAGGCAAAGGGAAATGCCACTACCCGAACGGCTTTCAATGATTACTTTATCAGGAATATCATCGGTCGGAAAGACGGTGGATTTATTATAATTGGTGAAGCGTATTACACTTCTTCAAGGGGTGGGGGATGGAATCGCTGGAATAATCTCTATGGGTCGCCCTACATGCGATCCTACGATTATTATTATTATTCTCCCTATTCTTATAACAATCTTTGGGCAAACAGGTGGAACACGGGTCAAAGCGTCCGATACCAGGCGGACAATATTGCTATCATTGCCTTTGACAAGAATGGCGAACAGCAATGGAGCAGTATCATTTCAAAAGAACAATTTGATGATCAGTCAGATGATCTGTTATCATACCAAATTATGAACACCGGGGGCCAATTGCACTTCCTATTTAATAACCTCGAAAAAAAGGCCAACCTGCTGAACGATTTTAGTATCCAGCCAGATGGAAAGATTAGTCGTAATCCTACGCTGAAAAACCTCGACAGGGGCTATGAATTAATGCCAAAATTTGCAAAACAAGTGAGCTCGCGACAGTTAATTATTCCATGTATTCACAGAAATTTTGTTTGTTTTGCAAAACTTGAATACAATTAATGTTCGGTTCCCGGTGTATTGATTTCGGACATCTTATCCAACTATTTGAAAATTTCTTATTTAGGTCCTTGTCTGCCTGCCTTTCACATTAAAGCTTTGTAAAGACACAGCAGGCTGGCATTGGTGAATACAACATAAGTACGTAAACAAATGAAATACTTCCTATATCCGTGATTGAAATATTTAAACAAAAAAATCCTGCCAACCTATTATTACTCCTGATCGCCGGGTTTCTTATCAAAATTCCAATGTTCCTGCAACCGCATGGAGCAATTGTTCGCCCCGGTGACGGAATTCTTTATGAAGGCATCATCAGTTTTTTTTCCTCTACCTCAAAATCCAACCCGATTTTATATCCATTGCTGGCCTTTGCGCTATTGTTTATCCAGGCAGTCATGCTGACCCGCTTTATCAATTTACAGCGGATGATGAACAAACCGACCTACCTGCCGGGGTTGTCATACATGCTGATTACTTCGCTATTGCCTGAGTGGAATTATTTTTCTGCTCCCCTGTTGTGCAACACATTTATGCTGTTTATACTGTCGGCGTTGTTCGGAATTTATAACAAGCCTAATGCTAAGGGCACTATTTACAATGTTGGGCTGGCCCTTGGTATTGCCGGATTTTTTTTTATATCGTCCCTCACGTTTATAATCTGGATACTTTTGGCGCTGGCGGTGATGCGGCCGTTCCGTGTTACAGAATGGCTCATTTGTCTATTGGGTATTACGACCCCGTTTTATTTTTATGCTATCTACACTGTTGTTGACGGCACCTGGAGCTGGGACGAGTTTGTGCCGCGGATCTCTATTGATTTTCCCTCCCTGAAGCAATCAGCTTGGCTTTCAGGAAGCGTTTTTCTGATCCTGGTACCGTTTTTATCAGGCGGATATTACGTGCAGGAAAATCTCAGGCGAATGCTCATCAATATCCGTAAAGGGTGGAGCTTGTTGTTACTTTACCTGCTTGCGGCTTTGTTGTTGCCTTTTGTCAACAGCAGTAATACTTTTGAAAATTGGATTATGGCAATGGTCCCGATGGCTGCCTTTCATGCCTATACTTACCTGTATGCCGCATGGCGCGTATATCCTCGCCTGGTTTTTTGGCTCACGATCGCATTTATTGTTGCGTACCACTTTTACGGACCGGGATGGTAATGAAAATAAGGCAGACTGAATGGCAAGCCATATTCCGTGCTCCTCTCATTAAACAGCCACCGTCTCTCGGCCATACTCCCTTTGTTTATTATCTTTGCGCTTTACCACCACACAAAAGTCAACTACATGAAATTTGGTGTTGTTGTTTTTCCCGGTTCCAATTGTGATAGGGATATGCATGATGCGCTTCGTCATGATTTACGGCAGGAAGTAGTCATGCTTTGGCATAAGGACAGTGACCTCAGTCAGTTTAGCACAGAGGATTGTATCATATTGCCCGGCGGTTTTTCTTATGGTGATTATTTAAGGTGTGGTGCTATTGCCAGGTTTAGTCCTATGATGCAAAGTGTAATAGAGTTTGCCAATGCCGGTGGACGCGTGTTCGGCGTATGCAATGGATTCCAGATATTGTGCGAATCCCTTTTATTGCCCGGAGCACTGCTGCGCAATGCCAACCAGCAATTCGTTTGTAAAAATGTATTCATAAAGGCAGACAATGACGAGATCTATAAGATTCCGGTGGCCCATGGGGAAGGCCGGTATTATGCAGACGATCAGACCCTGGCTAAACTGGAGGCAAACGGCCAGGTAATTTTCCGTTATTGCGATGAAAATGGGAAAATTACGGCGGAAGCAAACCCCAACGGCGCTATTAACAATATTGCAGGAATCTGTAATGAAAACCGCAACGTATTTGGAATGATGCCGCATCCTGAAAGAGCCTGTTCAGAAGTCTTAGGGAATACAGATGGACGCCAGATAATCAAGAATCTGTTAATGGCCGGCCAACTAGTTGGCTTGGAATAGCGTCATAAGTATATTTTAGCAGCCTTTTATCATTTGTGACTTAGAAGCCCGGACAGAGAGTAATAATTTTGTGCGGGTACGAAAAAACGTATGGTTAGAATGAAACGAACAATAATTTTTTCATTGGTATTAATCTTCGGATCGAATTTGCTGAATGCCCAGCTTAACCCGGTAAGCTGGATTTTTGCATCCAAAAAAATTTCCGAGAAAACCTATGAATTGCATCTTACCGCTACCATGCAGCCCGGATGGCACTTGTATTCCCAGGTACAACCTGAAGATGCGGTGGCCATTCCCACAGGATTTAAACTTAATAATAATCCGCTGATAACACTTGATGGAAAAATTAAGGAAATCGGCAAGATGGAAAAATTTCACGATGCAAAACTTGATATTTCAGCAAATCAATATGCGGAGAAGGTCGATTTTGTGCAAGTCGTCAAGTTAAAGAGCAATGTGAAAACAAACATTACGGGAAGCGTCGAATACCAGACGTGTGATGATAAGAAGTGTTTGCCGCCGAAAACAGTTACCTTTAGTATACCTGTAAAATAAGGATTTTAAGAAATAGAAAATTCAGGCGGGTTCTTCTCTGAGAACCCGTTTGTCTATTAAACCGGATCATGTTTATGCCTGCGCGACTGCGGTTTGCTATTATTTGTTTCCTCAGCCTGGCTCTCACTTCCATTACGGCTGGCCAGGATTCCATTGCACCGGTTCACAATTGGACAATTGGGAGCAAGAAGCTTCCTGAAAAAGGTAAGTATGAATTGACGTTTCAAACATCGGCTGTTGATGGCTGGTACGTTTATGCACCTAACCAGGTCTTGCTGGATGTAAAGACTTCTGAACTGAGTTTCGCTGACTCTTCAATAAGTCAACAGGGAGATTTCATCCTGGATGAATCGCTGGTGAAGGAAGAGCCCAGTTCAATTTTTGAAAATACCAGGATAAAAATATTCCGCGGCGATGTGAAATGGCGCGCGGTTATTTCTATTGAAGGTACAGTGCCGGCGAAAATACAAGGCACATTGCTTTATACTTATGGTAAAGAGGATGAATTTTATCCCGCTACAGTTTATACGTTCACCGCATCATTGGAAGGAGGGGTCGTCGCGGCGAGCCGTATTCACATTCCAAGTATTGACGTCAATCACCCGCTTGTTGATTGTGGCGATAATATCTCGGCCAGCAGCGGCTATTTTACCATTTTCTTGCTCGGGTTACTGGGCGGCCTTATCGCTCTGCTTACCCCATGCGTGTTTCCAATGATCCCTTTGACCGTTTCATTTTTTACGGGCAAGCAGGGCGAAAGATCAAAGGGAGTGCGGAATGCGTTCCTGTATGGTTTTTTTATCTTCCTTATTTATGTACTGATTACGCTGCCTTTCCATATTGCCGGAAAAACGAACCCGGCAATATTCAACAATATCTCCACCAATGTCTGGTTGAATATCCTGTTCTTCATAATCTTTGTAGTATTTGCCTTCTCATTTTTTGGAGGATTTGAGATCACCTTACCTGCTGCGCTTGCAAATACGGCAGGTTCAAAGTCTGGAATCGGGAAGATCGGTGGCATCTTCTTTATGGCCCTTACACTGGCAATTGTTTCTTTTTCGTGCACAGGCCCTATACTCGGCACCTTGTTGGCCGGCGTGGTAAATAGGGGAGCGTGGCCCCTCACGGTTGGCGCTGCCGGGTTTGGATTAGCGCTGGGACTTCCGTTTGCATTATTTGCCCTGTTTCCCCGGTGGTTGCAATCTATTCCCAGGTCAGGTGGATGGATGACAGACGTAAAAGTGGTACTGGGCTTTGTAGAGTTAGGGCTTGCATTAAAATTCCTGGCAAATGCAGATAATGTTATGCAGTGGAATATACTCAAAAGAGAAGTATTGATCGCCTCATGGACGCTGATCGGGTTAGCGATCGTCCTGTATTTATTTGGAGCGATCCGAATTTCGCACAGTACGAAACCGAAACATTTTAGCCTGGTGCGAATCATATTTATTGCTTTTTTCTCCATTGTGACTATTTATCTTGTTCCGGGCCTTACCAATACTAAATGGGCAAAACTTAGTTTGATCAGCGGCTTTCCTCCACCGCTATGCTATAGTTTATATGAAAACCCGGTTAATTGCGATAGACCTTTGCTGGACTATGAACAGGCTCTTCAGCTGGCCAGGGAAAAAAACAAGCCGGTACTTGTGGATTTCACAGGATGGGCCTGCGTCAATTGCCGCCGCATGGAAGAAAACGTCTGGACCGATGCCAACGTTGATAAATTAATGAAAGAGGAATTTATTCTTGTCTCGCTGTACGTAGATGAAAGAACTAAACTTCCCTCAGGCAGCAGAACCTTATACACTACCAGGGATGGCGCCGAAGAATCAATAATAACCGTAGGAGACAAGTGGACGGCCTTTCAATTGGAAAATTTTGGCGCCACGTCACAACCGCAATACGCCATTATCAGCACCGATGAAAAAGCATTAGTGAAAACGAAATTCTATACGCCCGACGCCACCGAATTTGCGGGTTGGCTCCAATGTGGGTTGGATGCTTTTCGGAACAATAAAAGGGTGGCAAATAAATAAACTGCCGGCGTCTAAGGTTTAAGGTTAGGGTGGTGTAATAAATAAAAAACCGCCCCGAAAAATCGGGACGGTTCAATTTGGTGTCATTCTGAAACAGCCTGCTGCCGGGCAAGCAAAGGAAAAATTCTTTTTAAGTACGAACTTTTCAAGTGCAGCGGGAGAAACAGAATGACAATGTTTTTTCTCAAAAGCTATATCAAAGATATAAAGATAAAATTCAAACTTCAAAGCTTACAACGCAATTTGTTTTTGCACCATCAGCTTTCTCAGGTTGATTAACCCATACCGCATACGTCCCAATGCTGTGTTGATACTGCAATTGGTGGTCGCTGCAATTTCTTTAAAACTCATATCCGCATAGTGACGCAGGATGATCACTTCTCTTTGATCTTCCGGAAGCCTTTCCAGCATTTCACGAACGCGGTGATGACTTTGTCTTTTTATCATCGATGTTTCCGCGCTGTCTTCAGCAAAGTTCAGCACCTCGAAAATGTCTTTGTCTTCGCTGTTGCGAATCGTTGGGGTCCTTTTTACTTTACGGAAATGATCTACGCAGAGATTGTGCGCAATGCGCATTGCCCACGGGAGAAACTTTCCTTCTTCCGTGTACCGCCCGCCGCGCATAGTATCAATGATGCGAATAAATACATCCTGGAAAATGTCTTCAGCGAGGTACTTGTCTTTTACGAGGAAAAGAATAGAAGTGTAGAGTTTGTCCTTGTGGCGTAGTACTAAGGCTTCTAACGCGTCAAGATTGCCATCTTTGAAGAGATGGATCAATTCATGGTCGGTCTTTTCGGTAAAAACTTTCATAAAACTTCTACAGTTTAGTGGTGGCTAGATGGATATTGGTTTAAAACAGTAAAAAAATGGTGAAAAACTAATACGAGTAGAAGTGTATGCTTATAGGCAGGGCAATTTTGTGGTTATTCATGTTTTCGGATATTGAACAATAAAAATAGAGTTTTTCGTGGATCTTCCAATAGTCTTTTTCCGATCGTGTAAAAATTTATTGTCAAGGAAATGTTAATCATAACGGCTGAAGTTTGCGTCAGATAAGGGTTTAACTTTGATTGACAGAAAATGGAAAAAGAAATAATAGGGAAAAAACCCCTTGGAATTCAGACCGTAAATCCTGCAAAGAACATTTTTATAAAAGGAGCCAGGGTTCACAATCTTAAAAATATATCCGTAGAAATACCACGTAATAAACTCATCGTGGTGACGGGCGTATCGGGTTCAGGAAAATCTTCGCTTACGATTGATACGCTTTTTGCCGAAGGGCAGCGCCGTTATGCTGAAAGTCTTAGTGCCTATGCGCGACAGTTTCTAACCAGGATGAACAAGCCTGATGTTGATTACATTAAAGGATTGTGCCCGGCAATCGCCATAGAACAAAAAGTTATTACACGTACACCGCGAAGCACGGTGGGCAGCATGACAGAAATTTACGATTACTTACGGTTGCTGTTTGCAAGAATTGGTAAAACAATTTCTCCCGTCTCCGGAAGCGAAGTAAAGAAGGATGATGTAACCGATGTGGTTCGGTCTATTGAAAAACTGGATGGTGGAGATAAAGTTTTTATACTCTCAGTATTTAAACAACACAAGAACAGGGATATTAAGGAAGAATTAAATATCCTCGTACAAAAAGGTTTTACGCGCCTGTATTTCAGGAAAAAGGACGGGAAGCCTCTGAGGTCAAAGGACAACGGAGCGGAACCCGGAGAGATATGGAGGATTGAAGAATTGCTCGAGAAAAAGGATATGCTGGCATTATTTAAAAACCAGGTTCCATATATATTAGTTGATCGCCTGGTTGTAAAGGAATTTGATGAAGACGACCTTCACCGACTTTCAGATTCCGTTGGCACTGCATTTTATGAAGGAGAAGGTGACGTGTATCTCGAAATTCAAACGGAGGGCAAACAGGGTGCTTCCAGTTCACTTATACATTTCAATAACCGGTTCGAGCTGGACGGGATCCTCTTTGAGGAACCGGTGCCTAACCTGTTTTCATTTAATAATCCCTTTGGCGCGTGTCCCACCTGCGAAGGATTCAGCCAGGTATTAGGTATCGACAGCGACCTTGTTATACCCGACAAAAGGTTGAGTGTCTATGAAGGCGCTGTTGCGCCATGGAAAGGAGAGAAGCTGGGTCTTTGGAAAGATCGTTTTATAAAGGAGGCGAAGAAATTCAATTTTCCCGTTCACAAACCGGTCGCAGATCTCACCGAAAAACAATATGAGGTTTTATGGAAAGGAAACGACTATGCCCAGGGAATTGATGACTTTTTCAGAGAAGTAGAGCAGAACCTGTATAAGGTTCAGTATCGTGTTTTGCTTAGCCGTTACCGGGGGCGTACCATTTGTCCCGATTGCAAGGGATATCGCCTGCGCAAAGAGGCATTGTATGTGAAAATTGATGGAAAACATATTGGACAGTTAGGGGAATTACCGGTGAAAGAATTGTTTGCGTGGTTTAATAAACTGGAACAAAAATTAAGCGATCATGACAAAACTGTCGGCAAGCGCATTTTGCTTGAGATTCATCACCGCCTGAAAACATTAATGGATGTTGGATTAGGGTATTTAACATTAAACAGGTTAGCAAATTCGCTCAGCGGTGGAGAGAGCCAGAGAATACAACTGACCCGCAGCCTTGGAAGCAATCTTACAGATTCATTATATATACTGGATGAGCCATCCATTGGATTACACTCTCGCGATACCTCCAATTTGATACGCGTGTTAAAAGAATTGCGCGATCTCGGCAATACAGTAGTAGTTGTTGAACATGACGAGATGATGATGCGCGAAGCCGATCACATCATTGACATGGGCCCCCTCGCATCGCATCTTGGCGGGGAAGTAATTGCATATGGAAACTATGATGACATTATATTCAACAGTCAAAGTCTCACCGGAAAATATCTTAGTGGCGCGCTAACAATTAAACCAAAAAATAATATACGAAAATGGAACCGGTCCATCAAAGTTGAAGGCGCCCGGCAGCATAACCTGAAAAATATTACTGCTGAGTTTCCACTAAATGTGCTGTGCGTGGTGAGCGGGGTAAGCGGCAGTGGCAAAACAACACTGGTAAAACAAATTTTATTTCCTGCCCTGCGAAAATTAAAAGGTGAGTTCGGAGACAGGGTAGGTTTTCATAAAGCCGTTACGGGAGATCTTGACAGCATTGCCCAGGTGGAAATGATTGATCAAAATCCAATTGGTAAATCGTCGCGAAGCAACCCCGTTACTTATATCAAGGCATATGATGAGATCAGGGAACTTTTTGCCAGGCAACCTCTCAGTAAGATGCGTGGTTTTCAACCAAAACATTTTTCATTCAATGTGGATGGCGGCAGATGCGATACATGCAAAGGCGAGGGCGAACAGGTAGTGGAAATGCAGTTCCTGGCTGATGTGCACCTGACCTGTGAATCGTGCCAGGGCAAAAGATTTAAAGAGGAGATCCTGGAAGTAAAATACCGCGATAAAAATGTCTACGATGTTTTGGAAATGGGAGTAGATGAAGCAATAGCATTTTTTAATGAAGGCGGCAAGGAGTCTGATGGCATTGCCCGGGCAATTCAACCATTGAGTGACGTGGGTCTTGGTTATGTAAAGCTTGGTCAATCTTCCGATACGCTGTCAGGTGGTGAAGCACAACGTGTAAAGCTGGCTTCCTTTTTGGGAAAGGGACGAAGTGCGCAAAAGGTCTTATTCATTTTTGATGAGCCAACCACCGGCCTCCATTTTCACGATATACATAAGCTGCTGGCAGCCTTTCACGCCCTCATCGAACAGGGACATTCCATAATCGTAATTGAGCATAACATTGACGTAATCCGGAATGCGGACTGGTTGGTGGATCTCGGGCCCGAAGCCGGCGACGGCGGGGGAAACCTGGTCTATGCGGGACCTCCTTTGGGTATCACCGGGGCCAAGGAAAGTCATACAGCACGGTTTATCTAATTTATGATTGGTTGTTTGGGTATTTTTACGATAGAACAGACAATTTTTCGAGGAAAATACTTGCAGAATCAAAAATGAGACTATAGATTTGTGCAGTGTTGTAAAGAAACGGAACAAAAACACTCTTCCATCCAAACTTCTACTGAAATTCGTACCCCAGCATCCTATTACTCTATTTGCAGAAAGAAATCGTGTGTATAGGCTGAGTTTTGTATTTCTTTCTGATCTGTCGAAGCTACACTTCAATCTCATCCAACTCCTTTAAAAGCTCAGAAATCCGGTTCCTCTGTCTACCCTAAGGAAGCAAATTTTAATCTTTCCATACAACTTAAATTTCTGAGCAATGAAAAAAATCTACTTTCTCTTACTGACCTTGCTTGTAGGCACTATAGGCTGGTCGAAAACGACAACCTGGGTCGGGGGGGGCAATTCCAATTGGGATAACCCTGTGAACTGGGATAATGGCGTTCCTGCGGCAAATGATATTGTGATCTTCCCAAACAACACGTCGGTTACTATCACGAGAGTTGCTCAGGCAGGTGACTTAACGCTTGCAAGTCTTTCTATTCTTGGTAACTCCAACGTGAGATTAGTGAATACGATTGGCCGGACATTGACGGTGGCGAATGGTGTTGCCGGGAATGACTTCGTCATCGAGACCGAAGCACAACTTTCACTTGGGACAAATATTAACCTGGCAATGGCAGCTGGTGCGGCAGGCAATCCCACCGGTGCCGCAATTGACGGTACTTTAATCGTTGAAACCAACAGGACCTTTGATAGTGACAATTCCAATGTTTCAACTATCGTTAGCGGGCTTATTCAAAACAGTGGTACGGTAAACGGAGCGGCCGGAAGATTGACATTTGCCAGTGGTGGTAAATACATTCACGCCCGTAACAGCGGCGCCATTCCTTTGGCAACATGGAACGCGGCTTCAATAATGAGCGTAGAAGGCATTATCAACTCGGGCCCAACCAACGTTAACCAGGCTTTCGGCAATCTTATTTGGAACAGCCCTTTACAAGCAATAAACTTTTCTTTTGGAGGTCTGCTCACTACAGTGAATGGTGACTTCACCGTTAACAACACCGGTACCGGAAGTATTATCCTTAAAAATTCTGGTGGTACCACGGTTACTACGATTGCAGGTGATTACATTCAAACGGGTGGTAAGGTCTCTTTGGTGGGAGCCAGTGACAATCAAACTTTGAATGTTAAGGGAGATTTCAATATGAGTGGTGGTACTTTCACCAGGGCCGGAACGGGCACAGCAGCAGTTATGTTTGCCGGCACAACCGAACAGGCATTCATGAAAACAGGGGGCACAATTTCAAACGATATCGATTTTACAGTTAATAGCAATGCAATTGTAAATTTTGGTACTTCAATATTGAGTGGTTCCACCGGAACATTCACCTTATCATCAGGAAGCAAAATCATCACCGCCAATCCCAATGGTCTCGGCGCGACGGGCTCTATTCAAATGACATCTTCATTTAATAGCAATGCAGACTATGAGTTCAGGGGTGCACACACCGGGGTATTCACTACGACGCCAACTAACACTGTTCGCGATCTTATCATCAACAATACAGATGTAAACGGTGAAGTGATACTGGATCGCCCGCTTACAGTAAACCGCGTTCTGAACCTGACAGAAGGATTGATTAACACCCAAACCAACCTTCTCACAATAGGAACAGCGGGTAGTGCTACAGCGCCTAAAGCAACTTCTTTTGTAGACGGGCCGTTGGCGAAAATAGGAACTACAGCTTTTGTATTTCCTGTAGGAAAGGCAGGCGAAGGTTATCGCATCATCGGTATCAGCGCCCCTACTGGTAATGCTACATTCAGAGCAGAATTTTTTAGAAGTAATCCTGCCGGTGGCAATTTGACTGGTGGTCTTACACAAATCAGCGCCTGTGAATATTGGGATTTGTCCAAAACAGGAGGTGGTGCTTCTGTAAAAGCTAAAGTTACTTTGTCATGGGAACCCCAAAGCCCGTGTGGCAGTTCAAGTGTATATGTGACGGATCCGACTACCCTTCGTGTAGCTCACCTGGCGGGTAACAATTGGCGCAATGAAGGCCGTTCGGCAAGCACCGGTGACAATACATCAGGTACGGTAACTTCAGATGATGTTAACAGTTTTAGTCCATTTGCTTTAGGCAGCAGCACTTCACTGGAGAATCCGTTGCCGGTCATATTTGCCAATGTAAAGGCATACGAAAAGAATGGCGGCGTTCAGATAGACTGGAGCAACCTTACCGAAAAAGATGTAGCTGGCTACGATGTTGAGCGTTCTACTAACGGAAGCGATTTTACATCCATCAGTCACCAGTTGCCAACCAGCAATCAAAACGATAAAGTAGATTATACAGCATTCGATGCGAATCCCGCCCAGGGCGTAAGCTACTATCGTATCAGGGCCCAGGAAACTACTGGCAAAATTGAATACAGCAAAATACTCAGCGTAACTATAGGTAGCAGCAACCAGGGTTTGAGGTTATATCCTAACCCGGTTAAGGGCAACCAGATTACGATCAGCATGTCAAATATTAAACGCGGCCAGTACACACTGCGTGTGATCAATGCTGCTGGCCAGGACGTCTTCAAGCAGGTGATTAACAATCAAACTACAAGCCTGACACAGACACTTGACCTGCCTGCTACAATCAAAGCTGGTGTTTACAACATGGTGATACATGGCGATAATTATCGCGAGACCAAAACTTTCATTGTTCAGTAAAAATAAAGATGAGTTAACACCCTAAGGGTCGGCCACAAGCCGACCCTTTTCTTTTTTTTTTGCCAATGATGAATTTTCGCGACCTTGGCAAAAAAATTGTAACTTCCTATTAACTAGGTGTTACCTCGTAGTTAAAACCATTATCTTTATTGCGACCTTGTCGTAGTCTCATCCAATCCTTCCAAAAACAGCTAATCTTATTCCCTTTTTGCCCTGGAAACTCATTTTTTCAACACACTTAAAATCTCCGAGCAATGAGAAAAATTTACTTTTTGTTAATGGCCTTGTTATTAGCAGTTGCAAGCTGGTCACAAACTACTACTTGGACGGGTGCAGTCAACACAGCCTGGGATAATGCCGGTAATTGGACCAATGGAGTTCCTGCAGCTAATTATATTGTAATCATACCGACTGGCACTACTGGTAACATCACCAGGGTAGCCCAAAGCGGCAACATTACATTAAACGGACTTGAAATTCAGGGAAACGCAACTGTTCGGTTTTCAGTTCAAGGGGGTGCGAAGACTATTACTATTGCAAACGGTCCCAATTTTAATGATTTTGCAATTGCGGCGCCCGCTTCGTTAACATTGGCAAACAATATTACTCTGGTTCTTGATCCCGGTGCCGTTGGTAACCCAACAGCGGCAGGCATAGACGGCGACTTTATCCTCGAAGGTGGGAATACTACGTATGATACGGATAATCTTAATGTATTGACCAATGTTGATGGGATCATAAGAAATAACGGAACGGTGTCAGGGACAGCCACCCGGCTTTTCTTTAATGGAGGTAGCCTGTATGTTCATGCACGAAATGGCGGAATTATTCCATCGGCAACATGGAATGCCACTTCAACCGCAAGTATTGAAGGGATTATTAATGCGGGACCGACAGGCTTCGGCCAGACGTTTGGCAATTTTACCTGGAATAATCCTCTACAGTCCATAAATTTCTCATTCGATGGCTTGCTTGTTACGATAAACGGCGACCTCACGGTTAACAGCACCGGAACGGGAAGTATAAGGTTGAAAAACTTTGGAAGTGGTACAACAACAACCACGGTAAACGGTGACTATACCCAGACCGGCGGAACAGTATTTATAATTGGAACCAGTGAAAGTCAAAATTTGAGTCTCAAAGGCGATTTCAATATGAGCGGTGGGACCCTAACAAGAGGGGGCACTCCCGGGGCAACGAGTATAGCCACTGTCATATTCAGCGGAACAACTGAACAGGCTTTCAACAAAACAGCAGGTACTATTTCTGGTGAAATAAATTTTACAGTTAACAATAATGCCATCGTGAACTTTGATACGCACGTCTTGAGTGGATCAACGGGAACGTTTACTTTGTCGTCCGGCGCGAAAATTATCACGGCCAACGATGACGGCCTTGGACCCACAGGTTCGGTTCAAATGACAACTGCTTTTAACAGCAATGCTGACTACGAGTTTAGGGGTGCCCATACTGGTGTGTTTACCACGACACCTTCCAATGCCGTACGTGATCTTATAATTAACAACCCGCAGGTTGATGGTGAGGTAATTTTGGATCGGCCATTAACCGTAAATCGTAATTTCATTTTGACTGCCGGATTACTTACTACCAGCAGTACAAACCTTCTCACCCTGGGCACAGCTGCAACTGCATCTGCGCCTTCAGTAACTTCTTTTGTAAATGGTCCG
>Ga0207701_10000545_pt1 | contig 39139 bp, 31 predicted proteins | sample KBSSwiSSwithPhiX_FD_184294 | JGI IMG/M metagenome (GOLD analysis project Ga0207701, IMG submission 184294) | Switchgrass rhizosphere bulk soil microbial communities from Kellogg Biological Station, Michigan, USA, with PhiX - S5 (SPAdes) (version 2) | ecosystem: Environmental > Terrestrial >... | reverse complement strand
ACGGCGGTCCACGTCACCGTGACGGTGCTCGTGGAGGTGCCATCGCTGGCCGCGACGTTGGTCGGCACCCCCGGCGGGCTCAGCGCGATGAAGCCGCTGTCCTGGGCGGACAGGGCGCTGGCGCCGGCGCTGTTGCTGGCGGTGACGCCGTAGTAGTAGACGAGGCCGGGAGTCGCACTGGTATCGGCAAACGCATTGGTGGTGGGCGACCCGATGGCATTGCCCTGGACCCCGGAGCTCGTCGAGCGATAGACGGTGTAGCTGGTCGCGCCGCTCACGGCCGTCCACGTCACGGCGACACTGGTGGTGGAGGTGCCATCGCTGGCGGCGACGTTGGTCGGCACCGCCGGCGGCGTCCCGCCGCTGGCCAGCGCGGCCGCCTGCAGGGTGACGTTGCCGGCGCCCGCGGTCTGCTTCCACTGGATAGTGAGCGTACGGCCGGCGCCTGCCGCCCGATAGGTGAGTTGGTAGGTCCCGTTGTATTGGGCGCCGCCGTTGAGCAGCGGGCTCACATACGCGGGCGCGGACCCATCCGACAGCGTGGCCGTCAGTTGGCCGGTCGAGTTCCAGCCTCCGACATAGACGGTCAGGATACGCACGGTGTCGTCGGCCGGCGCGGTCACCTCGAAGCCGGTGCCAATGCCCGCCCGGAAGATGCCCTGCGTGGACGATCCACTGGCCGTAGGAGCACCGTCGGTCCAGGTGACAGTGCGAGGGTCGTTCCCATACGCGAGGATCGAGGAACTCCCAATCGAGGTGTAGGTGGAGATTTGCCCGCCACCGTTGCTCTTGTGAACAAAACCGCTGGGCGACGTCCAGTGTGCCCAGTCGGAGGCGCCGACGGTGGTGAGATTCACCGGCGAGGTGGCCGCCAGCACCGCGCCGGCCAGCCCGCCGCCAGTGCCGCCCGTCGCCATGTAGCCGCTGTCCTGCGCGGACAGCGCGCTCGTGCCGCCCGTATTGGTAGCGGTGACGCCGTAGTAGTAGGTCGTGCCCGGCGTGGCGGTTATGTCACTGAAGGCCGCCGTGGTGGGCGAGCCGATAGCACTGCCCTGCGTGCCCGCAGTGGTGGAGCGGTAGACGGTGTAGCTGGCGGCACCGCTGACGGCGGTCCACGTGACGTTGACGCTGACTGACGACGTCCCATCGCTGGCGGCGACATTGGTCGGCACGCCCGGCGCGGCAAGCGCCGCAAAGCCGCTGTCGTTGCTCGAGGGCGCACTCGTGCCGCCGACGCCGGTCGCGGTCACGCGGTAGTAGTAGACGAGCCCTGGCGTGGCGGTCGTGTCAGTAAACGTGTTGGTCGTGGGCGACCCGATCGCGCTCCCCTGCGTGCCTGCGCTCGTGGAGCGATAGACGGTGTAGTTCACGGCGCCGCTGACCGCTGTCCAGGTGATGGTGACACTGGTCGGCGACGTGCCGTCGCTGGCGTTCACGTTGGTCGGCACCGCAGGCGGCGACGCCACGCCGCCTGCGAGCGCAGCGGCCTGCAGGGTCACATTCCCTGCGCCCGCCACTTGCGTCCACTGCACGTACAGCCGCTGCCCGGCGCTGTTGGCGCGGTAGGAAATGGTCTGCACGACGTCGTAGGCACCGGCGGACTGGATTTCGCTGCCGAAGAGACTCTGCGCTGAGCCATCCGACAGGCGCGCGGTGAGCCGGCCGGTCGAGTTCGCGCCGCCGACGTACAGCGTCAACGTTCGCGCCGTCGTGTCCGCCGGCGCCGACAGCGTGAACCCGGACCCGATGCTCGGTATCTGGATACCTGATTGCGTCGACCCGGAGACCGGGGTGATTCCATCCGACCAGGTCAGCGTCCTGGCATCGGTCGCATAGGTTGCCGGCGTCCCGCCTGCAACCGTGACGTCACTGATCTGGCTCGCGCCCGACGCCTTTCGCTGGTATCCCGGCCATCGCGCCCAATCCGAGGTGCCGACGGCCGTCAGATCCGCGGTCGCCGATGACTGCACGCTCGTCGCTGTCAGTAACCCGCCCGATGGAGGTGTATAGGAGTTGAGCAGGCCGTAGACGTTCAGCTTCGCCGAGAACGTCGGGAGATAGACGCGGCCGTTGGCCACCGTCGGCGCGACGTACTTCGCGAAATTCCCGACGGAATCTTTTGCGGCGTTCTGATTGCTGTTCCACAGCTCCTGCGAAAGGTCCGACGCGTTGAAAGCGCGCAGTATTCCTGGCACGACCTGGAATTCCGCGTCCGCGGCCGACGGCATGTTCACCCACACGATTCCCGAGCCGGCGGTGGACCCATTGGCCGACACACTGAGGAAGCCGCCGGGCATGCCCTGGGACGCCGGGAACGTGGTCATGGTGGCGGGCGTCGGATCGAACTGCGCCCCGTTGAAGCGGAAGCCCTTCAGGAAATCCTCTTCGCCCATCACGTAGACCAGGGGGCCGCCGGGACCGTTCCAGTAGACAGGGCTGCCGTGGATGTGCCCGCCGTTGGTCACCTGGAAGCTCTGGACGATCTGCGTGTCAGCCGGCTGCACGTGGCCGAGATTGCTCCTGTCCAGCAAATAGAACCGGCCAAACTTTCCGCCACCGAGGACGAGGTTCGTATCGGGAATCAGCAGCGCGCCCGCCGAGCCGAAGTCGAGATCACCGCCGTTCAGGAACGACCAGTTGTTGGGAGCGAACCAGTCGAGGACGGTCCCCAGCATCGGCGAGAGCTTGACCAGCGCCTCGCCGTAGTCCTTGCCGCCGGTATCCGCCGTGAACGTCCCGTTGCCCGTGATGGCGTAGAGGCTTCCGACCTCGTCGATCGCGGCGCCCTGGCCCGACATCCAGATGCCCGCCCGAGAACCGTTGGGCGTCGAGCACCAGACCGCGATCTGGTTGAGCGTCGACGCGTCGTAGGCCATGATCCAGGCGTGATAGGGATCACGGTCTTCAATCGACGCCCACATGACGTAGACGAGCCCGCTCCCGAGCGCCAGCGCGGCACGCTGGTTCTGACGCCTGGTATTGAACGTCACCACGCCGCCGACCGAGTCGTACGTGTTCGTCCCCGGCACGCTGGCCTGGATCGTGACTGGCCCACCGAACTTCTCGGCCCCGCTCCTGATGTCCAGGGCGTGCAGCTTCTGCACGTAGACGTTTGACTCTCTCGTCCGGGCGACGAAGTACATCGTCGACGTCGCTTGGTCGATGACCGGCGTTCCCATTGCGCCGACCGGACCGGGGTTTCGAATGTTGCCCCCGGCTTCGAGATCGCCCGCCGGCACCGGGATTACCCCGTTGGCCGGGTTGTTCAAGTTCACGGACCACAGCGGCGCGCCGTTGTTGCCCTTGTTGTCGTCCGCATCCAACGCGTACACCGAGTTGTTCATCGTCACCACGTAGACGACGTTGTGCGTCCCCTTGCCGGCGATTGCCACGTTGGGGATCACGAGCGGTTGCGCGTAGACGTCCGCGTCGAGCACGTAGGAGAACAGCTTCCCGAACTGCGCACCGGTGACGGTGCTCGTCGTCAACTGCGTTTCGTTCAGGTTCGCGCCGGTACGCTGGTTGTCGTTGTGTTGCGTCCAGACGGCGACCGGCGCGTTCAGCGCGGAGGTCCTCGTCCAGAAGAACTGCACACCAACTGCAAGTGCAATGACGAGCAGTGCCAGGGAGGTCCAGACACCGCGAGAGAGCGAGCGCAACATGCGGAGGTGCATCATTGGCAGACTGGCTCCCTTCGCTGGCTTTCCGGTGCTATGGACGCGTCGGAAGACTGAGAGGGGAGCTCGGTAAGGGTCGGTCTACGGGGAGCGAAGCAAAAGTCTTGCACACCTGATCGAGCCGTTTCCAGCGGAAATCAGGGGGTAAGCCTGAACAGGCACCTCAGCGGGAGATAAAAGGCTCCCTGATGAGGTAGAAGTTCACAGTCGAAGCCAGCGCTCCAGGACCCAGACCGCCCACAACCCGTAGCTGTGATTCGCCTGGCCCGCATGATGCTCGTCGAACCAGACGCGCACCACTGACGGATCGAGCAGGCCGTTGACCCGCGAGTCCGCGGCGAGGACTTCGTCGCGGAAGCAGGACGCGCCGACGCCGCGCAGCCATTCGGCCACCGGCGCCGTGAACCCGCGCTTCGGCAGCCGGCTCAATTCCGCGGGCAATCGCCGCTCCGCCAGTTTCCGCAACAGCCACTTGCCCGTCGTCCCGCGCTGCCGCTTCGGCGCCGGAATGCGGAACGCCATCTCGACGACGCGCCGATCGAGCAGCGGACACCGGACCTCGAGGCTGTGCGCCATGCTCATGCGATCGACCTTCACGAGCGGATCGTTCGGCATGTAGACGTGCAGGTCCGCGTACTGCGCGCGCGTGAGCGCGTGCTGCGACGTGCAGCGCCGATAGGCGTCGGTGACGGCCGCGTAGACGGGGCTCAGCGACGGATCCTCGATCGCCGGACGGCCGAGCAGCCGTCGGGCCTTGTCGGGTTTGAGGAAACAGAGATCCATGTAATAGGCCGACGCCGGATCGCGCGCCATGTTGCGAAGCAGTGACCCGAGCCGCAGAGGACGCGGCAGCCGGGGCGATCGTGGCCACGCGTCGCCGAGCCAGCCTGCCAGCCTGCGGCCTGGCGCGCCGAGCGCCAGGCGACGCGCGCGTTCCTCGATCACGTGCGGCACGTATCGGAAGTCGTATCCGGCAAACGTCTCGTCGCCGCCGTCGCCGCTGAGCGCCACGGTGACGTGCGCGCGCGCGGACCTCGACACGTACCACGTCGGAATCGTCGAGGAGTCGGCCAGCGGCTCTCCGGATCCGGTCGTCGCCGCCGTGAGCACCTCGTCCAGGCGCGGCTGGATGGTTTCTTCGTAGTGCCGCGCGTGGCAGTGCGTTGCCGTCAGACGCGCGGCGTCCAGCTCGTTGTGCGCAGCCTGATCGAATCCAACGGATGCCGTGACAAGCCGATCGCCGAGCGCCTCGGCCATGTACGAGACGATGAGGCCCGAGTCGATCCCGCCGGAAAGGAACGCGCCGAGCGGCACCTCGCTTTCGAGCCGCGCGCGGACGGCCCGGCCCAGCTCGCTGTCGATCGCGTCCACCAGCGCGGCGTCGTCGCGCGTGTCGGTGTCGAACTCGGTGACGTCCCAGTAGCGCTGTATCTCGATGCGGCCGTCCTGGAGCCGCAGCCAGTGGCCGGGCGGCAGCTTGCGGACCGCGCGAACGATCGAATCGGGCGACAGGAAGTAGCCGAGCGAGAGATAGCCCTCGAGCGCGGAGAGGTCGAGCGTGCCGTCCCATCGCGGGCTGTGCCGAAGCGCGGGCAGCTCGCTCGCGAAGTGGAGGATGCCGCCGAAGACAGCGTAGTAGAGCGGCTTCTTCCCGACGCGATCGCGAGCGACGAACGTGGTGCGCGTGCGCTCGTCGTGAATCGCGAACGCGAACATCCCGTCGAGCCGGTCGACGACCGCCGGTCCGTGCTGTTCCCATCCGTGCAGGATTGTCTCGGTGTCCGCGCGCGTCCTGAACCGATGGCCTTGCGCGACCAGCTCCGCGCGCAGCTCGTGGTGGTTGTAGATTTCGCCGTTGAAGACGATCCAGCACGTGCCGTCTTCGTTGCCGATCGGCTGGTCCCCGCCGGCGCGATCGATGATGGCGAGCCGCCGGAAGCCGAGAACGGCCGTTTCAGAGTCCCGGAAGCCGTCGCTGTCCGGTCCGCGGTGATAGATCGCCCTGGCCATCGCGCGGACCGACGCGCCGACCGCCGGATCGATCGGGCCTTCGAGCGAGGCGACGCCGCAGATGCCGCACATGGACGCGCACTTATCTTAGCCGCGCAGCGCTTCCTGGAAGATGTCCCGGTAGCGCCCGACCATCACGTCCTGGCCGAACTGCTCGACCACGCGGCGGCGATTGCCCGCGCCGGCCGACCGGCGCAGCTCGGGGTTCGTGAGCAGCGCCCGCATGATGTCGGCATAGGCGTCATCAGCGTCGAGCGGCGCGATGACCCCGGCGGCCTCATCGCCAAGCATGTCGCGGACGTCGCCGACGTCGGTGCTCATGACCGGCAGCCCGGTGGCCATGGCCTCGAGCACCGACAACGGCATCTGCTCGGTGTCCGACGACAGCGCGAACACGTCGAACGCCTGATAGCACGCCGCGGGATCGGTGATGGCCCCCGTGAAGACGACGCGGTCGGCACAACCGAGCGACTGTGCGAGCGCTTCGAGGTCCGGCCGGCAATCGCCGGCGCCGACGAGGACGATCCTGGCGTCCAGCCCCGCCGCCGCGGTGGAGAACGCGCGGAGCATCCGCGCGTGGTTCTTGTCGGGCCTCAGCATGGCGACGGTGCCGACCACGGTGGATGTCAGGGGAATGCCGAGGGCGCCGCGCGACTTCGCGCGAGTCTCCGCCGTCGCGGGCGCGAAGCGCGCGAGATCGATGCCGTTGGGAATGAAGCGGACCGAGGCCGCGGGAAGACGCCACGTGCTCGTCGCGATCCGCTCGAGCGTGCGAGATGGGACGATGAGCGAATGCGCAACGCGGAACGCCAGGCTGCGAGCCACAAGGCGCGCGGGCTTCTGGCCCTGCGCCTCGTCGGGCAGGAAGCCGTCCTCGATGTGCAAGGTCGGCTTGATTCGTTGAAGGAGGGCGGCGAACAGCGCGTCGGTGCCTCCCCACCCGTAGGTGATCAGCAGGTCGGGAGCGAGGTGGCGAACCTGGCGGCCGAACGCCAGCAGGCTGGTCGGTCCGAGAGCGACGTCGGGCGCGACCTGCCTGATCCGTTCGGGCCTCGCGAGCCGGGATGTGCCCGTCGTGTCACCATTCAAGCTGATGACCGTGTGGCGGAACTCGTCGCCGAGCGCGTTGATCAGCGTGCACGTCCGGACCTCCGGCCCTCCGGTCGAGAAGGCGGGAAACACGTGCACCACGTGCGGCGCGCTCATCGGCGTGCCGCGATCGCGTCGTGAACTCCGCGCCGGAAGAAGGCGTCGCGGTTGGCTTCGGGCGTCCACTGCAACGTGGTCTTCGTGTCCGTGCAGTCGATCCGGGTCGCGCCGGTCCGGTAAGTCAGCTCGCGCCAGCTCATGGCCACGTTGTTCTGACGGCGGCCGATCTTCTTCACCGTCCACGCGAAGTGCTCGAGCGCCCACCAGCCCGCGACGGAGCGGCGCACGAGCTGCACGTCGCGGCCGGTGGCCTCACGAACGGCAGCCACGTACTCCGCCGCGCTCGGCGTCACGTCCCCGACGAGATTGAACGCGCGGCCGGCCAGGTCGCGCCGGCCGATCGCGGCCACCATCGCCGAGGCGACGTCGTCCACGAGGACGAACGGCAGGGCATACGGGTGGCGGCCCCACGAGATGCATCGCGTGGGCGCGGGCCAATAGCCCACGCCGAGATGTTCCGGCGGCCCGCCAGCGCCCACCACGATCCCCGGCCTGAAGATCACGACGGGAAGGTTGCGCGTGCGGTGCAGATCGAGGAGCAGGCGTTCGCAGAGGACCTTGGCCTTCGCGTAGTCGACGCGGTCATCGGGTCGAGGCTCGGGCGGCGTCGCGTTGGTGACCACCGCCTTGGGGTCGCCAAGATACAGGGCCGCGATCGAACTGGCGAACTGCAACTGCTCGACGCCGGCCTCCAGGCAGGCCTCGGCGACGTTACGCGTGCCGTCGAGGTAGAGCCGCTGGTACTCCGCCCACCCTTCCGGCGCGCTCGCCACCAGGTGAATCACGTTGCGGCACCCGCGCACCGCGGCCCGAACGGCGGCGGCGTCGCGGACGTCCCCCTCGGCGACGGATATCACGGCCTCGCGGACGGCAGGAAGGAGCGATTCCGGGGTGCGCGCCATCACGCGGACCGACAGGCCTCGTGCCGCCGCGGCGAGCGCGAGATGCGGGCCGATGAAACCGGTGGCGCCGAGGATGAGGACGTCGGGCCGTTCATCGGGCTCCGGCCGCCTGATCACCGGAGCCGCGCCGGCGCGCGCGCCCGCGGGCACGGTCGCGGATGCCAGCTCCAATCCGGCAATCACCTCGCGACCGGCCCCGGCCGTGAACGGATCGTGCCCCCGCAGGCGCGTGTAGAACCGGCTGATGCCGCCCTTCATCCCGAGGTAGTAGTGATCCCGGCGGCCGGTCAGCTTGAGCGTCGCGCCGACGTAGCGCGTCATCTGTGCCGCCGCGTCGCGAATCTGATCCCATCCCTGGCGCACGCCTCGTCGCAGGAGGTCGACGGGCGGCACTGACGCCGTCGCCCGGTCGAGCACGTAGCTGTTGCCGAGCAGATCGAGCCGCGCAGCACCGTCCTGTCCGACGACGTGGAGCTGCCAGTGTGGAAACGATCCCGCGAAGGCGAGGTACATCTGTGCCGTGCCGCGCTGGCACTTGAGCGAGATCTGCCAGTTGTCGTAGAAGGTTGCGCCCGTCCTGAGCGTGCGCGGATCGGTCACCAGGGTCTCGGCCTGCTCGACGCCGCCGACGAGCTCGCAGATTTGCGACAGCGGGTGCGGGCCCTGCTCGAACAGCACGTTCCGCGGCTCGCGGAACATCCAGTGGCCGTGCTGGCCTGCCATGAGCTGGCCAAGCGGCACATTCTGGACGGCCACGACGTGCTGGACCGCGCCGAGGCGGCGGGCGGCAATGTCCGCCTTCAGCCGCTCGAACATCGGATGGCACGTGGCGTTGTGATTCACCTCGAGCCGGACGCCCCGCTCGGTCGCCAGAGCCAGCAGCTGCTCGCATTCCGCCATGCTCAGCACCAGCGGCTTTTCCGCAAGCACGCTGAGTCGGGCCTCGAGCGATTGCCGGATGACGGCGGCATGCGTGGCCGGCGGCGTGAGCACGTGGATCACCTCGGCGGGAACGGCCGCGATGAGCGCCTCCACGGAAGCCGCGGTCTGCGGGATGCTCCAGCGCTCGGCGAGAGCGGCGAGCCGTTCGGGATGGGGGTCGCACGCGCCTGCCACCTCGACGTCCGGCAGCTCGCGGAGAATGGCGAGGTGGTAGTCGGCGATGTAGCCGGCGCCGGCAATCAGGACGCGCCAGCGTCCGCGCCCGGTACTCACTTCTTCGGGACCCTGTCGATCAGTTTTCTCACCAGGTCCTCGACCGACTGCTTCCGCTTTGCGTCGTTCAGCTCGCGATTGATCGTCGTCGTCGCGGTGCCGCGCCAGATGGCGTTGCGGTCCTGCACGATGTCGATGACGATCGTGCCTTCCTCGTAGACGACGACCGACTGCGTCGGCGCGAGGTACGGCGGGACGACGAGCGCGTAGCCGGTGACGGCCTGGTAGTAGTCGCCGATGTTCGACGCGTTGAAGCCCGTGCCGTGCGAGAGGTAGTAGATGATCTGGACGTCGGCCGGGGGTGCCGTGACGCGCTTCCATCCGTGAGCGGCCAGCTCGCGATCGGCCGTGCCGATGATCCACGGTTCGACTTCTGCCTGAATGAGCTTGGGATCGCGCATCGTGCCGGGCGCCGCCTGCAGCGTCAGCGGCGGACTGGGCAGCCAGATGTAGGTCTTGATGGGCGAGAAGTCCACGTTCGGGCTGCGCTTCGCGTCTACCTTCGACTTCGCGATGGCGATGGCGCCCGCGGCCGCGAGCGCGACTGTCATTGCCGCCGCAAGCGCGCGCGCCCTGATGCCAAGTCTCATCGAACCCTCCGCTCGCTATTGTACCCGGCGAGCAGAACTACCCGCCGAGCAGAACTAAAGTTCTGCTCCACAGGGGCCCCGGACACATGTGGCGCAGGACTTCAGTCCTGCGCGTCATTAGTCCGGCGCAACCTTGTCCCGTGCGACTTCAGTCCCGCGCGGCTCAGTCCTGCCCGGCAAGCCGCGCGAGCAGCAGCGCGGCACGCCTGGTCTGCGACGCCAGCGTGTCCAGGTCCGCGGTCTCCTCCGGCGTGTGGTCCGCGCGGCCCATCAGCCCGACGCCGTCAATCACCTGAGGCACCACGTCCGCGACGAACGCCACGTCAGCGGCGCCAGCCGCGCGCGGGTCCGTCGGCGCCACCGGCCCCAGGCCGAGGTCGCGGCTCGCCTGGTCGTACATCGCCAGCAGCCGCCGGTTGCCGTCGGTCGGCGCCATGGGCGGATAGCTGTCGTCGAAGATGAGCTCCGCGCTCGTGTGCGCGAGGGACGTCGTCGCGATGCTTCGCATCGTCGCCTTCGTCTTCTCGAGCTGATCGCGCGTGTAGGCCCGGATGTCGCCCATGGCCACGGCCGTGCCGGCGACCACGTTGGTCTTGCCGAAGGCAGTGCCTTTCGAATGCGGCCCGTCGAGATCGACCGTGGTTCCCCCGAGCAGCACGCCGGGGTTCACGCTGAGCAGCGCCTCGGTCGAGAGGCGGTCGTACATCTCCTTCAGGACGCGCGATGCTTCGTAGATCGCTCCCGCCCCGACCTTCTCGGTAAAGACCTGTGACGAGTGCGCGGGCTGCCCCGTCACCTTCAGCGTCCAGCCCGTGAAGCCGCGTCGAGAGACGATCGCGAGGCGCGGATCTCCGGCGCCATCTTCGAACCCCATCGCGACCGCCGCGGCCGAAGCCGCATCGCGGAGCGCCTTGCGCGCGAGATCGAGCGGCTCGCCGGGGTCCTCTTCGTCGCCGGTCATGACGACGGTGACCGAGAGACGGTCGAGCACGCCAGCGCGGGCGAGCGCCTTCAGCGCCGAGACGATGATGACGTCACCGCCTTTCATGTCGATGACGCCGGGCCCGCGCGCGGTCGTCGGTGTCAGGCGCTCGAAGCGTTGAAACGGGCTGTCGGCTTCGAACACGGTGTCGAGGTGGCCGATGAGCAGCACGCGCGGCCCCTGGCGGGCGCGCTCGGCCACCAGGTGGCCGGCGCGATTGAACGGCGCGCCGTCGATCCAGCGCGTGGTGAAGCCCAGCGTGCGCAGCTGCGCACTGAAGACGTCGCCGACCTGCCGCACGCCCGCGAGGTTCATCGTGCCGCTGTTGATGTTGACCACGCGTTCCAGCAGCGCGAGCGCGGCGTCGTGGTCGGCGTCCACGGCGGCGGCGATTGTTGACACCAGCTTCGAATCGCCGGGTTGCCCCAGGACGCCCGCTGTTGCCGTCATCATCAGGCAGGCGATCGCGATGAGCTTCATGGCTGGGAGTCTGTCACAGCTGACAACCGTGGTTGACGCTCGTGCTCCAAAACAGAACACTGCAGGGTAGTTGGGGACAGTCCCCAATCGGAGAGCTCGTTGGGGACTGTCCCCAGTACCTATGCCCGAGCTGCCGGACATCGCGCTCTATCTGCACGCACTCGAGGCGCGCGTGGTCGGACGACCGTTGGAGCGCGTGAGACTTGCGAGCCCGTTCCTCGTGCGGACGGTGGATCCGCCATTGACGTCGCTGCACGGCGCGGTCGTCCGCCGATTGCGACGCATCGGCAAGCGGATCGTGTTCGAGTTCGACGGGCCACGCTTCCTGGTGCTGCACCTGATGATCGCGGGGCGGCTGCGCTGGAAGGCCGCCGGCGCGGCGCTCACGGGCCGCATGAGCCTTGCCGCGTTCGATTTTTCGGACGGCACGTTGATCCTGACCGAGGCCGGATCGAAGAAACGCGCCTCGCTTCACGTGGTGGCGGGCGAGCAGGCGCTCGACGACCACGACCCCGGCGGACTCGAAGTGCTCGGCGCGTCGAAGGAAGCATTTGCCACACGACTCGCCGGCGAGCGCCGCACGTTGAAGCGCGCGTTGACCGACCCCAGAGTCTTCAGCGGCATCGGCAACGCCTACTCGGACGAGATCCTCCACGCCGCCCGGCTGTCGCCGCTCCAGTTGACGACAAACCTGTCCGACGAGGAACTGGACCGGCTGCTCCGTGCCGTGCAGGACGTGCTGACGTTCTGGATCGAGCGCCTGCAACACGAAGTCGGCGACGGGTTCCCCGACAAGGTCACGGCCTTTCGCGAGGAGATGGCCGTGCACGGCCGGTTCGGCAAGCCGTGTCCCCGCTGCGGCGGCCCCGTCCAGCACATCGTCTACGCGAACAACGAATGCAATTACTGTCCGACCTGCCAGACGGAAGGCCGGTTGCTCGCCGACCGGAGCCTGTCGCGGCTGCTCGGCAAGGACTGGCCGAGGACGCTCGAGGAGCTGGAGGAATTGAAGAAACGCTGACTCCTCACTTGCACTTCGCATCACTTTGCACTTCGCATCACTTTGCACTTCGCACTTCCAACTTTGCACTCCATTGTGTCGTTCGTCCCACCGGGGCAGACTGTGAGCCGTGTCAGCCCACGCGCACCCGCCGATTCGCGACATGGGCATCCGGCTGTGGCTCAGCCCGGTGTTCGGGGTGCTCATCCCGAGCTTCTCGGGCCTGGTGGATCCGGTGCGGCATGGGGCGGCGGGCCTGCTGGCGACGTACGTCTACTTCTCGTTCTGCGCGTTCACCATCTGGACGACCAACCGATGGCTGTACCTGCGGCTGCCGCGCCGCGAGGACTGGCTCGAGAACCCGCTGCGCCGGATCGGCGTGCTCCTCGGGTCGATCTTCCTGCTGACGATCCCGGTCTCCTGGCTCATGCTGATGGTGTGGATGCAGGTCACGGGCGACCCCGGCGTCAGGCCGTACGCGCTGGAGTTCAGCATGCTCGCCATCGTGACGGTGGTCGTGATCATCACGCACGTCTACGAGACGGTCTTCCTGCTGGCCGAGTGGGACAGCGCGCGGCTGCGCGCCGCGCTGCTCGAGCAGGAGCGGCTGCGCGCGGAGCTGGCGGCGCTGTCGCGCGAGGTCGACCCGCACTTCCTGTTCAACAGCCTGCACTCGCTGGCCCACCTGGTGGAACACGGCAGCTCGGACGCCGTGCCGTTCATCGAAGCGCTCGGCGACTCGTACCGCTACGTGCTCTCCGCGCGTGAGCGCCCGCTGGTCCCGTTGTCGGAAGAGATCGCCGCGCTGCGCCGTCAGGACCTGCTGACGCGTATCAGGTTTGGCGGCGCCGTGCAGATCGAGCTGCGTGATTTGCCCGCCGATGTCACCGACGGCCTGCAGATTCCGCCGGTGACGCTGAGTGAGCTGCTCACCAACGCACTGAAGCACAACGCGGTGACTTCGGAACAGCCGCTCACGCTCGTGCTGCGTCTCGAGGGTCAGACGCTCGTGGTGGAGAACACCTTCGTCCCTCGTCCTTCATCCCTCGTCCCGGGATCGAGCGTCGGCCTGAGCAACCTCGCCGATCGACATCGACTTGCGACCGGGCAGACTGTCACCTGGGAAGCAAAGGACGGGAGGTTCAGGGTGAGGATACCGCTCGTTCAGCTGACAGCTGGCAGCTGACAGCTGTCAGCTGACTAATCAACCTGACACAGCCCAGCGCACTTCGTCCGCCCGGGAAGGCGGCGGAGCGTCGGCCGGCTCGATTGGGTCCCTCGCCACAAGCCTCGAGGCCAGCCACTGGTGAGCGGCCTCGTCGTCGCGGGCGAGCAGTCGATCGAGCTCGGTCGTTGCCCACTGTTCCGGCTCGCGTTCCTGCATCGACGGCCACGAGCCATCCGCCCGCCTCGGCGCGTAGCGGCACCAGAAGTTCAGGTGCCACTTCACGAACTCGGTCGCGGCGGCACGCCCGCGCTCGTCGTCGCGCCAGTGCTCCAGCGCGAGCGCCGCGTATCTGCGATAGATGGCGAGGCGTTCATCGGCGGTGAGATCGCGATAGCCCTCGGACATCTCACGAAAAATCCACGGCTTGATGAGCGCGCCGCGAGCGACCATCACGCCCGCGCATCCGGCGCGCGCGCGCCGGGTCTCGGCCTCGTGCGGGAACAGCAGATCGCCGTTGCCTACGACAGGCACGGAAACCGCCGCGGCCACTTCGCCGATTGCCTCCCAGTCAGCCTCCCGGCGATAGCGCGCGTCGCGGGTCCTCCCGTGCACGAAGACGGCCTGCGCGCCGCCGTCGACCGCCGCTCGCGCCAGCTCGACGTGGTTGCGCATCTCGTCGTTCCACCCGAGCCGGATCTTCACCGTCACCGGCACGCGCGTGACGCCCTTCGCCATGGTCTCGACGATGCGCCGGACGCGCGAGGGCTGGCGTCCGAGCGCAGCGCCCATGCCCTTGCGCGTGAAGTGATCGATCGGACACCCGAGGTTCACGTCCACGAAATCGGCGCCGCGCGATTCGACGAGGGCCGCGGCCCATGCCATCTCCTCGGGATTGGTGCCGGCAAGCTGGACGCCGAAACACGGCTCGTCCGGCGCGCGGCGGATCAGCGCGAACTCCGACTTGCGCTTCTGCTTCAGCCGGCGCGCGACGGTCATCTCGCTGACCAGCACGCGTGCGCCCAGCTCCACCGCGAGTCGCCGATAGGGCAGGTTCGAGCCCTTCGTCATCGGTCCCATCACCACGGCGCCTGTCAGGACGTCCCGCAGGTTCATGGCGCCCACGTTACCGTACCTGCCGGATTCAACCTTCCAGAGGGCCGCGCGGTCCAAGAGTCAGACTGCTCGAGACGCGGGGCTGAAGCCCCGCCGCCGCAAGCACGCAGTCGAGCATCCAGTGGCGGCGGGCCTTCAGGCCCGCGGGAGGAATCGCAATGTCCGTCAGAACAACCACACTAGGAGCGCTGACGCTGGCAGGCCTGCTCGCCGTGCCAGCGGCATCAGCCGTGGCAGGGCCCCGAGGCAACTACGATCGGATCGAGCGACGCCTCGAGCAGCGGGAGCGGCACGTCGAGCACCGCGACCGGCAGGTCGAGCACCGCGACCGCCGCGTGGAACGGCACGACGGCCCGCGAGCGGACAGGCTCGACAAGCGGCTCGATCGGCGCGACCGCGAGCTCGACCAGCGCGCGCTCAGGCTCGATCGCCGCGAGCGATGGCTCGATCAGCACCAGCACTGATGCCGGAACACAAGACTACTGATGCTGAAGCACAGGACTAAAGTCCTGTGGCACTGGTGTCAGAGCAAGCGTCCTGCAGAGACACCTGTGGAGCAGAACTTCAGTTCTGCTTGCTGAGACTCAGGATCAGTCCGGCAGCGTGTACGCGACGTACGCGTCGCCGGACTTCGTGCCCATCTTGCCGCCGCCGGCGGCGATGACGACGTACTGCTTGCCCCCGACGGAGTACGTGGCGGGCGTGGCGTAGCCGCCGGCGGGCAATGCTGTCTCCCACAGCACCTGTCCCGTGCGCTTGTCGAACGCGCGGAACCTCTCGTCCTTCGTCGCGCCGATGAAGATCAGGCCGCCTGCGGTGACGATCGGGCCGCCGTAGTTCTCGGTGCCCGTCTTCGGACGCCCGCGCTTCACCAGCTCCGGCAGCTCGCCGAGCGGCACCTTCCAGGCGATCTCGCCCTTGTTCAGATCGATCGCGTTGAGCGTCCCCCACGGGGGCTTCACGGCCGGGTAGCCCTCGGGATCGAAGAAGCGGTTGTAGCCGGTCATCGTGTACGGCACGCTCGCTTCCGGCGCATCCGGATCGGGCGCTTCGTTCGGCGCGGGCGGATCGCCGAAGATCATCGCGACGAGATCGCCGCGCTGCCTGGCCGTCAATGCCGGGAAGGCCGGCATCACGCCCTTGCCCGTCGCGATCGTCTTGTCGACGGCGGCCCTCGGCAGGCGCTTCTTCACCTCGACGAGCGACGGGATGTTCTTGCCGTCGCCCTTGGCTTCGGGCCCGTGGCACACCATGCAGTTCACCTGGTACGTCTCGTATCCGCGACGCGCCGCGGCCGACATGCGCTTGCTGTGATCGATCGGCACCATCGTGAGAATCCACGCCATCTCGTTCGCGTTGACGTAGAAGAGCCCGGTGGCCGGATCGAAGGCCTGGCCGCCCCACTCGGCGCCGCCATCGAAGCCGGGAAAGATGATCGTGCCCTGCGCGCTCGGCGGGATGAACTGGCGGCCCGTCCGTGTCAGGCGCAGCTGCTTCAGCACCGCGTCATGTGACGCCGGCGAGATGTCGGTGACCTCCGCTTCGGTGAACACCTGCCGCGCGAAGGGCGGCGGCTTCACTGGCAGCGGCTGCGTGGGCCACGCCTGTTCCCCCTTCAGGTCGGACGCGGGCACCGGATGCTCCTCGATCGGAAACAGGGGCGTGCCGGTCTCGCGATCGAACAGGAAGACGTAGCCGGACTTGGTCGCCTGCGCGACCGCATCCACGGGCTTGCCGTCGTGCATCACCGTCACGAGCATCGGCGCCGACGGCAGATCGCGATCCCACATGTCGTGGTGGAAGAACTGGTAGTGCCAGACGCGCCGGCCGGTGGCGGCGTTCAGAACGAGCAGGCAGTTGGCGAACAGGTTCGCGCCGATGCGATTGCCGCCCCAGAAGTCGAAGGCCGCCGAGCCCGTGGGCAGGAACACGAGGCCTCGCGCCTGATCGACGGAGATGCCGCTCCACGCGTTCGCGCCGCCGACGCGTGTGTACGCGTCGGGGGGCCACGTGTCGTAGCCGAGCTCGCCCGGCCACGGGATGGTGTGGAAGGTCCATCGGATCTTGCCGGTGCGGACGTCGTAGGCGCGGATGTGCCCCGGCGACGAGGGACCCGGGCCTTCGGACACGCGAGTGCCGAGGATGAGCAGGTCCTGATAAATCGCGCCTGGCGTGTTGGAGAGAACGTAGAGCTTCGACGGGTCGCGGCCAAGGCCGTCCCTGAGGCTGACGCTGCCGTTGTCGCCGAATGACGGGATCGGCGTGCCGGTCTTCGCGTCCAGCGCGTACAGGCGCTGACCGGAGGCGACCAGGATGCGCTGGTCGGTCCCCTCTTCCCAGAATACGAGCCCGCGGTTGACGCCGAGCGAGCTGACGTCGGCGCCCGACGTGAACGGATCGAAAACCCACTTGCGCGCGCCGGTCGCCGCATCGAGCGCGAACACCTTGAGCTGCGGCGACGTCGCATACAGCACGCCGTGGACGACGAGCGGGTTGCACTGGATCTGCGACCGCCCTTCACGCATGTCGCCCGCGTGATAGGTCCACGCCACCTTCAGCTGCGAGACGTTGCCCGTGGTGATCTGGTCGAGCGACGAGTATTGCGTGTGGCCCGAGTCGGCGCCGTGCGCGCGCCAGTCGTGATCGGACAGCGGCTGCCGGCACGCTCCCGCGCCGAGCGACAGGCAGAGAAGGATGACAGCTCCGGGACGAGACATAGGGCCGTAGTCTACGCCAGAGCCGCCTGTGCTAGGCTGATCACCGCCTGCCGTCTTACTGGGGGTTTCCTGTGCGCCTTAGTCCTCGGCCGCTGCTGTTCGCGCTCGTCGTGCTCGTGCCTCTCATCGCCGGCTGTTCGTCGGCACCGCGAAAGCGTCCCGTGAAGGGTGGAGACGTCAACACGGGGCCGGGTTCGCTCGAGTCCGTGCGCCGTCAGCTCGAAGGCCAGTGGGATCTGGTGGCGCTGGAAGTCTTCGACGCGGCCGGCAAAGCCTCGACGCGCAAAGCCACCGGGCATCTCAGTTACGACGCCTACGGGAACCTGGGCATCACCGGCAAGCTCGCCGACACGGATCAGCCGCAGACGAGCGTGTCCGGAATTCTGGCTTACACCGGACGCGCCGTGATCGACGCGCCGAAGAGCCGTCTCGTGCTGATGGACGTCCAGAGCAAGTTGCCATCCAGCGAAGCCATTCCGGCCGAAGTCTCCGCCGACAAGGTCCGCTTCTACGTCATCGAGGGCAACGTGCTCACCCTGACGGTGAAGGACGCTGCCGGCGTGACGACTGGCCGGACCACGTGGCACAAGATCCAATAGCTGGCGCGCGCGCCTTCCTCGAGTTCGCCGTCGATCTGGCGGAGCAGGCCGGGCGCTTCGTGCGCCCGCACTATCAGTCCGCGCTCGACGTCGAGCTGAAATCCGATCGCTCGCCGGTCACCGTCGCGGATCGAGGCGCCGAGCGTCTGGTCCGCGAGGCCATTGCCACCCGCTTCCCGACGCACGCGATCGTCGGCGAGGAGTTCGGCGACGATCGCCGCGACGCGTCGCACCGCTGGTTCGTCGATCCGATCGACGGCACACGCAGCTTCGTGCACGGCGTCCCGCTGTTCGGCGTGCTGCTTGGCCTCGAAGTCGACGGCGAGATGCTCGTCGGCGTCTGCCACCTTCCCGCGCTCGGCGACACCATTGCCGCCGCGCGCGGATGCGGCTGCGCGTGGAACGGGCGTCCCGCGCGCGTCACGAAGACGTCCGCGCTGACCGAGGCGACCATCGTCTACTCCGACAGCCGCCTGCTCGCGCGGCGGCTGGGCACCGGATGGGATGCGCTTCAGCAGGCGTCTCTGCTCCAGCGCGGGTGGGGCGACTGTTATGGCCACTGCCTGGTCGCCACCGGGCGCGCCGACGTGATGCTCGATCCCGTGATGAACCCCTGGGATTGCGCGGCACTCGTGCCGATTCTTCAGGAAAGCGGCGGCCGGTTCACCGACTGGCGGGGCCGATCCCGCATCGACGGCGGTGACGCCGTGAGCACAAACGGGCACCTGCATGACGACGTCCTCGGGGCGCTCGCGGGTGCCGTCACATAGTTCGTCCCTTCGAGAGGACGAACGGAGGGCCGGGTTACGATAGTAAGGATGCGTTCGTCCTGCCTGCGGCACTGGAAGCTCGCGGCTGCCCTGCTGGCCGTGATCTCGTCGGCCGGCGCGGCGGCGTCTGCCCAGACGACCGGTGCGATGACGGCGAATGGCTCGGCGAACGCCGACATACGGCCCGAGGTCGCTGCCTTCGATTCCGCGTGGAACATCCTCCGCACGAACTACGTGGCCGAGAACAACAGCCACGTGGACTGGGATGCGCTCAAGGCGGAGTTGCGCCCGCGCGCCGAGGCCGCCCGGTCGGTGGATGAAGTGCGCGGCGTGATTCGACAGATGCTCGAGCGCGTGGGGCAATCGCACTTCGCGCTGCTGCCGGCATCCGTGGCGTCGGACATGAACGGTCCTCCGCTCACGCCCGGCGAAGTGGGCTCGCTCGGCTTCAACGTCGGCCCCGTTGGCGGGCGGCTCGTCGTCACCGGCGTGGACGTGAAGGGGCCGGCACGCGCGGCCGGCGTGAAGCCCGGATGGGTGCTCACGCGCGTCGGCAACCGTGATGTGAGCTCCGCCGTCGGCACCCTGTCGGACGGCGCGAGCGATCACCTGAAGGACTTCCGCCTCTGGGCGCTCGGCACCTCGCTGCTGCGAGGCAGGAGCGGCGAGGGCACGGAGCTCGGGTTCCTCGACGAGCGCGACGCCGCAGTCGCGAAGCAGATCGTGCGCACGCCCGAGGCCGGTGTGCCGGTAAAGTTCGGGCACCTGCCGACGCTGTTCGCGCGCCTCGACGCGAGGCAGGTGGATCGCGACGGCGCCGCGATCGGCGTGATCGCGTTCAACGTCTGGATGACGGCCATCTCGCGGCCGTTCGACGAAGCGGTCGATCGCTTTCGCACCGCAAAGGGCATCGTGGTCGATCTCCGAGGCAACCCCGGCGGCGTGCTGACGATGATCATGGGCGTCTCTGGTCATTTTCTCGACGGCCCCGTGAACCTGGGCGTGATCAAGACACGCGAGTCGTCGCTGAATCTCGTGGCGAACCCGCGGATGGTCGGCACCGCCGGCCAGGCCGTCCAGCCGTTCAGCGGACCGGTGGCGATCCTCGTGGACTCGGGCTCGTACAGCGCGTCGGAGATCTTCGCCGGCGGGATGCAGTCCATAGGCCGCGCGCGCATCTTCGGCTCGCGGACGCCCGGCGGCGCTCTCCCGGCCGTGCTCGAGCGGCTGCCCGGCGGCGACGTGCTCCAATACGCCATCGGCGATTTCACGACGGCGACCGGGCAGCGGATCGAAGGCCGCGGCGTCATCCCGGACACGGAAGTCCTGCCCACGCGCCAGGCGCTGTTCGCCGGATCGGACCCGGTGCTCGACGCGGCCCTCGACTGGATTGCTCACACGGAGCGTCACTGATGCGCAGGCGCGTCGTCCTTCGTTCTTCGTCCCTCGTCCTTTGTCTGGGCCTCCTCGCGGCCGCGGGAGCGGCCGTCCAGGGCCGTCAGGCCCAGGCACCGGCCGCCGCGAGCGCTGCGCCGAAGCCGGCCGCGCTGCCGTCGGCGGCCGAAGTGCTGCAGCGGTATCGCGCCGCGATTGGCGGAGACGCGGCGCTGAAGAAGCACGCGGCCCGGACGGAGACCGGTTCCTTCGAGATCAGCGGCCAGGGCATGAAGGGCGATCTGAAAGTCGTGGCGCAGGCGCCCGACAAGATGCACCAGTGGATCATGCTGCCCGGCCTCGGCAATCTCGAGCAAGGCTATGACGGCACCATCGGCTGGTCGATCGATCCGGCCGTAGGGCCGCGACTGCTCGAGGGTAAGGAACTGGACCAGTTGAAGTACGCGGCCGACTTCTATCAGGACCTGCACGACCCGACGAAGTACGCGTCCATGACCGTCGTCTCGCGCGGACCGTTCGAGGGCGAGGATTGCTACGAGGTCAGGCTGGTGCGCACGTCGGGGTTCGAGTTGACCGAGTTCTTCAGCACGAAGACCGGCCTCATGGTCGGCGTCAAGATGAACGCGACCATGCAGATGGGCAGCGTGCCGGTGATGACGACGCTCGGGGAGTACAAGCCGTTCGGGGGCGTGCTGACGGCGACGATGAGCCACCAGAAGATGATGGGCCTCGAGTCGGTGATGACGATCAACAGCGTGAGCTTCGATCCCGTGGATCCAAAAGTCTTCGACCTCCCGCCCCAGATTGCGGCGCTCGTGAAGCAGCAGAAGTAGATCCGGCGACACATGAAGGCAGATACGTCAGAGCGGCGCGACGCGCTGCGCGAAGTGCTGGGCGATCTGATGCCGCCCAGCCACGCCGTCAAGGTCGGCCACTCCGAGCGCGTCGAGCTCGACTCGGAACGCAAGCTCCGCGCCCGCAACAAGGCCGGCTACCGGCTGAATCACTGGCCGATCTGGATCTGGACGTTCTTCATCGCGCCGGGCCCGCTCACGTTCGACCTGTTCGCGAAGGGCTTCGACTGGCGCATGGCCGCCTGGCTCGGCGTCGTGCTCGGGGCGACGGGCGCGGCGGGCCTGCTCGGGAAGCTCCCCGGCGTCGAGCCGGCGCCGTACATCATCCGGTTCACCGAGGATCGTCCGAATCCGCTCTACCGTCGCATCTGCTACACGTTCGCGTGGAGCGCCGTCCTCACCTTCGCGGTGCTGAACATCGCGGGGCTGGTGTGGGCGATCGCGACAGGCGAGTGGCGGATGCGGCAAATCTACGACGCCGCGTATTTTCCGATCGCGGGCAGCCTCTGGCTGCTTGGCGCGCTCGGTCTGCTGCCGCGCGTGAAGCGGTCCACGAAGAACGAAGGGCACGAGCGCAGGTACTTCTACGGCTCTGTCTGGGCCGTGTGCATCGCGCAGCCCGTGCTCTGGCTGCTCTGGAGCGTCCTGCCGCGCTCGCGCGCGATGGATGTCCTCAAGCTCGTGGTGTTCGTGGGGATCCTGGCCTGGGTCGGCAACCTTGCGCGCCGCGGCCTGCTGCCCCGCACGCGGCCGATCGTGCCGGGCGAGCTGGCGATCTCCGACTAGCTGTGGCCGTCAGCCGCCAGCTGTCAGCCGCCAGCTACATGCTTTACTTGCGCAGATTCGGATAGAACTGCACGAACACGCTGTCGACTTCGCCGTGCGCCTCGTGGCAGCTGTGGCACCGCGCGTCAGGAAAGGCCTTCGCCGACTCGAGTGCTCCGTTCTCGAAGCCGTAGTACGCCCATCCGTCCTTCTGCCGCGAGTCCTTCACCGAGGCTTCGAGACCGACGCGGCGGCCCTCGAAATAGCCGCCTTGCGCGATCGAGGTCTTCGCCGCGGCCTCATGCAGCTCGAGGACGAAGATCGTGCCGTTGGGGAACTTGCCCGTGCCCCGGAAGGTCGCGTAGGCGGTCGGGTTGACGTAGACGCGATGGAACGTGCCGGGGTCGCTGCCCTCGACGCGTTGCGAGTACGACAGGCCCAGCGACGCGCCGACCACCGGCCACATGTCGTAGCCGGCAGGCTGTACGAGCTTGTCGCCGTCGAAGCGCGGGCCGTCAGCCGCGGGCGTCGGACCGCCGGCGTCGAGCGGGACCAGCGCGAGCACGATCGAGATGAGCCAGGGCCGCATCATTCGCTCCTGAGCGCCTGCAGCGGATCGACCGACGTCGCACGCCGCGCGGGGCCGAGACAGGCGACCAGCCCGGTCAGCAGCAGTGCGGCTGCCACCCCTGCGAACGTGAGCGGATCGGTGGGCGCCGTGTCGAAGAGGTACCGCGTCAGGACGTGACCGGCCGCGGACGCGCCCGCGATGCCGAGCAACAGGCCGAGCACCAGGAGGCCCGCGCCCTGGCGGAGGACGCCGCGCACGAGCACGCCGGGCCGCGCGCCGAGCGCGAGCCGGACGCCGAACTCCTGCGTCCGCTGCGAGACCGACGTGGCCATCACCCCCGCCAGGCCGGTCAGCGTCACGACCAGCGCGACACCCGCGAAGACGACCAGCAGCACCGCCGTGAGCAGTGGCCGCGAGAGGTAGCGCTGACGGAGTTCCTCGAGCGTGCTGATGTTCTTCACAGGCACGTTCGGATCGACATCGTGCACGACGGCGCGGATGACCTGCGACATCGCCTGCTCGTCGCCCTGCGTGCGCACGAGCACCCGGCCTGGCAGTCCCATGGGGCTCTGACTGAGCGGGATGTAGATCTGCGCTTCGGGTTCCCGTTCGAGCGAGAATTGCCGGACGTTGGCCGTGACGCCGATCACCGTCATCCAGGTCTCGCCCTCGTCGATCGACAGCCGGGTGCCGATGGGATCGCGGGCTCCCCAGTTGCGCGCCATCGCCTTGTTCACCAGCGCCACGCGCGCGGACTCCTGCCCGTCGGTGGCCTCAAAACCACGCCCTTTCACGATGGCGATGCGCAGCGTGTCGAAGTAGTTCTCAGTCGCGATCGTGATGCCCGAGGTCGGGCCGCTCTCTTTGGGTACCACCGGCTTGCCCTCGATGCGCACGTACGTATCCATGTACATCTGCTCGCTGCCGAGCGGCACCGCGCTCGCGACAGACGCCGACACGATGCCGGGGATGCGCTCGAGCCGCTCGACGATCGGCACGTAGAGCCGGCGGAAGTCGTCGGCGCTCTTGAAGCGCGTGAAGTTGCCGAAGACCTCCGCCGAGATGACACGGTCGGGCTGATACCCGGTCTCGACGCCCTGCAGCCGGTAGAAGCTGGTGAGGAAGAGGCCCGCGCCGACCAGCAGCACGACGGACACCGCCACCTGCGCGACGACGAGCGACGACTGCAGGCGCCGGCGCCGCGGGGTGCCGCCACTCGACGGCCCGGCCTGTTTCAACGCGGCTGCCGGCCCGGGCCGAGCCACCAGCGCCGGCAGCGCGCCGAAGGCGAGGCCGGTCAGGATCGACAGGCCCAGCGTGAACAGGAGCACCATCACGTCGATGTGGATGTCGCCCGTCCTCGCGGTGAAGCGCCCGATGAACGACGTGAGCCCGCCGAGCATCAGCCGCGCCACGACGAGTCCGAGCACGCCGCCGCCGAGGGCGAGCAGCACGCTCTCGGTGAGCAGCTGGCCCGCCAGCTGTCCACGTCCGGCACCGAGCGCCACGCGCAGCGCCAGCTCCCGCTCGCGGTGCAGCGTCCGCGCGAGCGTGAGGCTGGCGACGTTGGCGCAGGCGAGCAGCAGGACCAGCAGCGTCGCGCCGAGAATCATCAGCAGCATCGGACGCGCGTTGCGCGTGATCTCCTGGAGCAGCGACGCGGCGCCCGCTCTGAAACCATAGGCCGGCGTGTACACGGTCGGGTAGTCCCTGTTGAAACGGCTGCCGATCATCGACACGTCGGCGACCGCGCGCTCGATGCTGATCCCAGGCTTCAGGCGTCCGAACACGGTCAGGGCGCCGAAGGCCCGACGATCGCCCTTGGCCATCCGCACCTCGCCGTCCGCTCGGAACGGACACGCGGTGCTCGGCATGTAGACGTCGCAGTTCTGCGGGTACTGCGCCATCGGCGGCAGCACGCCGACCACGGTGTGCGGCCGATCGTTCATCTCGAACACCTGGCCGATGATCTTCGGGTCGCCGGCGAAGCGCGTCTGCCAGTACTCGTAGCTGAGGACCAGCACCGCTTCCGCACCGTGCTTTTCGTCGGATGCGACGAAGGTCCGCCCCAGGACGGGCCGCACGCGCAGCACGTCGAAGAAGTTGGCCGAGACCACGCCCGTGCTGACGCGGTCGGGCTCGCCGCGATTGATCAGATCGAACGACATCGAGTGGAACTCGACCAGGCCGTCGAAGTCCTTCAACTGCTCGCGGTAGTCGTACAACTCACGGATCGACACGCCGACCTCGTCCTGTCCCGCCAGCGGCGCCGCTTCCTTGATGAGGACGAGCCGATCGCTGCCTGGATACGGCAGCGGCTTCAGCAGCACACCATCGATGACGCTGAACATGGCGGTGTTCGCGCCGATGCCCAGCCCCAGCGTCACGATGACAGCGGCGACGTAGCCCGGCTGGCGTCGGAGCGCACGCCACGCGTAGCGCGTGTTGCGTCCCAGCGTGTCGGCCCAGGACGTCCGCCGCGCCTCGCGGCATTCCTCGCGCACCTTCTCGACGCCGCCGAACGTGCGCAGCGCCCTGGTGCGCGCCTCGTCCGGGGGGAGCCCCTGCTGCACCAGGCGGTTCGTCTCGAGATCGAGATGGAACTGCAGCTCCTGGTCCATCTGCCGATCCAGCGTCGCCCCGCCGGCCAGGGCCCGGAATCGCCGACCAAGTCGCTTGAACACGGTGGCCTCGCTGTTTCGTTGCCGGAAACCGACGACTAGGTTTCGCCCGTCAGCACGCGCGCGACGGCCGCCGCCATCTGCTCCCACTGGCGCGTCTCTTCGCGCAGCCGGCGCTCGCCCGGCTTCGTGAGCCTGTAGAACTTCGCCTGGCGGTTGTGTTCAGGGCTGCGTCCCCACTCGGCCTCGATCCAGCCCGCTTCCTCGAGGCGGTGGAGGGCCGGGTAGAGCGATCCCTGGTTCACCTGCAGCACGTCCTGGCTGACCTGCTGAATGCGCTGCGAAATCGCCCAGCCGTGCATGGGGCCGACGATCAGCGTTCGCAGGATGAGCAGGTCGAGCGTGCCCTGGAGGAGGTCGAGTCTGGTGGGTGGCATAGGCTGTTGTCGAATGTCGACACTACACTGCCACGAGTATTGTCGGGTGTCAACAAGAGAGGGTTCGGGGGTGCGGGAGGGGAGGGGGTGCGGGGGGAACGGTGCGGAGGGAAGGTGCGGGCGGGGACTCGGGAGGGTTCGATGGTTCAGGGGGTTCGGGAGGACCCCACGATGCGCGAGATCTCGTCCATGATCGCCGTGACCTCGTCGAGCGTGTTGTAGAAGTGAGGCGACAACCGGATGCCGACGCCAGGTCGGTAGTCGACGACGAAGTCGCGCGCGTTGAGCGTGCGGGCGACGCCGGCAGCGTCGGGAACATCGACCGCGACCGTGCCGGAGAGGCGCGCAGGATCGCGCGGGGCGACGCTGGCGAACCCGCGTCGATCCACCTCCGCCAGCAGCGCGGTCGTCAGCGACTGCGACACGGCGCGAATGCGAGCGATCCCGATCTCGCGGACGATCTTCAGGCCCGGCAGCGCCGCATAGTACGCGGGAATCGCCGGTGTGCCGTTCTGAAGTCGTCGTGCGTCAGGCGGCGGATCGAACTCGTCGATGTCGAAGGCGAACGGCTCGGGATGCGAGAACCATCCCGTGAAGCGTGGCCGCACGCGCGCGAGCACATCGGGGCGCGCGTAAAGAAACGCGTTGCCCGGGCCGCCGCACAACCACTTCAGGCAGCCGCCTGTGGCGAAGTCCACGCCGAGCGCCGTGACGTCGATGGGAACGATGCCCGCGGACTGATAGCAGTCGAGCATCACCGGCGCGCCGACCGCATGCGCGCGCTCGATGATCGGTCGCGGATCGATCGCGAACGAGCTCCTGAACAGCACGTGTGACACCGCGACGAGCGCCGTGCGCTCGTCGATGGCGTCCACGACGCGCGACTCCTGCACGGTGAAGTCGTCTTCGGCCTCGACGATGCGCAGCCGGAAGCCCAGGCCCTGCTGCGCGCGGAGCTGGTAGATCACCGACGGGAAGTCCGCGGCCGTGCAGACGATGGTGTCGCGCGGACCGGGCGGCGGCAGCGTGGAGAGGACGATCGCGTGCGCGGTGCTCACGTTGTCCGCCATCGCGACGGATCCGGCAGGCGCGCCGATGATCGCGCCGACGTGGCCGGCCACTTCCCGGCCGAGCGTCCACCATCGCTCGTCCCACGCGCGGACGCCGCGCGTGGCCCACGCGGTGGCGTACTCCGCCAGGCTCCCGGCGACCTCGCCCGGCATCGCGCCGAGCGAGTTGCTGATCATGTAGGTCGTCCGCGCGAGGATCGGAAATCTCGCGCGGTAGTTCTGCAGAGTGTTCATGGGTCGGCTGCCAGCGGGCAGCTGCCGGCTGGCAGCTAGTCCTGCGGCAGCGGATTGCTGCCTGGCTGCATGACCAGACGCACGGTGAGCGCGGTGGCACCGGCCGCCTCGTACACGGCGTCGACGGTCCCGCCGGCCGCAGACGCCGGGGCCACCAGCCGGGACATGAATTGCAACTCGCCGCGCGCGGGCACCGTGACGGTCGCGGGCCTATCCATTTCCCGCCAGCCCGCCGGCAATCGCGTCGTGATCGTCACTTGCTTCGGCGTCGCCTCGTGGTTGATGACGACGATCGGCACACGCACGGTCGCGCCGCCGCCGAGCGGACCGATCTCGTGAAGATCGATGCCGCCGAGCTCCGCGACGCTGTGCGCCGTCCAGAAGCGGTGGTAGAAGTGCCACGGGCCACCAAGGCCGACCGAAACGCCGGCGAGCGAACCGGCCCCGGTACCCGATGGCGACTCGACCGACACTGGCGCATCCGTGATGCCGTCGAACACGTCAGCGGTCACCGCGCTTCGCACGTAAGACTTCCCCCGAATGAAGCGCAGCGGGTCGAGCAGCGCATCTCCGGGCTGCGCGCCGGTGACCATCTTCTCGCGCGTGGCCGCGTCGGCCTTCGCCAGCTGCTCGAGTTCCTCGCGGTACTGCGTCACGTGCGACTGCAGTTGGCGATAGGCGTACTCCCAGTACTTGTCCCCCTTCTTCGACAGCGCCGTCACCGAGTACGACGGACCATGGCCGTCCATGAAGCGCGTGTCCATCGCGTCGGACATGAAGTAGATCTTCTTCGGCTGCCACGGCCGCAGTCCCTCGAGCAGCCATTCGAACTGCTCGGTCGGCGCCGCCACCTGTTCCGGGAACGCCGCCGGATCGCCCGCGAGATCGAACGCCTCGAGGGCCAATACGGAGGCCGCCTGGTGATCGCCGTGGTTCTCCCCGGCCACCTGCATCGGCATCCACGTGAGGATCACCTCGGGCCGCGTGAGTCGGACGAGCCGGACGGCTTCGGAAAGCACGCGGCCGTGCCCCCAGTTCGCCAGCGACCGCACGGGATCCTGTCCTGCGGTGTCGTGGCCGCTCAGGAACCAGACGTTGGTGATCCCGAGCGAGGCCAATCCGCGCCGCGCCTCGATCTGACGAATCGCGCCGAGGCTGCTGGCACGCTCGGGCCCGTTCTGGTTGCCGCCTGAATCACCGGGGGTGCCGTAGACGACGGCGACGCGCTTGCCTTCCTCCAGAATCTTCGCCAGATACGTGCCCGCGAGCGTGTCATCGTCGGGATGTGCCACGAAGAGCAGCAGGTCGGCCTTGAAGCGGTCGTCCGGGCCGGGCGGCAGGCCCGCGGGGACCTGGCCGTGCACGTGGCGGATGGTGCCGAGCAGCAACAACACGATGGCGAGGAAGGCGAGTCGGCGCATGGCGCGTAAGTCTATCTGTCCCTATCTGTCCAAATCATCTACATTTCAGATGATGATGATGCCGCAGAGGTATAATGAAGGGGATGGCGCCAGATTCGGCGGTTCCCACGGGGTCATGGACGCCGGTCGCTTGCCGATAAGGTCAATTGGGAGCGTCAAGTCATGGCTCGTCACATCGATGCCCTCACCGCGGCCACGCTGAAGGACCTTCGCGAGCAGTGGTGGGACGCCGAGTTCTCGGAGTTCCTGCAGGAGACGCTGCGGCCCCGCCCAGGCACGCGCATCCTCGACGTCGGATGTGGCAACGGCATGGCCGAACTGGCCCTCGGCCGGCTGCGCGTCAGCCAACTGCGGCTTTTTGCGATCGATCGCAATCCGGCGCGCGTGATCCAGACGGCCGCGGAGTGCCGATCGCACAACTACCGGCTCGGGGCGGCCGCGGCCGACGTCACGAGGCTGCCGTTCAAGGCCGGTGCGTTCGATGCGGTCTTCTGCGTCGCCGTCCTGCAGCACGTCAACGACGTGGGCCGCGCCGTCGCGGAGCTGGCGCGCGTGACGAGTCCCGGCGGCCGCGTGTTGACCGTCGAGCCCGACAACAGCGCACGCTACTGGTACAGCTCGTCGTCGCTCGCCGGCGATGCCTTCGCCGCCGCGTCGCGATTCTTCGCGTCGGTCAGCCGCGCGCGCGGCGACTCCACGGATCCCGCCGTCGGCCCGCGGCTCTCGGCGGTGTGCGCCGGCTACGGCATCGAGCCGCTCTCTGTGCAGCTCTTCCCGGTGTCGGTCACGCACATCGGCCAGCCCGCCAACGCCGTGTGGCAGGCGCGCCGCGACGCCGTCGCACGCGAGTTGACGACGACTGTCGCTCCTCCCGTCTCCGCGCTCGGCAGGGAATACCTCGAAGCGCTCGACTTCTATCAGCGGGACGCCGTCCGCCAGGGCGCGCACTTCGTCGAGATCCAGAACACGATGCTGTTCGCGACCGTCGGCCAGCGAACCGAGGCCGAAGTCGGGACGGTCCGGGAAGTCGCATCCGCCGCGCGCGCGTAGACCGTCGCAGGGCCGAGCGTCAGCTCGGCCGATTGCCTCCGCGTCCATGGCCGAACTAAAGTTCGGCCCTGCGACCAATGATCAAACCGCCGTCCGGTAGTGCGGGCTGGGACGACTACGCCGATTTCTACGACTGGGAGAACGCGCAGACGATGGCCCGGCGCGATGTGCCGTTCTGGCAGCGCCTTGCCCTCGCGGCCCAAGGCCCGGTGCTCGAGCTCGGATGCGGCACCGGCCGCGTCACGCTGCCGCTGGCGCGCGCCGGCGTGAAAGTGGTCGGCGTGGATCTTTCGGCGCCGATGCTGAAGCGCGCGCGCGACCGCGTGCGCCGCACGCCGCTCGGACGCCGCGCGCGACTTGTCCGCGGCGACATCCGCGCGCTGCCGCTTCTTCCGAATCAGTTCCCGCTCGTCGCGGCGCCCTACGGCATCCTGCAGTCATTGCTGCGCGAGGCTGACCTCAGCGCCACGCTGCGCGCCGTGCATGACGTCCTCACTCCCGGCGGCCGGCTCGTCATCGAGCTGGTGGCGGATCTCGCATCCTGGCAGGAGTACCGCGGCGAGACCCGGCTGCGTGGCTGGCGTCCCGGCCGCAAGGCGCATCTGACGCTCGTGGAATCCGTCCGCCAGGACCGCCGCAAGGGGCTCATCCTGTTCGAGCAGGAGTTCGCCGAGCGACGCGGAAGTGAAACCGTGCGCAAGCGGTTCTCGCTGGCCTTCAGGACGCTGTCGGTGCCCCAGATGACGCGGCGCCTCGAGAAGGCGGGCCTCACGGTCACGTCCCGACTGGGCAGCTACGATGGAGCCCCCTGGAGCCCCGAGGCGGACACGTGGATTCTGGTCGCCGAACGGGCGGCGTGCTAAACTTTGCGGTCCTCGTTTTTCGAGCATTTCTGGAGTTTCAGCCATGTCCGGCCATTCCAAGTGGCACACGATCAAGCACAAGAAGGGCGCCCTCGACGCCAAGCGCGGGAAGATGTTCACGCGCATCATCAAGGAGCTCACCGTCGCCGCTCGTAACGGCGGCGGCGACCCCGACAGCAACCCGCGCCTCCGGACGGTGATCGCCGACGCCAAGGCGGTGAACATGCCGGCCGACAACATCAAGAAGGCCATCCAGCGTGGCACGGGCGAACTGCCGGGCGTCAGCTATGAGGAAGTGACATACGAGGGCTACGGGCCGGGCGGCGCGGCGGTGATCATCGAAGCGCTCACCGACAACAAGAACCGCACCGTTGGCGAGCTGCGTCACATGCTCACCAAGCACAACGGCAACCTCGCAGAGAGCAACGCCGTCGCGTGGATGTTCTCGAAGAAGGGCTACATCGTCGTCGACAAGGCCGGCGCCGACGAGGAGAAGCTGCTCAACGCCGTCCTCGAGGCCGGCGGCGACGATCTTCGCGATGATGGCGACACGTGGGAAGTGCTGTCGGAGCCTTCCGCCTTCGAGGCGGTCCGCGACGCCGTGAAGGCGCTCGGCGTGGAGCCGGCCACGGCGCAGGTCGCGATGCTCCCGCAGAACTACATCAAGCTCGAAGGCAAGGACGCGTCCAACATGATTCGGCTGATGGACGCGCTCGACGACCACGACGACGTGAAGCAGGTCTGGTCGAACTTCGACATCGAGGAAAGGGAGATCGAGGCGTCGCTCGCGTGAGAGTCTTCGGCATCGACCCCGGCTCCGAGCGCACCGGGTACGGCTGCCTCGAAACCGACGGCCAGCGACATCACCTCGTGGCCTGCGGCGCGATCGTCGTCCCCGCGCGCGCCGCGTTTCCCGAGCGCCTGCGGCTGATCCACGAAGGGCTCAGCGCCGTGCTGCGCGAATACCAGCCGGAGCTGGTCGCGATCGAAAGCGTCTTCCACGCCGTCAACGTCCGCAGCGCGCTGAAGCTGGGTCACGCGCGCGGCGTCGCGATGCTTGCGGCCGTTGAAGCCGGATTGACCGTGGCCGAGTACACGCCTGCGGAAATCAAGCGCGCGGTCGTCGGCTACGGACGCGCCGAGAAGCAGCAGGTCGCCGAGATGGTCCGGCTGCTGCTGCATCTCGACGAGGCGCCCACGCCGCACGACGCCGCCGACGCGCTGGCGGTCGCGATCTGTCACGTGCACGCGTCGAGCAACGCCATCGCGTCGGCAGGGACCGTGGATCGCGTCCCGCGCAGCTGGCGCCATTGGCGGCCTCCCACCGGCACCAGGCCATCATGATCGCGCTGCTGCGTGGACGGCTCTTCGAGAAACATCCCACGCGGGTCATCGTTGAAACAGGCGGAGTCGGATACGAACTGCACGTGCCGCTGTCCTCGTTCGCCTCGATCGGCGACGTTGGGAGCGACGTCACGCTGCGCGTGCACACCCATGTCCGCGAGGACGCGCTCCAGCTCTTCGGGTTCACGACCGCGCTCGAGCAGACCCTGTTCGAGCGCCTCGTGAGCGTCTCGGGCATCGGCCCTCGACTGGCACTGGCAGTGCTCTCCGGCATCGCGCCGCAGGACCTCGTCCGCGCCGTGAGCGGCGGCGACGCCGCCCGGCTGGTCGCGATCCCCGGAATTGGACGCAAGACCGCCGACCGCATCGTGCTCGAGCTGCGTGACAAGATGGCCAGCATCGAGCAGGCCGGCGAGGGCGCCGCATCGGGCGACGGGCTGCGCGCGGATCTCGTGTCGGCGCTCGTGAATCTGGGCTACCATCGGCCGGCAGCGGAGAAGGCCGTGGAAACCGCGCTCAGCGCGTCGGGCGGCCAGTTCGACGCGGCGCTCAGGCAGGCGCTCGACTCCCTGACGCGAGGCAGACGATGATCCCTCGTCCCTCGTCCTTCGTCCCTCGTCCCTGGTCGTGATGTCAGACCGCATCGTCGCTCCGGCGCGCATCGACGAAGACGTCCAATACGAGGCCGGGCTCCGGCCCCGCTCGCTCGACGACTACATCGGCCAGGATCGAATTCGAGAGAACCTGCAGGTCGCGATTGCCGCGGCGCGGAACCGCGGCGAAGCGCTCGACCACGCGTTGCTCTACGGCCCGCCCGGGCTCGGCAAGACGACGCTGGCCACCGTCATCGCGAACGAGCTCGGCGTCTCCATCCGATCGACGGCCGGGCCGGTCATCGAGCGTCCCGGCGATCTGGCCGCGATCCTCACCGCGCTCGGCGAACGCGAAGTGCTCTTCATCGACGAGATCCACCGGCTGGCGCCGGCCATCGAGGAGATCCTCTATCCCGCGATGGAGGACTTCGAGCTCGACATCGTGATTGGTTCAGGACCGGCGGCCCGATCGGTGAAAGTGCCGCTGAAGCCGTTCACGCTGGTCGGCGCGACGACGCGCGCGGGCTTGCTGACCTCACCGCTGCGCGGGCGGTTCGGGATCGTGCACCGGCTGGATTTCTACACCGAGTCCGACATCGAGGAGATCGTGCGGCGCTCCGCGCGCATCCTGGGCGTGGCGCTCGACGAAGAGGCGGCGCGTGAGCTGGCGCGCCGGTCGCGAGGCACGCCCCGCGTGGCGAATCGTCTGCTGCGGCGCGTGCGCGACTACGCGGAAGTGCGCGCGGACGGGCGGGTCACGCCCGAGGTGGCGGCCGCGGCGCTGCAACTGCTCGAAGTGGACGCGCTCGGCTTCGACGACAGCGATCGCCGCATGCTGCGCGCGATCATCGACAAGTTCGGCGGCGGCCCGGTGGGCCTGAACAGCCTGGCGGCGGCGATCAGCGAAGAGCCCGACGCCATCGAAGACATCTACGAGCCGTATCTGATCCAGATCGGCTTTCTGGACCGCACGCCACGCGGGCGTGTGGCGACCGTGCGCGCCTACGAGTTCTTCGGGCTCGAGGCGCCAGGACGAGACGGGAGACTGTGGTGACGCAAGGAAGCGACGCGGGAGTGAAGACGCTGGCGGTGGAGACCGGACGCTTCTCGCGGCCCGGGCTGCGGCGCGCCGCCATCACGGGCCTGGCCACCTACGTGCCGCCACGCGTGCTGACGAACAGCGACCTCGAGAAGATGGTCGAGACCAGCGACGAGTGGATCCAGCAGCGCACCGGCATCCGCGAGCGCCACATCGTCGATCCAGGCGTTGCCACGTCCGACCTCGCGAAGGAGGCCGCGCTCAAGGCGATCGCGCAGGCGGGTCTCACCCCCGCGGACATCGATTTCATCGTCGTCGGCACGACGACGCCCGACATGATGTTTCCGAGCACGGCGTGCCTGCTGCAGCACAAGATCGGCGCGAAGAAGGCGTGGGGATTCGACCTCGGCGCGGCCTGCTCGGGGTTCACCTACGCGCTGACGACCGCGACCCACATGGTGGCGGCCGGCACGATCGAGCACGCACTGGTCGTCGGCGCTGACGTGATGTCCAGCATCCTCGACTACACCGATCGCACCACCTGCGTGCTGTTCGGCGATGGCGCGGGCGCGGCGGTGGTCTCGGCGGCGACGGATCGCGAGTTCGGCATCCTCGACTTCGAGGCCGAGATCGACGGCAGCGGCGGCGGCGCGCTGTTCATGCCCGCCGGCGGGAGCCTGAAGCCGGCGTCGAAGGAGACCGTGGAGCAGCGCCTGCACTACGTGAAGCAGGACGGCCAGGCCGTGTTCCGTTTCGCCGTGAAGAAGACCGAGGAGATGTGCCGGCGGCTGCTCGATCGGAACCGCCTGCAGCCCGGCGACATCGACCTGATGGTCTCGCACCAGGCCAACCGCCGGATTATCCTCTCGGCAGCCGAGCGGCTCGAGTTCCCCGTCGAGAAGGTGGTCATCAACATCGCGAATTACGGCAACACCACCGCGGCCACCATCCCGCTGGCCCTTAATGACGCGATCGAGGATGGCCGGCTGAAAAAGGGCAGCCTGTTGCTCGTGACCTCGGTCGGGGCCGGCTTCACCGTCGGCGCGTTGCTGGTCCGCTGGGCAATTTGAGTTCGCAGATTCCGCCGACCGGGCCCGTCTCGAGGCACGCCAGATCCCCAACATACAGGTGCAATCTGTCGGTCTGTGTCATATCAGGACACCGTGTTACGAAACTGATCACGGCGCATAAATCACTGACTTATAGGTAGTTAGACGGAAGCACGGCTGTGCTGCCGTCTAGTCGAGTTTCAAAATCTACCACCCGACGAGCTGGCAAAGTCCTTTACAGCTCTGCACTAGCCCAGTAACTCACCGCAACTAAACCGTTTACGGCCTCACTGCGCCACGGATGAGCCATGGCCGTGGCCTTGCTCTTCCTGAGCGTCGCCAGTCGTGTCCGCACCCCCGGCCAGCATTCGCCCAGGGCGCCTTCAACACGCTGCACAGGATTGCGTATGCACGAGACTTCCTTCGCCTTCACGCGCCGCGTATCAGCTGCCCTCGAGCCCCGGGACGAGGCCCCGAGCGACTGGCGTTGGGGCCTGCCGCGCCTCGAAGGCCGGCTGGCGACGCTTCGCGAGCTGGAGCCCGCCGATGGCGCGCACCTGCTCGCCATCCTCGCGACGCCGGAGGTCATGCGCTTCCTGTCGCCGCCCCCGCAGTCGCTGGAGCGCTTCACCGGGTTCATAGAGACGACGCGCATCGAGCGCCATGCGGGCCGGTACGCCGGCTTCGCGGTGGTGCCGCACGGCGTCGGCCACCCCGTGGGGGTCGTGCAGCTCCGGCAGCTCGAGCCGAACTTCCGCACCGCAGAGTGGGGCATTGCGCTCGGCGCGGAATGGTGGGGCCGCGGGCTCTTCCTCGACGCGGCGAAGCAGGTGCTCGAGTTCGCGTTCAACGGGCTCGGCGTCGAGCGCCTCGAGGCGCGGGTGGCTACCGGCAACGCGCGCGGGCATCGTGCGGTCGAGAAGCTCGGCGCGGTGGCCGAGGGCCTGCTGCGCCAGTCGCTGCTCGTGGCAGATGGCACGCGTCACGACCAGGTGCTCTGGTCGTGGCTGGGCGACGAGTGGCGCCGCGCACGCGAGTCCGCGGCGGAGGGACAGTCATGGGTGCACTGACCACCAGGCGCGTGGTGGCCGTCTGCACCACGCTCGGCCTGCTTGCGCTGCTCTCGTTTCCGGCATTTGCCGAGGGCCGGCGCCCGAAGATGGATCGCGGCGTCGCCGCGCGCGTGGGCACGTCCGGCACGTCGCGCGTCATCGTCCGCAGTGAGGGCGGTGCCGATCTGGCCGGGCGCCTTCGCGCCGCAGGCGCGCGGCTCGGCGTGAAGCTGCAGATAGTCGACGCCTACGTCGCCGACGTCCCCAACGATCAGCTCGAAGCGCTCTCGCTCGATCCGGGCGTCGCCGGAGTCCACCTCGATCGCCCCGTCGCGGCGCTGCTCTCCGCTGGCAGCAACGCAAGTGGCAACGGCAACGGCGCGGCGGCGCAGGGACAGTTCGATGGGAGCGGCGTCGGCGTTGCGATCATCGATTCGGGCGTCACGCCGTGGCACGACGACCTCGCGCAGAAGGTCAACAACGGCCACGGGCCGATGGGCCAGCGCGTGAGTGACTTCGTCGACTTCGTGGACGGCGCCTCGGGCCCGCACGACGGGTACGGCCACGGCACGCACGTCGCCGGCATCATCGCGGGCAACGGGTGGGACGCCGATGGCAGCTACACGGGCGTCGCGCCCGGCGCCGATCTGCTGGTGCTGCGCGTGCTCGACGCCGAAGGCCGCGGCAACGTGAGCGACGTCATCCGCGCGCTCGACTTCGCCGTGGCCAACCGCGAGCGTTATCACCTGCGCGTCATCAACCTCTCGCTCGGCGCCGCGCCGCTCGAGTCCTACGAAACCGACCCGCTCACCCTGGCGGCGCAGCGCGCCGTCGAAGCCGGGCTTGTCGTCGTCGCGGCGGCTGGCAACCTCGGAAAGGACGCCGACGGCAACCCGCAGTACGGCGGCATCACTGCGCCGGGCAACTCGCCGTGGGTGCTGACGGTCGGCGCCTACAGCACGATGTCGACACCTGATCCGTCCGACGACCGCGTCGCCACCTACAGCTCGCGAGGTCCCACGGCCGTCGACTTCGTGGCCAAGCCCGACCTGGTCGCACCCGGCTCGCGCATCGTCTCGCTCAACGACGATGGCAGCTATCTGGCGAATGCGCGTCCCGACGACTTGGTGGCGGGAACCCACGGAAACGCGCCGTTTCCGTACCTGACGCTCAGCGGCACGAGCATGGCCGCGCCCGAAGTGACCGGCGTCGTCGCGCGAATGCTGCAGGCCGATCCCGGCCTCACGCCGAACGGCGTCAAGGCGCTGCTCCAGTACACGGCCACCGTCAACCCCGATGCGGACTACCTCACGCAGGGCGCGGGCTTCCTGAACGCCGATGGCGCCGTGCTGCTCGCGAACTTCTTCGCCACCGGGCGCGCGGGCGATCCGTATCCGACGGATCCGTCGTGGTCCGCGGCGATCAACTGGGGCAACTACCGCGTCAGCGGCGGAGTGATCCTGCCGTGGGGGACGGCCTGGGCCAGCAACATCGTCTGGGGTTCACAGGCTCCGAACATCGTCTGGGGCTCGGGCTCCGACAACCTCGTCTACGGCGGGGGCGCGAAGGCCAACAACATCGTGTGGGGCTCCAACATCGTGTGGGGTTCCAACATCGTGTGGGGCTCCAATATCGTGTGGGGCTCGAACATCGTGTGGGGCTCCAACATTGTGTGGGGCTCCAACATCGTGTGGGGCTCCAACATCGTCTGGGGGTCCAACATCGTCTGGGGGTCCAACATCGTCTGGGGGTCCTCGGGCAACAACATCGTCTGGGGCAGCTCGTGCGGCGGGCGCGACTGCGCCAACATCGTGTGGGGCTCCAATATCGTCTGGGGGTCCAACATTGTCTGGGGCTCGAACATCGTGTGGGGCTCCAACATCGTTTGGGGTTCGAACATCGTGTGGGGTTCCAACATCGTGTGGGGCAGCAGCCTCGCGCAGGATGGTGGCTTCGCGCCTGGCGTGGGTCCCGTAGAGGCCCTCGGTACCCGCTAGTTGCAAAGCGCCGTGACGGGCAGGACTGAAGTCCTGCCCCACTGGTGTCGCACCTCGAACTGCAGCACTCAACACTGCAGCACGGCACTTAGCACAGCAGCACCCCGCACTTCAGCACTTGCAGTACCCTGCTCACGCTGTGCACCCGCGTGAGTTCGATTTCGAACTGCCCGAACACCTGATCGCGCAGGAGCCGGCCACTACGCGCGGCGCGTCGCGGCTGCTCGTGGTGGACAGGCACACTCGCTCGTGGACTCATCACGTCGTCGGCGATCTGCCATCCCTCCTCACGCCGGGCGATCTGCTCGTCGTCAACGATTCGCGCGTCGTCCCGGCGCGCCTGCTCGGCCATCGCGATCCGAGCGGCGGTCAGGTCGAGTGCCTGCTGCTCAGGCGTCTGGACGCCGAGCGCTGGGACGCGCTGATGCACCCGGGGCAGAAGATGAAACCCGGAACCCACGCACGATTCGGCGAGCCGCCGTTCACGCTGATCGCCGAGGTCCTCTCGCGGCACACGTTCGGGCGGCGCACGGTCCGCCTGGCGCGGCAGGACGGCGGCGACGTCGACGAGGCGATCGATCGCGTGGGGCACATGCCGCTGCCGCCCTACATCAAGCGCCCGGACGAGCCCGGCGATCGCGAGCGATACCAGACGGTCTACGCCCGTGCACGCGGCTCGGTGGCCGCGCCAACAGCCGGCCTGCACCTGTCGGCGCGCGTTCTGCAAGCGCTCGCCTCGCGCGGCGTCGATCGCGCCGACCTCACGCTGCATGTCGGATACGGCACGTTCAAGCCGATTCGCACCGAACAGGTGGAGGAGCACGCCATCGATCCCGAGGCGTTCGAGATCTCGCGAGAGGCGGCCGGAAAGATCTCGCGCGCGCAGGCCGAGCGCCGCCGCGTCATCGCGGTGGGCACGACGACGACGCGGACGCTGGAGACGGTGGCCGCGGCACACAATGGCGAGGTCGTCGCGTCGGCGGGCGAGTCGGAGCTGTTCATCTATCCCGGCTTCCGATTCCGGGTCCTGGGCGGACTGCTGACGAACTTCCACCTGCCGCAGTCCTCGCTCCTGGTCCTGGTGTGCGCCTTCGCGGGGCGTGAGCTCGTGCTCGACGCCTACCGGGCCGCGGTTGCCGAAGGCTACCGGTTCTACAGCTACGGGGATGCGATGCTGATTCTCTGAGAGGTCCATGGGTCCCAAACGCCACCCAACCTCACCCAACCTCACCCAACCTCACCCAACCCGATCCAACGCACTCCACGCCGTCATATCATCCTGTTGTGCAGTTCCCCTACGAAGACTTCGACCTGTCGGGGATCCGGACTTACCCGCTGGCGTCACGCCAGAGCAAGGCGCGCGTCGAGGATTTCGCGCGACCTTATGAGAAGGGTGCGGGCCTCGGCGCGTGGCTGGACCGTCTCCCCGACATTCTCGCGGCTGGCGATCTGAAGGCCGTAGTGAGCCGCCTGCGCCGTGCCAGGCAGGAAGGCGGCGGCATCATCTGGGGCTTCGGCGCGCATGTCATCAAGACCGGCCTCTCGCCGATCCTCGTGGACCTCATGCGGCGCGGGTATGTTTCAGCGCTCGCAACCAACGGCGCGGGCCTCATCCACGACTTCGAGATTGCTCTCTCGGGCGCCACATCCGAAGACGTCGACGACGCGCTCGGCCCCGGTCGCTTCGGAATGGCCGAGGAGACGGGGCGCCTGCTGAATGAAGCGATCACCAACGGCGTTGGCCGCGGCCTCGGCATCGGACAGGCCGTCGGCGCGTGGCTGCAGTCGCAAGCGGCGCCGCACGCGAACGTGAGCGTCACGACGATGGCCGCGGAGATGCGCATCCCGCTGACCGTGCACGTCGCCATCGGCACTGACATCATTCACATGCACCCGGCCGCATCGGGCGCCGCGCTCGGCGAGGGCAGCCTGCGGGACTTCAGGTACTTCGTGTCCAGCGTCGCGCGGCTCGAGCGCGGCGTGTATCTGAATTGCGGATCTGCCGTCGTGCTGCCGGAAGTGTTCCTCAAGGCCGTTGCGCTCGCGCGGAACCAGGGCCGGCCACTCACCGATCTCACCACCGTCAACATCGATTTCGTGCGCCTCTATCGCCCGCAGACCAACGTCGTCACGCGGCCGACGAAAGGCATCGGCGCCGGCTACTCGCTGACCGGCCACCACGAGCTGCTCCTGCCGCTGCTGGCGGCCGCGCTCATTGAAGCGGACTGATGCGTGCTTCGTGCTCTGTGCCGGGTGCCTGGTGCGGTGCCAGGTGCCTCGTGCCACGTGCGGTGCTTAGTGCTTGGCGCTGGTAGTTGGTAGTTGATCGTTGGTGCTTGGTGTAACCGCGGG
>Ga0207701_10000544_pt1 | contig 39279 bp, 34 predicted proteins | sample KBSSwiSSwithPhiX_FD_184294 | JGI IMG/M metagenome (GOLD analysis project Ga0207701, IMG submission 184294) | Switchgrass rhizosphere bulk soil microbial communities from Kellogg Biological Station, Michigan, USA, with PhiX - S5 (SPAdes) (version 2) | ecosystem: Environmental > Terrestrial >... | reverse complement strand
GTGTAGGCGATTTGATTGCGACTTGCTTCAGCAAACATAGCCGGAATCGTCGTGTCGGCGAACGACTGGGCCGCGCCGAGACTCTGGCTCAAATCCATGCTGATATGAAAATGGTGGCGGAAGGAATACCGACGGCAAAAAGCGCCTTCGAATGCGCACGCCGGCTCGACGTGGAAACGCCGATTATCGACCAAATCTACGCCATCCTTTACGAGCGGAAGCCGCTCCTTCTGGCGATGCAAGAATTGCTCGGCCGCGATCCCAAAGCGGAGCGGCTGTAAGACCACAGAGGGACAAGGCCTTCTTTTTGACAGGATGGATTGACATGATTGGGTTTCTGAATCCTGCATAATCCTGTCTTCTTCCTCCGTCCCCTTTGTGGGGAATTAACCGCTGCGCAGATCGCGGAAGACCTGCTCTAGCGCTTCCGGATAAAGCACATGTTCCGCCTCCTGGATGCGCGCATGTAATGATTCCGGAGTATCACCCGGCAGGATCGGAACCTCGCGCTGGAGGATGATGTCGCCATGGTCGACCCGCGCGTCCACGTAGTGAACGGTGACGCCCGTCCATTTCTCGTTAGCTGCAAGCGCCTGTTTCCATGCTTCCAAGCCCGGAAACTTCGGCAGGAGCGATGGATGAATGTTGACGATCTGACGCGGGAACGCGGCCAGCATCGGTTCCTTCAGCACCCGCATAAAGCCGGCGAGAACGACAACCTCGGCTCCCGCATTTCGCAACATCTCGACCAGTTGTTCTTCGACGATCGGTTCGAGGCGGGTGCGAAAGTGACCGGGCGGCAGATAAGCGTTGGGTACGCCGAACTCCCCCGCGATCTCCAGGATCGGCGCCTCCAGCACATCAGAAATTACTACAGTCGCTTTGGCGTCTAATTTGCCATCCCGAATGCTTCGCAGAATGGCCCGGCAGTTTGATCCCTTGCCCGATCCGAGAATCCCGATGTTAACCATTATTTCGGCCCAATTCTCGTTAGCAACTCGGAGGTGGAGTAGCCTTTTTCAAAGGGAATGATCTCGATTCTGGTGCCGAACTCGTCCAGGACCGCCCGTTCTTCGGGATCGAGTGTGTCGGCCGTGTAATCGCCGCCCTTGGCATAGACCGCTGGCGCCGCTGCGCGCAGGAAATTCGTGGCTCGTTTTTCCGGGAAAATTGTCACGTAGTCGACCGACTCGAGCGCGGCCAGCACTTCAGCGCGATCCCGTTCACGATTCACCGGCCGGCCCTCGCCTTTAAGCTGACGAACGGAATCGTCACCGTTCAATCCCACGACCAAAACGTCGCCGAGTTTTTGCGCCGCCGCCAAATAACGCACATGGCCGACATGCAAGATCTCGAAGCACCCATTGGTCGCCACGACGCGCTGGCTTTGCGAGCGCAGCCGTCCCGATTCCGCCGCTAATTGATCGAGAGTAAGAATCTTGCTGTTCACGCTGGTCCGACTACGCACTGCAATGCGCCCGGCAGCAACTCGAAAGTCGCGGGTTCATTGCCAATTAATTCACCATCGACGTTAAACCACATCCCGGGTCGTGATTTAATCGCAATTTTTTTGGCGCGACGAAAAATGATCGCATCCGAGCTCAGATGTTTGCCGACGAGAATTTGCGCGGCGAGGATCGCGAGCTCGGCCGGACCGCGCTCGGGAATGAGCACGATATCGAGCAGGGCATCTGCGATGCCGGCTTCCGGCGCGACAGGGATCCCGCCCGCGACGTAGCGGCCATTCGCGACAACCACATTGTAGAGATCGAGCTCGAAGCTTTCAGCGTCATCGAATGCGACTGTCGTCGCGTAACCGCGCAGGTCAGCAAATGCCGCCGCGGCGCCGCGCAGATAAGCGAGCGGTCCCCACGTTCGCTTCATTTCGGGCGTAAGCTTTTCGTTCACCACGCCGCTGAATCCACCGGAAGAAACATTCACAAAATAGCGGATGCTATCACTAGTGACGCGGACAAGATCGATGGCCCGGGTCCGGCCGGCAATGATTTGATCGAGGGCAGAGTCCAGGACGCTCGGCAGCTCGAGCGTCCGCGCGAAATCGTTGCCCGTCCCAAGAGGGAACACTGCAAGAGCAGCGTTGCAGCCTGTCTGGGCAATTCCGTTCACCACTTCGTTCAGAGTTCCGTCGCCACCCGCCGACACAATCACATCGAAATCCGACGCTTCCCGGGCGAATTTTTCCGCGTCGCCGGGCTGTCTGCTGATGCAGAAGCGCTCAGCGTCAAGGCGGCGCAACCGTTCTTGGGTTGCAGCGACGTTCTTCACCGCGCCGGCGATTGGATTGAGAATGATGCAGGTTCGCATCGCAACGGAAGAATTAGACAGGATTAACAGGATTTACATGATTGGTTTTTCTGAATCTTGCACAATCCTGTTAATCCGGTCTGTCGTCTGGCTCGGACTTTGAGCTTGCCTCGTCGGTTGATTTGGTGGTTGATAAGCGCCCGGCATGGCAAAAGATCCATCAGAACCATCAAAAGGTGGCTACAAGATCTCGGAAGGTCCGGTGACTTCGTCGTCGTTGTCTCGACGGAAGGACGAGAAGAGGGACGAACTCACCGAATTGCCTTCACATTATGGCAAGCCGCTACTGGTGGCGATTGCGCGCAATCCGCGGACTCTTTTTGTATGCTGGAGCGTCAATTGGCCGGCGGCTTTTGATAATGGTTTGCCGGCGGATCGCTGTGCCCACGTGCGGCTGCGGCAACGCGGAAATGAGAAAACCGTTGCGGTCGAACCGATGAGCGGCGGTTGCGCGATTGAAGACTTGGAGCCAGGCGAAACCTATTCGGTGGAGCTCGGCTATTACGCCCCGCCGGACACCTGGAACAGCGTGGTTATCGGGAACGAAGTGATGATGCCGTTTGCTTCCGAAGCAGGCGACGAGTTCGTCGATGTCGCAACGATTCCATTTCATCTCACTTTTCAGCGAATGCTGAATGCATTTCGCGGAGCCGAAAGCAGCGATCTGGCGCAAAGGCTGGCGGAATTCCAGAAACGAGCCGGCACGACAAAGCTTACGCGTGAAGAATCCGAAATTCTGCGCGCACTTGATCTATCGCCTGAAGATCTGCAAAAAACCGCGGCCGCCCGCGAGTCGCTAGAAAAATCACAGCGCCTGTCCGCGCGCGCGCCCTTCGGTGGCGCCAGCCCAAGCGAAGGCTTCGGCGGCGCTAGCTGGAGCGGCAGCTAAACGGTTCGCGACGAGAAAAAGAGTAACGCCATCATTAACGTCCCTTGCCTACAAGGTCCTCAATCACGTTCTCCACGCCACTGACCACCAAAGCAAATCGGTCGTAATTGAGTTTGTCGGGGGTATCGGTCAGGGCGTGATAATGTGGGTAACGAAATGGGGCGGTGTCGGTGATCATGATGGCGGGGCAACCTTGCTGCCAGAATGACCAGTGATCTGACCAGGCCACGCCGGGAATGAACGCGGGCACGGCCGCGCCTTCGGAAGGGAGTCGCTCGGCCCGTCGAAAAGTCGATAGCGCACGGCGCACCAGTCGGCGCGACCCGATGTTACCAACGAAGCCGATAAAGTTACCAACCTTGGGATAGAAGGCGCCGAGCAGCGGCGACGGATAGATTTGTGAGTCCGGGGCATCCGAAAAATAGCCGATGGTTTCGAGGCTGATCATCGCGGAAATTTGATCGCCGCGGGCTTTGCATCGGCTGGCGTAGACCAAGCTTCCCATTTGCGATGTTTGGAAATAGGGAGGCTCCTCGTTGACGAAGGCGACGAAACGCAAGGTTTGACCCGGCTGTTTATTTGCAAAACGACGGGCCAGCGCGAGAACGGCCGCCATACCGCTGCCATTGTCATTTGCCCCGGGCGCGCCAAGAACGGAATCATAATGAGCGCCGACGACGATGATCTGAGGAGAGGCCCCGGATATTTCGGTTTCAATATTGTGGCACGCCAAGTTATGCAGCTGATAAGTGTCGCGTCGGGGCTGCAACCCAGCGCTGGAAAAAGATTTCTCAATGAAATCGGCCGCAGCAATGAGCTGGGAATAATGATCCATGTTTCGTTCACCGATTTCACCGGCGAGTTTTTGGACATCGACGCGTAACTCTTCGCGCAGAGTGATCTCCGCCGGCGAAAGCTCAGCCGTATTCGAGATATTCTTTCCCGGCATCTTTATTCCTAACAGCCAAAGTATTGAGATAATCGCCGCAATGATGAGCGCGATCCAAAAGCAACTTAGTAAGAAACGTCGGAACATTAGTCCTCCGTCATTCGACGTTCCACGTTCGGCGTTCGATGTTCCTTTTCGGCTTCTAACGCCAGTCCGGCTCGAACCTGCTACCGGGTCATTCTTATTCCTTCCGGCATTTCCGGCGGTGGCGCGTCAATGCGACTATGACTCCTGCCGTAGAGAAAGTAGAAGACTAGTCCGATCGCTAGCCAAACGATCAGGCGCATCCAATTTGTCCAGCCCAAGCCGTAGATCATGGCGCCGCAGACGACGATGCCAAGTGTCGAAACGACCGGCACCGCCGGGACACGGAATCCCCGCTCTAGGTCAGGACTGCGAACCCGAATGATCCAGACACCGGCGCAAACTAGGATGAAAGCGAAGAGGGTGCCGATGCTGGTCATTTCACCGACGACATCTTCTGGAATGAATGCGGCGAAAATTCCGGTGAAGATGAAAAAGAGTATGTTCGATTTGTAAGGCGTCCGGAAGCGCGGATGGACATCGGAAAAAGTCTGCGGAACAAGGCCATCGCGACTCATGGAAAAGAAGACGCGCGATTGACCGAGCAGCATCACGAGAATGACCGAGGAAAAACCGGCCAGAATCGCAACCGTGACTGACTTAGAGAGCCATTCGTAACCGGGCATATAGTTGCTGATGGCGAAAGCCACCGACGCCTCGCGTCCGTGTGTCCGAAAATCCTCGACGGTGGCGACACCGCTCAGCACGTACGAGAACAGCACGTAGAGAACGGTGCAGATGATGAGCGAACCGAGAATGCCGATGGGCATGTCGCGTTTGGGATTCCTCGCTTCCTGGGCCGCGGTCGAGACTGCATCGAAACCGATGTAGGCGAAAAAAACGACTCCGGCCGCGCCGAGGATGCCGAGGATTCCGCCGTAGGCGTGATGAATGCCCTGGGGCGTGACATAAGTCGTTGGCGCGGGAATGAACGGCGTGTGATTGGCGGGATTCACGTATCCCCATCCAATGCCGATGACGAGCAGCACGATGCTCACCTTCAGGACGACGATGATGCCATTAACGAAGGCCGACTCTTTGGTTCCGCGAATGAGCAAAAGAGTGAGCAAAAGTAAAATGAACACGGCCGGGATGTTGACCATGCCGTGCACACCGGTGGCGTGATTGATCTCAAATGGCGAATGCGACCATTCATAGGGGATACGCAAGTGGAACCAGCCGAGCACGCGATTGAAGTATTCGCTCCACGCAATGGCGACGGTGGCCGCGCCTACGGCATATTCGAGCACCAAATCCCAGCCGATGATCCAGGCGATGAACTCGCCCATAGTGGCATAGGAATAAGTGTAGGCGCTCCCCGCAACGGGAATCATCGAAGCAAATTCGGCGTAACAGAGACCGGCAAAAGTGCAACCGATGCCAGCGAGAATAAAGGCGAGCACGACCGAAGGACCCGCGCGATCGGCAATGGCAGCCGCGGTGCGGACGAACAGGCCCGCGCCGATGATCCCGCCGATCCCGAGCATGACAAGGTTCGTCGGTCCGAGCGAGCGTTTCAGGCTGTGTTCGCCGACTTCTTGAGCTTCGGCCATCAACTTGTCGAGAGGCTTTCTCGCGAATAAGTTTGCCATGCGTTTTTCTCCTTTAATTACTTGCTGTTACATTAAATGGTTTTCGGTTACGGCGTGGATGCCGAACGAGCGTTTGCTGTTTTCCAGAGGAAATAGATCGGCACGCCGGTTAAGACAATAATAAGGCCGGGCCAGGTGGTCGCAGTTTGATAAATAAAGAGCACGGCAAGAATGACCGTCGCGCCAATGATATAGAGGACAGGTACGATCGGGTAACCAAAGGCTTTGTAGGGGCGCTCCGCGTTCGGTCGTTTTCGGCGCAGGACGAAGATGCCCGCGATCGTCAGGATATAGAAGATGAGCGCGGCCGAGATAACGTAGTCGAGCAAGTTGCCGTAAAGATTACCGTACCCGGTGACGTTGCCGGCGGAATCTATCTTGACTGTGCGAGGCAAGACTAGTGCAGCGGCCCAGATACCTTGAATGATCAAGCCCCATGCCGGCACATGGTTTTTGTTCAGGTGGCCTACCTTCCGGAAGAAGAGACCGTCGCGTGCCATCGCGTAATACGCGCGCGCGCCAGCCAGAATAAGTCCGTTGTTGCAACCGAAGGTCGAGATCATGATCGCGACCGCCATGATGGTGGCACCGGCACCGGGAAAGATGACGTTGGCTGTCTCGGATGCGACGCGATCGCTCGGCGCATTCTGGATGGCATCCCATGGCAATGCCGCTAGATAAGCCACGTTCGCGAGAAGGTAGAGGGTGATGACGAGAATGGTTCCGAGCGCAAGCGATAACGGGACGTTGCGCCTCGGCTCCTTCACTTCCCCGGCGGTGAATGTGATGTTATTCCACGCGTCGGCGGAAAAGAGCGAATTGGTTTGGGCGACACAGATGCCCACGAAAAGGCCGAAAGCGGCTGCGGCGGTCAAACCGGGCCCGACCTCCTGCAAAGTGCCGCGCAAAGTCCAGAAATGACTGAAGTTCTCGGCGCCCGCCCCCGATTTCAGGCCAACGATGATACCTAAAATGATAAGGCCGATGAGCGCGCCCGTCTTTGCGGTGGTGAAGACATTCTGCACCAGCTTGCCCAGCTTTAGTCCGCGCGTGTTCATGAAGGTGAGCAGCGCGATCATGCACAGACCGACAAGCTGCGCGGTGGAAAGTGCGAAAGCGTACCCCCCGAACCGAATTGGTGCGATCAGATAGTTCGATTCCGAAACCCAGGGAACGAGGACACCGGTGTAACGGGCGAAGCCGACGGCCACCGCCGCGATCGTGCCCGTTTGGATGACAAGAAATAATGTCCATCCGTAAAGAAATCCCCACAGCGGCGAGAATGCTTCGCGCAAATAAACATATTGTCCGCCCGCCTTTGGCATCATGGCGGCGAGCTCGCCGTAAGAAAGCGATGCCATTAAGGTGAGCAGACCGGTCACAAGCCACACCACCAGCAACCAGCCGGGCGCCCCGACCTGTCGCGCGATGATGGCCGAGACGATGAAAATTCCCGAGCCAATCATCGAGCCCGCCACCAGCATGGTGGAATCGAGTAAGCCCAGTCCGCGAACGAACTTTTCCTCTGTCACTGCGGGTGTCGCTGTGATGCTTTCGTTCAAACGGATATATCCTTTAGCTTGTCGGGTGCCATCGCGCAATCTTTTGGAATTTGGTCCGACGCGGATGGCCTGTGCTCCTTATTCGATGTCGAGCTCGCGGACGCGTTTTTGCATGCGGATGTTTTCGACGGCGTTCCGAATTTTATCGGCGAGACCGAGTTTCTGCGGTACTGCATCGATTAGGACAAACGGGCTGGAGGCGTCGCTGGTATTGATGCGGATGTTTTCCACGCCGAAAATGCGCTGCCAAAATGGCTGGCGCGTTTCCAGATCCTTCACGCGGTAAAGTTCGAGTGTATCGGTCACTTTATTGAAAACGCCATCGGTAATTTTCAATCGCTCACTGGTCAGCTCGTAAACTTTGTTTTTGGTCTGGAGGAAACGGGCGAGCGCGATGAAGATCGGAACGATGGTTGGAGTGAAAATGTATGGGCTAAAGTCTCTGGTGGATTCGTTGCGCCAGAGAATCACGAATAAAAGAATAAGGGCGCAAAGGCAGAGGCCGCAGAAGAGAAAGACGCTGGCATTTTTCACTTGCGAAGAAGTGCCGCGCCAGACCGTTTCTTCCGCCATGGCGCAATTTGTAGCCGATCTGCTCCCAAGCACAAGACAGTGATCACGCAGGCTTTCGTTCTTGCCGCCGGATTGGGGACGCGTCTGCGGCCGCTGACCGATGAATTACCAAAACCACTCGTGCCGATTTTTCAGAAGCCACTCATCACTTTCGCGCTCGACCATTTGATCGCCACCGGCATTCGGCGGTTCGTCGTCAACACCCATCGACTGCCGCATTTGTTCGAACGTCAGTTTGCGGAGAAGAACTATCGGCGCCGACCGCTTGATCTCGTGAACGAGCCGGAGTTGCTCGAGACCGGCGGCGGGATCAAGAATGCCGAACCGCTTCTGCGCGAGGGTGATTTTCTCACCTATAGTGGCGACATCCTCACGGACATTCCGTTGTCCTCACTAATTGAGGAGCATTTCCGTGCCGGGAACGATGTCACCCTTGCCTTGCGCGAGACCGGATTTAAACCTTCGATTGCATTTTCAGACGGACGTATCGTCGACATTGGCGAACGATTCGGCGTCGCCGGCGATTACGATTTTGCGAACATTGCTGTCTGGGGCAGAAAAATTTTTCAGCGCATTCCGCAGCGAAAAATATCGTTTATTCCGGTCTTGCTCGATTGGATCAAGGAAGGCGGCAAAATTGGCGGCATTGTCTTGAACGAAGGCAAGTGGCTTAACATCGGTTCAAGCGCACAATACGTGGAAGCGCATCGGATGATTGCCTCCGAAAATTGGGGCCCGGATTTCATCCGCGATGCCGATTGGGCAGCGCGGATCGCGAAAAACGCGACGATTGACCCCAGCGCGCAATTGCGCGGCCTGACCGTCGTGGGCGCCGATTGTTACATTGGCGCAGAGGCAGTTGTGCAGGACACAATTGTCTGGCCCGGTGCACAAATTGCTTCTCTAAGTGAGTTGCAAGGTTGTATTGTCCGCACGCGGCAAAGGGCCGCGGGGATTCTGAAAAACGCCATCGTATGAAAACGGAACTGCTTCTTCACCAAACCCGCCGGCGCTTACCGGCCTTCGGCGAAGGAGAAATTGAAATCGCGCCGATCGAGAAGGGGGGTTCCGATCGCAGATTTTACCGCGTCAGTTGTGCGCCAGGGGAATCGCTCATTTTGGTGAAATACAACCTCGAGCGCGTCGAAAACCGGCACTACGTGCGCATCGCTGAATTTTTGACGGAACATGGAATTGCCGTGCCGAAGATTTATTTTCATGACCCCGAAGAAGGTTTGATTTGGATCGAGGACCTGGGCGAGAGCGATCTTTTCAGTTTCCGCGAGGATACCTGGCTGGTGCGCGGCGCGCTTTATCGATCGGCCTTGGACGAAATCGCGAGGCTCCATGAGCTGCCCCAGAGCGAATGGTCCGAGCTGGATGGAGAAATGCCGCCGGAATTTAACGCCGCGCTTTATCGGTGGGAGCAGAATTATTTTTTCGAAAACTGTCTGGGAAGAATTTTTGGGGTCGACGAAGGGACCCAACGCGATCTGGCATCGCTGCCTGCGCTTAGGGAAATCGCGGATCGACTGGCCGGGTTGCCGCGCGTGTTAGTGCACCGCGATTTTCAGTCGCAAAACATTATTGTGCGAGCGGGTCATGCGCATCTGATCGATTTCCAGGGGATGCGTCCCGGGTTGGCGGAATACGACCTAGCTTCTCTGTTATTTGACCCTTACGTGCGGTTGTCTCCAGTCGAGCGGGAGGGACTTTGGTCTTACTATAGACAGCGCCGTGGCCTGCGATCGGCAACCGAAATGCAAGAAACGCTACGGCTTTGCGCGATGCAACGGTTGATGCAAGCGCTTGGGGCTTATGGTTTTCTAGGGCTGGTTCAAGGAAACCGGCAATTCCTGGCGCACGTCCCGACGGCGTTGGATTCATTATGTAAGGTGGTCGCCGAGACCGACTTGCTTCAGCCATTGGGCGTGGCGCTTGCTAGTCTGCCAGACCATGGCTGGATCCGTTAGCGAAGAAAAAGTTTCGCGCTCGACCGCGGTAGCAAATGTGCCGCCAGCGTTCGTGTCCACGCCAGGCGCAATGCCTACGGGGGTGAATCCCTGGTGCCGGGCGATTGCCTGGGGCGCGATGCTTGCCGGGAGCCTTCTGCCGACGATTTTGAGTCGTTCCGCCGGCGAGGAGGGCTATTCGGTGCCTGTTGCTCAGGTTCTTGTCCTTGTCGTCGCTTCAGTGATCGTTGGCAGGTCGAGTCGACTGCGAGTTTTGAGCGGCTTTCTACTTACCATCGCAGTTGTGCGGCTTGGGTGGTCTGTGATCGCGCCGATACTCGCCGACTGGGCGCCGGTTCACGGATTGATGGACGACCTCGACTGGGGGCCAAAGATGTTCGTGACGCGTTTGCTGAATGTGGCGGGAGCACTCCTCATGCTGACCACTTTTATCGGTCGCCGGATTACACGAGACGACCTTTTTCTGCGCGTAGGAGACCTGAACGCGCCAGTCAAGCCGGAGCGGATTCTGTGGTTTCGCAGTCCGTTACGATGGTGGCACCTCGGCCCGCTGATCGTGCTGATTTTCGCGCTGGCGATGATCGCATTTTTGTTTTCCAGTCTTCGGCCGAATTTTTGGCAGCTGACCCAGCATTGGCAGCTGTTCCCGTGGGCTGTAGCCACTGCCGCCCTCAATGCCGCCAACGAGGAATTTCAATTCCGTTGCGTTCCTTTGGCGCATCTTCGCAACGTGCTGCCACTTCGTGAAGGCGTTTGGTTAACGGCGGTTTTCTTCGGACTCGCCCACTACTTTGGGCAGCCATCTGGCTGGCTCGGCGTCGCCATGGCGACAATTGCCGGATTTATTTGGGCCAAGAGCATGCTGGAGACTCGGGGCGTGGGCTGGGCATTCAGCATTCACTTAGTGCAGGACTTGGTGATCTTTTATTTCCTCGCGATGTCAAATAGGGCATAGGCCCTAGGGGCTGTGAGACCTATGAGTTAACGCACGAACGGGTTGGTCTTGCGTTCTTCACCGATCGTGGTGGGCGGGCCGTGGCCGGGGAGGACGGTGACGTCGTCGCCGAGTGGGAACAGTTTCTCTTTAATTCCCCGGAACAACTGTGGCGCGTCGCCACCGGGTAGGTCCCATCGCCCCACGCCTCCGGCAAAGAGAACATCGCCCCCGACTAGCAGCTTTTGCGGGCGCAGGAAAAAGCAAAGGCTGCCGGGACAATGGCCGGGAACTTCGAAAACCTGAAATTTGGCCCCTAGGAATTCCGACTCAGTCATTTCCTGTATAAAAAAATCCGGCCTGACCGGTTCGAGGTCGAAGCCAAAACCGAAGTTTCGGAAAAAATCCGGATCAGAGATCATCGGGGCGGTATCAGGGTGACAACCTATCGGGCAATCAAATTTTCGCTTAATTTTCGCGACATCGACGACGTGATCGATATGTCCGTGGGTCAGGATCAGCAGCTTTAAGTCGACCCCCTGATTTTGAAGCCATGCGCAACTTCCCTCCGGTGCGTCAAATAGAACAAGTCCTTCCGGAGCATGAAAAAGATAGCAATTGGTCTCGAAAACTCCTCCGCAAAATGTGTCGTATTTCATACGTTGTTAGGCGTGCCACGTTTTTTTGAATATTCTGGTCCGTCGATTGTCTTTTTAATCGCTGCGGCGGTCTGGGATTCAAGGGGAGTTCTTGCGTTCAGAGCGACGATCTGCGAGTATGGAAAACTTCTCTTTCAGGGCATGAACTATCGTTTTCGTTCTTACACCACGGCGGCGGCAATCTTACTGGTTAGCCTGGCGTCGACCGCACTTCCGGCCAAAACCGACCTCGACAACGTCTGCGTCTCAGTAGGAAGGCTGCTGGAGGAAGGACATTATACCCACAAGCAATTAAACGACGACCTGTCAGGCAAAATTTTGCGGAGCTACCTCGAACTGCTCGATTACACTCACCTGTTTTTCACCCAGGAAGACATCGATGGCATCACGCAAAAATACGGTGCCGCGCTCGATGACGACATTTTACTGGGCAACCTCAAACCTGCCTACGAGATCTACGATCTTTATCAAAAGCGAGTCGACGAGCGTGTCGCCAAGGTCAAGGAATTGCTCAAACAACCGGCCGATTTCAAAACCGACGGAACGATCGATTTCAGACGCGAGAAAAGCGCCTGGCCGAAAAATATGGCCGAGGCGGATGAGCTCTGGCGTGGCCGGATCACGAGCGAGCTTTTACAGGAACATCTGAGCGAGCATCCGATCGAGCCGGGACCGCAGTTGGTCGCGCGCCGATACGATCGGCTTGCGCGCAACGTCCACGAGAGTGATCGCGATGAACAGGCGAAGTTTTTCCTCGACGCCGTTGCCCTGGCTTACGATCCGCACTCTGAATATTTATCTGAATCCGATCTGAAAAACTTCAGCATCAACATGGGACTCTCGCTCGTAGGCATTGGGGCGATGCTGCGAACGGAAGATGGTTACGCCAAGATCGAGAGTTTGGTGGCGGGTGGGCCAGCACAGGTTGATGGCCGGCTCAAGGTGGGTGATCGCATCACTGCTGTCGGACAGGGAACGGGTGATATCGTCGATGTCCGAGACATGCGTCTGGACAAAGTGGTAGAAATGATCCGCGGCAAGAAAGGAACGAAAGTCCGTCTGCTCGTCATTCCCGCCGACGCAGCCGATCCGTCCAAGCGCAAAAACGTCGAACTGGTGCGCGATGAAATTAAACTGAAAGACCAGGAAGCGCGCGCCGACATTATCATCAAGAAGGATGACGAAGGCCAGCCGGTGAAGCTCGGCTGGATCACGCTGCCGTCGTTTTACGCGGACATGGATCATCACGCCAAGAGCACGACGAAAGATGTGCTGGCGTTGCTGAAGCGGTTGAAGAAGGAAAACATTTCTGGCCTGGTGGTGGATTTGCGGCGCAACGGCGGCGGTTCGCTGGAAGAAGTGATTTCGCTGACGGGGTTGTTTTTGAAATCGGGCCCGATCGTGCAAACCAAGGGCTCGAATGGCAACATCGTGGTCTCAAGCGATCCGGACCCTGGAATCGCATACTCGGGGCCGCTCATTGTCCTGACCAGCCGGCAAAGTGCGTCGGCTAGTGAAATTTTTGCGGCGGCGTTGCAGGATTATGGACGCGCTGTTATCGTCGGCGACCAGTGCACCTTCGGCAAAGGAACGGTGCAGACCATTCTAGATATCGGCGGCTATACTTCGCTACTCGGCAGCCGTTCGCACAAGGATGGCGCGTTGAAATTAACCATCCAGAAATTTTACCGAGTAGCCGGCGGCTCAACTCAGCTGCACGGCGTAGCCTCAGACATTGTGTTGCCGTCGCTGACTGACTTGCCCGAGTTCGCCGAAGGGGCTCTGAAGAATTGTTTGCCTTATGACGAAGTGCCCAAGGCAAAATACACCAAGTGGAACGAGCCGGTGTCGCTTTACTTTGATGAGTTAAAACGCCGGTCGGCCGAACGGGTCCAAAATGACGCCGAGTTCCATTTTGTGCAGGAAGACAAGGACCGGTTGCGCCATCGCCTCGATGAGAATCGCATTTCCCTTAATGAAGATGTGCGGAAGAAAGAAATTTCCGAGGACAAGACGCGCAAGGAGTTACGAACGAAAGAGCGGCTGGCGCGCAACATCGAGGAGCCGCGTGTTTATCGCGTGACGCTGGATACTGTCGATAAGCCGAATCTTCAGCTCATCATGTATCCGGGTAAACTGGTCTCGGCGAAAAAGAACGGTTCGGCCAAAGTTGCACCGGAAGCGGCCGGCGATGCCGACAGCGATGATGATGTTCTGGGCGGTGTGGACGATGACACGAAAGACCCCGTGATCGATCCCGAGCGCGATGAGACGATCAACATTTTGTCGGACCTAATTCAGCTCGAGCGCGGTCCGAAGACTGCCAGCACTAATCACTGAGTTGGCGCCGGTGTTCAGCGCCAAAGGCGCATCTTCAACCTCAGCCTGGGACAACGCCCTCGAACGAAAAAGCGAAGTAATTTTGGGCGAAGCAGTCAAATGCGGCGACTTAGCGTGAAGTTGGTCGAAGCTGGCAGCGAACAATTAGCGCCACCTGGGATCGAAAGAGCGCGGATCGTATGATGGTTGAAATCCGGGCCCGATCGGTCGACCGAACCAGGGCTGCATTGGTCGCCGCCGAGGGAAGTCATAGGGATTGTATTCGTTCGTTCTGGGTGTTCTGCCGAAAACTGTGACCGGCGTTCCAACGTCCACGGCGCGGTAAAATGCAATTGCTAATTGTTCGGGCATGCGCACGCACCCATGCGAGGCCGGATATCCGGGAAGATAACCGGCGTGCATACCATCAGCTTCATGGAAGCGCATGAAATAACGCATGGGCGCGGCAACAAATTTGCCGCCTTGCGGCACTTTCATATCGACGTCGGCATCGGACACAATCGTTCTGCCGTTCGCGTCCACGATCTTCCCGTAAATGCTCGAATGGTGATTGATCTCTTTCTCCAGGACCTTGAACGATCCGGTTTGGGTTAAATGGCCGTAGCGTCCGCTTGAGATCGGTGATTCCAGAACAATACCGCGGCCGCGAAGTAAAAGTGCGACCTGGTCTTGAAGATCGATTTCGACGCGGAACGGATTTCCATCTTCCGCACGGACGGACGCAAGCGATAACAACAAGATGGAAAATGCCCCGAGAGCCCTCACATTTACTTTAACCCGGTTACGCGGGAAAAGTCTCAACTACCCTTGAGAAAGGCGAAAGTACTAGACGGCGATCGGTGCCCTGATCGAGGGGTGCGGATCGTAGTCGAGCAGCGTAAAATCCTCGAATTGAAAGTCCTCGATCCGCTTGATTGCCGGATTTAATTGCATGCGCGGCAGCGTGCGGCAGTCGCGACCTAGTTGCTCGCGTGCCTGTTCGAGATGGTTCGAGTAAAGATGGAGATCGCCAAAAGTATGGACAAAATCGCCCGGCTTGAGATCGCATGCCTGCGCTACCATCATCGTTAACAACGAGTAGCTCGCGATGTTGAATGGAACGCCAAGGAACAAATCAGCGCTACGCTGATAAAGCTGACAGCTCAGCTCACCCTCGTTAACATAAAATTGGAATAGGACGTGACACGGTGGCAATGCCATCGTGTCAATCTCGGCGGGATTCCAGGCACTGACGATCAGGCGACGACTCGATGGATTCTCTCTGATTTCGGAAATCACTTTGGTGATCTGATCGACGTGAATTCCGTTCAGGCCACGCCAGTCGCGCCATTGCGCGCCGTAGACTCGCCCGAGGTTGCCGTTTTCGTCCGCCCATTCGTCCCAAATGCTGACGCCGTGTTCATTCAGATATTTGATGTTGGTGTCACCGCGCAAAAACCAAAGCAGCTCGTAAATGATCGATTTGAGATGGAGTTTTTTGGTCGTCAGCAGAGGAAAACGCTCACGCAGATCGAATCGCGCCTGCGCGCCAAAGACCGACAACGTGCCAGTCCCAGTGCGATCGCTGCGCTCCACCCCCGTCTCCAGAACGAGGCGAAGGAGATCATGATATTGCCGCACATCAAACGCTACTGAAAAGCGGCATCGGCTTCCAGCCGATGTTTTTGATTACCATCGAGGTCCGAGCCGGACTGGCGACTGTAAGATCCGCCTAAGAAGCCTTGCGTAGCTCTTCTTCCAGCTCGCTCTTGCGCTCATTCAATGTTTGCAAGCGCAGCTTCCAGCGATGCAATTGAATGCTGAGTTGGTTGATATAGCCGGTGACCTCGGTCCGTTGCGATTCATTCTCCTTCAATTTCCGCTGCAAGTCGGTAAGTTCCTGCGGCGGCGTCGGGCTCGCGGGCATTGACATCATCGGGACAAGCGTCGGTTTGCCACAGCGCTGGCAATTCAGCGTCATTCCGGCGGCGGCGGCGTCAACAATGAGCGGACTGGCGCAATGTTGACACTTGAAGAGGAGGTCGCCGTGTTCGCTTTTTGTCTGCGGACGAACAGGGTTCATCACTCCATAATTAAGCAGAGGTTATACCAGCGACGAGGAGCACTACGTCTTGCCTGTGGGGCCAGTGGGCATCTTGCCCGTTGGATCTTCTCGAAGGTTTTCGGTCCCAGCCGGATTCGGTGACGAGTTGACTCAGCGAGCAGATCCAAGCAGGATAATTTGGGTCATTCTGGCGCTATTTCGGCAGGCGTAAAATTACAAATTATGATGTAATCTACTTCAAAGCAGTAGGTTATAGTTAATACGTGTCATCTGGAACGGCCGTTGCTGAAGGCACTCGGAGGACTGTACACAAATGGCTAAAGTTTTAGGTGTTGATTTAGGGACCACCAATTCCTGTATGTCGGTGATGGAGGGTGGCGACCCCGTAGTTTTGGAGAACAGCGAGGGCGCACGGACGACGCCATCGATCGTCGCTTTTTCAAAAAATGGCGAGCGACTTGTTGGCCAGGCGGCGAAACGTCAGGCCGTAACGAATCCGGCGAACACCGTTTTCTCAATCAAGCGGTTTATGGGCCGCAAGTACGACGAGGTTCACGAAGAAGAACATCGCGTGCCTTATAAGATCGTGAAAGCCGCCAACGGCGACGCTCACGTTCAGGTAGAAGTTAACGGCGAGCGTAAAACATTCTCGCCACCGGAAATTTCCGCGATGATTCTGGCCAAGCTGAAGAGCGACGCAGAAGCAAAATTGGGCGAGAAAATCACCCAGGCTGTCATTACGGTTCCGGCTTACTTCAACGATTCACAGCGTAACGCTACCAAGGACGCAGGCAAGATCGCGGGCCTCGAAGTGTTGCGAATCATCAACGAGCCGACCGCGGCTTCACTCGCCTACGGTTTAGACAAGAAGAAGGACGAGAAGATCGCCGTCTACGACCTGGGAGGCGGCACCTTTGACATTTCCGTTCTGGAAATTGGTGACGGTGTCTTTGAAGTGAAAGCGACCAACGGCGACACCCACCTCGGCGGTGACGATTGGGATGCCCGCATTATGGACTGGGTCGTTAACGAATTTAAGAAAGATACCGGCATTGATCTGACGAAGCAGCCGGATGCGATTCAGCGTATCAAAGAGGAATCGGAAAAGGCGAAGATTGCGCTCTCCTCAACTCAGGAATACGAGATCAATCTTCCGTTCATCACGGCGGATGCGAGTGGGCCAAAGCATATTCAGAAGAAACTGACCCGCTCGAAACTCGAACAACTTTGCGATGATCTTTTCCAGCGCACGGTCGGTCCGGTGAAAGCGTGCCTCAAAGACGCGAAGCTTACCGAGAAGGAGATCAACGAGCTGGTGCTGGTCGGCGGCATGACGCGTATGCCGAAAGTGATCGAGACCGCGCGGACTCTGATTGGCAAGGAGCCGCACAAAGGCGTGAACCCGGACGAAGTGGTTGCGGTTGGCGCCGCGATTCAGGGTGGCGTGCTCAAGGGCGAGGTCAAAGACGTTCTGCTACTCGACGTGACGCCGCTGACGCTAGCAATCGAAACAGCGGGTGGCGTGGCGACGCCGATGATTCCGCGTAACACCACGATTCCGACACGGAAGTCGCAGATCTTTTCGACCTACAGCGATAATCAACCCGGGGTCGAGATCAAGGTGTTGCAGGGTGAACGGCCGCTTTCGCGCGACAACAAGAATCTTGGCACGTTCCATCTCGATGGAATTCCGCCGGCCCCGCGTGGCGTTCCGCAGATTGAAGTGACCTTCGATATCGACGCGAACGGCATTCTGCACGTTTCCGCGAAAGATCTGGGCACGGGCAAGGAGCAGAAGATTTCCATCACTGGCAGCTCCGGTCTCTCGAAAGAGGAAGTCGAGAAGATGCAGAAAGAAGCCGAACTGCACGCCGAGGAAGACAAAAAGGCGAAGGAAGCGATCGAAATCAAGAACAACGCCGACAACCTGGCGTATCAATGCGAGAAGCAGTTGAAAGATCTCGGGGACAAGATTTCTGGCGACAAGAAGAAACAAGTCGAAGACGCCATTGCCGCGGTGCGTGAGGCGATCAATCGCAATGACACCGAGGCGATGAAGCGGACCTACGACGACCTGCAGAACAAGTTCCAGGAAGTCAGCGCCGAACTTTACAAGCAAGCCTCTGCCGGCGCAGGTTCGCAGGCCGGGCCGCCGCCCGAAGCACAACCGCGTCCTGGTGCGGAACAAGGCGCCGGCGCTCGCGGAGGCAATGGTGATGTGGTCGACGCAGAGTTTGAAGTAGTCGACGAAGACAAGAAGAAATAAACCAATTTGCCGATGGTAGCTCGATAACTCCCGAACTACTGCCGGCAACAACTAAGTAAACAAAGGAGTAGAGAAAGAAACTATGGCATCAGTTAATGTCAGACCACTTGGAGATCGGGTGCTGGTGCAGCCGATTGAAGAGACTGAAGTAAAGAAGGGCGGTATCATTATCCCTGATACCGCGAAGGAAAAACCGCAGGAAGGCAAAGTCGTCGCGCTTGGGACCGGGAAAATTGACGACAACGGCAAGAAAGTCGATTTCACCGTCAAGTCCGGTGACAAAGTGCTGATCTCAAAATATGGCGGCACTGAAATCAAAATCGACGGCGATACCTACCTGATTATGCGGGAGGACGATATCCTCGGCATCATCGGATAAGGAGGCCAGGAAATGGAAAAAGGAATTAATCAGGAAGCCAGGAACCCAGGAAAGATCAATCCTATCTTAGTTTCGGCTCCCGGATTCCTGGTGTCCAGATTCTTGCTCTCAACTATCAACTAACAAACTATCAACTACAAATATGGCAGCTAAACAATTACAATTTGATGAAAGTGCGCGGCACGCGTTGCTGCGCGGCATCGAGAAACTGGCGAGGGCCGTCAAGGCCACGCTCGGACCGAGCGGTCGCAACGTGATTCTCGATAAGAAATTCGGCAGCCCGACGATCACGAAAGACGGCGTCACGGTCGCGAAAGAGATCGAGCTGGAAGATCCCTATGAAAACATGGGTGCTCAGCTCGTGCGCGAAGTGGCTTCCAAGACTTCGGATATCGCCGGCGATGGCACCACCACTGCGACGGTGCTGGCAGAGTCAATCTACAAGGAAGGTCTGCGTAACGTGACCGCGGGAGCGAATCCTACTTCGCTACAACGCGGGATCTCGAAAGCGGTGGACGCGATCGTCGAGGAGCTGAAGAAAATCTCCAAGAAAGTCAGTGATCGCACCGAGATCGCGCAGGTCGCGACCGTCTCCGCTAACTGGGACAAGACGATCGGCGAGATCATTGCTGACGCGATGGACAAAGTAGGCAAGGACGGAACTATCACCGTCGAAGAAGCCAAGTCGATCGAGACTACCCTCGAAGTCGTCGAGGGTATGCAGTTCGACAAAGGTTATCTATCGCCCTACTTCGTGACCAACGCGGAAGCGATGGAAGCGGTTCTGGAAAATCCTTACATCCTCATTCACGAGAAGAAGATCTCGAGCTTGAAAGACATGCTTCCGCTGCTTGAGAAAGTAGCGAAGGCTGGCCGTCCGCTCCTGATCATCGCGGAGGATGTGGAAGGCGAAGCGCTCGCGACTCTGGTCGTGAACAAGCTGCGCGGCACCTTGCAGGTTTGCGCGGTCAAAGCCCCGGGCTTCGGCGATCGTCGCAAGGCGATGCTGGAAGATATCGCGGTGCTGACCGGCGGCCGTTGCATCACGGAAGATCTCGGGATCAAGCTCGAGAACGTGAAGCTCGATGACCTCGGCAAGGCCAAGCGCATTACTATCGACAAGGAAAACACCACCATTGTCGAAGGCGAAGGCAAGCAGAACGACATTCAGGGTCGGGTGAGTCAGATTCGCCGTCAGATCGAAGAGACGACGAGCGATTACGATCGCGAGAAACTCCAGGAACGCCTGGCGAAACTCGCGGGCGGTGTGGCCGTGATCAACGTCGGCGCTGCCACTGAGACCGAGATGAAAGAGAAGAAAGCTCGCGTGGAAGACGCACTGCATGCCACGCGCGCGGCGGTCGAGGAAGGCATTGTCCCGGGCGGCGGCGTCGCGTTCATTCGCGCGCAAAAAGCGCTCGATAGTATCAAGGGGCTTGAAGGCGACGAAGCCGTCGGCGTGCAAATCGTCCGGCGCGCGATCGAAGAGCCAACCCGCCAACTTGCGGACAACGCGGGGCAGGAAGGCGCGCTCATTGTTCAAGAAGTCAAGGCGCGCAAGGGCAACGAAGGTTATGACGTCGCCACCGGTGAATACACCGATCTGGTGAAGGCGGGCATCGTTGATCCGACGAAAGTCACGCGCACTGCGTTGCAAAACGCGGCCTCGATCTCGGGCCTGTTGCTCACCACCGAAGCTGTCGTGACCGAGCTACCGGAGAAGGAAAAGACTCCTCCGATGCCGGGCGGCGGAATGGGTGGCATGGGCGGAATGGATTACTAATCCGCTAGATCAACTAAGGAAAATTCAACAGCAGCCGGACTCGAAAGAGTCCGGCTGTTTTGCTTTTTACCCGCGCTGATTGGGTCAGTTCATCTTGGTGACGGTGTAACCGACCGGCTCACCGTTCCGAACAATGGCGTACCCAGCACGCCCAGCCAAATACCTCCAACTAAGCGGATCGCTTTCGAAATACCAGATCTCGTGATCGGGCCACATTTTGGAAAGTAACTCGGCCGCACCTCGCCACCACTCAGGAGTAATCGTCGCCAGAACGCTTTCATTATTGGATTGATGGTCTCGTCTTCTTGATTTCTTGTAGCGAGCCAAGGATTCACGGTCCACGATACCGACCCGACGCACGAGCCACGCTTTAGGTTTGTGCATTGTGCCCTCCAAATGGCAGCGGCTCCATCATGGCCACAAAATTCCCCGTCGATTTCCGTAGTCCTGAGTTGAGCCGCCCTTCTCCCGTGGAAGATATTCCATCCGAAGCTTCTCGAGTAACTTTATGGCCTGCTCGGTCGCATCATAAGGTCGTCGGCGCTGACGAGGCGGTCGTTTGTGGTCGCGTGAGGACGGGAGGTATGAGGGTCGATAATCTTTTTGAATTCGGTACGCCACAGAAAACACTTGTCGATCTCCCATCGGTTCCGCCCGCGGGAACGGAATCGAGCAATGATTTCTTCAAGTGCACGATGTCCTTCGCGGGTTAACTCCCACGAATCTCTTTCATCGGTGATCAAACAATCAATCGCCTATCACCGCATCCTTCCGGCACCAGCAAAGGAGGGTTCTCTGCCTTCCATTCGTGTTTGCCTTCGTATGAGCACTTGTCCTCAGGCCGTAAGTCGGAAAAACGATGCTCATGGATGAAGCCGAGCACTTCCTGCTTGCTGCGAATCGCTCCAAGCTCCCGCAGAGCGTATAGAACAATGACGATCTCCTGCCCTCGTCTACTATAACGTCGAACTGGCTTACTAAGATATGCCGCATGCTGATGAAAAAGGCACTGGGCGTCGCAATCTCTTCGAAGCAACTGCAAAGCTGATTGGTAATTTTCCTCAAAAACGGAAATTACAGGATCAATCCCTCGGGTTAAGGCGAAAGGTTGACGATACGAACGCGCAAGGCTTCAGCCCGCGGCTGAATTGGTAGCCTAGCGGAAATTGGCATCTCCCGATCTGGACAATGTTCACCGGCAGAACCGCTAAGGATTTTTCACTGTTTGGAGTTTGTGGGCTGAGACTACGCATATGCTGAAGGCACGAACGCTAAGTCACGCACAATAAGAACCACGAGTGACAAAAATGCTCAACACCGATTTAGTGCAGGTATCGAATTTTCATCCACCAGGTAATTCTGTTTACTTGGAAGAGCAATCGAGCGGTGATAAGGTCGATAACGTGAGCCTCGCTGAAATCAAGAGTGCGATCGAACAGCTTTCGTTCGAGCAGCGCGCCGAGTTGGCGGCGTGGTTGCACGGCTGGAACGATGACGAATGGGACCAGCAGATGAAGCGAGATATTGGGAGCGGCAAGCTCGATGACGTTCTGCGCGAAGTGGAAGAGGACATCAAAGCCGGTCGCGTCCGCGAGATGCCGTGAAGTCCAGAACGCAGCGGCGTTTCTGGCACGAGTTCAACAGACTACCAGCTCACGTCCAATGTCTCGCTCGAGAAAAGTTTCAATTGTGGCTTCGCGACCCGTTTCATCCATCAATGCAGTTCAAGCCGCTTGTCGGAAATGTCTGGTCAGTGCGAATCGGAGATCACTATCGCGCTCTTGCGCAAAGACACGGCGATCTCGCGGTCTGGTTTTGGATTGGCACGCACGAGGAATACAACAATTTCGTCAGACAACTGCGCTAGGACCGACATATTCCAAAATGTTACCGAGCTATGATGATCTCTTGATAAGACGCTTCGAGCATCCAGATGAGGTGCGGACATTTGAAAAAGGAAGATTTGAGACGGTAAAGATCGGCTCGATGATAATCGGTCGCGCGAGCTACGAGCCGGGATGGAAATGGTCGGAACATGTTGGAGCTGCGACCGGTACGTCGTTCTGCGAGGTGGAACACGTCGGGATGGTTGTGTCCGGGTGCGCCGCTTGCCGAATGAAAGACGGCCGCTACTACGAGATGAGAGCGGGAGATTTGTTTTACATCGGGCCCGGCCACGACAGCTGGGTAGTCGGTGACGAGCCCTATGTTTCCCTCCACTTTTTGGGCGCGGAACATTACGCAAAATGATGCCGGCAAACTCGGGCCGCGGGAACGAGATAAGATTTTGCTTCCGATTTTGTGTTACGTAGCAGATATGTCTAGATTTCGCCCGTTCGTTGGGGGAACTGCATGAGAGATTATGTCGCTGAGTTGATGGCCGAGGTGAAGGCAAAGAACCCGGCCGAACCGGAGTTTCACCAGGCTGTCGAGGAAGTGCTCGATTCGCTTTCGCTCGTTCTGGAGCAGCACCCGGAATATCAACGGGAGAAAATTCTCGAACGTATTATCGAACCGGAACGGGTGATTATGTTTCGTGTTCCCTGGCGCGACGATCATGGAAATCTGCATGTGAATCGCGGGTTCCGCATTCAGATGAACAGCGCGATCGGGCCGTACAAAGGGGGGCTGCGTTTTCATCCCACGGTCAACTTGAGCATCCTCAAGTTTCTCGCCTTTGAGCAGGTATTCAAAAATGCGCTTACGACTCTGCCGATGGGCGGGGCGAAAGGTGGCTCGGATTTTGATCCGAAAGGCAAGACTGACTTCGAAGTCATGCGTTTTTGTCAGGCGTTCATGTGCGAACTGTTCCGCCACATCGGGCCGGACACAGACGTTCCGGCGGGCGATATCGGCGTGGGCGCGCGCGAGATCGGATTCATGTTCGGGATGTACAAACGGTTGAAGAACGAGTTCACCGGTGTGATGACGGGCAAGGGACTGACCTGGGGCGGTTCTGTCATTCGTCCGGAGGCGACGGGTTACGGCGCAGTTTATTTCGCCGATGAAATGCTCAAGACGCGCAAGGAAGATCTTAAGGGTAAGGTCGCTTTGGTGTCGGGCAGCGGAAATGTGGCACAATACACGATTGAAAAATTAAACTCGTTAGGCGCCAAGCCAGTTACCCTTTCGGATTCGAGCGGGTTCATTTACGATGAGAAAGGAATTTCGCGGGAAAAACTGGCGTTTGTGATGGACCTGAAAAATGTTCGGCGCGGGCGCATTTCGGAATACGCCGACAAGTTCAAAGGTACGGTGTTCACGCCGCTTGATCGAAAGCTCGATCACAATCCACTTTGGAACATCAAGGCCGAATGCGCCTTTCCGAGCGCGACCCAGAACGAAATTAACGCAAAGGACGCGGACAACCTGCTCAAGAATGGCGTCTATGTCGTTTCGGAAGGCGCGAACATGCCGACAGCGATGGAGGGGGTGCATCGTTTTTTGCAGGCGGGAATTCTTTATGGTCCGGGCAAAGCGGCGAACGCGGGCGGGGTTGCCACCTCCGGGCTGGAGATGGCGCAAAATAGCATGCGAATTTCCTGGACCCGTGAAGAAGTAGACGCCCGGCTCTTCAAAATCATGAAAAGCATTCACGCCAATTGCTATCGCACCGCGGAGAAATACGGGACTCCGGGGAACTATGTTAATGGCGCTAACATCGCTAGCTTCCTGAAAGTGGCGGACGCGATGATGGATCAGGGGCTGGTATAGCGAGCGAGCTGTAGCCCTCGCCCGGCGGGCGACGCACGCTTCGCACAGCGAAGCGACTACAGAAACACACAGACTTCACAATTCTGGCTCCCAGACTCTGTTTGGGAGTCAATGTCTGGTTTTCGAAACCCTGTTTCCCTCACTCGCCGCAGAGAAGTAGCTGATTTTGCTATCAGATCGGAGCGAAGGAAACGGAGTTTCAAAAGGGCTGACGTTCCCAAACTGGAGTTTGGGAACGAGAAGGAAGAAGCGAGTGAAGAGTGAGCGGCGGTCTCCGACCGCCGCGTTGTTTCGGTCCGCAGTTGCAAACAGCCGCTCCTTGAATTAGTCGCCGGAATCGTCCTCGACCGGTTCGGCGCGGCGGACGGTTGGCGATTCTTCCGGTTGCCCACGGCCACGATGGCGACCATTGGCCTGCTCGCCTTTGTAAACTTCCTTGAAAATTTGGGCAATTAGGGGCGCTGCCACGGTTCCACCGTGCGCTTTCACACCCACGTCGCCTTCGTAAAGCGCCGCAAAAGCGTACTGCGGTTTTTGCGCGGGCAGGTAACCGGCAAACCACGCCGCCGTTCGCTCCCTATTTTTTGGTCCCCACTGCGCCGTGCCGGTTTTGCCAGCCACGGTTACGGTGTCGAGACTGGCGGCATGGGCGGTTCCGGCGGGGCCGTTGACCGCGTTTATCATTCCCTCGCGAAGTTGCGCGAGAGTTTCTGAGGAAAAATTCAGCGTCTTCTTCTCGCGCACATTGTAAGCCGTCACGATACCGCCATCGATCGATTGCACCTGCTGCACCAGCCGCGTTTGATAAAACGTCCCGCCGTTGGCGACGATCGACATCGCCTGGGCCATCTGTAATGGCGTAACCTGCGTGTCGCCCTGTCCGATGGAAAGATTGGCGATATCGCCATTCAATAACTTCCGTCCGTGTGTTGCCTTCATATAGGAGTCGTTAGGCACGCGCCCTTCTACTTCGCCGCGAATAGGAATTCCGGTTTTCGCGCCGAAGCCGAGTTTCTGGGCCCAATCGATGATCGGATCCGCGCCGGTCTTGATTCCGACCTGATAAAACCAGGTGTCGCAGGATTCAGTCAGGGCTTGAACAAAATTCAGGAAGCCGCGATCGCTTTTTTTCCAATTGTGAAAGGTGACGTTCCCGATCTGGATCGATGGGACGCATTGATACTGTTCACTCGGTGTTACCGATCCGCTTTCCAGCGCGGCGATGCCGACGGCGACCTTGAAGGTTGATCCTGGCGGATAGGATGAACGAAAAGCGCGTGGCAAAAGTGGAATCCCCGGGTCATCCTGCAACGCCTTAAAGTTCTCCGCCGAGATCGAAGGAACGAAGACATTCGGATTATAATCTGGCCAGGACGCGAGCGCCAGAACGTCGCCGTTGTTCGGATCCATGATTACGATTGCGCCGCGTTTCGCCTTAGCCTCGAGAGCTTTCTCAGCCAATTCCTGCAACCGCAGGTCTAGTGTGGTCACCACCGTATGACCGGGAATAGGAGGTGAAACGATCTTTTCCGAAGTTTTTCGGCCATCTTTGTCGAAGGTCATCTTGTACTCACCATGTTTGCCGGTTAACATGGCATTGAAGGTTTGTTCGACCCCTTCGCGCCCCTCGGTTTCCGGCCAAATGGTTTCGTGATTGTCGATGATCCCGTCGGGATTGCGCCCTGTCCGTCCACAATAACCGACAATCTGTCCGGCAACCTTGCCCTGTGGGTAAACGCGAATGTAAACACCGCGTAACGTCATTTCCGGTGGCAGATGCGCTTTCGCAGCCTCGTATTCTTCCGCGGAAAGGTTGGTCGAGATCTCGAATGGCAAAATTCCGCGGTTGTGGTAGTGGCGGAGAATAGCGTCGTCGGCAATCCGGATTTGGCGGCCGAGTAACTTTTGAGCAATCGCGATCTGCCGATGCGCAAACTCCAGAGTCTGATTGTCGTTAAAGTCCAGCGGGGTTGGAAAACTGATCGCCAGATTGTAGCTCAGTCGATTTTGCGCGAGCGGCGCACCGTTCCGATCGGTAATCTGTCCACGCGGCGCGGGGATGTCGAGGATGTAAGTGCGCGCGAGTTTTTGCGTCTCGAAGGTCGGGACAATTTCCTCGTCGAGCGCAGGTTGAGATACTTCTTCGGAGGGCGTGGCAGTGGGCGCCGTCGAAGGAGCAGGCGCTAATTGTTGCCCGGTCACGTTCGAAATCGCCATCATCAGCGATATCAAACCCGAGCTCGCGGTTAAACCTCTCATCCGATCAGGAATTCTGTGCGTGGTTTAGAATGATCAGCCTTAGTGCGTTTGCAAAAACCGATGCACGTCGGCCGCCAACTTTGTTCCAATTCCATCAGTAGCCGCGATTTCTTCCACACTGGCGCGCCGCAATCGTTTCACGGACCCAAATTTCCGCAGCAACAAGTTTTTGCGATGCTGACTGACGCCCGGGCAATCGTCGAGAATGCTTTCGCCGACTCGTTTCTTCATCAGCAGCTGATGATACGCGTTGGCGAAACGATGGGCTTCGTCGCGGATGCGTTGAAGCAGACGTAACGCGCCTGAATCTTCCGGCAACTGCAATGGCAGCGCCCGACCCGGCCGATAAATTTCCTCGTGCTCCTTGGCCAGGCCGATGATTGGCAGATCGTGTAACCCGAGCCGCTGCAGTTCTTTGCAGGCGGACGAGAGCTGACCCTTGCCACCATCGACAATGATGAGATCAGGCAAACGGACGAGATTCACAGTTGATGGTTGAGAGTTAATGGTTGATTGGCGCTCCAGCGCTTCCGCGGGATTTTCCTGCGAAAATTCCGCCGCATCCGGATTCGCCTCGCGTGCCTCAAGCAGAATTCGGGAATATCTTCGCCGGACTACCTCGGCCATGCTGGCGAAATCGTCCTGGCCTTCGACGGTGCGAATCCGATACCGCCGATAACAATTTTTATCCGGAACGCCGTCTCGAAAACAAACCATCGAGGCGACGACGTGCGTCGCGCTGATGTTGGAAATATCGAAGCATTCCATTACTCGCGGGATCTTCGATAGCTGCAAAGCGTCGGCCAAAGCCCGGACGTCCGCTTCCGGATCAATCGTCGTTGGCAACGAGCCGCGAGTGAAACGGCGCGTCGGTCGCGTCGTCCGCCGTAAATCCTCCAGCATGTTGCGCAACTCCGCCGCCTTTTCGAAATCGAGCTTCTCCGCTTGCGCGCGCATTTGTTTCTCCAACTCCGCCATCATTTCGCGCGAATGTCCCTCGAGAAACTCGCAGGCCTGCGCGACCCGTTCGCGATAAATTTCCGGTGTGATCTCGCTCAATTTCATCGGCACCTGATAAGTTGACGACTTCAACTCGCGCTCCGTTGGTGACCCGCGGCCAAAGGTAAGAACTCCGAATTTCTTGCGCATAAAATTTAGCGTCTGCCGAAGCGCGCCGGCGTGTGCATATGGCCCGAAATAGCGGGCGTTGTCATCTTTCTTGAAACGGGCAAGACGAAACCGCGGCCAATCTTCGGTCTGATCCACCTTCACCAGGAGGAAACGCTTATCGTCGCGGAAGGAAACGTTGTAGCGAGGCCGGTATTCCTTGATCAGCTTGCCTTCGAGTAAAATCGATTCGGCTTCACTCTGCACCGTGTGAGTCTCGAAATCCCAGACCGCGTCCAGCATGGCGCGAGTCTTCAGATCAGCCACTGCCATTTTTGAGGGCATGAAATAGGAACCGACGCGTTTGCGCAGATCGCGTGCTTTGCCGACGTAGATGACGCGGTTGAAACGGTCGCGCATCAAATAAACACCGGGTTTGTGGGGCACCTCGTGTACCTTTTTCGTTAGATCTGGTTTTTGCTTTTTTGATAACGCCATTGGCCCAGCGATAAATGTACGCGTCCCGGACGCGATCGACAACGCAGGTGCTTTCAAGCAGCCTTGTTTTTACGCCGCCCGCCGTGGCATGGCTGAATGCACCATCATCAGCTCAGTCACGTTTTCCGGAGTCAACAGGCCCACCAGTCGCTTCATCCCATCCAGTACCGGCACGACCGGACAATTGCATTCCTGCATGATTCGAAACGCTTCCTCGAAACGCGTACCTGTCGTCACCGTCGGGATGTCGCGACGCATTACCTCGCCGACCTGGATTTGCGGATCATGTTTGCGCAGCGCTGCGATCAAGTCGTGCCGAGTCAAAACGCCGGCGACGCTGCTGCCGGTTTCATCCATGACGGGAAAGTCATGTTGCGAAGTGGCAAGAAGCGCGTCGACCGCTTCCTGAAGGGTGGCGGTTTGTGGGAGCGACCGGAATTCGCGCACCATCGCGCTGGAGACGGGGAAACTGCGCGAAATATCTTTGAGCTGGGCGAGCGTCGCCTCCTGCGATGCGCCCATGTAAACAAATAAGGCGATGAAGATGAGGAGCGGATTTCCAAACAGGCCAAGAAACCCAAAAATAAAGGCGCAGGCCTGGCCGATGCTGGCGGCGATTTGAGTGGCACGCGTGTAACTCAGTCGCGTGGCGAGAAGAGCGCGCAAAACACGACCGCCGTCCATTGGAAATGCGGGCAACAAGTTGAAGAGGACGAGTATCACATTGATCGCGAGCAATTGAACGAGGAGATCCGCACCGGAGGCAGCATGTTCGAGGGAAAATCCACGCCAGCCAACGAATACGAACAAGGTCAGCGCGATCACCACGTTCACGAGCGGACCAGCCAGCGCGATGATGAGTTCTTGCCGCGGTTCATCGGGCATTCGCTCCAGACGGGCGACGCCGCCAATCGGCAAAAGGGTAATGTCAGGAGTATTGATCCCATAGTTTTTTGCTGCGATGGCGTGACCAAACTCGTGCAGGACCACACAGACGAACAGCAGGAGCACAAAAATCACGCGCCAAAACGCGACGGCCGAGCCGCCTTGTGCGTAATAACCGAACGCCAGCCATCCGATTAGCAGCAAAAAGGTGACATGAATCCGCAACTGGATTCCGTAGATGCGAAGGATTGGAAGTGACCAGCTCATTGAAACAAATGTCGTCCTCAAACATATCGCACGTCAAAGGCGGCAGGTCCGAGCCAGACTGGCGTTAGACACAGCCGCTCCTTGAATGATATGGAAATTTTTGATGTCGCGATCGTGGGCGGCGGACCCGCCGGGTCGGTCTGCGCAGCATTTTGCGCTGCTGCCGGACTGCGGACGGTTCTGATCGAGCGCGAAAAATTTCCGCGGGAGAAAGTGTGCGGCGATTGTTTGAATCCGGAGTGCTGGCCGATTTTGCGGCAACTCGGAATCGATCAACGGGTGCGAGAATCGCCTCATGCCACGCTCGCCTCAGTCGCGTTCCTTGGTTTGCGCGACCGGTGCATGGAGATTGAGCTGCCGCAGGGCAAAGAGGCGGAGATCGCCATTAAACGGAGTGTCTTCGATGCTCTCCTGCTCGATCGTGCCCGTCACCTTGGTGTAGAAATCCGGGAAAAAAGCACGCTGACATCGCTCGAGAAAACCAATGGTGGCTGGAAACTAACGATTGCGGATGCGTTCGCTTGTCGAGCGCAGGTCTTAGTGGCAACGGATGGCCGTAACTCAACCGTGGCGCGGTTGTGCGCCTTGCTCCCGCGCGTCGGAAAGGAACGCGTGGCGCTGCAGGCGCACATTTCATTGCCGCGTGATTTCGGAAATAAGGTCGTTTTGCAATTGCTGCCGGGCGGTTATTCCGGTCAGGCGCCGGTGAGCGAAAATGAGCTCAATCTTTGTCTGGTCGGGAAGCCCAAATCGATTCGCACATTGCAAAAGTGGGCAATCGAACGATTCGCGCTTTCATCCAAGCAGCAATGGCGAACAATCACGCCATTAACACGCGCGGCAGTTCCCCCGGCGCGCGGGAATCTCTTGTTTGCCGGCGATGCTGCTCGTGTCGTAGAACCATTCACGGGCGAAGGAATTTTTTATGCGCTGCGCTCGGGCCTGCTGGCCGCGACTGCGGTGACAAGAATTGTTCAGGAAAATTCCACGGACGCGGCCGCTGAATATGCCGCGCAGCATACCGCGATGTATCGTGGCCGATTGTGGATTAACGCTCTGGCGCGCAGCGGAGTTGTGTCACCTAAGCTCGGATCGATTTTGCTCGATGTGGCCCGGTTTCAACCGGCGCTCTTGCGTTTTCTGACGCGCAAAATCGTCATCCCGAGCGGAGTCGAGGGATCCCGTTGAAGTTTCGGTAAAGGTATTGCTTCGGGATCCCTCCCAGCCTTCGCACAGGCTGCGGCGCAGCAGGCGACTTCACTTCGCTACACTCGGGATGAGGACAGTTGCCGGCAGGCTTTGATGGTGTTCGACATCAACATCGCGATCGTCATCGGGCCGACACCACCGGGAACGGGAGTAATGGCACCGGCAATTTCTGACACGGCCTCGAAATCGACATCGCCGACAAGTTTGTAACCGCGCTCGCTCCCGCCGTCATCCACGCGATTGATTCCGACGTCAATCACGATCGCGCCTTCACGCACAAATTCCGTTCTAACGAAATGTGGACGACCGATCGCGGCGATAATGACATCGGAGCGTTGGCAAATCTCCGAGATGTTTCGGGTGCGTGAATGGATGACGGTGACGGTCGCATCAATGCCCTTACGCATGAGCAAGAGCGCCATCGGTTTTCCGACGATCATACTGCGGCCGAGCATAACAACGTTGGCGCCGGAGAGGGCGACCGCGCTTTCACGGAGCAAGCGCAGGCAACCGAGTGGAGTACAAGGAACAAAACCCGTTTGGTCGTCGAGCGCGAGCTTGGCGACGTTGAGTGGGTGAAATCCGTCGACGTCTTTGCGTGGATCGAGTGCGCGCACGATTGCCGCCTCGTCGATCTGTGACGGTGGCGGTGATTGCACAAGAATACCGTGGACTTTCTGGTCGTGATTGAGTTGGTCCACCCGAGCGAGCAGTTCCTCCTGCGTTGTCGTCGCGGGCAATTCGAGTTTCACCGAATGAAGACCAAGCTCGCGGCACATTTTGTCTTTGGCCCGCACATAGGTGCGCGAGGCGGGATCGTCTCCCACCAGAACAACCGCCAGGCCCGGTGTTAATCCGCGAGACTTAAGTCCGGCGATTTCATCGCGCAGTTCGGCGTAGACTTTTTCCGCAATCGCACGGCCGTCGATTAGCTTTGGCATGGCGCAGAGCTTAACATGTTATCGAAAAACCAAGCCTAGTTTGAGAGATGCTTTGGTCCAAGCCGGCGGTCTGGCTCAGGCTGAAAGATTAGGGGAACGATCAGCGCATTTCGACCTGCGCCATCATTGCATTCTGTAAGCGGCGCCGCTCCGCTTCAAATTCTTCTTCCGTATTGGTGGGTGCTACGCGAAGCAAGGGGCCAAAAATGACGCGAGCCCTCGAGAACGGACGGGGAAGAATGAATTTGTCCCAGCTTCTGGCCCTCCAACAGCTCGAATACTCAATATTAATCGGCTGGATTTGCGCTCCTGACTTTTGGGCTAAAAAAATGATGCCACGCCCAAGCTGGTAAGCTGGCCCGCGCGGACCGTCCGGGGTGATCAGGACATCGCGTCCAGAAGCAAGAACTTCGGCAAGTTCCAGCATTGCACTTGCCCCGAGCCGCGAAGTGGAGCCCCGGACAACATCAAAACCGAAACGTTTCGTAAGGTCCGCTACCAAATCTCCATCCCGGCTCGCGCTGATCAGACCTGCACCGGGACGATGAGGAGCAAATCTCTTTAGGGCATATGAAATCAGCAGGAGGCGGTTGTGCCAAAGTGCTCCGATATAGTTTTCCTTCACCGGCGTTTCCAGCACGGCCGAGCGGGCATCGACTTCATAACGCAACGTCCGCGCCCACAACTGCAGCAGGCGAAATCCCAATGCGACAAGAACGCGTGTTGTGAAACTTTCCGGGTCGAGCTTCAAATTTGCGGCGGACGAGCTTTTGCACTTTCCCAGCGGAAGGCTTTCGAACTGGGCAATCCAAGCTGATCGAGAATGCGCCACACTACCGTGTCCGCGACGTCGTTGACGTTTTTGGGATTGCTGTAAAACGACGGGATAGCAGGCAATACGATTGCGCCGGCCTCGATCAAGGTTACGACATTACGCGCCTGAATGAGGCTCCATGGCGTTTCCCGCGGGACGACGATGAGTTTACGGCGTTCCTTCAAGAAAACATCAGCGGCGCGCAACAACGCACTCTGGCCCGAGCCGGTGGCGATTCGACCAAGCGTCGACATGGAGCAGGGGACGATGACCATTGCGTCGAAGCGAGCCGAACCGCTGACGAACGGGACGTTCATATCGTTGTCGGCATGCTGAAGAACTTTCGGCGGAACGCGAAAGGTCAGGAGCTCATGGTCGGCGACCTGCCGTGCATGTAATGTCATGACGAGGTGAACTTCGTGCTCGGTGGCGTTGATCTGTTCGAGCAAACGCTGCAAATAAATGCTACCACTGGCACCGGTCGCGCCGATTACGATTTTCATAAATAGCCGCTGGTTGCTAATTTCCGCGTGAGATCGGCGTGTCGTCCACGCAATTCCGCATAAAGCGCTTGATTTTCTTTGCGCGGTTCAGCGCGCGTCTTACGATCGGTTTTTACTGCCGACTTCACAATTTTCTCGAGCTGGAGCGGCTCGCCTTTCGTCTGACAATAAGTCCAGCCCGCCTGAATCGCAGCCCCAAGGGCACCGCCTTCAGCAATCTTGAATCCGATAACCGGGAGACCGAAAATGTCGGCAACGATTTGGCGCATGCTGGCACTCTTGGCGCCGCCCCCGGTAATGCGCAATTCTTTGGCTTCGACCCCAAGAGCAATCAGGCGGTTCATCCCCTGGGCCAGTCCGATCACGATTCCTTCGATTAACGCCCGGGCGATATCGTGGCGATTCGTGTTGCGGGAATTTAGACCGTGAATCACGGCGCTGCCATTTGGCAGGTTGGGCAACCGTTCCCCGTAGAAATAGGGTAGAAGTGTCAGCCCATTGGCGCCCGGCTCAGAACGAGCGACATTTCTTTCGAGAGCCTGCATTTCCCAGCCAAACAGGTCGCGCACTCGCTCGACCGCGTTCGCCACGTTCATCGTGCAAGCCAATGCCAGCCAGTGATCTGTGCTGTCGCAAAATGCGGAAATTTCTCCGCGCGGATCGAAAACTGGCGTTTCAACGAATGTGTAAATCGTGCCCGAAGTGCCGAGGCTAATCGTGAGCCGGCCGGGACTGATGTTGCCGGTGCCGATCGCGCCGAGCATGTTGTCGCCGCCACCAGCACTGACGAGGATATCACCGAGGTGAAATTTTTCGCGCAAGGTCGACCGCAACAAGCCGACTGCTCGCGTGGAAGAACGAAGTGGCGAAAATTTCGTCAGCAGACCTTTGTCGATAAATTCTGCCAGCGGCTCGCACCAGGTACGCGATCGAATATCGAGCAATCCCGTGCCGGAAGCATCGCCGTACTCCATCCGGCGTTCGCCGGTGAGCCAGAAATTCAAAAAATCGTGTGGTAGAAGAATAGTGCGAGTGGCGGCGAAATTTTCGGGCTCATTTTCTTTCAGCCACAAAATCTTGGGCGCGGTGTAACCCGGCACCATCGCATTACCGGTTCGCTCGATCAGCGTATCTGTGTTTCCGAGGGCGCGGTTCAGTTTCTCGGCTTGTTCGGCGGTTGAGGTGTCGCACCAAAGCTTGGCTGGGCGCACCGGCTGGTTGCGATCGTCGAGCGTAACGAGCCCATGTTGCTGGGCGCTTACTCCGAAGGCCACCACCTCGCTGCGACGCTCTCCGATTTTTTCCAGACAAGTGAGAATCACCCGCTCGGCTGCATCAGACCAGATCTGCGGATCTTGCTCGACGTGGCCGTGCGGAAGTCCTCCGACAAACGAATGCGGGACGCTCGCCTGAGCGAGAACTCTTCCGGTATCAGCGTCGAGAACCAAGCCCTTGCAGGTGGTTGTCCCGCTATCCAAGCCGAGGCACAGCATTGTCGAATTTGAATTCGAGGCGAGGCCGCGGCAATTAGTTTAGTGATGATCAAGAAATTGTTGCACACCCGTTATCGCGTGACCGACCTGGAAAAGACGGTCGCCTTCTATCGAGACGTTCTTGGGTTGGAGGAAACACGACGGCACACCTCCGGACGCGGCTCGCAGCTGGTTTTCTTCAAGGCTCCGGGAAGCGAAGAAGAGATCGAGATCTGCAAGTACGACCAGAGCGGCCCGGTCGTAGTCGGGCCGGATCTGACCCATCTCGCGTTTGAGGTGGATGATCTGGCAAAATTCGCAAAACAGACTGCGGCCAAAGGTTACCCGCTGTCTGATGGCCCTCATCCGCTTGGCGACGGCGGCGCCATCGCATTCATCGACGCGCCCGAAGGTTACGAAATTGAATTGATTCAGCGGGGGCGCGGAAATGGCTAATTTAAATACCGCGAGCAGTTGAACCGATAATTATTCACGGGCGATGAAACGACAGGTGCGTTGGGTTACGCTAACAATTTGTGCGCTCCTCGGTGCCGGCAGCGTCGCTGCCGCAATCACACCAGATGATGAGGATGCACCCAACATTGTCCGCCCAACGGGGGTGGATAAGCGCACAACCAAAAGCACGCGCAAACGCTCCCACTCGACCGATTCGGCAACAGCAAACGACATTTCAATTCCGGCGTCTGCTCTCAACCCAGGACCGTCCGGCGCCGTCCCGAATACGCGCGCGAATTCGGTGATGGTAGTCGATGCGCGCACCGGCGCTGTGTTGCATGAGAAAAATGCGGATCAGCCGCGGGCGGCAGCGAGCACGCAAAAGTTGCTGACGGCACTGATTATTGCCGAAACGGGTTATCTCGATCGGCCGGTGAGGGTGGAGCAGATCGATACGTTGGCCGAGCCGGTCAAGTTGAACATTCGGCCGGGGGACTTTTATCAGCGGATTGATCTGCTACGTGCGCTGTTGGTGAAAAGTCCGAACGATGTGGCGCGCTGTCTGGCCCGCGACAATGCCGGCAGCCTCGAGGCGTTTGCCGATAAGATGAATGCGAAAGCGCAGATGCTGGGGGCGACGCATTCGCACTTCATCAACCCCAACGGCTTGCCTATGCCCGGTCAATATTCCACCGCGCGCGATTTAGCGATCATTGCTCGCGCGGCGTATGGGAATCCCACCATTCGTTCCATTGTCTGCCTGCCGCAGCTCGTCTTTCGCTACGCCAACGGGCGAACGCGTGAGTTGGAAAACACCAACAAAGTTCTGAGACGCCTTCCATTTTGTAATGGAATGAAGACCGGTTACACCGAAGCCGCCGGGCACTGCCTGATTGCGAGCGGTTCGCGACCGGGGCGCGATATAATTGTCGTCGTCCTCGGCGATACCAAATCCGGCGTCTGGACCGACGCTGCCTCGTTGCTGTCCTGGGGTCTCTGGCTCTAGCCTGGGGAGCGCAGCCTCGCGGGTAGCACACGCGTCTCGCGTGGGGGTATCAAGGCGTCATCGACACCGCGGAATAACGCGACAATGGCGACGGAACTAAGCCTGGATTTCGAATCGGATCCTGAGCCGGGCCGGGTGTCACGTCTTCCCGATCTTCCGCTGGTGGCATCGGTTCTTCGGTATTGAGCGCGGCGAGACGCTCGGCCAACGCCGGTTTCATTTTGGCGTTGGGCGTGACCGCGGTCTGGCAACTACAGAGAAACCCCACTGCGAGCAAAACGGCAGTCAATCTTATAACGAAAAGCGCAAAACGCTGAGACATCAGGTTGGTTATGATCTTGCCATCGTTTTTGGGCAAGCATTGTTCCGCGCGTGGTACGATTGAACATAATTCGAATTAAACCCACGCATGTCATCCTGAGCCGCGAAGAATAACGCCAGTCCGGCTCGGACCGAAGGATCTCTCCCAATGGACTGACTACCCAAAATTGGGTGATTTTATCCCCAGATATGAGGTCCCTCGCTGATGCTTGGGATGACAAAATAGAAGAGCGGCGTCCGATAGCGATAGTAAAGGTTGCCGTTTTCCCTCGCAACTAATGTCACAAAAAGCGCTCGATAATGGGCCCCAGCTTTTTGATCGTTGCCGCGGGCCACAATTTTCGATCCGTGATTATGGCGTTTTCGAGCGCGCGATGTTCGGGCCAGGTTGCTTCGCGCGGAATTTCGGGGATCACACGTGCGAGAACTTTCTTTGCTGTTTCCGCGTTAGCCAACAGATGACCAATCACAGTTTGGACCGAGACCGGTTCTTCTTCCACCTTCCAGCAATCGTAATCGGTGATCATCGCCATGGTGGCGAGCGCGATCTCGGCTTCGCGCGCCAGCTTCGCCTCCGGCAAATTGGTCATGCCGATGACATCGAACCCGTTGCGGCGATTGAATTCCGACTCGGCGCGAGTGGAGAAAGCCGGACCGTCCATGTTCACATAAGTGCCGCCGTTGTGAACGGTGGCGCCGGCGGAGCGCGTAGCGTCCGCTAACATATCCCGCAGCTTGGTCGAGATCGGGTCGGCAAAGGAAACGTGGGCCGCTATTCCTTCACCAAAAAACGTGTGGCAGGAGCGCAGACTCGTCCGATCAAAAAACTGCGATGGCAACAGGAGGTCTCGCGGAGCGTATTTTTCCTGCAAACTGCCCACTGCTGTCACGCAAATAATCCAGCGGACGTTGAGAGAACGCAGGGCGTAAATATTCGCGCGATGATTTAGTTCGTGCGGGAGGATCCGGTGCCCACGTCCGTGTCGCGGCAAAAAATAAACGCTGCGGCCAAACATTGTTCCGCCGGCTATGGAGTCAGACGGTGCGCCGAAGGGTGTCTCGATCTTGTGTTCGGCCAACTCGGCAAAATCTTCCAGGTGGTAGAGGCCGCTGCCGCCGATAATCCCGATCGCTGGCTCGTTCATCCGCGGTTTGAATTGAAACGGAAGCAGAACGAAAAAGCGAAGCCAATTTTCCCGGTCATCCCGAACGAATCCGCCAGTCCGGCTCGGACCTCGATGTCGAAATTCAGGGCGACGCAGCCACCTCATTCTCAGCATCGGTGCGAGCGGCACTGGCGGATGACGGAGCGGCCGATCGACCTCGACTACACTCGGGATGACAGATAGGGCTCACGTTAAAACATGCGAATGAAAAACTTACCTGCCCTCCTCGCTCTCGTCGTGTTGCTCTTGTTTGTCGCCTGCGCGGAAACACCATTCTCCCGGTGGGAGAAGGGATCGCCTTGATGAAAGGCAGCACAACAAGCAGAGGAAACCCCATTCCGACCGCCGATTCTGGGATCGGTAGTCAGAACCGCACTGGGCGTTGGAGACAGCTGCTCGTTGAGGTGATGGCACATTCGCCGGCCCTGTGTATCGTTCGCGAGCCGTGCCGAAATTTTTCATCAAGACCTACGGCTGCCAGATGAACGAACGCGATTCCGAGCAGGTCGCGTATTCGCTCATCGCACGTGGCTATGAGCGCGTCGATTCCGAGGTCGAGGCCGATGTTGTTCTGCTCAACACCTGCAGTGTGCGCGACATGGCGGAGCAGAAGGCGCTGGGCAAAATGGGAATGCTCGGCCGCATCCGCAAGAACCGCCCGGAAACTGTCTTCGGATTTCTTGGCTGCATGGCGCAGGCCCGCGGCGCGGAATTGTTGAGGGAAATTCCGCATCTCGATCTTGTGATCGGCACGCAAAAATTCCATCGCGTAGCGGATTACGTGGATGATTTGGTTGTGCACAAACCTGTTGTGGCCGGGATCGGTGATCCCGGCTTCCGCCGCATGGACGATCCACGTTTCTCCATCGTGGACGTCGAGCAAGAAGCCGGTTCGCAGTCGACGATTCGCGAACAGTCGCTGGCCCCAAAGCAGGCCACAGCATTCGTTTCCATTATGCAAGGCTGCAACATGCATTGCACCTTTTGCATCGTGCCCCGCACACGCGGAGCGGAACGCAGCCGCACCATTTCCGAGATCGTCTCCGAAGTTCGCGCGCTTGTCGTGCAGGGCGTGAAGGAAGTGACGTTACTTGGCCAGATCGTGAACCTCTATGGTCGCCACGAGTTCCTCTCTATAGCCGCGGTCGCTGGCCGCAGCTGCAAAAAGAGCCCATTCGTGCAATTGCTCGAAGCCGTCAGCGCGATCGACGGGCTGGAACGTTTGCGCTTTACCTCGCCGCATCCGATCGGCTTCCGTGATGACCTGATCGAGGCCATCGCCTATTTGCCGAAACTGACCGAGCACGTGCATTTGCCGCTGCAGTCGGGATCGAATCGAATTCTCAAGGCGATGCACCGGACTTATACGGCAGAAAAATACGCGCAACTGGTCGACGAAATTCGCGCCGCCCGCCCAGGGATCGCATTGACGACCGACATCATCGTCGGCTTCCCGGGCGAGACCGATTCCGATTACAAAGCAACCCGCGATCTCGTCGAACACCTCCAATTCGATAATGCTTTCGTTTTTCGCTATTCCCCGCGGCGCGAAACGCCCGCCGCGACCATGGCGGATCAAATCGACGAGGCAACAAAGGAGGCGCGCAATCAGGACCTGCTCGGAATAGTCAACGCCTCGACCCGCCGCGCGAATGAAAAACTGGTCGGAACTCGCGTTGAGGTTTTGTGTGAAGGCCCAAGCAAAACAAACGTTGCGCGTTTGATGGGCCGCACCAGAACGAACAAAGTCGTCGTCTTCGAGGCGGGAAGGGATCGCATCGGCGAAATTTTTGATGTCGCAATCGAGCATGCCAACGGCTTCAGCCTTTACGGACACCCGGTCGATTGACGCCATGATCTATCATTTTTCACTGCAACTTGCAGGGCTCGTGACCGGGCTGATCCTCTGCCTGTTCGGCGCAGTGGGCTTTGTCATGGATGGTTCGGCGCGCAATTTCATGGCTGCTTTTCCACGCTCACGGACCGCGGGAATAGTGATTCTTGCCGTCGATCTGGTCTGGAGTTTCTGGCTGGTCGCCACCATGGAAATGGGAGAGTTCTCGGCTTTTCGCCGGCCGTTTTTGGTTATTCTGCCGGTGGGATTTTTTCTGACCTTGCGTTTCGTGGATGAATTTCTCGCCGTGCGTGCCTTGGGCATCCTCGCGTTGTTGGTCGCGGAACCAATGCTCGACGCCGCCTTTTTCCGCGACGAACCTGGTCGGCTAGTCCTCACCGTGTTCGCCTACGTGCTAGTGGTGTTAGGCCTTACCTGGGTAATGGTGCCATACAAACTGCGCGATCAAATCAAC
>Ga0207701_10000539_pt1 | contig 39389 bp, 38 predicted proteins | sample KBSSwiSSwithPhiX_FD_184294 | JGI IMG/M metagenome (GOLD analysis project Ga0207701, IMG submission 184294) | Switchgrass rhizosphere bulk soil microbial communities from Kellogg Biological Station, Michigan, USA, with PhiX - S5 (SPAdes) (version 2) | ecosystem: Environmental > Terrestrial >... | reverse complement strand
CGGGTTCGTCGCCCTCATGGGTGTCGCGGTGCAGACGAGCGTCATCCTCTACTCGTTCATCAATAAACTGCGCCTCGAGGGCCGCGACATCGCCAGCGCGACGCACGAAGCGTCGCTCCTGCGCCTGCGGCCGATCATGATGACCGCGCTCGTGGCCTGTCTCGGGTTGCTGCCTGCGGCGATGTCCACTGGCATCGGCAGCGACTCCCAGAAACCGTTCGCCATCGTCATCGTCGGGGGCCTGCTGTCACGACTGGCGCTGTCGATCTTCCTGGCGCCCGTGCTGTATGCGCTGGTCGCGCGAGAAGGCGACGTCTTGAAAGTCTGACCGCCATGCTTGGTCCCGCAGCGCCGGACGATCGGCAATGAGTGGCAATCTCTAAAATGGAGTGGACGAGTAGGCGGTACGGAACATGCCATCACGACGGCCGGGCATAGCGTTTCGTGGCTCCCGGCGCCGCATCGGTCGCATCCGGTTTCGCGAGAACTGGTCACGGGACATGTGGCTGCTATCGGTGTTCGTACTCGTCGCGCTTTTTTTTCTGATCCGGTGGCTCTTGTACGCGACGCCCTAGGGGGCTCGATTAGAGCAGCAAGCGGACCGCACGCCACCTGATCGAGCCCGATCCGATTGTTATCGCTCGATTTTCAGCAGTTCGATATCGAAGACGAGCATTCCCCTCGGCATACCCGTTTGCCCCTGGTATGCGAGGTTCTCCGGTATCCAAAAACGCCTCTTGTCGCCTTCCACCATGAGCTGGATGCCCTCGGTCCATCCTTTGATGACTTGATCCAGCTCGACCGTCTGCGGCTGCCCCCGAGTCACGGTGCTGTCGAACATCTTCCCGTCGGTCGTCCAGCCGGTGTAGTCCACTGTGACCCGCGACGATCGCGACGGATTCGTGGATCCGGTGCCATCCTTGATCACCTTGTAGGCGAGGCCGCTTGCCGTCCGCTTGGCATCGGCGGGCGGCTTCGCAACATCGGAAGGCGGCGTCGTTGGCGGCGTATCAATGGCAAGGAGTTGGACCTCAAAGACCAGCATCCCCTTCGGACGACCCGCGGCGCCTTTATAGGCCAGTGATTCCGGAATCCACAGGCGGCGCCTTTCGCCAACCACCATCAGCTGAATGCCCTCGCTGAGGCCGGGAAGCACCCGCTCGACGGCGAAGGTCGACGGCGTCCCGCGCGTCGCCGAACTGTCGAACACCTTGCCGTCGGTCGTCCAACCCGTGTAGTGAACCACCACCAGGTCGCCCTTTGTCGGTCGCGTCTCTCCATTGCCCGATGCGAGAACCTTGGATGCGAGTCCCGATGCAGTCTTCAGCGCGTCGGCTGGTATGGCAGCCACATCCGGTGGCGCTGGTGGTATCTGGCCTGCGCCGGTGCCCGGCAACGACATCGACAACGCCGAAATGAGGACGAACACACAAGAGCAGACTGTTTTCATGGCGACAACATCATAACAACCAGAGCGATCTCGAACGCGACACCACATTCACACCAACTCCCGTTTGGGGACGCCAGCTCCAGAAGCTCTACTCACCTCGCCTCCTACGAGATGATCGCCACGCAGCTGCCTGGAGGCGGCCTACGCGCCGACGCAGCGAAGAGCCGAGACGTGTCGGATGCAATCGTTGTCGAGGCTGGCGAACTGTTTGGCGAAGACGTTGATGAAATCCACTTCGAGCGCCCTGAGCACATGAAGCGCCTCGATGCCGAAGCTGGCGGCGCCGAGACAGCAATAGGGGGCAGTTGGTGCATAGTAGGTATCTTGCTACTGGCTGGCTCATTCAGGCACTTCGCCTGTTGACCGAAGCGTGAATCAACCCGAGAGACGCGATGAATCCGATGGCGCGGTTCGTTACCGTCACCGCTCTGGGCTCACTGGTATCAGGGGTGACAGTTCTGCTCTTTTGGCCGATGCTCCGCGGTTCAGGGGTCGCCGTCGGGCTGGCATTCGCCGCGACGTTGACGACACTCGTTGATGACCGCCTTGCGAGACGGCCTCGATCGGTGTGGACGGCGATCGCGATGGGGGTTGTCAGCGGTGCGGCGGCGTGGGCGACGCTCGCGTTACTCCATCATTGGTAACGAGATCATTGGTAACGAGCTGCATCGCGTGATTACTCGAAAGGGCCAGTTACTGCCGTAGATACGCGGCGCCAATTCTCAGATGTCCGATGATCGTCTCATCGAACGCGTACCGAAGCGCGAGCGTTCCGAGCCCGTGGGACAGCGCGAGCGGGACAATGTTCGGGTTCCTGTCGTAGAGCCGGCACCAGATGAGAGCGGCCGCGCCGGTGAGTGGCGCCAGCAACGGATTTGGAAGGTGGACCGCGCCGAAGAGTACCGCCGCGATGCCGATGCCTTTGGCGCGCGACGATGCGCGTTGGGCTTCGCGCAGGACGACGGTTTGCAGCACCCATTGCTGCGCCCCTCCCCAGAGCACGAGAGGTGCGAGGCTGCCGAGAAAGTCGCGACGATCGTGCAACGTGCCGATGCCGGCGCCGGCGCCGACGATCAGAAGTACGGCTACGAAAGTCACTGCGAGTGCCAGCCACAGCCCCGGGAAGAACGCGGGCCCTGAGAATCCCCACTCGCGGTGACGAAGAGCGTGCCAGGCGGTCAGGATAACAACGGCGGCCACGGGGACGAGAACCGCGTTACGCGACACGTTCGGCTCGATAATCCAGACGTAAGTCATGACGCATGCCATGATCGCCGTCGTGAAAGGCATGGACCGATTTTATCGGGGCGATCAAGGCGATCACTAGCGCCTAACCTACGAAGAATTGTCCGGCCGGTGGGCGGCGGCGGCGCTCAGATAGACGATTTATATCGAGGAGCACACAACATGCGCAAACAAATCGTTGGCGTGATACTGCTGGCAGGTGTCGGCATCGCCGCCGCCTCGGCGCGGCAAGGCCAGAACGTGCCCGGCTTGGGCACCGGCGAAGTAACCGTGAAGGGCGTCGTCGGCATCGCCAATACCGTCCCGGTTACGCAGTCGGGGGCTTGGAAAGTCGGGGTGGACGGAAGCCCCGAGGTGCGGGTCGCGAACCAGCCGATCGTGTGGATCGCGCCGCCGAGCTTCATCAAGGCCGGCGGGCGGTACGCGATCACCTGGAACGCTGGAGATACCGAAACCGTCACGGTTTCCGGCGTCGCCGGCGCCGGGTGGGTCCAGGTGACCACGAGCAACTCGCCGACACGCTGGATCAACGTGACGCTCGCACGCTCTATCGAAGCGCGGTAATGCGACGAAATTCCGGTGGAACAGCGCGAGCGGGACGTTCACCTACGACACCTCTTCCTCCTCGTCAAGCGACACGGCCCATAAGGTGTCGTGTAGATCCGGCGTCAGTTGAGACAAGCGAAAGACGGCCACGGCCGCCCGCTGACAGTAGTCGCGGTTGTCATTTTCGTCGATGGCTGCGGCAAAAGCGCCGCCCGCAAGTGCCCGGCGTGCTTCGTCCAACTCCTGCTGAATCGCCAGCAGCTGCTCCTCGCACCACGCGCGCACCACGGCCGGGTCGTGTTTGCGGTTCTTCAGCAACGCCGGAGGCAGCGGCATCGGCGGGAAGTGGTCGCGCACCATCGCGAGCAGGTCGCGCAACTCCTCCACTTCGTCAGGCGATTCAAGCCCACGGCTCAGACCCGAGTTGATGTCGCCGATCGCTTGCAGCGGCGCGTCACGCAACTGGTCGAGCATTCGCTTCTCTACGTACGTACTGTTCCACCCGTCTTGGCACACGGTGCCGCGAATCACGAGCACGGTGAATCGCTCCTCCGGCTGTGGAGTTGGCGATTTCTTGTTCGTCACTCTTTTTTTCTCCGTTTCGGCCAGCCTGTTTGTCGGTAGGCGGCCTGCGAGCCGAAAGAGCAACGAATGGTCCATGCACCCGGCACGGCCTTCACGCGGATTAGGCGGTTTAGTGCATCTCTGTTGCGGACGGTGCGCTGCTTCGTCGGCTCGGAGGAAGAAGTCTTGCCCCAACCAGATTTCTCTCCAGTGGAGCGACTTACTTAGGCGAGTCTGCTGTTCGGCGATCGGAACGATGCGACAGCCTTCGTCGAGCTGCGGAAGACTCGCGCGGAGCAGTCGCGCGGTGACCTCACCGCCGCGCCGGAATCGCGATCGTCCGCGGCAGCAAGCGCTGGGGCGCGGCCCACGGTTCCGCCACGCTAAAGAGCGACAACATGACGAGCGCGACACCCGCCAGGAGGACAACGAAATGCGACGGGTTCAGCCGTATGAGGCGGTGCCGCATACTCGTTAGACACCGGTCAGGCCGTTCGGGCGATGCGCTCCCGACTAGTTCTGATTGTTCGTGCCTTTGACTGGACCACCGGTCTCACGGAGGGTCTGTTCCGCGCGCTGCACAAGCTCCGCCAACTCGGGTTTGTCTCGCGCCCGATTGATGAACTCCTGCAGCTTTTGCCGGAACGCAACTTCATCTCCAGCCTCGGCGTGCAGGAACGCGAGGTCGTAGACAATCGTCAGGTCGAACCGGTCGACCTGCTCCGCCGTGTGGTATTCCTCAATCGCGAGCCGCAGCAGCCGCCACGACTCCCGCACGTCCGCCATGCCTTCGGCGCTCGCGGGGTCCTTTTCCACGAGCTCCCGGGCGCGCGCCTGCAGTCGTTCGGCCTTCCTCCGGTACAGCTGTCCGAGATCCTTTCGACAGAACGCGCAGTCCGGCGCGAGTACCACCGCCTTCTCCATCTCACCGATCGCTTCGTCCTCGCGGCCGAGCCGCAGGAGCGTTTGCCCGTAGTCGTGCCGCAGGTCTGCGAAATCATCGTGCGCGTTGAGCGCCCGTTCGAACTCCTGCAGGGCATTTGCATCCTGCTCCGCGATCAGCCAGGACTTACCGAGCATGTAGTGCGTCGGAAACCGGTGCGCGAAGGACACGTCTGCGATCGGCGCGTTGACGAGCGCAGCAACGGCAAGCAAGCCGAGCAACCCGCCCGCCAGTAGTTTTACATTTCTGGCTTTCCACTGGTTCGCAACCCACAGCGCACCTCCGGCCGCGAACGGCAGCATCGCCGGTACGATCGGCAGTCGATACCGCGCACGGACGTGAAACAGCACCAGCGACGCCGCGTGGGCCGCGATGAAGCCCAGCATCAGCCACGCGCCCGCGATCGGCTTGCGCGTCACGGCGCCGAGAACGAACAACGGCGCCACCAGTCCAAACGGGAACCACAGCGGCCCGAGACGAAACATCAGCCCGCGCAGCAACCACGATTCCCCGCGATACAGATCGATGTCGTTGTTCGGCTCGAGTTCCTCCGCATCGAAGACCAGCCACGATTTCTTGATCAGCTTTTTCACCCAGTCGCCCGGGGCGGCGGCGATGTCCCGAAATGCGCGTCGGTAGAACCACGCGTTGTAGGCGGCAGGCGAGGCATCTTCCCCCAGTTCGGCGTGCGGCGCCGTCCGCATGCGGTCCCATTCGATGCCGGGTTGAAGTCCCGTCAAGCGCTCGGAATCCGCGCTGTTGCCGATGAAGAAGTTCGCCCCGCTCTCGGCGGAAACGGGAACGAACCCGCCGCTGTTCAGGTAATTCCACATCATCACGGGGACGACCATGAGCGTCGCCAGCAGGACGAAGATCGCGGGCGCGAGCCACCGGTTCTTTGATCGCCTGTCCGCCCGGAGAAACAACCAGGCGACCGCGAACGGAACGAACAGAAGGATGTTCTCGCGGGCAATGAGCGAGAGCCCCATGAGGAGCCCCGCCGCCGCGGCCCACGGGAGGCGTCCGCTCTCGTCCCATCGCAACAGGCACAGGAGCAGCGCAAGCGCGAGGAAGATCACCAGCACCTCGCGCAGCAAGTCCGTTTCGTAGAACACCAGCGGGCCGTACAGCGCCGCGGCAAAACCGGCGATCACGCCCGCGGTACGGCCTGACAACCGCGCGCCGAGCCGCTGCACCATCACGCAGCTCGTTGCACCGATGAGAGACTGCACGACGCGCGGCGCCATATATCCGTGGCCAAAGAGAAAGTAGTTCGCCGCCAGAAACACCGTGTAGAGGGGCGCCTGGTCGAACGGCCGAGCGGAGATCCCGGTCGTGATCAGTTCGGTCGCCCGCGAGTCATACCCTTGCGCGTCGATGATCGGCGAGAAGAAGAACGGGAGGTGTCGCGAGTGCCAGACGAAAACCAGGCGGGCCGCAAATGCCACGGCGAACACCGCGAGCCACCACCAGTCCCGCGGCGCCGCCCGGACCGTTTTCGGCGACGGCGGGGGCGACCGGCTGGTTCGCTTCTTCTTTCGTGACATGGTGTTCGCTGCGGATTGCGTCAACCGCCGCCAATTCTACAACTGTGGTTGATGTGGCAGTTTAGCCGGTGGCGGTTCGTGTCGATACTGCGGTGAAGTTCTGTGTCGCGTTGACATCTCGGCCGCATCAGGGAGACTCGCCCAACAAATCTGCCAATCAGGAGACAAAAGGAGCGTGCGAATCAGACATTAATTCGTGACGGCTCGATTTCACTAGGTACTTCAGCTACGCCAGTGGCCTCGAGTTTGGATGAATGTGCGGAACCGGGGAGTACCAGACTGAGCCCAGGGGGCCATGTCTCAACTACGCAGCGTCGAGTTCATCGACAGTGCGCGCGGCACTGCGATGCTCTCCAGCACTAGTGTCTCACTCCCGATTCGCCTTCTTCCCAACCAGCCCGACCACGTAACGCCGATCGTGTGCGACATGCGCATGGTGTCATCGACGTCGCCGTTGCAATCGAATTGTGACTGTTGGCTGCGAGGTCTGCGAGAGCGCGGGGACATTGATTGTGCCGCCGGAAACGTACGGCAGCTCGATCCCGCCAGACGCTAGAGAGCAGTTGAACGGGCAAGAAAGAGGATTGTTATGGCTGGCGTGCCGTTCAGGCTTCCGGATATGCGGTTGTCGCTGTCAACGAAGCGAAACCGTCAAGACCTCTATGTTTATCTTTCACTGTTGGCACTGGGAGTGTTGCAGCTCGCCTTGAGCAGCTGGTCGTCGGAGTTTGTATCCGACTCGTACTACTACGAACTCGCGCATTCAATCCTGGCCAGGGCTGGTTATGGATTCAACTTCAGGCCGGAGCCGCAGATCCCGCCAGGATTTCCCGCGCTGCTGGCCCTGCTCATGCTTGTCGCTGGCCATAGCTACGCGCTCTTGATCCGGTCCATCCCGGTCTTCACGACGCTTGGCTTCATCGCTTCATACGAAGTGCTGAAGGCGGAGGAAGGCCGAGGCTTCGCGGCCTTGACGTGCCTCCTTCTTGCATCGTCACCGAGCTGGTTCGCCTTCTCGACGAGGCTGTTGTTTTCGGATATGCCCTACTTCTTCAGCAGCATGTTTCTGCTCTGGGCATTGCTGCGGCTTGATGCGTCGATCAATCGGCCGAGGTCCTTCGTCTCATGGTGGGCGCTTTGTGGAGCGCTCTTACTCGCTTCGATCCTGGTGCGATCAACCGGGATCGCTTTGGCTGTTGCGATTCTTCCGTGGCTCGCGGTTTCGGTGTTTTGGGAGCGTCATTCAGCCAAGCGCCGCCTGGCGATCTATCTTCCGCTGATTGTCATCGGCCTTGCCGCCGAAGGAAGCTGGATACTCTGGTCGGAGCGACATCCGGTCGCCATCTGGCCGGTTCACGGATTTCAAGAGAGTTACATCGCACAGTTAAAGCTCAAGAACGGAAACAATCCCGAGTCGGGAATGGCCACGTGGGCCGATGTCGTCGAGAGGCCGATCGAGAATGAAGACGACATGGCTACCGCCACGGTCGGCCTTCTCGCTCATAAACTGGTCGCACCCGCATGGTACTCGCCGGCCACCGCGATCCCGTTGGCGCTCTTGATGGTTGGCCTGGCGTACTCCTTTCGCAACACGGGCGGCGGCGGGGTAATCGAATGGTATTTCGTCAGTTACCAGTTTCTGTACTTGTTCTGGCCCTGGAATTTTGAGTTGAGATTCCAGTTACCGGTCGCGCCACTGTCGGCTCTCTATATCTGGCGAGGCGGCAGGCTGTTGTGGCGCTGGGCCCAGCCTGCACCTCGTGCGGCAGGTCTGATCTCTCTCATCGTGGCGGCGCTAGGCGCTCTGGGTTCCGTCGTTTGGGGTTTGGGTAATCCCCACCCTCCTGCCTTGGCGTCCATAGCCGTCTGGTTGCTCGCCGGTTCCGTAGGTGCCGCCTTTCTGGCCGGCGGACCCGAGTTGATGCGTAAGTTGTCTCTATTCGCGGATACCGCCGTGTCTGTGAGAGGAGTACGCGTATCCCGTACAAAGCTCGCAGTCAGTATCGCCGTGGCTTGCTTGCTCGGCGTCGGTGTTGGAAGGCAAACGGTCTTGGGTGTCGAGAATGTGGAAAGAGTCCCGGAAATGGATCCGAGTATAGAAGCGGCGATGTGGATTCGAGCGCACAGCGCGCCCGATGCCGTGGTGATGGCTCGGTGGGAGCCGCTCGTCTACCATTACAGCGGGCACCGGGTGATATGGTTTCCAGCTTCCACGGATCCACAGCTGCTGATGTCCGGAATCCGCAAGTATCACATCCGTCTCATCGTACTTGCGGAGTATGAGTGGGAAAGCTACTGGAAGCCGTCAGAAGGGGATTGCTTTAGAGTGCTCGCGCACGCGTATCCAGGACTGTTCCAGCAGGTCCACGAAGGACCGCACGAACGGGTTTATGAGTTACGCGACGAAAACGATCCCGGCGAATAGTGCTATCGCCCGAGTGAGCGTCGTCGTGGTGATGTCCGACGCCTCGTCGACGGTCAGCGTAAAGCTCTGCGTGACTGGTTCGTCGACGCCGTTATCGAAGGTGAATGTAATGGCGTAGTGGCCCTCGGTCCCCAACGCCGGCATACCGTCCAGCGTTGCCGTGCCGTCACGGTGGTCGGTGAAGGTAACGCCTGACGGCAGCGCATCGCCGCCGATCGTGATCGCCGTTGCCACCGGAAAGCTTTCCGTCGTGATCGTGACGCTTCCCTGGCTGCCGGCCGTCAGCGAGGCCGTGTCCGCGCTCGTGAACCGGCCAGCGTCGTTGATATTCAGCGTGAAACTCTGGGTGCCGGGCGTCCCCACGCCGTTGATCGCCGCAAACGTCAACGCATGGGCTCCGCCGCTTCCGGGCGCCGGCGTTCCAGAGAGCGTGGCGGTGCCATTGCCGATGTCGACGAAGACGATGCCTGCCGGCAGCTCGATGGTCTCGGTGAGCGCGGCGGTCGGCGCGCCGACGCTCGTCACCAGGACGGCGCTGAAGGTGCCGGTAGAGAACGTTGCGCTCGTTGCGCTGGTGACCATCGCCGACTGCAGCACGCGCAGCATGAAGCTCTGCGTCGTTGTCCCACCGGGGCCGCTCGCCGTGAGCATCATCGGATAGAGACCAGCCTCGCCCCTCGGCGCGCCGATCAACGTCGCCGTGCCATCGTGGTTGTCTACGAAGTCCAGGCCGGGCGCCATGAATCCGACGTAGGTCATCGAACCGGCGGTCGGCGTCGCCGCCGTCGTAATGTCGAACGTGCCGGCCACGCCAATGGTAAACGTCGCTCCCGGCGCACTGGTGAAGAGCGGCGTGCCCGTCGCGCCGTTCACGATGTTCAGCGTGAAGTTCTGCACCGCATCCCAACCTGTTCCGTTGCTCGCCGTGATCGTCAGCGGATAGATGTCAGCGGAGCCGGGGAACGGCGTGCCGGTTAATGTCGCCGTCCCGTCACCGTTGTCGTTCAGCGCGAGACCGGCTGGCAGTCCGGCCGCGCTGAGGGTCGCGTTCGGAGTCCCGGTCGAGGTGATCGTGAAGCTGCCCAGTGTGCCGGCCACGAAGGTCGTCGTGTTCGCGCTGGTGATTGTCGGTGCTCCGCCGGCAACCGGAGAGATGTAGAGCGAAAACACCTGCGTCGCGGAGCCACCGGGGTTTGACGCCGTGATCGTCAACGGGTAAAAGCCGAGGACTCGCGGGCTGGGAGTCGGCCGCCCCGACAGCGTCGCCGTGCCGTCGCCGTTGTTGACGAACGTCAAGCCGGCGGGCAACGCCTCGGCTATCTCGATCGCGCCGGCTGCCGGGCGCGCGACCGTCGTGACGGTGAAGCTTTCGAATGCACCGGCGTTGAAGGTGGCGGACGCCGCTGTCGTGATGATCGGCGACGACGGGTCGCTCACGGTCAGGATGAAGTTCTGCTGCATCGATCCGAAGGGCGTCGTTGCAGTGATGATCAGCGGGTAGCTGCCGTTGGTGTTGGCTGCCGGGACGCCGGCAATCGTGGCGGTGCTGTTCCCGTTGTCAACAAACGACACGTCCGGCGGGAGAATGCCATCGGCCGTAAACACCGCGTTCGGAACGGCGCTGCTTGTGACGATAAATGAGTTCGGGTTGCCGACGGTGAACGTTGCTTCCGGCACGCTCGTAAATGTCGCCGGTCCGCTGACGGTCAGCGTGAAGACCTGCGTCGCTGGGTTACCTACACCGTTCGCCGCGGTGATCGTGAGTTGGTGCGGACCGCCGGTGCCAGCCGCAGGCGTACCGGACAGCGTCCCGGTACCGTCGCCGTTGTCGGTGAACATCACACCCGCGGGCACATCGCCTGTGACTGTCACCTGTGGCCTCAGATAACCGCTCGTGCTGACCGTAAAGGTGTTGACAGCCCCCGGCGTGAACGAGACAGCCTTGGCGCTCGTGATCGCGGGCGCCTGATAAACGAAGAGCGCAAAGCTCTGCGTGTCCTTCTTCCCGAGGCGGTCGGTGGCCGTCAGAGTCAGCGGATACATGCCCCCGGAACCCTCGGCTGGCGTTCCGGTCAGCGTCGCACTGCGGTTGCCCTTGTCCGCAAACGTCAGGCCGCCTGGAAGCGCCCCCGTCTCGGTCAGCGTGATACCTCCGCTGCTACCGATCGCTGTGATGTTGAATGCAAGCCGCGACCCGACCGTGAAGACCGAGGAGGGCGGGCTGTTGATCCTGAGCGAACCGATGCCGGGCGCCGATCCAACGAACACGCCGCCTGTGAAGATCGGATCGAAGCCATAAAAGCTCGACAGCACAGAAAAGGAAATCTCTGGACGGTGGGCCAGGCGCTGAAACGAGGCGAATCTGAAGATCTCGACGTGCGGACCTCCTCCGGGTCCAGCACCGGTGATGATTTCCGGGTGGCCGTCCCCGTTGACGTCGACGGCGCCGACCTCAACCCCGCCCGTAAACGCCCGATCATAGGCGTAGAATCCGCCCATGAATGGACCATCGAACTCGAATGGTCGGGCATTCGGGAACGTGAGACGCGCTCCACTCCAGATCTGCACGACCGGCCCGGCGCCGGCGCCTGTGCCGGTCACGATGTCCGCGTAGCCGTCGTCATCGAAGTCGCCAGAGGCGACGAATACACCGCCGGTGAAGTCTCGGTCGTCCACCAGGAAACTTGCCAGCATCGACAGATCCGCGCCGCTGAAGACCTCGACGTGCGGGCCGCCGCCGGGTCCAGCACCCGTGATGATGTCAGCGTGCCCGTCGCCGTTGATGTCGCCAGCCGCGACGCGGACTCCCCCCGTGAACGACGGGCCGTACGCGAAGAAGCTCGCCAGCATGGACAGGTCCGCGCCGCTGAACACCTCGACGTGCGGACCACCGCCGACCCCTGCCCCCGTGATGATATCGGCGCGCCCATCGCCGTTCACGTCACCGGCCGCAACATAGACTCCGCCGGTAAAGGCCGGGTTGTACGCGTAGAAGCTGGCCAGCAGGGCGAAGTCCTTGCCGCTGAACACCTCGACGTGTGGCCCCCCCGTCGGCCCCGCGCCCGTGATGATGTCGGGGACGCCGTCACCGTCGACGTCGCCGAGCGCGACCCGCACACCGCCGCTAAAAGCAGGGTCGTAGGCGTAGAAGCTCGTCTGAGTACCGTCTCGATGCCGAACGGACACGGTCGGCGGCGACCCCGCGCCTGACGCGAAGACGAGATCCTGCGCGGCTACCGCGACTGGCCAGAGCCCGGCAAGGAGCAGCCAGACAAGGCACGGGCGAAGCCTCAGGGTCAGGTCCCCATACCCGACGGGTTCGGCGGTGAAAGAACCGACAAAAGCCGTCGGCATGTAGTTAAGAGGAGGGGTGGGAGTTTAGCAGAGTTCGACGCGAAATACTTGGGGATGCCTCAGTTCAGCGCGATCTCGTTCAGCGCGAGCTTCGGTCGCGCAACCGGGCCTGCGCCTCACGGACTTCGTCTTCAGTATAAACGGCCGCGAAAAACCCCTGCGACTGGAGGAACGATGCCACCTCCTTCAGCGACGCACCGAGCGACCGAAGCTTTGCGGTATCGAGGTGAATCTCGTTGTTCGCAGCGTCGCCAAAGTACTGCACGATCGTCCCGCCCGATGGAGTAAAGCGCTTGTCGAGCAGCCCCGTGAGGTCGTCAATGTAGTGCCGCCCCCCGGCACGAGGTTCACCGGGCATTCCGTGGTCGGCGGTGAAGACTGCGACAAACCGCCCGTCGCCCGCCTTGCGCGCGATGATGGCGAGCGCTCGCGCGACCTGACGATCGAGCTCGGTGATCGCCGCCTTCATCTCGGCCGATGCCGGTCCATACGCGTGACCGATGTAGTCCGTCCCCTTGAGGTTCACGAGCACCAGATCCGTCACATCGTCGGCGCCGATCGGTTCGCTCTCCAGCACTGCCGCGAGCGCATCGCCTTCGAAGCGCTGAAAGACCGCGGAGTGGCGGAACTTCAGCGCATCCGAGATGTCGTGCCCCATCCAGGTGCCGTTTGCCTCCTCCCAATACCTGCGGCCGTTGATGGGCTTCAGCGCCTCGGACATTCGATAGCAGGCGGGGTTGGTCTCCCATCCCGCGTCGCGCGTCGTGTAGCTGGCCGCCAGGACTGGCCGGCCGTCGAGCACGCAGGCGCCGTGCCCGACGAGACCCGCCACCGCACGAATCGCGCCTCCCTGCCCGATCACAATCGCTCGGCCGTCGGTCTCGATATTCCACTCATCGGCGAGGGTCAGCGCCATCAGTTCGCCCGGATCGAGCGCGTTGTACGCCTCCTGTGACTTTCCGGTCACACGATTGAACAAGTGATTCACGACGAGGCCGTGGATGCGCGGCTCGGCACCGGTACCGAGGTTCGCGTGCCCCACCGCGGTGAGCGTCGGGGCCGACGACACGTGCGCGTTCGCGAACCATGCCCCCTCGCGGCGAAGACGCGCAAGCGTCGGCATCACGTCGGCGTAGGTATCGAAGTAGTCGGCACGCGACCCGTCGAGCACGAACAGCGCGACCACACGGGGCCGCGCCGTCGTCGGGGCGAGCGCCTCCGACAGAGCACGGCCGGTAGCGGTCGCTGGCGGCGTCGTACCTAGGAGGGCTGCCAACGTCGGCACGACATCCTGCTGCGTGACGCGGTTCTTCGACACGATCTGCTTGATGAATGGCGTGCCCGCGAAGAGCAGCGGAACGTGCGTGTCGTATGGCCATGGCGATCCGTGCATGAACGCGTACAGAGGATCGCGATCGACGATGAAGTCGCCTTCGCGCGGGACGATGAAAATCTGACCGCTGCGGCCCGGGAAGTAGCCGCGAGCGAGGGCGTCAAGCCAGGCTTCCCTTCCGCTATCCGCGGAACTGACGGCGGGGGCTTTCGGCGGTGCCGCCGTGCCGCACGCGGCGGCAATCGTGAGCAGGAACAATGAAAAGAGTCGGCGCATCACGGGAGAGTAGTACGTCACAACTCCCGATGACGCGCAAGCGACACTCATCTGCCCTCAATCGCGGCCGCCTGACGAAACGGCACCAGGCGTTCAGGCTGGAGCAGTCGTAAGCTAGAGATTAGATACGCCGGCTTCGGGCTGCTGACATCGGTCATCGTTGCTCCTCCATGGAGCTTCATCGTGTGAAGCGGCGAACGAAATCAAGAGCTATCGAGAGTGAATAATGAGTCGAGTGACTCTGGACCACCTTCGGCGGGGCGGCATCGCGCGCAGCCTTTTCACACCGACCACGCTCGAACGCGCGTTCAGCAGACTCGGTTTCGTGCAGGCCGATCCGATTCGGGCGCCGGCGCGCGCACAGGACCTGACGCTGCGTCATCGCGTCATCAGCTACCGCGCTGGCGATCTCGAGCGTCGATACACCCGGCTCGACGTCCACGAGGACGTGTTCGTGAACTACGGCTTTGTAACAGGCCCCGTGCAAGCGCTGATGCATCCGCGTGGCGGCCCCGCGCCGTGGACTGCGGCACGAGGCAAGACAGTGCGCACGTTGCTCAACTTTGTGCATGCGCGCGGCGACGTGCATCCACGCGAGGTCGACGAGCACTTTTCCCGCGGGACGATCACGAATTACTGGGGTGGCGTCTCGAGCGCGACGACGCACCTGCTGGATGCCATGCACTACCGCGGACTGCTGCGCGTGGTGCGTCGTGAGGCCGGCATCCGGATCTATGCAACCTGCGTACACGCCGCCAAACCGCGCGACGTCGGCAGCCGCCGCGCGCGCCTCGACGCCCTCGTGGATGTCGTCGTCAACAAGTACGCGCCGCTTCCGACGGCGAGCCTGGCGACGCTAGTCAGGCGCCTACGCTACGCCGTTCCGCAGTGGACCGGGGAACTGGAGCCGGCGCTCGAGCGGGCGAAGCGACGGCTCGCTCGAGCGCGAGTCGACGGGGTGGATTGGTACTGGCCTGCCGCAGAAACCCTTCCCGCCGACGCGGGCGACGACTCGGTGCGACTGCTCGCGCCGTTCGACCCGGTGGTCTGGGACCGGCGCCGATTCGAGATGCTTTGGGGCTGGCGTTACCGCTTCGAAGCGTATACGCCCGTGCTCAAGCGAAAGCTCGGTTATTACGCGTTGCCGCTGTTGTGGCGCGATCGTGTGATTGGCTGGGGCAATCTATCAGTGGAGAACGGTACGTTCCAATCTGCCTTCGGGTATATCGAATCGCGCCCGCCACGTGACCGAGCATTTCGCCCGGCCCTTGAGGAGGAACTGTATCGCGTGAGCCTGTTTCTCGGCGTCCACAGTGATAGTGCCCGCCCCAAGTCAACTTGACGGTATGACGGTGTGCTCGCGGGCGAAGCGCTCCGCTTACCGCTCCTTCCGGTACGCCTTGAGGATCCGGATCGGCGGCATGAGCGACTCGGTCCCGTATGGTCCTGACGAACCGGTCGGCGACGCTTGAAGAGCCTTCACGACATCCATCCCGCGTGTGACGCGACCGAACACGGCGAAGCCCTGGCCATCGGGGTTGCGGCGTCCACCAAAGTTCATCTCCGGTTGATCGCCAATGACGATCGAGAACGAGGCCGTCGCCGTGTCCGGTCCGCTCCGCGCCATCGACAGCGCGCCGTCAACGTGTCGCAGTCCCGTCGCTGTGGTGCGTTCAAGCGGAATCGGCGGAAACTCATCGCGGCGTCGCGCCGGGTCGATCTGAAATTGAATCACCTGGATCTCGACGTCGTGCCGCACGGTGTTGTCGGGGCGGACCGCGCGATTGACGCTGCCGCCGTCGTAGAAGCCGGCATCGACATACTTCAGGAAGTTGGCGGCGGTGGCCGGCGCGTGCACGCCGTCGACCTCCATCTCAATCGTCCCCTTCTCGGTATCGAAGACAACGATCACGCTCCGCTGCACGTGAGGGGTCTGTGATGCGACAGCGACGAGAACCACAGCGGCAGCGAATGCGCGAATCATCTGCTCACCTTATCTCAGACCGGGAGTGATTTTGTGCCTTCGCACGCTTCCTCTGCGTCAAGTAGAATGCGCATTCGGTCGAAGCACTGGCGCCGCCGCGGTGGCGACGCCGCGGCCGAATCTCATCCTAGACGAGGGGCCCGTGGCTGATTGGGTGTACGCGCAGAAGGATTCCGCCGAGGAACTGGCCCAACTTCAATACTTCTCCTTCAAGAAGCAACAGCCGGGCGGCGAGGTCGAGTTCGTGATCACCGTGAAAGAGTTCGCGCCCAGGAACGAGCTGCAGATGCGGTTCTACGCGCAGGCAGACAAAGAGGTCAACCAGAGAACCGCGGCGTTCCGTCCGTTCGGCTGGGGTGATTCGCTCCTTGGCGCGCTCCGCGAATGCTTGCAGTCTCTCCGCCAGTATCCCTACGAACCGGATTAACGCCGCCAATCCGGCGAAGTCGCAGGAAGCGAGCCATGCCACAACAACCCACTTCACCGCCTGACGTCAAAGATCAGATTGTGGCGTTCAAGCGCCAGCTCGCACCGCGCCGATCCGAGTTGAAGCGGGCGTTTGCGGACGTGCGGGATCATGTTGCTCGTGCGTCGGAACGGATTTGCGCCGATGATGCCCGCGGAGTCCCGACAATCCCGGAGCTCGCGTACGCGGACATCGCGGCCGCGAAGGTGTCGGACAGTGCCGGAGCGGCGATTCGGGGCAGCGGCGTCGCCATTGTTCGCGGCGTATTTCCGGCTGCGCAGGCGACTGAATGGTTCGACGAAATCGGACGGTACCTCGACGAGAACGCCTACGAGGAGAAGGAAGCTGAGAATCGGAACCTCGACAAGTACTTCTCGGCGTTGAAGGCTGCAAAGCCGCAAATCTTCAACGTGTACTGGTCCAAACCGCAAATCCGCGCGCGGCAGGATCCGCGGCTCGCCGAAACGCGCGCCTTCCTCGATCGGTTGTGGACCAACTTCGAAGGGGTCTTCGATCCGAATCTGCAGTGCACGTATGCCGATCGGATCCGTCGGCGCCAACCTGGCGACACGACGCTCGGCCTGTCGCCGCATATGGACGCAGGCACAGTAGAGCGATGGATCGATCCCGGCTATCAGCGCGTGTACCAGAAGGTCTTCGCCGGCGATTGGCGCGGCTACGATCCGTTCGACGCGACGCATCGCCTCGACACGCGTGAGATCCCTTCGCCCGCCGTCGCCAGCGTATTTCGCACGTATCAGGGCTGGACGGCGCTCACTCGTCAGGGACCGCAGGACGGCACGTTACGACTCATCCCTCTGGCGACGGGGATTTGCTACGTTCTGCTTCGAGCGATTCAGGACGATGTGCCGGAGGACGACCTGTGCGGTGCAGCGCCGGGGCGAGCCCTGAGCATCAGCCCCCAATGGCATGCAGATTTGCTCGCCGGCGCGGTGTCGATCCCGGAGGTCAATCCGGGGGATACGGTCTGGTGGCACACCGACGTCTGTCACGCCGTCGCCGATAAACATGCCGGCCAGGAATATGCCAGCGTGATCTATATCGGTTCAGCACCGGACTGCGTCAAGAACCGAGCGTATCTTCCCCGGCAGAAGGCTGCGTTCCTGGCGGGCCACTCACCACCAGACTTTGCGGCGATGAATCTCGAAGTGGATTTCAAGGGACGCGCCACAGCAGCAGACCTGACAGAGCTTGGCCGGCGGCAGATGGGATTCTGACTCGGTGTCCGAACGCTGAAGTGACCACTCCCGACGGGGTAACATGACCTCAAGGGCACCAGTGTTCACTCGGCGACGGTTCCTCACGTCTCTGGCCGTCTCGGCGGCTCTCGGGCAGTCGGTCACCAGGAGGCGCCCGCCCGATTCTGCGCCCGCGGGCGTCGCGATTCCGCGAAATGCCGACGGCTATCCTCCGCTCCCCGCTGTCGATGTTGCGCAGATTGGGCAGCAGCTTCGGCGGAAATTCAGCGATCTGCGCAATCACTTCATCTTCGAGTACTACCCGTGGTACGGGACGAACCCCTGGCGACACTGGGACGGTTCCGGGCGGACGCCGCCGTACGATATCGCCGCCACCTCCGTTCCCGAGCTTGGGCCGTACGATTCAGGGAACCCGCGCGCGCTCGAGCAACATGCCCGCTGGATCGTCGAGAGCGGCGCCGGCGCCATCAACGTGAGCTGGTGGGGCCGCGGCGACTATGAGGATCGGATGGTGCCGCTTCTGATGGACGTGATGCGCGACCACGGGCTGAAGGTCACGTTTCATCTCGAACCCTACAGCAGCAATCGAATCGATTCGTACGCCTCCGACATTCAGTACCTTGTTACGGAGTACGGTGACAAGCGTCACTGGGACTGTCAGCTTGTGCTCACGAATGCCGACGGCAAGGAAGGGCCTGTATTCAAAGCGTTCGCGACCATTCAGCCGCAGTTCTCGACCGATTGTCATGGACGGACGACGCCGGTTGCCATGTGGCGGCCCAATGATGCCTGGCATCGGCAGACAGATCTGGTGCGTGAATCACTGCGCCGCGATTTTGACGACGTGTGGCTGCTGTCTGATTTCCCCGTCGCCGATCCCGTTCTCGCCGCCGGATTCAACGGTTCGGCGCCGTACGACGCCTTCAATCCACAGGAGTGGCCTCAGCTCGCCCGCACGTTCAGCGGAGTGAATCTGACCTTCTCGCCAAGCATCGGCAGCGGCTTCGATGCGATCGCGGAGCGCAACGTCGCGCCGGACTCCTGTTATAGTCCGCCGGCGTTCGTGCCGCCGGCCGTCATCGACTGGAACAATGAGTCTGATCGGGAGAGAGCCGCTCATCTGGCCGTCCTGCAAATCGAGGCGTCGATGCGGACATCGCTGGACGTGCAAACCAATCCGGCCCTCCGGAATGCCAGCACGGGTTTCTTCATTGTCTACATCGGGACGTTCAACGAGTGGCACGAGGGGACCGCATTCGAGCCGATGAAGAGTCGTGCCGCCCTTCTACCGCAGGAGCTGCCGTTCGGGTATCACAATCCTGCCGACGGACGGTATCGACTCGATTACTTGAAGGCGCGACTGCAACTGATCATTGTTGGATGACGGGGATCAATGCGGCCGGAATGTTTTCCCCGTCTCGAGGAGGGTTTTCAGGCGTGAAAGAATCCGCGGCCAGCCGTCCGCATTCTGCCGATACGCAGGGTCGTCGTCTTTCAACTCATCGTTGGTAACGACGACCTTCACAGCCTCTGACTCTTGCGTCAACGCAACTTCCACCCTGGACATCACGGCTCCATCGCCCATGCCGAACTTGTATTCGAGCCGCGTGGGTGCTTGCACGCTCAGCACCTCGCCGGTCACGTATCGCATGCGCTGTCCGTCTTTGCCTGGTCCCGACCACGTCATCGCGCCGCCGGGCCTGAGGTCCACGTCAAAGTCGGCGCCCATGAAAATAGTCCGGTTCGTCTCCTTCGAGACAAACCCGTTCCAGACTTTCTCGATTGGGGCGGCTATATAGAAGGTGAAAATGAGCGGTGGCTTGGCCATATCAACGCTTTAAAGTATCCCAAAAGAGGATGGAGGATGGGAAAACGACTGAGCCATGAACCGCCTGCGGTGACAGAGAAGCTCGGACCTGTCATTTCGTCGAGCCCGTAACGCGGGCGAACGCGCCAAGGGAACCAACTCGGTACCGCCCCTCGGCTTTCTTGCCCGGGCAACAATGGGCGTCGGTCGCCGACCATACTCAGCGGCTCACTGTTAACGTCTGGTTGGCTTCCGTGAACGACACATCATTGATGCCTTCGCCACTCGCCTCGAATGAGACGGACAACTTGCGATTCCGGCATTCAACGACAAGGACGTAAGTCCTTCCCCCGAGCGAGTGGACAAGCTGCGTTCGCATGATGAGCAGGGTCGCCATTCGACCAGCGATGTTCAGCGACTTCGCGGTAACCAGTGTCGTTTCCACCTCCGGTGTTCCAAGTGGAGCGTCGACCAGCTTGCCATCATGCAAGGTGAATGCTCCCCCTTGATCGCCCAGGACCGTGTACCGGCGATTTCGGAATTGTTCGGGATCCTGTCCGCTACACGCGCCTGGCATGTTCCGAGGAGTCAGAAACACCTCGTGCGAGTTGAACGGCGATTGCGAGGCTGTCGCTGAAAGAAGTGCGATGCTGAAAGAGATCAACGTGAGCATGTGCTGTGCCAGTGCTGTGGGCGCAAACTCGTCCGAAACCGTATCGGCATTTTCGGTGTCTAACTTTTCGATTTGACACCGTGGAGGCCGAAATGATCCGACCTTTCTATGGCCCCCTGTTAGTCTTCGTGTTCGTTCTGAACGCAGTCGCGCTGCCGTCGTCGCGGCCAGCGGCGAGGAGCACACTCAAGCTGCCCACCACGCCGTATCGCTACGCGAACGTCGAGTTGCCGGCGCATTTCAAGCAAGCGGGAACGAGTCACGACAACACTCCGCCCGATAACCCGCTGAGCGACGCTGGCGCGACACTGGGACGCGTGCTCTTCTATGACACCCGCCTGTCGGCGAACAACACGATCGCGTGCGGGTCATGCCACGTGCAGGCGCACGCCTTTGCCGACACGACCGCTTCCAGCAAGGGATTACACGGCGGGCTGACCGATCGCCGCGCGATGCCGCTGGTCAATCTCCGTTATTACCAGCGTGCGCGATTTTTTTGGGACGAACGAGCCGGCAATCTCGAGGAGATGGTGCTGCTTCCCATCCAAAACCGAATCGAGATGGGACAGGATCTGAAGCGGGTCGTTGACGTGCTCGCGCGCGATGGGACCTACCCGGGGCTCTTCGCGCGCGCGTTTGGCGATCGCGAGATTACCGATCAACGAGTCGGCAAAGCCCTCGCGCAGTTCGTGCGATCGATCGTGTCGTACCAGTCGCGATACGACGAAGGACGCGCCCACGCCCAATCGCCGCGCGACGACTTCGACAATTTGACACTGCAGGAGAACCGTGGCAAAGCACTGTTCATGCGGAACTGCAGCACCTGCCACATGAAAGATGGCAACGAAGACTTCTTCGTCCCGACGCCCGCCAATACGGGCCTGCGAGAGAACGAGCCGACGGCAGACGGCGGCGTCGGCGACGTGACGCTCCAACCCTCGGACCTCGGCTCGTTCAAGTCGCCATCGCTCCGCAACGTCGAGGTGACGGCGCCATACGGTCACGACGGACGCTTCCAGACGCTGGACGCGTTGATCGATCACTACAGCCACAACGCGATCCAGGATCCAAACCTGGGCTACATGATTCCCGTGGGCCCGTTGAACTTCACGACATCGGAGAAGGCGTCACTGATCGCCTTCCTCAACACCCTGACGGACCGGACATTGTTGAGCGATCCCAAGTTCTCAAACCCGTTCGTGAAATAGAAGGAGCCCATGAGAACGCTGACGTGCACCATTCTGGCAGCCGCGGCCATCTTGATCGGCGGTGCCTCTGGCGCCGCACAGGCGCCGGAGGGCAACATCCGTCCGGCAGTGCTCCAGGTCATGACGCCATCACCGCCTCCCATTGAAGCGAGGACCCGTCTCGCCGTGCTCGGACGGCTCTTGTCGTTCGATGTAAACGCGGACCATCAGATAACGCGCGACGAGTTACCCGAGCGGATGCAGGCACTCATCGCGCGCGGCGACAGGAATGGGAATGGCGCTCTCGATATGGACGAGATTCATGCGCTCGTGAATTCGCCATCGGCCAGAGCCATCCGCGTGTCCTTTCACTCGCAGCCGTTCGAGCGCTTGCCAGGCGTCATCAGCGACCTGAAACTCTCGCCCATGAAACGCGAGCGAGCGCTTGCCATCGTGAGCGCTCACACGCCAGCCGGTCGCGTCCCCGACCCGTTGGCTGGTAACGCCAGCGAACCGGGCACCAGGGACATGTACAAAGAAATGAGATTGCTGCTCGACAACGAGGAGTACGAAAACTTCGTCGCGGCGGCGACGCGCCTGTCGAAGTCGCAATTCAGGGCGGGCATCCCCCCGGGGGTTGTTGGAGGGGCTGTTGGCGGAGTCGTTGGACGCCGCTGACGATTTATCCTCACAATCAGGCCCGTTCCGATCCGTCCTGGCGTCGAGCGCAACTCACACGCCAGGACAGCCGCGCACTGTCGGTCGTCGAAACTGATCGTAAAGAGCCTTCTATCGTCCCGCCAGAATCAGGATGCCTGCCAGGAGCGCGAGGATAGCCAGAAGTGGACCCCCAAGTGGCAAAGCAACCAGCCCGGACAGTCCAACGAAGATGAGGTAGATCGCGAGCAGTAACATTCCGAGATTTCGCCCAAGTGCTAATGCCATTGCGCCTCCTGGCGCCGCTTATGTGTGCGGGCGGCTCCTGGATGTGTGCGGTGACTGCGCACGATGCGGATCCCTGGCGATTGCCGCCCGGCCAGAGGCACGCTAAAATACCACTCTCTCCCCCGCAACTCTGGATGTCCTCTTGGAGTTGCCGACATGCGTCCAGTCGGGCGAACCTCTTCCTTGCCACGCTCCACATGCAGCGTTATCGCGGCATCCGCGCTTCTAACGTTCCTGGCCCGTGCCAACGGCCCGGCAATAGCCGCTCAAGCGCGTGACTGCGACAAGGCAGTTGGTGTTGTTGCCTCCGTGGACGGCGTTCCAAAGGGGATCCGCGCCCTCATCGACCGCCGTGTGACGAAAGCATCGGCGCTCTTGCGCTTTCATCGTCGCGACGATGCCCTGGCGCAGATGGATGCGGTGACCGCGCTGCTCGCAGGAACGCGCGGTCAGCGGATTGAAGACGGCAGGCGAGCCGAGCTGACGAAATCGATTGCCGTTCTGCGGCGTTGCCTCGCCGCCACGGAACCGCCGCCGCTCGCAACGCTGACCATCCGCGTTTTCCAGGAAGACACGACGCATCCTGCAGGAGAGGGCGTGTTCCTCAATGTGGAAGGTATTGCCCTCGGTCGCACCGGATCGGACGGGACATTCCAAGCCATGGTCCCCTCCGGAACGGTCGACATTGAAGCGACTGAATACCCTTCATCATGGGGCGCCGAAGACGTGACTATTTCACCCGGCGGATCGCAAGTGGCATCCGTTCTCATGGCGGACGACAAGGAGCCCAGCGAAGAGAGCGACCTGATGCTCGAGGAGGCGCCTGATGACATCCTGCCAGCGAACCCGCCGTCGGTCACTTTGAAGTTCGTCCACGACGAAGTGCCTGTGTGGATCGATCGGATTGAGTCCATCGAGCTCGCCGATGATCGTTACGAGAGTGGCGAAAACGTCGAGGAATTCTTTGGCGTCAGCGACGGCGCGATCCACGCAAAGGCGCCATCGGTCGCGTGCCGCCGCCTGATGGCACAAGCGAAGATCGGCCGTTCGTTGTGGCTAGCCGTGTTGGCTACCGATAGCGAAGGCCGCATCCACCACGGCTCGGTCCCGTTTCAGATCGGTCAGTTCAACCTCAACGTCACGCTAGCGCCACCTCCGTCGAATCGCGCCCTGCCCGTTTCAAACATTCCGGTTCGGATTTCGGTGGCGGGCTCGGAAATCGTGTTGCGCCGAACTTCCGACGCGCATGGACGCTTCCAGATTGACGGCCTTCCAGACGCCAGTCTGAATTTCGATGCGCACGTGGTCGTCGCGGGCCACCATTACTACGCGGAGCGGGCCCTGTTGCTGTGCGCGGATCGATCGGTGACGCTGCTGATGAGGAGCGTCACGGATGTGGTGGCAGGAGTTGAGCCGCTGACTCTTGATCCGGGAAATGCACCGTGCCCGAACGTCGCGAGACGGTGATGGAGACGGAAATGTGAGAGCCCGCGCGGCCGTCCGGAACAAGAGGCCGACGGTCGTATGTCGGCCTCTCGTGTCGCGGGGCCTCTTCACTATTTCATGTAGACCTGCCTGATAGGTCAGGGTTTTGAGAATCTGCGCGTGAGGGGCTGACCCACCTCGCCGAACGGTTCCTCGCGGTTGCCCGTTTTCACGAGGACGTCGCCGCCGTTTCCAACTCGGACAACGATCGACTCGTCGCCTGCGAAATGCAACTCGCCTCCCTGAACCATACCCTCGACGTCCTTGCGACCGTCAACGACGACGCGCATCCAGACCGGCCGCACGGTTTTCAGTTCGACCACGACACTATGCGCAACTTGGACTGGGGGCACCACCTGCGACGCCCCGGGAGGCGGCGGCGTCGTGTTCCGCGCTGGAGCGACGGTGTCGCCGCCGGCATTCGCGGGTGTCGGCGGTGAGATATGTCTTGGCCATAGGGTTGACAAAAGACCCACTGCAATCACCGCGATAACGGCTAGAACGCCAATCAGTCGAGCATTGGAGCTACGTCGCCCCTGTGCGGGCGCAAGTGGAGCGGCAGTCCTCACCTCCACTGCGTCGGTGTTGGCCGGGACAACTGCAGAGGACGGCGGATCGGGAGATTGAAGCGGACGACTGATCGATTCGGCGATCGCTGCCTGCCTCACCTCCGGCGCGCGCGGTGTCGCAACCGCGCGCTCGGCGGTCGGCGCAGCTGCCGGCGTGCGGAAGCCCTTGACGAACGCCTCGAACTCGTCGGATGTCCGCTGCCGCGCTCGTCGCGCAACCTGAATCGATTCGCGCAGTCGTTCGAGCTCAGCCAGCACCGCCTTTTCATCAAACGACTGGACCGGTCGTTGCAAACTCATCGGGGCTTCATTATCGCAGCAATGCTCCAAACATCAGCCTGAAATGATGCGACGGTGGCGGGGAGGGGGTTCTTGCGACTCGCCGGTTGTGGGGTTACGCTCTCGACGCACGTGATCCCTGAGAAAGTACATCTGCGTGAGTGACTACGACGCGATCGTCGTTGGGTGCGGCAGCATGGGGAGCGCGGCCCTCTTTCACCTTGCAAGCCGTGGGCGGCGGGTACTTGGACTCGAGCAGTTCGACGTTCCCAACGATCTGGGTTCGTCGGCTGGCACGAACAGGATCATCCGCCTCGCGTATGCCGAAGACCCGAGATATGTACCGCTCTTGCGACGCGCCTATACGTTATGGCACGAGCTCGAGCATCTCGCCGATGAGCAACTGCTGATCCAGACTGGAAGCATCGACGCCGGTCGGGAAGATGGAGCGATCATCACGGGATCCAAGCGCTCGTGCCGGGAGCATGATCTGCCGCACGAGGTGCTCGACGCCGGGATGCTGCGCCGGCGTTTCCCCGGCTATCAGTTAGCGTCGGACATGATCGCCATTTATCAGCCGCAGGGTGGCTTCCTCATGTCGGAGCGCTGCATCGTTGCGCATCTAAACGGCGCACTCGCCCGTGGGGCCGAGGTGCACGGTCGGGAGACCGTGACTGGATGGGAGCCTATCGAGAACGACACGCGTATCCGAGTCTGCACCGATACCGGCGTCTATCATGCGAGATCGCTCGTTGTGACAGCCGGCCCGTGGACGGCCAACCTGGTGCCTGACCTGCGCCCGCTCGCAAAACCTGAACGCCAGGTTCTACTCTGGGTTCAACCGCTCGTGCCAGCGCATTTTCACGTGAGCAACTTCCCCGTCTTCTACATGGAAGCCGAGGAGGGACGCTTCTACGGGTTTCCCGCGTACTCAGTGCCCGGCTTCAAGATTGGCAAGTACAACCATCTGCGCCAGCAGGTCCAGCCAGAAACCGTCGACCGCGTGTGCCAACCGCAAGACGAACAAGTCCTTCGAGAAGGCATTCGTCGTTATTTCCCGGACGCCGCTGGTCCGACGCTGGCGATGAAGGTGTGTATGTTCACGAACACGCCGGACGAGTACTTCATCATCGACCACCATCCGAGTTCGCGATCAGTTGTCGTAGCCGGAGGCTTCTCCGGCCATGGCTTCAAGTTCAGCAGCGTCGTCGGCGAAATCCTCGCCGACCTGGTTCTCGATGGTCGCACGTCTGTGAATATCGACCTGTTCAGATGGGATCGTCCGGCACTGCGGCTTTAGTCAGCGACAGCTTTGTAAGTTCAGCACCAGGACCGTGTCAGGTGACAACCGCGCCGTCAGCGACCAGCGCGAAATACCTTCGGCATCCGATTTGCGGCGAGGAGCTTGAACCTTCAGGAGCAGACCGCCCGTCGTGTATTTTTTCATGCTCTGGAGACTGCTTGCGAGCAGGTCCCGCTCAGCTGTCCGACTCGGCCTCGGCATCGCCGTCGTCTATGCGTTTTGGATGTACCTGCCGGCCCTGCGCACCTATGCCCGGCTGGTCAACACGTCGGTACAACTGTCACAGCAGGTAAATGCCACGCCGCGACAGTTGCCGTCGATGAACCTCGCGCAGCCACCATTGCCGCCGCCAAACACTACGCAGCGGCCGTCGTTGCCGGCAGATGTCGAACAGCGCACATCGCAGTCGGTCAGCATTGCACAAGGGCCGAAGCTGAGCGCGAACGGTCTCGAAATCGCGTTGCAACGCGAACCGCAATTCAGGCCGGAGTCGCAGCTTCACTGCAAAAAAGCGACTCCTGGTTGGGACTACACGTGCAGCTACATGCCGACTCCGCTCCTGTCGGCGACACGAGTGCAGTTCGGTGTCAAGGTTGACGCGACTCGTTGGATCGAGCTTTCGCGCGTGGTGCCCGCCGGCACCATTATTCCCCGTCCACAGAAACGCGATCGCGGTGACACGCGCCCATAGTGTCGGGTCAGAGCGGCCGTGACGGCCGGAGGAAGTTGTTCTTCTGGCGTGACACCCGCCTCAGCAAAGCGGCCATGCCGAAACCCACCATGAGCCATGTGCCCGGCTCCGGAATAGGTTGCCCGGCGGAAAGATCATAGCGAACGGCATCGGCCGTCCATTCGCCATTCGGCGCAGATAATGTCACCGTCGCCATGCCCGAGCCGGTCAGCGTGTGGGTAATGCGGTCGGTGTTCGCCGCATTGGGAATTGAGAATAGACCGTCGAAAATGAACGGTGCGGTTAGGGTGGCACTGGGCGCAAGCGGCGGCACGATGAACGAACCTGTAAAGTCGATTACCGCACTGGTGAACGAATTCAGGTTGCCCAGATCGTCGTAGACCTGTCCCTCGAAACTAAGGCTGCCAGGCAGGTCCGATCCGCCCCAGGTGGCCCTGAGACTGACCGCGCTGCCCGGCAGGCAGATTTTCGCGCCGCACTCCATCCGCGGGGCGTAGAATCCGCCGCTGGCATTCACGTTAGACGTGAGAGCAAAACCGCGCTCACCAACGACGTCGACATGTCCCACCGAAAGCACCATCTGCAGAGAGCCGCCGGTCAACTGGACGGTATCAGCGTCGGCCGGCGATGGTAGCCCGAGCGCCACAATCAGGCAGCAAGGCGACCAAAGAGCGGCATTGCACTTCATATCCGCACCCTCCGTTGAAATCCGGTCAACGACGAGCAACGACAATGCCGTCGGTGGATAAGGGCACAGCTTGACGCAGAATTCCGCGAGCCTGCGGGGCGCCGAATCGAGAAGATCCGTTATTCGTATCTCAGAGCGTTGGCTGGATCGATAGCGGTCGCTCGCCTCGCAGGGATGTAGGTCGCGATGAAAGCCACCATCGTCAGGATGCCGGCGACGACGGCAAAGGCGACCGGATCGCTCGCTTTCACACCAAACAAAAGACTCGCGAGCAAGCGCGTCAGCGCGAATGCGAGCACGAGGCCGAGCACGACACCAAGGAGGGCGAGCGTCATCCCCTCTCGCAGGACGACTCTGAGCATTCTCCCCCGGTCGGCCCCGAGCGCCATACGAATCCCGATCTCCTGCGTCCGCTGATCGACCGAATACGACATCAACCCATAGATGCCAATGGCGGCCAGCAGGAGTGCGACGCCGGCGAAGATGCTCCACAGCACCATGTTGAAGCTCTGTCGCGCGATAGCGGCCGAGACCACTTCAACCATGAGCCGCTCGCGCGAGATCGGCATCTGGCCGTCAACGCCGTGCAGTTCCCGCTCGATCGCCACACGGAGGGACGACGGATCGGTCGCCGTTCGAATGCACCATGAGAGTGGAATCACGCTGTTGGCGAGCGTCGTCAGGCCTTCCGTCATTTGGCTCTGCGGCACGTACATCACACCCACGCCGGCATTTCCGAGTCCGTTCTCGCGCACGTTTCCAACAACGCCGACGATCTGTCGCGGCGGCTCCTCGAATTGCGGCCCGAGTCCCTTGCCGATCACGATCATCTGGCCGAGCGCGTCCTCTTTCGGCCAGTACTTCTTCGCCATCGCGTCGTTGATGATTACCACCCGGGCGGAAGCGCCGGTATCGGTTTCGGTGAACACTCGCCCGCGCAGCAGTGGGATCCGGAACACCTGGAAGTAATGCGGCGACACCGATCGCCACTGCTCATCGCCGTTGTACTCGCCACGCTCGGGCGGTTTGCCGATGATTGCAAACGGCAGATCGATGCCGCCCTCCACTGGAAGAACGATGGTCGAGGCCGCCGCTTCTACTCCTGGCAGCATTTCCACGCGCCGGACGACTTGCGTCGTGAAGGCGGTCACGCTCGCCGTTGTGGAGTACGCACCGCCCGCCAGCGACGTCTGGAACGTAAACACGTTGTGCGGATCAAAACCAGAATCGACCGAGCGCAACCCGACGAAACTCCGAATCAGGAGCGTGGCTCCGATCAGGAGCAGGAGCGCCAGTGCCATCTCGACGACGACCAACCCGGAACGGATGCGCGTGTGGCGGAGGCTCGTGCCCGAGCGGCCGGCGGCTTCCTTCAGCGTCGACACCAGATCGGGCTTTGACGTGTGCAGCGCGGGAAACAGCCCGAACAGCAGCCCGGTGAGCAGCGAGAGCCCGATCGTGAACGCCATGACCCGCCAGTCGAGCGCTGGAACGACGATGGCAGCACCATTGGGATCGGTGATCCGAGGAATGTCTGCCGGAAGGAGGAGGAGCAATCCGCGGACACCCAACACGCCAAGGCCGAGACCGAGCACTCCGCCGCATCCCGCGAGCAACACGCTCTCAGTGAGCAATTGACGGACGACCCGTCCGCGATCGGCGCCGACTGCTGACCGGATGGCCAGCTCGCGCTGACGCCCCGCGGCTCGTGCAAGCAGCAGGTTGGCGACGTTCGCGCAGGCGATCAAGAGCACGAGCGCGACGGCGCCGAACAGCACGAGCAACTCGGTCCTCACCTCCCCGGTCGTCGCGTCCCGCATCGGAACGACTGCCACACTCTCGTCGTCGTCCATCCATTTGGGATTGGCCTTGCGAAAGCGGTCGCCGATGATCTTCATTTGCGCCTGCGCGGCCGCTACGGTCACCCCGGGCTTCAGCCGGCCGGCGACCGTCAGGTAGTGGCCTTGATTGGTGCTGTTCGGATCCGCTTGCAATGGAATCCAGACGTCGGCTTCGGGGTCAGCATGAAAGCCCTTCGGGATGATGCCGACGACAGTGTACGGAACGCCGTTCAACAAGAGCGGGCGTCCAAGCGTGTCGTTCGTGCCGCCGAAGCGAGTCTGCCACACGCCGTAACTGATGAGCACCACTGCCGGGCCGTGGGGCAGATCCTCGGCCTGTGAGAACGTCCGACCCGCCACCGGCGAAACGCCGAACACCTTGAAGTAGTCCGAGGAAACGCGGTGCCCGTTGACCGTCTCGGGCGGATTGCCAGATCCCACGTTCATCGCAAGCGCGCCAAAGTCGTACAGCGCCAGACCGTCGAACACGTCGTTCTGACGCCACGCCATGTACTTGGGGATCGAATTCGAATAGCCGACACCGGTGCGAAACTGGCGTCCGAGCTTCATGATCCGGTCGGGCTGCGAGTACGGCAGCGGCTGCAGAAGAACTGCATTCACGACGGTGAAGATCGCGGTGTTGGCGCCGATGCCAAGCGCCAGCGCGGCCAGGGCAACGGCAGTGAAGCCGATATTCCGGCGCATTGTCCGGAACGCGTAACGCAGATCGGCGAGCAGAGTTTCCATTTAGGCGTAGACGCGAAATTGGGGGGTTGGTTCCGTCACGGCGCGTACCCTGAGGGTGTCAGGCAGTGAATCGTGAATCAATCGTAAACGAACCGGAGGTGACGGGGGATCGGCTCGTTCACTATTCACTGCCTGACACCCCCAGAGGCCCCGTTTGCCGCAACCCTCGTCGGAGCGTATGCGCTCCTGCCACAGGCGGACATGCAACGAAGAGACTTCCTCAAAGCATCGGTCCTCGTTCCACTGGGCGGCGCGCTCCGACTGCCGGACGGCCAAGCTCCGACGCAACCTCGGCGCGGAAGATTCTGATCGCCGGCGGCAACTACAGTACACCGTTCATTCGCTACATGGCCACGCTCACCGGCCAGAAGCGGCCGACGCTTCTCTCGTCGTACAGGAGTTGTGCACCGATCGACGTCTACCCTCTCGTGCAGGAAAGCTTTATTGCCAGCTCCCGCCAAACCCGATCGTGGCAGGCGGTCGAGCGCGTCCTGGAGCCGGAAATGATCGAATAGATCACGCCTGCCGCCTGCTACGGCGACAGAAGTCGTCAATCGCGGCGACTCGCGGCGACCGTCGCTCGTCACCAGCGCGTCCTCCTGGTCACCCCTGCCACGCCGCTTACGAAATCGTCGCAGGCCCGATCGCGGAGTTCACGGTCTCGAATGACTTGTGTCCGCGTTCCCAGCACAAAGCCTCATCGACGGCGACTTGTTTCAACGCTGGCAGCGTCTCACGCGGAATGCCTGGCGATGAGCGCAATTCGACGAAATGAGGGCGTGCGCTTTGCAGCTCAGCGGTGTGAGTTACCTCTATCCGCCACTCAAGTGAGTCGGCACGCCGGGAGCAGCAATGAAGCGGATCACACGCCTATTGATTGGCCTCACTCTCAACATCGTGTGGGGCTCGTTCTGCGTCAGTTCCGCCGAGGCCGGCGTGATCACGTCGGGGACCTGGACCGCCATGACCCAGGGTGCCTACTGGAACAATTCGTCCTGGGACGGTCCGGGACTGAACGCCGGCCAAATCATCTCGTCGTGGGATTCGACAGTCGAATATCTGAGCCTCGGCGGCGGAGCGACCGGGTTCGCGTTCGATCAAGCGGAGTCTTTCACCGAAGCAGTGTCCATCACCGCATGGATGAATAACCGGTCACTCTCGCAACTCGCGGACGGCTCCATCAACTTCACCACACACGGTTTCACCTACAACTCGCTGACGACCCCGCTGCAGTTTGCACTGTTTCGTTCCGTCTCGAGCACACAGATTGCGTACTACCTGGCGATCGAAGACATCCCTTCGTCCATGAGGAGCGACCGCGACTACAACGACTACATCGGGTATGCGGTTGAAAAACTGCCATCACCGCCCCCGCCACCAACTCCGACGCCGGAACCGGGGACGCTGGCGCTGATGCTCTCGGGTAGCCTCGTTGCCTGGCGCAAGATGCGAACGTAGACTCGCGGCGATCAGCTCGGCTTGTTCGGCGATTCGGCTGCCCGTCGGAAATACGGGTGTAGTAGTCTCAGGCTCAGTGAGCCACTCACGAAGCGCAATCAGGACTCGACTGATCGGCGGCATTCTGGTTCTCACAGCCGCCGGAGCGTGTAGACCGGCGAGCGCGCGCGTCGTGCGGCGGTTTCCCGCGAGCGAGGCGTCACAGGCCGTTGCGGTCGACGCTGGCCATTTCTATGCGATCGACGATGCCGCGATCGGGAAGTACGCGAAGACAGGCGGCAATCGCGTCGGTGGCTGGGCGGCCAAGCCGGGCGAATCAATCAACCACCTGAATAGCGGAGTTGTGATCGGGGGTGAGCTCCTCTGCGCCAACTCGAACTATCCCGAAACTCCGATGGTGAGTTCGGTCGAAGTGTTCGACACGGACCGGATGGTTCATCTGCGGTCCATATTGTTGCCGTCAGGAATCGGATCGGCGACGTGGCTCGACTATACAGACGGGTCGTGGTGGGTCACGTTCGCGAACTACAGCGGCAAAGGCGGCGAACCAGGCAAAGGATCCGACGCCACGAGACTTGCAAGGATGACGGATGACTGGCGTCCGCGTGAATTGTGGGCGTTTCCTCCGGCCGTTGTGAGACGGTGGGGCTCGATGAGCAGTTCCGGCGGCACTGTTGCGGCAGGACGTGTCTTTTACACGACGGGGCACGACGCGCCCGAGATCTACGTTGTTGAAGTGCCGGCGGCCGCGAGCGAACTTAGATTGCGCAGGATCATCCGTGTCGAAAGCGAAGGCCAGGGGATTGCGCTCGACCGCGACGAGGGATACCTGTACTCTATCCAGCGCCGCACGCGCGAAGTGATCGTGTCGGCGCTGCCGGACGAGACCCACTGACACCGGGCACGGACTCGCGCATCAAGGATTGGTCGGCGGGATGGGATCTGCCGGATCCGGCCAGTACACGCGCGACAGGTAATGCAGCGCAATGGCCACGCCCCAGCGGTTTGGCGCCGTCCAGATGACCAGCGCCCCCAGCACCAGCAGCACGATGATCCCTGCCGCCGGATGCGAGCGTACGATGCCGAAATAGATCAGCACGATCATCACGCCAATCGGCAGCCGATCGCCAAGAATGGTGAAGGCCCATGTGTCGCCCGGATTGCGAGCGAACACCAGACCGCAGTGTGAACAGCGGTCAATGAAGGCCCACCCGGAGAACAGTGCTCCCTTGCCGCAGTGAGGGCAGCGCTTGCGCAGCCCGCGTCCGAGCGCCGTGGCTACCAATTTCCGGCCGGAGGGGGTCATTCACCAAATCGTCGCTACCGCGTCCGCAGAAGCGTCCAGGTCAGCAGCGCGATGCTGATCAACATCCACAGCGACGCCCACGTCCACGCTGGCAGCAAGAACAGTCTCGCCATCGTCTCGGCATCCGAGTGTCCGCCATTGACGAAGAACAGCACACGAATATCGAAGACGGAATTGAGTGCGACTTGAACAGCCAGCAGGCTCAATACAAACGACGAAACGGGCCCCCGTCCCTTTCGCGAGAGCGCGATCAACGCCACGCTCCAGATCAGCACGACAACGAAACCAAATAGATTTCTGATCCAGATGATCAGCGTGAGGAGCATGAACGCGCCGATCCCCAACAGGATCCCGTGCGCCGCTTTCTTGCCACGCGCAGCAATCATCAGCGCGCAGCCAACGATGGCGGCTCCGATGTAGCCGGCCGACGCGACCAGCCCCTGGGCCACACGGCTCTCGGGAATCAGGCTGCGCGTGACCCCGGCGCCGCTTTGCTCGATGACGATCGAGTTCACGTGTCCGCCGACGAGGATCGTCATGACGGCATGCGCACACTCGTGGACCCACGTCGTGAACAATCTGAACGGATAGAGCACGAGCGGCCCCCATCGCGTGAGGCTGATGCCAAAGGACAGCGCGACCGCTACCCAAAACCAATTGATCGAGGCCCGTCTAAGTGTCACTAATCACTCCGAGGGCTTCGCCCCTCAGACTCTCCTACTCGCGCGCTCGCCACTTCATCAATGTCAGTCCGTTATGCTACCCGGGTACGTATCGCGGCGTCGCGTTTCGGTAAGATAGCCGGAGTCAGCGATGTCGCTGTCATTTGGAATGACTGCCGCGGGTGCCATGGCGGAATTGCAGAACGTTCAACACATCGTCGAGGAGGCAAAGCGAGCGGCTGAAGCCGGCGACCTCGCATCGGCTGCTGCGAGGTTGCAGGACGCGGCGCGCATCCAGGAGGCCGAGCTCGGTCCGCTTCATCCAGAGCTGGCCAACACGCTCAATAACCTCGGTATCGTCGCAGAGAACCAGGGACGGATCGGCGAGGCAGAGACCTACTATCGCCGGGCGGTCGCGATAGCGTCCGCGGCACTTCCGCCGGACGACCCGGTGGTCGCTTCGAGCAGAAAGAACCTCGAGGATTTTTGCAATGAGCGCGGGCTGCCCTTCGTGCTTCCAGTCGCGGAACCTTCCATACAGCGCGCTGAGCATACGGCAGACGAGATTGCGCACGATCGGGCAGTCAGCGAAACGAAGACTCCTCCGCCGATCCCGGTGAAGCCGCCAACGGAGCCCGCCGCGCAGCCTTCGATACCCGCGCCCGACACTCGGCCTGCCACCGATTCAACGAGAGACGACGTCGATCGATTTCCAGCCGCCGCTGCTCCGGCACCGACCAGGCGGCCGCTCGCCATTGTCGCGGTCGGTCTCGTCGTCTTGTTTGCTGTCGCGCTTCTCGTCATGCGGCCCTGGTCAGCGCCAGAATCGCCGGCACCCGGCGCAGGTCGTGAGGCCGCTGCACCGCAGGCTGCGGAACCTGCGCGTCGGGATCCCACGCCGACACCCGCACCTGCGCCGACCGAGAAGCCGCAACCGCCCGCCGTTGCATCACGTGACGACAAGGCGGGCGCTTCGGTCGCCAATCCGCCGGCACTCAAATCCTCATCCAGCGGTATGACGCTGGTCGCGTCGCAACTGTGCCGGACTCTTGCCGTCGGCGGAAACTGGCGATGCGAGCCTGCAGGTCAGTCCGTGGCAGCAGGGCCCATCGTCCTCTACACTCGCGTCAAATCTCCGCGGAATGGGATCGTGATTCACAACTGGTATCGCGGCGACACGCTGCGGAAAGCTGCGCGCCTTGCGATTGTGGCGAACCCCACAGAGGGATATCGCACCTATAGCCGACAAACGGTGAAAAGCGGCGAACAGTGGCGAGTAGAGGTGACGGACACGGCCGGCGACGTCTTGTACGAGCAACACGTGTCGGTGCGATAACTCCTCCGCGACACACTTACAGCACTCCGACCACGCAAGGTCGTGCTGAACACGTTCGGATGTAGCGGCGGCAATGTTTCGCCGGAGCTTTCGTGGACGAATCCGCCTGCCGGCGCGAAGAGCTTCGTGCTGACGATGTTCGACCCAGATGCTCCAACCGGATCCGGGTTCTGGCACTGGGTCGTTGTCAATATCCCCGCGACCTCCTCGAAATTGCCGAACGGCGCGAGCAAGAACGCTGCGATGTTACCGGTCGGCACGCTCGAAACCCGCACCGATCTCGGCGCGCCAGGATACGGCGGCCCGTGTCCACCCGCGGGAAGCAGACCGCATCGATACATCTTCACGCTGCACGCGCTCGAAGTAGAGAAGCTCGATGTAGATGTTCAGACCAGCGCCGCGTTGGTCGGATTCAACGTTCACATGCACGAAATCGGGCAGGCCAGCCTAACGGCCGAATATGGCCGATAGCCCGCCGTAACTCTCCTGACCGTGGTGTCACGTCGCTTTCACGATTCACTGCCTGACACCATCGCGCGTTCGCCACCGTCTGAGTAGGTCTGGAAACCAGTTTTAATCACTCCGAGGAGCGTCGCCCCTCGGACTCCCCTACATCCGCGCGCTCGCTCGCACGCCGCGGCTATCGGCCTGTAGATGTACGAGAGAGGTTCTAATTGACCGACAGCTTCATGAGAAGTTCGGAGTCGGTCAGCAGCTTGCCGGCGCCGATGACGACGGTCGCCAGTGGCTCGTCGGCGACGATGATGGGCAGGCCGGTCTGGTCGCGAAAGTGCTGACTGAGCTTGCGAAGTAGCGCCCCACCGCCGGTGAGCACGATGCCGCGCTCGTAGATGTCGCCACAGAGTTCCGGAGGGACGGACTCGAGCGCCTCGCGAATCGCCTTGACAATCGCTCGGATTGGCTCCTCGAGCGCCTCGCGTATCTCGTCGTCACTGACGGTCACGGTGCGCGGAACCCCCTCGGAAAGATGACGGCCCTTCACCTCCGTGGTGAGCGGTGTGTCGACCGCCATCGCCGATCCGATCTCGCACTTGATCCGCTCAGCGGTCGGCTCGCCGATGAGGAGGTTGTGCTTGCGCCTCATGTGCTGGATGATTGCATTGTCCATGTCGCCGCCGGCGACGCGCAGGGAGCGGCCGTAGACGACGCCGGCCAACGAGACGACCGCGATGTCGGTGGTTCCTCCGCCGATGTCGACGATCATGTTGCCTGTCGGTTCAGTCACCGGCAGACCCGCTCCGAGCGCCGCGGCCATCGGCTCGTCTATCAGCCTCACTTCGCGGACCTTCAATCGCTTCGCGCTCTCTTTCACCGCGCGCCGTTCCACCGGGGTGCTCGCTGGCGGCACGCAGATGATCAGCCGCGGCCGGGAGTAGCTGCGCCCCTTCGCCTTGCGGACAAAATACGCGAGCATCTTTTCGACCGCCTCGAAATCGGCAATGACCCCGTTTCGCATTGGCCACACTGGTTTGATGTTCGCGGGCGTTCGTCCGAGCATGTCGCGTGCGTCCGTCCCGATGGCTTCGACGCTGCCACGCAGGACGTTGAATGCGACGACCGAGGGCTCGCTCAGGGCGACGCTCCCGCGTGTGTAGATGGACGTGTTGACCGTGCCCAGATCGAGGGCAATGTCACCGTCGGTCCCGAACAGACCCATGCCGAACCGTGAATCAAGTTCGGTTCCCGCGCCGGAGGCGAAGACGGCCGCCAAAAACACACGGGTTTTCTCACCCCGCGGCGGACGATTCCGCAAAGGGCCCGCGCGAGCGGCGACGGATTGGGCCGCGGAATCACGATTCTGACGCCACGGCCGCGCGCTGACAATTGCTACGGCAGAGTTGGCGGGATGATTTCGGTCGGGGCTTCTTGATGTCGAGCCTCGCCGCTTCTCTCCGCCCCACTGGAGCCGCGGACCAGCGGCAGTCGGACGATGAATCGATCGCGTTCGATGCCCCAGACCATCACGCCGTTGGTCGCCATGCGAAACCGCTCGCGCATGTTGGTCAGGCCGAGTCTGCTCGACCGCGTCCCGGCCGGTCCGGGCCGCAGAGTGTTCTCCACCACTAACGTCTCGTCATCGACTCGCACCTCGATGTGCAGCGGTCGATCGCCGGCGACGGTGTTGTGTTTCAGTGCGTTTTGAAACAGCTCGGCCAGCGACACGGGCGGCAGCAGCAGACGATCGGCGTCGGCGCGCGGCACCCGTACATCGAGACGAACGTCACCACCGTAGCGAACCTCTGCGAGCGTGCGATGACGCTCGAGTGCCTCGAGCTCCTCGGCGAGGCGGACCAGCGTTCGGCCCCGGCAATCGAGGACGTACTGGTAGGTCGCGCTCAATGTTCGAATGAACCATGGAGCAGCGTCGCTTCGCTGCTCGACGAGATGCACGAGCGCGTTGAGGTTGTTGAAGAGAAAGTGCGGATCGACTTCGCGGCCGAGGCTTTCCAGTTCGGTCTGAAGGCGAGCGTGTTCCACGCGCGCGGTTCGCAAGCGATCGCTTTCCCAATCCCGCAGCAGGAAGACCGTCTCGTACACGTGCGTGATCGCGACCACGAACGCGACCACTGCGAAGAGCGCGGTCGGCAGCGCGTACTGGCGCGTGCCCGTATCGCCGGTCACAACCCGCCATCCCCACAAGGTGGCCGCGGCAAACGGAATCGTGAAGAGGCAGATCAGCGCCAGCAGCACGCGGAGCCGCCGCCACGGGCGCAGCAGCCAGTCTTCGCGACGCGGGAGGCGAAAGTACAGCCGCCGATTGCCTTCCCAGATTAGAAATGCAACGGTCGCGAACCACAGATACGACGCGATCAATCCAGACGGCGAGTGTCGCGCCTGATCGAGCAGGCCCGACAGGTTGACGACCAGGGCGCCGAGGATCGGGCTCACGAGCAGTCGTGGCCAGAAGTCGTGTACCTCACGCGAGTTGACACTCGTCCCCTGACTGCGGTCATCCATCCCGCGCTACGGTAACAGCGAATCCGCCCGCTTCCACGATGAAGGGACGAACGTCGTGACGAAGCCTCGAGCGGCGTCGATCCCGGCCGGGATCCGGGGCGATTTGCTGCTGGTCGACTAAGGGAGCACAATGATCCTCAGGGCGGCAGCGCGCGGGGAGTCCGTGACGACACTGTGCCGTTTTCCTCCTTCGCCGCTGGTTCACGCTGAAAGCGTAGGTGGACCATGATTGCGATTCGAACGATCCTGTGTCCCGTGGACTTCTCGGGCGCGACCGCGCGACAGTTGAACCTCGCGTCGGATCTGAGCCGGACATTCCACGCCCGGCTCATCCTCCATCACAACCTGAACGCTATGTCGAGCGCCGCGGCTGTCGGCTGGATGTGGGCGGCCGATCACCCGACGCTGTCTGAAGAGACCGCCGAGGAGCGCCTCGCCACCCTGGCGGCGTCACAAACGGGCGTTGATGTGGCCATCAGTGTGACGCGCGGGTCGGCATCGGCGTCGGTGCTGGCGCTCAGCGAAGCCGTCGCCGCCGATGTCGTCGTCCTGAGCGCCCACAACGCACGAGCTGAAGAACACACCTCGGTGACGGAAATGGTGCTCAACTCGGGCGAACGCTCCGTGCTCACGGTCCACGACAATGGGGCCGATCGCCACGCGTTGACGATCCATCCGTCGAACGGGGCTCGCCAGGTCGCACTGGTGCCCACCGCCATGACCGCGCAGTCTCAGGCCGCGGTGGATTTCGCGTTTGAGCTCTCCCGCACCTTACCGCTGGAGATCCACTTGCTGCATCTCATCTCCCACCGCTTCCGGTCCGGCAACCAGGAGCAGACGATGGGCGATACCCAGCGTCACCTGAAGGCATTGATACCAGCGGATTGCGAAGCGTGGTCGATCGTGCACGTCGGCATCGGTGATCCGGTCGCGGGCATTCTCGACTGGGCGAAGGACCTCTCCGCGGCGTGCGTGGTCATGGGAGAACACACGCGGCAGCCTCTGCTCCGGTGGCTGAGCAAGGACACATCGCGAGCCGTTTTGCACCACGCTCCGTGTCCGGTGTGGTACGTTCCCGGTGAGCGCGCAGCGTAAGAATTGTTGATTGTCGATTGCTGATTGTTGATTGAGGCCGTCAGAATGTTGGCGCGGTCGTCCGACGTGCGCCGGCACGCCGAATCGCGCCAAGCTCGAGCGCGCCGCCGTCGATCAGCGAACGAATGGCTCCGCTGTTCCGATATTCGGCGATAAGCGTACGGCGGCTGCTCGTATACGCCTGGTCCATCACGTAGGCCAGCATCGTTTCCATCACGATACCTTCCTCGGTGTTCGTTTCTCTGAATCGACGCTTGAAGTCGCTCAGCACAGGTGCGAAAGCCGGATCGTCCCACTTCTCGGCGCCCGGTTGGAGGCGCATGAAATCATTGAGCACCGCCAGGTACGAAAAGTCTGCCGACTGGCGCCAGAACGCGACGTCCGGACCAAACTCGTTGACGTCGAACGGAAGGTAAAGCGCCGCTCCCGCAGGGACGCGGTCGCCGAGCGCTGGATTGAAACGCCGCACCTCGTCCGCAGAAAGACCCGTCTGCCTGACGATCTCTGTGAGCGCGATCGCGCGCGGCGTACGCATCGCATGGATTGACATCTGCGGCGTCGAGGCGATCAGATGACTGACGTTGAACATGTTGCCGAACACCATCTCGGCATACAGATAGGATCGGACGCCGTAGCTCCCAAACACCTGTTCGTAATCCCTGTCGGGCAGCGCGCGCAGATCGCGCGCGAACTGCGAGCCCAGAAGATACCGGGCGCGCACGTCTGCGCCACCCAGATACTCTCCCGCGATCAATGTCCGCCCGACGTTGGTGCCGCCGGCGTTGTGCTCGGAGAGCGCGGGGATGAACGATCCATACTTGGTCGCCAGGATCGACAGGTACGCGGCGCAGTACGGGGCCTGCGTCGTCTGGTTGCGCTCCTGGATTGGGAACGGTGAGAGGTGGTTCAGCTGTTGCCAGTTCTTCCGCTGCCACTGGCAGAAGCCGACCGCGTTGGCGTTCGAGCGTCGAGTGCCACTCAGTCC
>Ga0207701_10000538_pt1 | contig 39390 bp, 33 predicted proteins | sample KBSSwiSSwithPhiX_FD_184294 | JGI IMG/M metagenome (GOLD analysis project Ga0207701, IMG submission 184294) | Switchgrass rhizosphere bulk soil microbial communities from Kellogg Biological Station, Michigan, USA, with PhiX - S5 (SPAdes) (version 2) | ecosystem: Environmental > Terrestrial >... | reverse complement strand
AAGACATCATGAAAGCTCGAATCGATCTCATGCACCTGAACCCAGGCGTCATCCAGGCCATGCTCGGCCTCGAGCGGCAGGTTCAAAGGGCAGGCCTCGACACCACGCTCCTGGACCTCGTCCGGATGCGCGCGTCGCAGATCAACGGTTGCTCCACCTGTCTGGATATTCACAGCAAGGATGCGCGCGCGAACGGCGAGACCGAACAGCGCCTGTACGGTCTCTCGGCGTGGCGCGACACGCCGTACTACTCGGCGTCCGAGCGTGCCGCGCTCGAGTGGACCGAAGCGCTCACGCTGGTCTCCGAGACGCATGTCCCAGACGACGTGTACGAGCGAGTGCGGGAGCAGTTCTCGGAAGACGAGCTGCTGCACCTGACTCTGGCAATCGTGTCGATCAACGGCTGGAACCGGCTGAACGCCGCCGCGCGCACGGTGCCCGGCGACTACGTGCCCGGCAGCCTCGCGGGGGCGCACGCGGCGAGCTGATCCCGCGCGTTGCACCCTCAACGTTTCGAACTTGCATCTATTGCAGCGTGCCGATCTCACCGGCGCCCAGGAGACAGCATGGAACAGGAACAGGTCGCCACGGTAGAGCAGCTCCTCAGCGATTTGGAAGCCGCCTTTTCTCGGAACGACGTCGAGGCGATCGTTGCGCTCTTCGCGCCTGACGCAACGATCGAGAGCTATCTGGTCTCGCGCGTCTTCAACCGGACGGACGGTGTGTGCCAGGGCCGGGCTGAAATACGGGAGTTGGCGCTCGCGCTCTCGAAGCGCGGCAGGCCATGGGGAGGACACGAGCCGCCCATCATCCGAGGGAACACGGTCGCTATCGAGTACAGAAGTGCGTCCTCGGATGCAGAGAAGTTCTCCGTGGACATCATCGAGGTGAAGGACGGCACAATCCAGAGCCTGCGCGCGTACGCGGGGTGGCGCGCGATCGGCGCGTCTGACCAGATACGAGAAGACAACAGACGCGAGCACACCGGCGCGGTACCGGAGGGTATTGGACGAGGCGCGCAGTCTGCCCCTTCGCGTCCGTGAACGACCCGCGTCAATGTTGGTCAACGACAGTGTCCGAACCAGGTGGTGAGCGCGTCAGCGAGCCCCACCTGGGTCCGGTCTCCTACCCAGCCCGGGCGACCGCGCTCAATGGGTGTGCTCGAGGAACCCACGCAGCTTGTCGGGGTTACGCACGACGTAGATCGCGCGAATGCGGCCGTCGGCGATGTCGAACGAGTAGGTGCCGTCACCGAAGATCGGATGACGCAGGAGCAGACCGGGCACGCCATTGATCGTGACGATTTGGGGGTCCGACTCCGACCAGCGCATCTTCCCGACAATATCGATGACGAACTCGGCGATGCGATCCGCGCCGAGCACAGGACGCGGCGCCGCGACCGCCTTGCCGCCGCCATCGGCAATGAACTCCGCGCCGGCGTGCAGCACCGTCATCAACGCTTCACGGTTGCCGGTGACGCAGGCGTCTCGGAAGCGTCGCACGATCTCTTCCGACTCACGACGCGACACAGTGAAGCGAGGACGCGCCTCGCTCAGCCGGCCGCGCGCGCGGGTCAGGATCTGCCGGGTGTTCGCCTCGCTCTTACCGACGCTCCTCGCGATCTCGCGGAAGTCGAGCTCGAACACCTCGCGCAGCAGGAAGACCGCGCGCTCGGTCGGCGCCAGCCGCTCCAGCAGCACGAGAAATGCCGTCGTCAGGGACGACGCCAAGTCGGCGGACTCCTGATTCGGTGCTGCCAGCGGTTCGGGCAGCCACGGGCCTGGATACTCCATGCGAGTGCGCTCTGCGCTGCGCAGATGGTCGATGCACAACCGGGTAACGATCGTCGTGAGATACGCCCGCGGGGAGCGGACGTCGGCGTCCTCGTCTTGACGCGCCCGGACCCACGCGTCCTGGAGGACATCCTCGGCTTCGCTGGCGCTGCCGAGCATCCGGTACGCAATCGAGAACAACAGCGGTCGATGCGCCTCGAACGTCGGTCCGTCCCATTCAGTGGCCGCCATGGCTCAGGTCGCCTCCACTCCTGTTGCTCTCTCAGACGAGTGATGGAGGCCGTCTGTGACAGCGACGTACGCCGACCCTTGGTGTCACAACCATTCCTACCTGAATCGTCTTGATGGATGGAAGCGAGAAGACGTGATGAATGATCGAATCGATCTCATCCACGCCAGCCCGGCTGTAGCAGCGACATATGCCGGCGCCGTCAGCCGTCTCCTTCATGAGACCGCTCGTTCCTGACTGGACGTGCGGCTTGCCAATGGCCGGCTTCGCCGGCGGAAGAAGAGGTCCATCATGATTCGCTCATTGGTCTTGTTCGTTCACATCACGGGTGTTCTGGCGATGTTCGCCGGCCTCGCGCTCGAAGCGTTCGGTGCTGAGTCGGCGGCAAAGGCGACTCCCCGCATTTCTGGAATCGGGGTGGCGTTGACGGTGCTGTCCGGGTTCTACCTCGGTGCGCGATTCGGCGTTCTCGGCGACGAGTGGCTGCGCGCATCCTACGGTGGGATCGTCGTGATGGCTGCCGCCGGCACGCTCGCGCGGCGATCAGACGCGATGCGTCGGATCTCGTTGGGAGTGCGCGCAGCGTTTGGTCTGGCTGTCGTGTTCTTGATGATTGCGAAGCCGGATGTGGTGGTGTCGTTGGTCGTGCTGGGGCTGGCTCTTGGCGTGTCGATGCTCGTCGCGCTGCCGATCGGCCTCAGGCATCCGGATCCACGCGAAGCGTCAAGCTTTCGACGACGCGCTGGACAGCCGTCACAAGCCCGATGACGGCGTTCTCTCGCGCGAAATCAACACGCACGGCTGTTCCGTTGGCGTCACTTCATTCGAGCGTCACGCCGCGACAGCGCAGGCCGAGGTGGAGACGATATTCGAGACGGCGCGAAACGTCAGGCGCGCGCGTCTGCCGCCTCCGGACGATCTCGAAACAAGGGAGAGGTCGGACTCTCCGTGTGCGCCCTTCTGAGCCGCCAAGGAGATTGTCATGATCCCAACAAGAGAGGACCTACTTATCTCGACCAAAGGCACCGTGCAACCCCAATATCTCGGTCACGGCGATCCCGCTCTCAAAAATTACTACCCTGCGTGGGTGAATAACATCGCCGACGACGCGACCGTGGAGGGATCGATGTTGAATGGCGCCCTTCAGGGCGCGGACGCCGTCCGATCAGTCGTACTCACCATCCGCTCACTGTACGAGCACCAGGAGTTCAAGTTCGCCGGACCCTGCGGCGACAACGGCTTCCTCGAGGACTACGTCGCCAAGGTCAACGGTGAACCGATTGGCTGTGTGGTTCTGATTACACGTAACGCCACCGGTCAGACCCAGCATGTCGTCGCAAGTTATCGGCCACTCAGCTCGCTGCTGTTCTTTTCCAGAGTGCTACGCGAGAAGTTCGCGGGCAGTCCGATTGCCGAACACTTCGCCGCCAGCGAGTCCTCGTCGCGCTCGGACACCGGCGGCAACGACGCGCAATGATGCTCGGCTTTCCAACGGAACGAGCGGTTTCAGCGCCGTGACAGGCCGGCGCTGCTGCGTTCACCACTGAGGGCTCCGTAAAAGGCAGGATTGTCGTGTTGGATCGGGAGAGCGTTCCCGTCGCCTCCAAAATACCTCCACGAATCCGGTGGATCTCGGGGCACTCGAGAGAAACCCAGCGGAATCGATGAAGACGTCGAAAGTTGTTTCTATCAGCAGTTTGACCAAAAAGCGCGACTCTCAGTGACTTTCGAAACCACCGCCGAATAGGTGCAAATCCCGGCGCCTCCAATTTTGATCGGCGGGGTCCCCTGCACCCCGCCTGGCTCACTTCACTCCGCTCGCACTTCGCTGCTCGCTCCGTTCCGTTCGCTCGGGTGATGCTCAGCCGCACAGATTAGGGTTATCTGTGACGTCTACGCCCCGGCTTACGGCCGCAGGCGCCTGCTTGCATCGCGGTGTAAATCGCCGCGCCTCCACCATTTTTTCAAGAAGACCAACGCGTTGAGCCGGGGTACCGTGACATTCATTGATCAAGAATGGCTTGCGGCGCGCTGGCCACGGCGCGGACAGGTTCCTTCGGTCGATAGGGGGTGACATGACACGTTCGATTGAAAGCTGGCGGGTCGGTGTGGCGCCGACGAACGCGATCGCGTGCGCGCTCGTACTCGCCGTTGCGCTTTGTGCGACCGGTGTTTCCGCCCAGACGATTCGAGCGCGTGCCGATGGTCTACTGGAGGTCACGGATGCGCCGCCGGGGACCCTTGTGCGCTACACGCTCGACGGCACAGATCCGATCCGGGATGCCGGTGTATGGCTCGAGCCGGTCGACGTGCCCGCCGGGTACACCGTCAAAGCGCGTGCGTTCACGGCGGATCACACGGCAGTCGGGACACAGGTCGAATGGGCTTCGCGCGCGCCGGGCGAGCGCATCGCGTCGACACTCGTGCCCGTCACGCAAGGAAGAGACTGGCGCGTGTATGACTGGCCGGCGCGCCACGCGGCCGCCGTCGCGCTGATGCGCGAACGGCAGCCCGAGATTGTCCTGCTGGGCGATTCCATTACGCACTTCTGGGGTGGCGAACCCAGCGGCGAGCACGTCGGCGGTCGCAGGACTGCGCCCGAGGTCTGGGATCGGTTCTTCGCGACACGTCGCGTCGTGAATCTCGGTTACGGCTGGGACCGCACGGAGAACGTTCTCTGGCGGCTGCGCCACGGCGAATTCGAACACGTGTCGCCGAAGGTCGTGGTCGTCATGATCGGGACGAACAACATCCCGCTGAACACGCCGGTCGAGATCGCGGCCGGCATCGCGGCCATCTGCGACGAGATCCACCAGCGGTCACCGGCGAGTCGCATCCTGCTGCTGGGCATCTTTCCCCGTGGCGAGAAGCCGGACGCCAACCGCGCCGCGATCGACGCGGTCAATCAGCGGATTGCCACGTTCGAGGGACGGGGCGGAGTCGTCACGTATCTGGACATCGGCGACAGGTTTCTCGCCGCCGATCGGTCGATCTCCAAAGACCTCATGTACGATTTCCTGCATCCCACCGCGAAGGGATATGAAGTCTGGGCCACCGCAATGGAGCCGACGCTGACACGCCTCCTGTCCCGCTGAGTAAAGGTGAAGATCACCGAACGCGCGGCGAACGTTGCGCGTTCAGGCGACGAGCGTCGCTCGCGTGACGGTCACCGCCTGTCCGCCGAGCACGATGCGATCTCCGGCAAGACGCAGCCGGACGATGCCGCCTCGAGCGGACGCCTGATAGGCAGTCATCTCCGACTTTCCAAGCTTTGCGCCCCAATACGGACCCAACGCTGTGTGAGCGGACCCAGTGACGGGATCCTCGTCGATGCCCGAGGCCGGCGCGAAGAAACGCGACATGAAATCGAACGACGGCGAGTCCGAACGCGCCGTCACGATCACGCCGCGGACGGGAATCTGCCGCAACAGCGTGTGGTTCGGTTTCACAGCCCGTAGCTCTGCCTCCGATTCGACTTCGACGAGATAATCGAGCCGATTCTTCATAACAGCGGTTGCTGCGGTGATGCCAAGGCCCGACAACAATGATGGCAGCGGTTCCGCGGGTACGCCACGTTGCACCGGAAAGTCGAGCTCGATCCACTCGCCGTGGCGTTCGGCGGTCAACAGACCGCTGCGGGTGTGGAACCGCGCCTGGGTACCCCGAGGCAGATGACCTTCCTCCCAGAGCACGTGCGCGCTCGCGAGCGTCGCGTGACCGCACAGATCTATTTCGACCGTGGGTGTCAACCATCTGAGATCGAACTCGTCGTCGCGCCGCACCAGAAATGCGGTGGCCGACAGATTCATCTCGCGCGCGACGTGGCGAAGCCACTCGTCGGGCCGCGGTTCCGGCAGCATGCATACCGCCGCTGGATTGCCGGCGAAGAGCTGATTGGTGAATGCGTCGACCGTCACAATTGGGATCGCCATACTTCAAAAGCCAATCGTCACACTCAGAAAGAATCTCATTTCAGGATACCCGCCGCCCACGCGGTGCCGCGCCGGATCAACTCGGCAGTGCCGGGCACTCTCAGCGCTTTCACATCGTGCCCCATGGTGGTGTTGAATACGCGCGCGCGGTTGTATTGCAGCTCTAACGCCATCGGAAAATCGGCGAAGTGAACGTTGGACGTGGCGAGCGCGATGGGCGTGATGGTGCGGTTGCCGATCTTCGTGTCCCAGAACAGCTCGTCGTTCGTTTCGTAGTCCTTCATCTCGCGCGTGATTGGGTGGTTCGGGTTGACGATCTTCACCATGAAGGGCCCCCGCCGATCGTGCACGCTCTGTTGCGCGCGGCCGACGATGTTGACGTATTCGGGCCAGTAGGGAAACGCGCCGTTCGCCCAGTGCACCGTGACGAGGCCCTTGGGCTGGCCGAGGAACTTCAGCAGGTTAGCCTGCACCTTCTCGTCCTGCGCGAGTGGGTTCTGATTGCGGAAATCGAAGATGGCGACGTCGAACGTCAGGAACTCATCGGTCGCGATGAAATTGGGGTCGGGTTGAATCACCACGTCCTGGAAATCCTTGCCGGCATCCAGAATGCTCTTGATTTCGGCGGACGTCTCTTTCCACACATGGCCGTTGAAGGAGTTCTCGCCGGTGACAATGACCGCGCGCTTGGGAGCCGGTGGCTTCGCGGTGGGCGGTGTCTGCCCGCCGGTTGCCCCGCCCTGCTGTCGGGCGCCCGGCGCGGCGACGACAAGGATAGTAAACAGGATGATTCCGATCGCTCGCGCTTTCATGCCTCGCATCCTCTCAATCGGCGACGCCGGCCATTCTCTGAATCCTTCAGTTGCCCGTTTCGAAGATCGCCGCTTCGCCCACGAGCTCCGAGCCCGTTGCTCTCGTTGACAGGAGCAGCCGGTACGGATGCCAGCTGTACTTACGGTGGAGGTTCACGACCAAATCCAGCTTTCCGTCGCGGTCGAGATCTCCCGCCCAGATGACCTCAAAGTGCGGTTCATCTGCGAATCCGTCAGCCGAGTACAGCACCTGTGTTCGTCCCGCATGCGCCAGAATCACCTTGGCATCGGCAGCAGCTGGGTCCTTCGCTTCAACGCGTACCTGGTACCGCAGCTTTCCGAGCGAGATATCCAGCGGTCCGGAGTACTGGAGATTGTGGTTGACGACACCTGCGCTCTGGATCTTGCCGGCACGTAGACCAGACACGCATCTGACCGCAAAGGTGACATTAGGAATGCTCTGTACGTAGACGTCGTCATCCGATAGTCCGGGTAAATCTTTCGGCCGGTCGCGAACCATCATCGTCACAGGCTTCAGCGCGTCGCCGTCCCACGTCCACCCCAGCCAGCCTGTTCCACGCCAGTCTCCGGCTTCCTCTTTTCGCCAGAAGGCAGTGTCTGATGCGCCAGACGACGTACCGGTTTCGAGAGGCGCGAGCTGCGGCTTGCACCGGGGCGGCTGCGGTGCGAATGTGAGCGCCAGAAGGAGGAAAAGAACAGTCACGACGTCATTATGCGTCAGGGAGACGAGCAACAAGATTGCGACGTGTGCGATCACCACCGCGTCAGTAACCCCGGACGTCCCTCGTCGTGCGGAACGCGCCCTGTAAGTTGTGTGGTCGCTGTATTGCCGCCTGATTGCTCCGCAGCAGTGACCGACTCAGACTTCGCCCAGCGTCGTCCTCCCTCGGGTGACGGCATACACCGCCGCGGCTTGCTGTTGCGAAAAGCAGTCATGTTCACCCTAATGCCGGCCCCGACAGACATTTCAGCGGCGCGGAGTCCTTCGGTCGTGCATGGATATTTCACGCAGGCGTTTGGAATCCACGAAAACATGTCCTCGCAACATCTGCTCGGCAGTCGTGCGCAAGTCCAACGCGAACCCAACGGGAACTCGGCTGAGGTTAGTATGAATGCCGTTGACAACTGGCAATCCGATGCGCAGATCGCTCTGGAACATTGTTGCGTTCTGCTTTTCGTTGATGCCCGTCAGTTGCGCGATGACCGATCGCCCTGGGGCTACCCATCTGCAACATGGAGGCACTTTAAATGAACGCAAGAGCGCTGCTTTCCCTCTGTGCCATATCAGCAACTTGCCTGTTCGCGACCCACCTCTCGCAAGCCTTCCAGACCGCAGCGACACCGCCGCAGGGTCCACAAACAGATCGCGCACAAACCGCCTATCCGGACTGGCCTTGGCCGAAGGGGGCAAGCGAACCTCCGAAACCCGACGATGGCCAGCTGTTTCGTATTCCTGGAAGCACAAAGAGCTACACGGATACCCAAATCAATAGGAGCACCAGCACCGTCGACTGGTTCCCGGAGCTGCACCCTGCGCCTCCTGCTCCAGTGATTTCAGGCAAGAACGGCGCGTACCGCGCGTGTGGGCAGTGTCACCTTATCGACGGCCGAGGCAAGCCTGATACCGCCGACCTTCGAGGGCTTCCGGTCGCGTATTTCCTTCAGCAGCTCACTGACATGAAAGAAGGCAAGCGGCATGGTTCCGTCCCCCACGCAACCATCAAGGACATGATTCCGATCGCGAAAGCGATCGACGAAGCCGACGCCAGGCTCGCCGCCGATTACTTTCTCTCGATAGCAGCCACGAGAGGCATCCGGATCGTTGAGACCAATACTGTTCCTGTGACACATCCCGGCCCCCATGGCGTCCAGCTGGTGGACCCCAGCGGAGCCAAAGAACCAATTGGGATCCGCATCATCGAGGTCCCTGAGGATGTACAGCGCACCTTGTTGCGCGATGCCACGTCCGGGTTCATCGCTTACGTGCCGGAGGGAAGTATCAAGAGGGGCGAGCTGCTGGCGAAGACTGGTGATGCCGGCAGAACACTTCCGTGCGCCACGTGTCATGGAGAGGGCTTAAAGGGAATGGGAGATCTGTTCCCGCCGCTGGCCGGGCATTCGCCGAGTGCGACGGCACGGCAACTCTACGATTTCAAGAGCGGCGCTCGCGACGGGCGCAATGCGCTGGCGATGAAACCCGTCGTCGCCAAGCTTACCGATCGGGACATCGTGGACCTCACAGCGTACATCGTGTCACTTCAACCAGGGCGATAGCCGTGCTCGAGCACGCCGGTAAACTTCCGTCGCGAGAAACAATGCGCACGGATCGAATCGTGGTGTTCTGTGACGGGGCGGCCAAGGGGAATCCCGGACCGGGGGGCTGGGGTGTCGTCATCGCCACCCCCGAGGGGCAGATCACGGAGCTGGGGAGCGCCGCCGAGCACACGACGAACAACAAGATGGAATTGACGGCCGCGATTCAGGCGCTGCTCGCCCTCCGTGAAGCCGGTCAGGCGGTCGACGTGCACACCGATTCGACCTACGTGATCAAGGGCATTAGCGAGTGGATCTGGGCCTGGCGGCGCCGCCAGTGGAAGACCGCCGAGGGCACCGACGTCCTCAACCGCGACTTGTGGCTCGAACTGGATCGACTGTCGAGCGCGCGCGGCAAGGCGGGCATCGCGTGGCACTACGTCCGCGGGCACGCCGGAATACCGGGCAACGAGCGTGTGGACGCGATCGCCGACGGCTTCGCGCGAGGCGAACCTGTCGTGCTCTATCGCGGTCCACTTTCGGACTACGGTGTCGCGATCTTCGATCGTCCCGAGGACACGACGGTTCCCCGCCGGCGGCAGACCTCCACCGGCGAGCGCTCGTCGGCGGCCTCTGCCTACTCTTATCTAAGCCTGGTCGACGGCACTCCAATGCGGCACGGGACATGGGCGGAGTGCGAACGTCGCGTCAAGGGTCGGTCCGGCGCGCGGTTCAAGAAAGCGATGAGCGCCGCCGATGAATCGGCCATCCTCCGCAGCTGGGGTGTGAATCCGGAATCACTGTGAGGGTCTGAGGTTTCGTGGAGCGCGCCGCCTAGCCCTGAGGCGCGAGCGTGACGCGCAGCGCTTCGGCGATCTTGCGTGCGATCTCGTCCTGGACTTCAAAGGCGTCCTGCATCTCGCGGTCGTACCGCTCGGACCACAGCGGAAAGTCCGTCCGTGTGTCGACGAGCTGTGCGTTGATGCGCAGCCGGTTGCCGGCGCGCCGCAAACTACCGGTGAGCACGCACGTGGCGCGGAGTTGCTGGCCGATCTGGGCGGGGGTCACGGGTTTATCGCGGTAGGTGAGCACCGTGGCGCGCGAGAAGATGTTCAGGCCCTTGATCTTGGATAGCTCCGTAATGATGTCTTCGGTGATGCCGTCCCGGAAGTACTCGTCCTCCTTCACCCCGCTCAGGTTCTCGAAGAACAGCACCGCGACGGATCGCTCAGCCGACGTGTGGGGGCTCGTGGCTTCAGCGGCCGTCTTCCTGGTGGGGTCGATGTCGCGCCGAAGCCGGCTCAAGTCGATCTTCAGATCGGTGGCGGTCTGGTAACGGAGGTTACGGTCTTTCTCGAGCGCCTTGTTGAGAATTCGCCCGAACTCGGCAGGCAGCTCGGCGTTGGCGTGCGTGACGGGCACCGGATCGCGATTGAAGATGGCATCGAACACTATCGCGGACGTTTCCCCTTTGAACGGGAGACCGCCAGTGGCGGCCTGATAGAGCACGGTGCCGAGGGAGAACAGATCGGTGCGCGCGTCGGTGAGCCACCCGCGCGCCTGTTCCGGCGACATGTACGCCACCGTGCCAATCGCCGTACCCGGGAGCGTCAGTTGCTGATCTCCGGTCGTCTCGGCCTCCGATTCCCAAGCGTCCGCAATGGCTCGCGCGCCTTCGATTTGAGCGATGCCAAAGTCGAGGATTTTCACCTGGCGTCGTGGACTGAGAAAAATGTGAGCCGGCTTGATGTCACGGTGGACGATGCCCTTCGCGTGTGCCGACTCCAGCGCATCAGCGATCTGCATCGCGATGTCGAGCAACTGCGTCAGGTCGAACCGATGATGGCGGTCAATCATCTGCGCCAGAGTTTCGCCTTCGAGCAGCTCCATGACGATGAAGTGCTCACTTGGACAGTCCGGCGGTGAGCACGACCCTTCGTGCTGCTCGATCCCGTAGACCGTGCAGATATTCGGGTGATTCAAGGCTGACGCCGCGCGTGCTTCGCGTTGGAACCGATCTAACGCCTTCAGATCACGCCCCAGGGCGGGCAGCAGGAATTTGAGGGCTACGCGCCGCCCGAGCCGCGTGTCTTCGCCTTCGTACACCACGCCCATACCGCCGCTGCCGAGCGGCCGAATGACGTCGTAGTGCGAAACGCGCGTGTGGAGCATGGGTGGAGTGCCGACTCTGCATCGTAGTCGTCACTCACCGGGCCGTCAACGTATGGCGGCGATTGAAGATCGCGCGGGCGTTCGCCGCGGCGAGCGTGTTCAGTCAGCGCGCAAGGCCCGCACGGGGTCAATCGCGGCGGCGCGCAGCGCGGGAATGAAGCCGGCAATCGCCGCCGCAGACACCAGCACGGCAATGGCGATGGCGATGAGCGGCACACTCACGGTGGTGATCTCATAAAGCTGCGACTTCACGTACCGGACGCAAAAGATTGCCAGCGGGACGCCAATAGCGAGGCCGGTGACCGCCTGCAGCATGGCGCCGCGCACGACCGTTCCGATGACGCGGGCGCGCGCGGCTCCCAATGCCATGCGTATGCCGATCTCCGTCGTGCGGCGGACGACGGTATGGGCTGTGACGCCATACAGACCGATGGCGGCGAGGAGAAGGGCCAGCAGGCCAAACAGAGACGTGAGGCGCGCGATCAGCCGCTCCTCGATGAATCGATTGTCAATCTGCTGCTGGAATGTCTGGAACTTTACGATGGTGAGGTTGGGATTGATGCTCGCCAGCGTCTCGCCGATGATCTTTTCAAAGCCGGGGATAGGATGCGCCGCCTGAATCACCATGGCTCCGGCATACATGGATTGGTCCTTTTCGAGAGGATTGTCTGGGCCTGGAATGCCGGCAGGCTGTGTCAGCGGCAGAAAGTACATGGCGTGGTTCTTCCAGTAGACGGTGGTGTAGGTGGTGTCTTCCACCACGCCAACGATTTCATGCGCCCCATCCTGAGGGGTCTTGACCGGACCGGAAAAGCCAAAGCGGTGGCCGATCGGATTGCGTGCACCGAAAAACTGCTTGACGAACTCCTGATTGACGACGGCTACGGGCGCCGCATGCAGCGTGTCTTGTGGCGTGAAGCCGCGACCCATCACGACACGCGTGCCGACAGAGTCGAAGTACTCAGCGTTGCCTTTCACCCAGGAGGCACTTTTATTCAGGTCCGGCTCCCCCTGAATTTTGACGCCAGATCCCCAGTTGTTCTGCTCCATTGGCGTGTATGTGGCGAGACCAACTTTGAGAACGCCAGGGATGGAGTGGAAGCGGGCTTCAATGGCTTGGTAGAGTGGTTCAACCTCTGTGTTTTTATAACCGGCCGCTTGTGGATTGATGTGGACGACGTAGCGGTTCGTTGCATCCAGCTTCATGTCGACGTTCTCGGCTTTGTTGAGGCTCTGCGCGAAAAGGCCCGCGGCCACGAGCAACACAAGGGAGAGCGCCGCCTGCAGGACAACGAGTGCGCGCTGTAAGAGCGACGCTCCGAGGGCGGTCGTGCGAGCATTGGCGCGCAGGGCCTCGGCGGGCTGCGTTCGCGCCGCCATCATCGCCGGAGCCAGACCAAAGAGGACGCCGGTCGCGAGCGACAGCACGAAGGCAAAACCGATGACGAGAGGCGACGGCGCTGCGTTGATCGGCATGTTGTGCTGGTCGGGGAAGGCGAGCGCCAGCAGCGCGTGCGCTCCGAGATACGAGACGGCAAGGCCGAGCAGGCCGCCCATACTCGAGAGAAGCACACTTTCGGTCAGCAACTGGCGCACAATGCGGCTGCGCTGCGCGCCGAGCGCCGAGCGAATGCACAGTTCAGCCTTGCGGCTCACGCCGCGCACTAACAAGAGGTTGGCAATATTGGCGCAGGCGACGAGAAGGACGAGCGCGGCGATCCATTGCAGCAGCGTCAGGTGATCCTTGTACCCGTTCTGCATGTTCTGGATGCCTCCGCCTCCGGGTGTAAGGACAACGTGGGTGAGAGGCAGAACCTTCTGAGCGCGTGGATCGGTAAATGTCTTGAGCGGCGCAAACTGTTGCTTAAGCAGCGCGCTGGCCTTGGCCTGAACGGCGGTAACGACGGTTCCTGGTCTTACGCGACCGATGATGTAGGCCCACTGCGTGTCGGGATCATTGAAGTACGGCGCGCCGATGACCGGGTCCATCGCATTCATGGGAAGGAAGTACTTAGGCGGATTGGTATCGATGCGGTCCCCATAGAAACCCTTGGGAGCCACGCCGATGATGGTGGCCGGCTTGGCATTGATGTAGAACGCGCTTCCCACCACGCTCGGATCCCCTGCATAGTCCTGTTGCCATGCGTCGTAGCTCATCACAGCTGTAAGGGGCGCGCCTTTCTGGTCGTCGGCGTCTGAGAGGAGGCGGCCAGCTGCCGGCGACAGCCCGAACACGCGGAAGTAGTTGCCGGAAACGAACGTCCCCATGACGGACTTGGCAACGGTCTGCGTTCCGGCGCGGCGGACCGTCAGGGGCCGCCACGCGTAGCCGGACTCCATCGCGGCTAGCTCTTCGAACTCCGGCAGGCTCTTTTTGAACATGTAGTAGGTGTCTGTAGAGAAGAGCGAGTAATCGCCGGCGTCGTTCCATCCGCTATTGACGCAGCAGTCGTCCTTGTCCCCAATTCGCACAAGGGCGCTGGGGTCCACGACCGGCAGGTTATGCAGCAATATGGCGTTGACCAACGTGAAGATGGCCGAGTTGGCGCCGATGCCCAGCGCCAGCGTCAGCAAAGCGGTGATCGTGTAGCCCGGAGTCTTCCGCAATTGGCGGAATGCATAACCCAGATCCTGCAGTAGAACTCTCATCGCTTCATCTCCACAGACGTCAGCTTGCGCAGACAGAAAGCACGTCACGCACCACCGGAATGCTCACGATCACGAGCAGGAGCCTGGGCGAGACTGCGCATTTGCGTTGGACGGAGAAAGGACTGTCAAGGTTGGTGCTGCGCTGCTGACATTACGGGGTCATCACCCCGCAACAGCGGAGTCTTCCGAACTTCCCGCCTCAACAAGATGACCGACAGAGGGTCACGGATTTCGGGGGATCCGGGGTGTTAGCGACGGACGAGTTCCTGAAAATGCTGCCGTGTCACCGGAGGTCATCGACTGGCTGCGGCTTCGCGCTGCGTGTCCGTGACGAGCCCGATCTTGGCACCTGCGCCCACTCCTGCGTCGATGATGTCCACGATCTCCTGATACCTCAGGTCCGGCGCGCCGATGATGAACATCGTCTTGTCCGTGCGGGTCTCCAACAGGTTGCGCAAATAATCCGACAGGTTCGCCATCGGCACCGCCACCTTGTTGACGGCCAGCTTGCGGTCGGCGGTCAATTCCACGATCACCTGGGTCTGGTCGCTGGGCGGCTGCTGCGTGGTCTTGGTCTCCAGCGGCAGGTTGATGTCCACGCCCCTCTGCGTCAGCGGCAGCGTGGACATGAAAATGATCAACAGCACGAGCAGCACGTCGATGAGCGGCGTGACGTTCATGTCGCACGACACCGCATCCAGCCGCCTCCGCGGTGCGTTGGCATCGTCGTCGTCCAATTCGTCGTGATGTTTGTGTTTGTTGCTCACGTTCCCAGCCTGCCACATTGTACTTCTGTCTGAGGCCTGGGTTGATCCCGGACGCGTACAAGGCGGCGCATCGTCGATGCGCTTTCCGCCTGGGGGCTTCGAGTTTCCGCAGATCAATTCCGGGAATTAGGTCAGTTTGAACCAAGTGGATTAATGAACCCCCGGCGCGAGTAACGGGGGCGGCCCAGCTATCCACCCGAAGTGTTGGGCGACAGCCAAGAATGCCATAACGACCACGACAAGGATCATGGCGATTCGCTTAGACTTCTTGCTCATCTTCTCTCGCCTTTCTGTTTCCGCTTAGACACCTTCCGCGTGCGCTTATCGTCTGGAGTCACTGCGCCCCGATCGCCTCGAGTTTCTCACGCACGATCGGTGACGTGTTCCACACGCGCGCCGTGCTCTCCAAAGCAGGGACCGAGCACCTCGCCTTTCCCCTTCCCCGGCGTGATCGCATTCACACCGGTCGCGCCTGGTTGCCACACTAAGCAGCCGTCAGCCATCGTCGGCCAATCGGTCAAGAATGCAAGCGGAGGTCTAATGTCCATGAAGACTGCATTCGCCTCAATGTGTCGCGTGCCTTCTCAGTTACGCCGATGCGGACGGTCTGCCCGTCGGCCGCACGGTCAGGCCGACTACTCTTACGCGCCGAACACGTTCCAGATTCTCTCCGAGCCACCCGTTCGTGGCGCGCACTCCGTCGTACTGCCTGGCGTTGCCACGGAGCCGTTCTTTGCGAACGGAATGATCGTCTTGATGAGATCGATTGGTTCTTCGGGAAACGATTCCGGAGCCTCGCCGGGTTCTCGTTTCAGCGTCAGGATCACTTGCACATCGGTCGAGACGTTCACCGTACGCACGACATTCCCTGCCAGCATCGCGCACACGTCATCGCAATACAAATCATCAACTGGCACCAGACACTTGCACGGAGGATAAGCGCAGAGTTGATTCATTGCGGCCGTCCGCTCTTGACGCTCGACGCGACAATCTTAGCGCGTTTGAACTTGCCGATCGCAACCGGGGTAAGCGAGCTCTGGATCGATCCCGTCCATAGCGGAAGAGAGCGGGGAGATCGTCGCGAAGTCCGCTCGCTGACTCATCGGTGAGGAACGGCATCGATTGCCGAAGAATCTCTGCACGGTTTTGGTGCCCCTCCCCGCCGCGCGCGCGTTGCTGAATCGCCCGCGCTGTTGGCGGACATCTGTCGAGAGCTTCAGCAGCGGCAGGCGTGACATAGAATGCGCGACATGGCGCAATGATGGTGTAGCTTCCGGCACTTTGAAGAGATCGTCGGATACTGCATCTGTCGAGAGAGACACGACCTTCTGGATCATCTTCATCGATCCCATCTGCTTCAAGACATCGGCCATTTGACTGCTGCCTTCGAAAGTCAACATTACCTCGGTCAGGTAAGGGAGCCCCGGCGCGGACGCGCTCGCCGCCATCAGCTTGTCCAGTCCGCCCCACTGCCCCGGCTTCATCTCGACGAGCCCTGAAACGGCTGGCAGCAATCCCGAGGCGAGTGCCAGCTTGTTGAATGCAATGAATTCGGCCGCGCCCGGAACGTTCTTCCCCAGCCATACCGACCCGTTCATCACCATCTTCACATCCTTCATCATGGCGGCAGCTTCGGGGGGAACTTGTGCCTGGCCCCCCATTTCGACCATCGCGAGCTTGATGGTGAACGAGTGCTCGTCGCACTTCACCCCGTCGACCACCCGTGACTTGCCGGTGCCCCGGAAGGAGACGTCGATGTTCCGCACAGTGACGCCGCCCGCTCCGGCATTTGCGGATTCTGGAGTCACCACCTGGACGGTCTTCGTGCGGGAGTCCAGCAGAATCACCTGCCTCTGCTCGAGATCCGTGATCGCAGTGATCGTCTGGCCATCAAGGTCGAAGTCGCTCCTGGCTTTCATGCCCCTGATCCGCATCGTGGACGTCGGCAGCGGCTGTGGAGACGTCGCCGCTGGCCCGCCTGCTCCCGCGGGCCGCTCGCGGGTTATCGTCTGGATGATCGTGACGTCCGCGCCGAGCGGCACCAGCGACCCTGTGAAGATCGCGAGCGTTACGAACCACTTTCGCATTCGCCCTCCGGCCTGCAGGCCAACAGAACGGCAACGATTCCGATTAGAGTGTTTGGAGAAACTACTGATCCGAGCGGTGGTCCCGCGCCGGTGCATGCGGCGGTCTCCTCGCGTGCCCGGTCGTATCCGCGTGACAGCCGCTACCACCGCACCGAGACGCTGAGGCCGCGGACGCCGCGCCCCAGCGACGGTGCGACCATCACTCGCGAATCGGTGCGCCGGAACAGCGTCGCGTCTCGGTGGATGAGCGCGTCGATCCCCACACCGATCCCAGCGCCAAGGCCGCCGAGGACCGCGGGAACGAGAACGTACGCGGGCCCGGTGGGATCGCCGCAACTGAAAAACCCCTCGGGTTCGCAGCTCGCATTCTCTTCCACGACGACGGCAACCAGACCATAGGCGGCTCCCGATACGAACCCGATCAGCGCGCCGTTGGCGAGCGTGTCGCGCGGACGTTCGATCCTGAGGATCTCCCCGTACGGGAAATCGTGACGCTGACCACCCTTCATCAGAAGGACCACTTTGTCGGGCGCGAATGCGTCGATGCGGCCCGGCCACTCCCGCCCCTGTTCGTCGGTAACGAGCACCTTCTGACCTTCCTTGACACGCTGCCGGATCGCATCGGCATCGCTTGCGCCGACCGTTTGAGCGGCGGCAGGTCTCTCCTGGCCGGTGGCGAATGTTCCGCCGTCAGGGCCCTGTCCGGACGAGAGCGTCGTTATGAGCGCCAGTGTGGCAGCAACGGTTGTCATGATGCAGTCCTTTCTCGTTACTGCTGCGCCAACACCCGGGCGGCTTCGTCGGCGACTATCGCGTGGGCGGCATTGGTCGGGTGGATGCCGTCCCAGAAGAGGTATTCGTCGGCAGTCTGACAGGAGTACGGCTCGTCATTCGGGATCACGCATGCCTTCGTAGTATTTGTCAGCCCGAAATCCGCCGGGTTCGCGGTGATTTGCTGCAGCAATGTGAATGCGTCGAGCACCGCGATGTCGGTGTCTGCAGATGCCTGATCGAGTGCCTGGATCGTCGGAAGCAGCATCTGAGTGTTGAACATTGTGGAGAGGAGCGTAGCCACCTGCATCGCACCAGGACCGAGCGAACGGATCGCCGGCGTGAGTCCCAGGTTTGGCACGGTCCAGACGAGGAAGTGCTGCGCGCCGGCCTGTTGCAGCGTCACGATCGCGGTTTGAATCCCTTGCTGTGCGCACGCGAGGATCGGTGCGGCCGCCTGCACCGCCTGCTGAAATGTTCCGCCGCCCCGGAGGACGCCGAGCGCCGCCGCGATGGCATCGCGCACGTCATTGCCTCCCATCTCGATCGCGTATAGCGCGTCGGACGGAGCGACGTTGCCTGTGCGGGCGAGAAACGCGGCGACCTGATCGGCGAGGTTGACGTTCTCGTCGCCGGGCGCGTCGCAGGATCGCGCGGCGCCGACCGCATAGTTGGTGGCGATCGGGCTCTCCGAGCCGTAGGCTGGCCGCACGGTTCCAGCCAGCCCGAGGGAGCGCGCGAATTGTTCGACCCACGTGGCGCCGTTGCTGAAGTGATGGCCGCCGCGCATGTACGGAGCGTTCGGGATCAGTAGCGGATTCAGGTCGTAATCCGGAGGCGTGTTCACGCCGCCGCGCAACGCGAAGGCGTTGCCCGGATCCGACAGGCTGGTGCCGAATACGACGATCCCCGAATATGGCGCGTCCTGTTGCGCCGACAGTGTCGGTACGGCGGCGGCGAGCACCGTGGCAAAGACCGCAAGTGTTCTGAGCTTCATCATGATCCTCCTGAAGGCGGGGCGTGCTGCCCGCATCGGCGCGCTCGAGTGCGCTGCTATGCGGGTACTTCAGGAATGTGGCTGAGAGGTTACAGAAGGCTCACGGGAGGCGCGTCGCGTTCGAGCTCGCACAGCCGACGCTCGAGCGAGGCGAACCCCGCGAGATCCATTTGGGACCACGTGATCGGTGGTTGGTCGGTCGAAATCGTTAATGCCAGCCCATAATCCACCAGAAACGTCGATCCATCCAGGCCCCGGAAGACGTTGCCCGGCACGATCGAACCGTGGGCGAGCCCGAGTTGGTGCGCCGCGCAAGTCGTTTCCAACAGCAACCGTAATGCATCACGCGCGTGGCCTGGGGTGAGCTTCCCCGACTCGACACAATCGAGCAGTGGCAGCCCCTGCCGGAATTCTGTCAGCACACAAGGTCGGCCGTCCGGGTCGGTCCAGGCCGCGAGCGGCATGACGATGGTTTCGTCGTGCACTCGCTCGAGCGCCGTCTGCAGCGCCGCGAACCGACGTGCGAAATCCTCGGGGGCCTGGCGTCGCCACGTTTTCAGCCGGAGCAGCCGCCGCCAGGGCCACTCGCCAGTGGCGAGAAAGACGGAGCTTGCGTCGGTTACGCCAAGAGGCACCTGAATTGTGAATCTCGCCACCGACTGGGGCGGACGATCCGGTACGGGTCCGAACGCATCCTCGACGAGGCAGGCGGCGCAGAGGCCCCGGTGGAACGCGGCACGCGGGTGTCGTTCACAACCGGTCACGGTCACGACACCGCCCGGAACAGCTCGCGCAGCTCCGCCTCGACCTCTTCTTCTCCCAAGACCGTCTCTGCGATCTCCGCGCGAAGGATCGCTCCGTACCGCTGGCGCATCCGGTGGACCGCCACTTTCACAGCGCCTTCGGTGATGTCCAGCCGCGCAGCCGCTGCCCGATACGGCGGCAGTTGACCAGTGTCGGTCAGGTACGGCAGCAAGACATCGGCGAGCGGCGCCCGTCCGAGCTCGAGGTACTCCGCGCGCAGGCGCTCGAGGGCACGATCGAGCGCGATGGTGGCCCAGCGCCGATCGAAGAGCCGGTCGGGCGTCTCGTCGGTCGCCGGTTCGAGGGCGTACGCGCGTTCGGCTTCGTCGAAATCGAGCGAGAGATGGGGGTGCCCGCCGCCGCGCCGAGCGGCCGCGGAGCGCTCGTGCTCGTTGATGACGTAACGCTTCAGCGCGGTCAGCAGAAACGACCGGAACCTGCCGCGCGCGGGATCGGCCGTTCGAATGGAGTCTGTCTCGAGCAGGCGCGCGAAGAATCCCTGCGTCAGATCCTGTGCTTCCTCGGGCCGGTAGCCTCGCCTGCGCAGGTAACCATATAGAGGTAGCCAGTACACCTCGCAGAGCTCTGCGAGAGCATTGGCCGCCTGCGATGCCGACACGTGACGGACCGCGTTCACGGTCGTCCAACGAGTCGTCGCAAATTCGCCGCGCGCACGCTTCGGTGTCACGCGAGCACCTGCTCGATGTCGGCGAGGAAGGTGTCGGGGTCGGGCGGCCGCTGAGCGCGATCGGGCGCAAGGGCCCGGTGGAAGAATGCCTGAACGCAGCGGGGCAGAGGCGCGTGGTCTACGCCACCGTGCGCGGCGATGTCCGTCGCATCCTCGGGCATCCCGACCGCGACGCCGCGGCGGAACGGATGTCGCCCGGTCAGCATCTCGTAGGCGACGACGGTAAGGGCCCACACATCCCAGGAGCGACTCACATCGTCTCCTGCGACCTGCTCCGGCGCCATGTACTCGAGCGTGCCGACGAGGACGCCGCCAGCAGTCCCCACCGCGGCGGAGCCGGTTGCGCGTTCACCATGATCCAGCGCTTTCGCGATGCCGAAGTCCAGCACCTTCGGCACCCAGCCGCTCGGCAGCGTCTGAAGAAAGATGTTCTCCGGCTTCAGGTCGCGATGCACGAGCCCACGGTCATGCGCGGCCGAGATCGCCGAGCTGACGCCGCGGAGCACGTGCAGCACCTCCGAAGTTTCCATGCGGCCGGTCCGCTCCAGACGTTCGCGGAGCGTGTAGCCGTCAAGCAGCTCCATCACGAGAAAAGGGCGGCCGCCGCGGTCGACGCCGAAGTCGTAGACCCGGACGACGTGAGGGTGCGCGAAACTGGCGGCGGCACGCGCTTCGTGCCGGAAGCGCGCCGCCAGATCCGCGGCCTCGACACGTTCGCTCCGGATCACCTTCACCGCGACGGCGCGCTCGAGCACGACGTCCGTCGCCGAGTAGACCGCGCCCATGCCGCCGCGGCCCAATCGTTGGTCCAGCCGATACCGGCCGTTGATCACGAATGTCGCGGGAACCTTCGTGAGCGGTCGTCCGTCAACGGAGCACGCGGCCCTGAGCCCGTCGTAGCATCGTCCACACAGCTCGCATTCCGCCAATCCGTCGACCTCTTCCGCCGAGCGCTCGAGCAGCGCGCCGACGGCGTGCGCGATGGTAGACAGCAAGTCCATGTCCTCCTGGTTGTAAGGCTCCTCCGATCGGCGGGGGCCGAGGACGAGGAGTCCGTGCGGCAATTCGCCAGAGGAACGGCCGGAGATCGGTACGAGCAACTCGATGCCGTGATTGAGCAACATCGTCCGCTCCTCCAACGGCAGCTGATAACGCACCCAGGCGGTGTGGCCGAGCGATAGCGCCAGAGGTTTGCGCAGCACGGCCAGCACGCCGATCACTTTCAGCGACGCAGGTAGCGCGAGCGCGCTCGATTCCGAGATCCGCCCCGAAGCGCCGGAGAACGTGGCCCGCGCCGGAACGTGCCGGAGCTCACTGACAAAGGTCGGGTGCAGCGCCTCCTCAATCTGATGAACAACGGCGGGCGCCACCGCCTCGAAGCTCGGTGCGCGGGCAAGTTGGTCGGCGATGCTTGTCAGAAGACGTTGGGCGTCGTAGCGCTCGCGGAAGAACCGCCGGTCCAGGCTGATCAGCCATCGCTCACGTCGGGACCGGACGACCAGAAGCATCGCGACGATCGGGGCATACCACCACCAACGCGTTTGTACGAGCGAGACGAGCGGTTGGTCGCGATGAACGAGCGCGTCGAACACCAGGAGCGCTCCGAGCACCGGAATGAGGGCGTCGAGCAAACGTCTCGCGAGTGCGTAGCGCAGGCCCTGGCGGACGATCAGGCGTATATCGAACAGACGATGGCGCAGGATCGCATACGCGAACGACGCCGGCATCGCCAGGAACACGAGCGAGAACAGGGTCCTCGCCGGTGTGGCGAAGACCCCGCCCCCGGGATCGCGCCAATAGCTGGTCAGGAGAAGGACCGCGGCCGCCGACGACACCGCGGTTCCGAGCATCAGGACACCGATTCGCCGGCGATCCGTTTGGTTCGATGCCGCATTCCAGTGCACGACGAAGAGCACGACTGCGGTACCTGCGTAGAGCACGTTTGCGAGAAACACGAGGACGACGTCGTTCGCAACACCGGTCGGCGGACCGGGGTCCCCCATCACGCGCAGCCCGGCGTGAAGGTGCCAGAACGCAATTGGCACGGCCGGCAACAACTGAATGGCGATGGCTCGGGCCGATAGGACACGACGCGGAAAGACGGCCGCAAACGTGAAGAGCAGTGGGCCCGCGGCGGCACTCGTCGTAAACGGAACCCACAGCAGCACCGCGAGTGCCGATGGAAGTGCGTTCCAGAACACCGCCAGGCGCCACGGCATCGCGAGCGTGAGCGTGGCGAGCGATGCCAGCAGCAGGGCTCCCAATAGCGCCGATGGCTGAGACGAGCGCCGGAACCCCACCAGCAAGGCGAACCCGAGCGTGATACCTTGCGCCAGCCGGAAGGCGAGAACGCCGCGCCCCTGATTCGCACGCAGCCACTGCTCGAAACCTGCCGGCACGTTCAGCTCGATGCGGACAGGCGCTCCATTTCGGTCGAGTTCCAAGACCATCGGCCGCGACGGATCGAAGTGCACGCCGATGCGCTGCCAGTCGGCCTGGCTCTCCAGCACTTGCCCGTCGATCCGTACGATGCGGTCGCCTTCGACCAGCCCGGCGCGCGCGGCGGTCGAACCCGACGCAAGGCTCCAGACGATGACCCGGCCACGGTCGAACCGAGGTACGAAGCCGAGCGGCGCAACCCTTAGAATGTCACAGGTGATCAGGAGCGCGAGGTAGACGACGTAAACGCCGCCGGCAAGTGCGATGCCGAAGCGGACGAGACGTCTTGATCCCGTGGTGCGCCCGTTGCCGGAAGGTAATGGATCCTGGGTTTCCACCAGCCAACCGCCCGCCCGTGTGTCCAACCGGTCGGCAACCCGTCGTGGACTCTGCCTGTCGGTGGATCCGGCAGGCGCGTGCGAGTCACTCTACTACAACGCATCGCCCCCTCGAACCAGGTCGACTGCCGGCATGACACATCGCCCGTCCCCGCCCCCTTTCCTGCCGAGCAAGACGACGGAGTACTACCGGCCTCGACTCACGAAGCGGCCCTTGAATATTCCGCGCACGCCGAGGTTGGCGGCTCGGCCGGTTGCGTAGAATTCCCAGTCGGCCGGCCCGGCAGCCGCGTAGAGGTCTCCGTCAGCGGCGACGGAGAGGGCGCGAATCCGCAAAGTGGGCAGTCCGAAGTTCGCGGCGATCCACGTATCGCCTCCATCCTGTGACACGAAAACGCCGGCACGGGTCGTTCCGGCGATGACCCGTCCGCCGGCGTCCACGACAAGGGAGGATACTTCCGTCCCTCTCGAGCGGCCGAAGAGCTGTTGCCACTCGCGCCGAGTGGGAGCCCAGCGGAAGATACCCTGTCCGGTGCCGGCAAGGACGTTTCCGTTGGCGACGACGGCGAGGGCGTTCACGACTCCCTCCAGGGAATCGGGCGCGAGCACACGCCAGTGGTCCCCGTTATCGACGGACCGATAGACCTCCCCCGAGCCCTCGCCGGCTATTGTTCCGGCGAAGATCGCCCCATCCGGGCTCGCACCGAAGCTCGTCACGTTAAAGCTGCGCAGCCCGACGGACCGCTCAAGCCACGTCGCGCCATTGTCGGTCGATCGAAACAGCCCATCAGCGGTGCCGGCGAAGATCACTCCCGTCGACGGCACGGTGAAAAGCGATGAGACCGACTGATTGAGCCCGGTTTGCTCCCAGCTTTGGCCGCGGTCGGATGATCGGTATATCCAGTCGGATACCCCCATCAGCAAATTGCCAGCCCTCGTGACGGTGACCGCGTGTCCGGCTCCGTCCGGCAGCAACAACGGACGCCAGTACACTCCGTTGTCGATCGTCCGGTACGTGCCCGAGTCGCCGATCGCATAGACGTCGCCCCAAGGGGCGCCGAACAAGGACGTACCCACCAGCGTACGGAGACCGGTGTGTTGCCATTTGCCCGCCGCCGGTTGCCACTGGTAAACGCCGGTGACACCAGCCGCGTAGAGGGTTCCCGATTCGTCCAGTGCCAGGCCTCTGATCGAATGCCCGCTCAGGCCCTCGTCTGCAGCAATCCACGTCGCGCCATTGTCGGCCGACCGCATCATCGTCGTTTGGTAGGGTTGATCCGAACCCTTGTCGACTGCCGCGTAAATCTCGCCACGCGGGGTCATGATCAACTGGCCGACCCAATGTCCTGTGAATCCCAGATGCGTCCAGGAAATACCGTCGTCAGTAGATCGATACAGGCCGTTGGACGTTCCGATTAGAACACCTCCCGTCTTATCCACAACGGATGTGGATACTCGCGACGGTATCTTCGCCACCGGTTCCCACGTGTCGCCGTCGTCGGAGGTGCGGAATGCGCCGCGCCAGGTGCTGACGATCATCGCGCGAGACGAGAAGACGATATCGGCAGCTGAGAACGTGTCCTTCCAGGGCATCGCCACAAGCGTCCATGTCGCGCATCTGTCGCGCGAACGAAACAAGCCGACGTTCATGACGAAATAGAAGAGTGCTGGCCCGGCATCGATCAGGCGGCCATAGGTGCCGGGCGGGCGTGGAACGGCGCCGCACGTCACCCACGGAGCGCCGAGATCGGCAAAATGGTGAAGACCGTGATCCTTGAAAACAAATAGGTCCGATCCAGCCTTGGTCATCCCCCAGCTTTCTTTGAATCGTTCTGTCACCAGTCGCCATGATTTGCCGCGATCACGCGATCGCCAGGCACCGGCGTTGTGCAACGGCACAATCAGCTGCCCCGCGTGCACGATGATCGAGTCCGCCTCGCCGCCAAGGGGCCCATTCGTCGGCTGCCACCGGATGATCGGTCCAGACTGGGCAGCGGGCTGAGCCGCGAGCAGCACACCGGCGGTTGCGATCACGCAGACGAGCCGAGTCATCGCGGCATCCTTAGTACGAGCTGCACGTCGCGATCGCGATCGTTTCGACTGATTTCGGCGGATGCGTCGCTCTCTTGCATGCGGCCGTTCACTTCGCGACGGCCCTCGGCTCGGAGAGTAAAGCGAGCGCCGTAGGGAAGCGTCACACGGAAGCGGCCGCCCGCGTCGAGTGGCACCTTCTCCGGCGCCGCCCCGTGCAGCACCAGCGCGGCATCGGAAGCTGGGCCCCCATCGCTCCAGACGACGATGCCCTTAATGGTTCGTTCAACAGGGTCCGCAGGTACTCGGAACGTACCCGCATCAACCACGGTCGGACCGTCGACGGTTACGACTCTCGCCTCGGCAGGTAGTCGCGTGCCGGGGTGGTACACACGGCGATCGAACTCCATCGATTCACGACGATCGTCAAGGTTGAGCGCGAGCACGTACTGACCGGACGGGAGCGGCGTGAACTCGAACCGTCCATCCGCCGCCGTGCGTACTCTCTCGATGGGAACGTCCTGGGATGTGCCAGCGTTGACCGCGGCAATCGCATAAACGATTTCGTCCTCGAGAGGTGTGCCTCTATCGTCAAGGAGGACGCCGCGGATGCCGCCAGGTTCGCGGACCGTGAAACTGATGGGCATGCATCCGCGCGCATATCGCAGATTCACCGTGAAGGACCCCGGTCCATTCGTGCGGTAGACACCGGACAAGTGCGGTTCGAGCAGCATGCGATCAGGCGCGCGGAGAGTCAGCGTGTACTCTCCGGGGAGCAATCCGTTGAAGTCGAACGCCCCGTCATTGGCGGTGGCCACTTCGCGATTGACGCCGTTTCCTTCGAGATGGATCGGCAATCCCACGACAGCTCCACGATCTCGAGTGCCATGTGAAACGAAATCGGGCTCCTCGTGCCGCACGGACCCGAAGATACGTCCCATAGAGGCTTGGCCTTTCATCGCCCGGAAGTAGGCGAGATCCTCCTCGGCCTCGTTGGCGAGGCGTGTGCGTCCACACGCCGCAATGAATCTCTTGTCGCCCGTGCCATAGGCGTAGACGACGTACCGGTCGCCGATGTGAAAGGGTGATTCACTCACGAGCGCCCCTGCGGGGGCACGAAGAGTTATGGTGGCGGCGCTTGTTCCCCGCTCGACCTGTTCTACGTTGAACGTGATGCGCCGCTCGCTTCCCACTCCGGCAATCCTGGTGACCGTACCGACGAAGACAGTCTGCGACTCCCAGTATGCCTGGCAGGGCGGTTCGATCCGGCCGCACTCGCGCGCGCCGACCGAGGGCTCTCCAATGGCGACAAAGACGGCGGCGAGCGCCAGGCCGCACACGACTCGCTGGCTCATGAAAGATTGGACACCCCAGTGCCGCATATCATTCTGTGCGGGTGGATCTCGGAATCGTAATTGGATGACGCATAAACGGCTGAAATAGGCCGTTCCGACAACTCTAGTGGCTGGATCTGCGAAAGAGCGGCCACTATGCGGACTTAACTTGTGCCGACATTCGTCGAATCGCCGTTCCGCAAACCTTCGCGAGCCCGCGGTCGCATCGGAACGGCCTATCAGTCCTTCAGCCCCGCCGTCCAGTTGTGGATGATGTGGATTGGAGGAGCGGTGCTGTCGACCGTCATGTTGATGAGGAAGCGCTTGCCGTCAGGGCTCGGGATGTAGCTGTTCCTCGTCGCGTACACGTTCGCGCGCATCTCGAAGAGGAACTTCGGTGGGTCATAGTCGAACTTCGGTCCTGGTTTGATTGGTACCACATAGAACTTTCTGTCGACATCGCTGACGAAGAACAGTTCCTTCCCGTCATCCCGCCACAGCGGCTGGCGGCCGCCGCTGTTGGAGAGCTGCCATCGCTCACCCGTCCGCGGAAATGGCTCTACGAAGACTTCTAATCGGCCGCCGGTCGGATTCGACGCGTAGGCCAGGAACTTGCCATCGGGCGATAACTGCGGCTCGACGTCAGCGGCCGGCGACTGCACGATGCGCTGCGGCTTCCTGTCCCCTGTCATCGGCAGCACGAACACATCCTGTAAGGACTCTCCTTCGGGAGCGGCGAAGTAGAGCAACCACTTGCCGTCTTTCGAAACCTGCGACGGTCCGTTCAGCCGACCCGCGAAGACCAGTGTTTCCTCGGTTGCACCGCTGGCGCTCTTCTCGTAAAACCCGCCGGGAACATTCTTTTCTGGAGGCTTCCTGTAAAAGATCGTCCGACCGTCGTTTGACCACACGGGTGAAATAGCCGTCCCCCCGGTCGTGAATTTCGACGAGATTTTTCGCTTGATATCGAGTATCCAGACGTTGCCATCGGTGTTGACGTATGCGAGTCGTTGTCCGTCAGGCGAGAGGTGCGGATAGCGGTACTTGCCCGGGTCCCCTACGGTTTCCACGACATTACCGGCACGGTCGACCGACGTAAACTGAGAGGTGAGGTCGCTCTCCGGCTGGAACGCCAGAACGCCGTTGGTCGACATCGAAAACAATGCTCCGCCGATCACCGGGAAGCTGGCCACGCCCTCAGCCACCGTCGTCGGATCGCCGCTGACCTCGAGCCGCGCGGCGTCGAACCGCTGCCGCAGCAGCAGTCCGCCTCTCGTGAACAGCAAGAACCCAGATGGATCGTAGGCGGCCTGACTGTCGCTGGGCACCAGCCTTTTCGGCGTGGCATTCGGCTCGAGCGAACGGGCATACACGCCGGACCCTTCGGTCGCGTTCCGCGACCAGTAGAGGAACGTGCGGCCGTCCGGGAGGAACTCCGGCCATGACGGCTCAGAGAGCGTCTGGTCCGGTCCGGTCGAGAGAGGCACGGGGCGGCCGCCCTGATCGGACACGCGGTACAGCCTCGATGCGCCACCCCCGCTGAAGACGATATCGCCACCCAAGCCCCACGTGGCGCCGCGCGAAAGACTTTCGACCTCGGAAATCGTTTGCGGAGACCCGCCGCCCGAGTCGACTTTCCTGAGTTTGCCGCCGACAAAGAAGCCTAACGACCGGGAGTCTGGCGACCAGAAGGGCAATGACGCACCGTCAGTTCCAGTGAGGGGCAGTGCGTCGAACGAGTCGAATGCCCTGATCCAGAGTTGTGACCTGCCCGCTCGATCCACCGCCACAAACACCAGCCGCGTGCCGTCGGGCGACACCGTCGCCCTACTTGCGCCGCCCAACTGGGTGCGAAGGGCCATGTTCGGTGGGGGATACACCTGGAACCGCGTGATCTGCACGGCCGGCGCGGATTTCCGCGCCACGTAAGCGACGTGGCCGGCCAGTGATACGAGCGAGACAGCGACGAGCGTCCAGGCGAGGCGTTCCCGAACACGATCATTTGATGTCGCGGCGGGAACAGTAGGCGTGACATCGGGGCTGAGAGCATCTTCGATCCCGAGCCGCACGTCCGCGATGTCACGAAACCGCCGGCGCGGATCCTTTTCGAGGCACCGGCGCAGGACTCGCCTGATCCCGACCGGCGTGTCCGACGGGAGTGCACTCCAGTCGGGATCTGTCTTCAAAATGCTGGCTAGCGTGTCCGACAGCTCCCTTTCTTCAAAAGGTCGCTGTCGCGCGAGCATCTCGAACAGCACACAGCCGAATGCCCAGATATCGCTGCGACTATCCGCTTCCCGTCCGCGTGCCTGTTCGGGGCTCATGTAGGCCGCGGTGCCGAGAATGACGCCGAGCCGGGTTAATGCCGGGCTGGTGATCGTGGGCGTCGCCGACGCTTCGGAGGTCGGGCCGTCGTTGCCGACTGCCTTCGCCAGGCCGAAGTCCAGCACCTTGACCGAATCATCGGCGCGAACTTTGATGTTGGCCGGCTTCAGATCACGATGAACGATACCGCGCGCATGCGCCGATTCGAGCGCCTCGGCAATCTGCGTGGCGATCGCGAGCGCCTCCTCCACTGGCATGGAACCCTCAGCGATCCGGTCGGCCAGCGTAGGCCCCTCGACCAGCTCGAGCACCAAGGCCTGCACGCCGGCGGCCTCTTCGAAGCCATAAATAGCGGCGATATGTGCGTGGTTCAGCGAGGCGAGCACTTGCGCTTCTCGCTTGAACCGGGCCAGGCGATCGGGGTCGGTGGCGACTAGCGCGGGCAGCATTTTGAGGGCGACGTCGCGATTGAGCTTCGGGTCGCGCGCGCGATACACCTCGCCCATGCCACCGGCACCCAGCATCGAGACGATTTCGTAGGGGCCGATTCGGGTCCCTGGGCCGAGACTCATGTTAGGAGGGCCTGTATTATAGCGACCAGGACCGCGCCGTTGCGGGCTTATGTCCGGGTGAGGTCCCGATAGCTGACTCTGCCCATCCTCCCCTGCTCCCTCACCGTCCGCTCGTCGTCGTTGACGGCGAGCCCGGCAGCAGCAATATGCCGCCGCCGGGCACTCGATATTCGTCGAATCGTGCGTCAGCCCTTGAGGGGCGCGGAATCTCGTTAACGCCTATTTGCTCTGGTGCAGCACCGTTCCACTGCTGCCATTGAAGTTGGCGTCACCGACATAGGTGGCCGTGAGAGAGTAGCTCCCCTTCTTAAACTTCGCAGTTCCGCTCGCCATACCGTTCACCAGCGGCGCGGACGCGACGAGTACGCCGTTCACACGGAGCTCGACCAGGCCGGTGGGGACGCTACCGGCAGGCGCAAGGGGCGAGACCGTAGCCGTCAGGGTCACGTCCTGATTCGGTTTTGACGGGTTGGGTGATGACGACAACGAGAGCGACGTATCCACCTTCGCCGTCACTGAGTAGCTGACCGACGATTGCGACATGTTCCCCGCATGATCGACGGCGGTTACGACCAACGAGAATGTTCCGGGGGTTGACGTATTGAGGTTACCGCCCTGGTTCGCTGTGCAACTGGCGATGCCGGACGTGGCATCGCTGCAGCTGAAATCGATCGCCACGGTCTGGCCTTGCACGTAGCTTTGCGCTTGCGGCTGGGCAATGCCGATCGACGGCCGTGTCGCGTCTCGCTTGATCACAATCTGCTTGGTGATCTCGCCACCGCCGCTCCGTGCAAAGCAACTGAAGACCCGCGACGGGACGTCACTGGTTACCGTGCCACTCGGGCACGACACTTCGAATAGCTCGGAGTCCGTCTCTTCAATGTTCCACTGCACCACGACATCGGACGTGTACCAACCATTGGCGCCAAGCGCGCCGGTGACAGTGGCAGTGACGACAGGGGGCGTCTCGTCATAGTTGTCAAAGTAGTAGAACCACCGCTCGTCAAGGCTTGATGCGCCGTCGGGGTTGGTGACAACAACCATGACGAAGGTGGACCCATGGGGCGGCGTGACGCCGTGGATGACGGTGCCACCTTCCTCTACGACGACGTCCGTCGCGGGAGCGCCATCGAACGCCACGCTCGCACCATCCTGAAAGCCGAAGCCGGTGATCTGGAACGGCGTTCCGCCAGTCGTCGGACCCGAGTCGGGATTGAGCCAATTCAGAACGGGCCTCACTTGCTGGTGGAAGCTGACCACTTCCGATCCGAGCCACAGCTGATACGTCGTCGACTCACCCCAGTAATTGAAAGGAATTTCGACATCCAGGGTGCCGGGACCAATGCCGCTGTATGTCGAGTACACCACGTAGCCGTCGCGCGTTCCCGAGATCAGCGATGCCTTCCAGAACGTGTCGCCCGGCACGGCGATCTCGACCGGTACAAAGCCGCCTTGCATCGGTACGTCCGTTTGGGTTGACGTCATCGACACCGCCGTCGCCACGAACACGCCACCAACGAGAACGCCTTCCTGGAGGATTTGCGTGCCGCCATTGAACGCGATCGCACTGCCGTCGGCACTCATCGACGCCCCGGTCGCGCCGTCGTCGCGGGAACCATCGGTGCGAACGCTGATATCAAATGAGGCGTGGAGGATACGATCGACCACGTAGACATTCCATCGCTCGGTCCCGGCGCCATCGTTCTCGTAGCCGGTGAACGCGACGAAGCGGCCATCCGCGCTCATTGCGGTGCCGTATGCTTCGTTGAAGACGGCGTTGATGTGCGTCAGCTGCAATCGCGTGTTGGTCGCCGAGGCAATGTCGTAGACGAACACATCGGCGAATGCATCGGCGTCGTCGGCCACGAGATTGGGGGCGGTGCTGGTGTAGGCAAGCTGCCCGTTGTCGCTGAAGTCGGGCGCCGAGCTTCGGGCGATCACGTCGCCAGAGCCCGGAAGCGGCCGATCGACGCGTGTCGACGTTCCCAGCGTTCGATCGTGAAGATAGACGCGGTAGCCGATCGAAACGTAGTTCTCGTCGACGGCGGCCGCGGAAACCGCGACATACCGCGCATCGTTCGAGATGGCAACGCTGTCGATCGAGTAGATGCGATCGCCTTCGATCGCGCCCATATCGATTGCCGTCGTCATGACGGTGCCGGATTCGTCGAACACGCCGTTCTGATCCGTATCCCGATCGCGCAGCCACACCAGCGAGCCGTCGGCGAGGCCGAAGTCGGCCGAGAACACGACAAAGCGCCCGTCACCGCTGAGACGCGCCACCGGCAACGCGCAATTGCAGTTCAGCCGCTCGCCTGCGGGCCCGACGGTAACGAGCGACGTTACGCCCGTGTCGAGGTCGCGCACGTACAGATCGATGACGCCGTTGGTGTCGGTCGAATCGAGATTCGACGCCAGTGACTGAAACACGACATGACGGCCGTTCGCCGAGATCGCGGGCCACATACTGTGCGCGTTGCCCTCGGTACCGTCGGTCGCTCCGCTCACGCGCTCCAACGCCCCGGTATGTCGATCTCGTACGAAGATATCCAAGGCACCATTCGTGTCCCCGGCGACGAGTGTCCGGTCCGAGTCGAAAACGAGGAACCGACCGTCGGCGCTCATGCCGCGCTGACGCACGACGCTGTAGCCGGGGAACGCGCCCGCCGCCTGCTCCGCCTCATCGCGGATCACGCCGCTCCATGGCGGTGGCGTCTGGGCGCTCGCTGTATGTGACGGCAGCAGAAATAATAACAACGCGCACGTCCGTACGCACCACGAGTGGCTGTCTTTCAATATCATTTTGGGTCCTTCCGAATGGAGGGTTCGGGGAGCGGTCACACGTTGTATCGGCACATCGCCATGGATCATGCGAGCGCGCCGAATACGTCGGGTCACCGTACGCAGGGACGTGCGCGGATCAGACAGGCCTCAACGGCAATATCTCGGCCGACCCGCTGTTTATCGATCCAACGAACGGAGATTATCGCGTCGGCATGTCCTCCCCAGTGATCGATGCGGACAACGACTCGGTTCCTCAAATTCCACCGGTGGATCTCGCGGGCGGGTTGAGAATCGTCGATGGAAACGGTGACGGAGTCGAGCTCGTCGATATGGGGGCCCTGGAGTACCGCAACCGCGCGCCGATCGCCAACGCCGGCGACGATCGGATCGTCATGGCGGGATCGGCTTGCCTGGCCGCGGTCTCTCTCAATGGCAGCGGATCCGACGCAGACGGGGATGCGCTGACATATGCGTGGACAGGTCCATCTGGGTCGACCGCCGGAGCAACGCTATCGCTGTCGCTGCCGATTGGGTCTTACGTATTCACCCTCAACGTCGACGATCATAACGGCGGGGTTGCATCCGACAGTGTAGTAATCACCGTCATCGATGCGAAGGCGCCGGAGATCACTGCTGTTGCCGCCACGCCTTCGATGCTCTTGCAGACGAATCACACGATGGTGCCCGTCGCGGTGAGCGCCTCCATCACCGACTGCGACCCATCCGCGTCGTGCAAGATCGTGTCGGTCACGAGCAACGAGCCCGACGATGGATTGGGCGACGGGGACACGGCAAACGATTGGCGGATCACCGGAGAGCGGACGCTTGAGCTTCGTGCCGAACGCGCGGGAGGAGGGACGGGCCGGATCTACACAATCACGATCGCGTGCACCTATGCGGCGGGGAATACTTCGACATCCACACTGACGGTCACGGTGCCTCACGATTCCTGAACCACCGCGGACGCGGCATGTGCCGCCGCCGGGCGTCAGCACCGTTTGGATCCCGGTCGCCACGTCGACGAGAAAGACGTTCGACGGGGGAATGGGGACGAGTGCTCCATCACGGCCGGGACCGAACCGGGTTCCCTAGAATGCAATCGTCTTTCCATCGGGCGATCAGGTCGCGCCGAGATCGTCGGTCGTTTTGAACGTCAATCGCCTCGGTTGCGAGCCGTCCCCGTTCATGATCCAGATTTCGGCGTGCAGCCGGAGATCCTGGGTGGAGTCGGTTACGTCGCCAACCAGTCTCGTGAACGCGATCCGCGATCCCTGCCCCTGCTCCACAGAACCGACCCAGGCATCTGCAGCGCTTCGTGCCGACAGGGCGGTGAACCCCGTCAAGCCGATCGCAACCACCGGAACAAGTGCAATACACATCCTTATCGGGCACGTCCGGGCGGGCGGAATTTCCATCAGGTTTCTCCCTAGGGAAGATGGTGCGCGCGCGGGCTAGTCCTGACCACTGCCTGTCAGCGACTGCGAGGGACCGGCCACCCGTGGCCCTTCGCCGGCGTGGACCACGCCGGTCCGAGGTCGAGGGGGACCTCCTCGAGTTGTTTTAACGCGGTGCCAGCGGAGACTCGTCGAAGTACCACGACCCTCGCGGGTGCAGCGCCGCGCCGGCAGCGGAAGTGGCGTGAACCTCCGCGCAGAACGCGAATTCGACGAGCGCTTCGTGAGTACCTGATTTTTCCGAGACTGACAATTCTGAGCCGGACGTGCCTCTCGAGAGGGTTCTCCCACACGATCGGCATGACAAAAACGAAACCTCGCGACGAAAACGTAATCGCAGCATGAATGCGCGAGTCGCCGGCACGCGAGTAACAATTGGCACACGCAGTCGAACATCGCGCATCTGATTGCCGAAACGCGCATCAGTGCGCACCAGCCGAATGGATACAGCTGTGGTATGGCGCTTGCCACTGTCCCCCGCCGAATGCTTGCAACGCGCATCATGCCGGAGACTGCAGAGTCATCCGTTTTTCACGACGGACTAGGCGAGCGTCGCGTCGCCGTTGAACCGAGTGGCGAACTCGTGCAGGTGCTGTGCCTGCCGGATGCCGCGATGGCGCTGCCCGAGTTCGAATTCGCGCTTCGCGAGCGGGTGGCGCGCTGGTCATCACTCCGTCACGGATCGTACGTTCGCGTTTGCCGAGTCGATCGCCTGCGGGTTCCGGCAATGCGGTTCGCGCTGGTCTCCGAGTACGTGCAAGGTCCCCGGCTCTCGGATCTGCTGCGTGTCGCCTATCAGCGTGAAGTCGTTGTCGACGTCGCTGCGGCGGTGTCCCTCACTCGACAGCTTCTCGCCGCCACCGCGGTGTTGCATGAACACGCTCCGGACGTGGCAAACGGGCTGATCGCACCGGAACGGCTCATCGTCACGCCGCAGGGCAGGGTCGCGATCGCTGAACAGGCGCTCTGCACGGCGATCGAGCAGTTGCGCGATCGTCCCGAGCAGCTGTGGCGCAGGTTTCGAATCGCCACGAATCCTGCCACCGACGCTCGGCGGTTCGACTATCGAACCGATCTCCTGAACATCGGTCTTGTGACACTGTCGCTGCTACTCGGGCGCCCTCTGGCGGACGAAGATTTCCCGGAGCGTATTCCGCTACTCCTCGAGACCGTGCGCGAGCGCTCGCCGCTTGGCCATGATCGTCCGCTCTCGCTGCGGTTCCGCGATTGGCTGACCCGTGCGCTCCAACTCGACCCGGACCGCGTCTTCGCCTCACCATCTGACGCCTGGATCGCGTTCGAGAAAGTGGCCTCGACCGACTCGCTCTACGTGTCTACTGCGATCGCGATCGAGGTATTGCTGCAGACGTGCGGTGCGAGTCCATCTCACCCGGCCGCCGTCGAGCAAACTGCCACCGGGCCCGCGCCGTCGCGCCTGGTGCTGCAGCGTCGAGCGCACACCGCATCCACGAAATCCGTATCCACGCCGACCACACCGCCGCCACCCGTCAAGACGGCTGTCCCGTCGGTCCTCACGGATCCTGAGATTCGCACGACGATGCTGCCTGCCGATCACGTCGTCGGTGCCGATGCACCGCTGGCAGCAGCGCCGGATGCAATTGACTGGGGCGGGATCGCGACTCGACCCGCTGCCGTCGCAACCGCTCGCGACATTACCCAACTGTTCGCTGACGCTGATCTGCCGCTGCCTTCCGATCGAACCGTGACGGCCGACCCGGTGGATCCACTGATGCGCTCGCTGGCGGTGTCGATTCCAGCGGTCGATGGCGAAGGGCAGCCCGCGGACGCGACTTCCGCGGAACAATCGAACCACGGCGGCGTCTTTCGGCCGGATTGGTCGGGGCAGGCCAGCTCTGCGCCGCGGCGTTCACGATGGTCCAGGATGGCCATCGCGTCGTCGGTCGTCGCGGTCCTGGCGGCGAGCGCCGGAGTGGTTCGTTTTCCTCGTTCCACGATCGTTCGGGCCTCCGAAATGGGAATACTCCGAGTGGAGAGCAACCCGACGGGGCTACGGGTGTTGGTTGACGGACTCGAGCAGGGTCTAACACCAGCGCGGTTGTCGGTTTCGGCTGGCACTCATGTCCTGGAGGTGCGCGGCCGAAACGCGCCACGCGTGATGCCGATCTCTGTGGCGAGCGGCGTTGAGAATGCTCAGTACATCGAGTTCCTCGACCTCCCGCAGACCGGGCAACTTCGTGTTGACTCCGATCCTGCGGGTGCGACGGTCATGGTCGATGGCGTCTCCCGCGGTACGACGCCGCTGACCGTGGCAGATCTCACACCGGGGTCGCGGCAGATCGTGCTCCAGACAGCGGCCGGATCCGCGTCGCACACCGTCAACATTCAGGCTGGCGCCACATCGTCGCTCAATGCGCCCGCTCCCGCACCGTCCGCCGTAACCAATGTAGGCATCAAGACGCCACCAGCAGGCCTTGTGAGTCTGAATGCCTCGCCGTGGGCCGAGCTCTGGATCGACGGGCGACGCATTGGCGAAACGCCCCTGGCAAACCTGTCGGTCCCACCCGGGGAGCACGAAGTGGTATTCCGTCATCCACAGCTCGGAGAGAAGCGACAAGGGCTCAGGGTGAATCCTGGCGCGCGTCTCCGGCTCAGTGTCGAGATGAAGTGACGTGAGTTGGCAGATCAGGTGCAACCGCACTCGCGCCTGGTTCCCAGCATGGAGCACTCAAGTGAATTTGTTGACACGTATCGCGCGCACGCTGCTCATCGGGTTGTCGTTAACAGGTGTCTACGGCTGCAACGGTGCAGCCACGCACACAGCCACCATACGCCCCTCTTACGACAACGCCACCGGGCGTCTCAAGGAGCTGGCGTACGACGCGAACGGAAATGGCAGTGTGGATACCTGGACGGAAATGGACGGATCCAGGCCCTTGCGGTCCCGCGTCGACATCAACGAGGACGGCAAGATCGATCGCTGGGAGGAGTACGACGAGAACGGCGGTCTTGCGAAGGTCGGTTTCTCGCGCACGAACAACGGGAAGCCAGACGCGTGGGTATTTTCCGGGGCCGACGGCAAAGTCCGCCGCATCGAGATCTCGTCGACGGGCGATTCAAGCCGGATCGATCGCTGGGAGTACTACGATGCGGCGCAATCCGGTCCCGACGGGCGTGGAGCCTTGGTGCGGGCGGAAGAGGACACGACCCACGATGGCAGGCCGGACAAGTGGGAGACCTACGAACACGGCATCCTCAAAACCGTCGCGTTCGATGAAAACGGAAACGGCCGTCCTACTCGTCGTCTTATCTACTCGAGCACCGCGCGCGTGGTGATTGAGTCTGATCCCGACGCGTCTGGTCGACTCGCTGAACATGTTGATGTGAGGTAGCAACACGATCCCCCGTAAGGAGAGTGGGAAATGCGCAGGTTTCTTGCGACAGTGCTGGTAACGGTCATGACGATGGCCGGCGCGCCTCTAGGCGCGAGGGCTTCACAACAGGACTTGATTACCTTGAAAGGCAGAGCGTTCACGACGCGTCTGCAAGCGTTTCCAGATGCTCGGGTGCAGATTCGTGATCTGAAGACCGGGCTCCTCGTCAACTCGACCACCACCAACCCGACGGGGGAATTCGCGTTCGAGAACCTGAAGCCTGGCGACTACATCGTCGAACTCGCCGATGGTTCTGGCAACGTGCTGGGCATGAGCGCGCCGTTCACGCTAGGTGCTGCGAGGATTGCATCCGTCTCGGTCGTAGCCGTTGCTCCGGGCGCTGTGACAACGGGCGCGGGCGCAGGCTTCAGCCTGTTTGGACTTGGTCCAGTCTCGAGTGTGGCGGTTCTCGGAGCGGCGGGCGCAGCGGCGGTCACCGCAGTCGTCGCGACCCGCCAGGACGCTAGCCCCTCTCGGTGAGTAAACGGCGCCACGCTCGGACAGGCGTGGCGCTCTTCCGGGGGTGAACCGGGCATCTTCGCCCGGTGTTGCCCCACGCAATCAGGACCGACCAGGATTCGGTCGAGACACGAATCGACCGAGCCTTCAACAGGTCGACGACGGGCGAATGATTCAGCCGGTCCGGCGTGAGCTGTCGGCGAAAGCGGGCGAGCAAATGACCGGAGGCGACGTGTTGGGAGGAGACATGTGCTTCACGAGACAAAAGGCGAACCGACTGGGAGCAACCATCACCGTGACCAACGCGATCAGCATGTGCATCTTCGTGATGGCGATTGGAATTCCTGCGAGCGCTGCTGCCCAGACTGACGCAACGTCTGAGCGCGGCGATGTTCGAAGCGAGGCGCGGGGGCACCTCGGCCCGTTTTATCTCACGCCAGGTGTGCGTCTTAAAGAGCTCGGCGTCGACAGCAATGTGTTCAACTCGGCCGGCGAACAGAAATCGGATTTTACTTTCACGGTGACGCCGATCGTCAACGTGTCAGTGCCGATGGCGCGGCGTGCACTGTTCACCACTACCCTGGCCTCGGATCTGGTGTGGTACGCGCATTACGAAACGGAGCGCTCGGTCAACCCTCAGGTCACCGCCCGTGGAGAGGTGTATCTGAACCGAATCACGGTGTTCGGCGAGACCGCTCAGCTCAGCACGCGTCAACGGCCGAACTACGAAATCGATGTGCGCTCGCGTCGAGCCGACGATACGGTGTCGACCGGAGTTCGTGTGGCGCTCACCTCGAAGTTCTCGGTGGAGGTCGCCGCCCATCGTGACGAGATCCGCTACGACAGCGACGCCGAGTTCGACGCAACCAATCTCGAGCGCACGCTGAACCGTGACACGCGCGGCGTGCAGCTCACGGCGCGGCACCGACTGACTCCCCTGACGACGCTGGCCGTGCGCGCTCAGGTGGACGAGGATCGATTCATCGTGTCGCCGTCCAGGAATTCCGACAGCTATCGAGTGCTGCCGGGTGTTGAATTCGCGCCGCAGGCGCTCCTGAGGGGCTCGGCGTATCTCGGCTATCGAAAATTCACGCCTGTGGGTCAGGGGGTGCTCCAGCCGTTCAGCGGGCTCGTGGGGGAACTCGGTCTCTCGTACACGTTGCTCGGCGCGACCGCGTTCGGCGTGAGCTTCCGGCGCGACCTCACCTACTCCTACTCGGAGTTCCAGCCGTTTTTCGTCGATACCGCGCTCGGCGCATCGATCCGCCGCGCGCTCGGACGCCGCTTCGACGTCCTCGGTTCGGCCGATCGCCACGTCTACGGCTATCGCGGTTTCCTCACCGCCGGATTGGATGACCTACAACGTGTCGACATCACGTGGAACTACGCGGCCAGCGTTGGCTACCACCTCGGACGGAGCGGCCGCGTCGGGTTCGGCGCGTCGTACATACAGCGTGACTCGACGATCCTCTGGCGCGCGTATGACAACCTGCGCTTCGGCACCACCTTCTCTTACGGACTCTAGTCATGCCGTATTCCGAACAACTCGCGAAGTCATCGCCGGCACGGCTTGTTGTCGCGCTGATCGCGCTCGTCGCATCCAGTCACATCGCGTCGGCGCAATCGACGAGCGACTACCTTATCGGGCCGCAGGACGTTGTCACCATCCAGGTCTACGACCAGGCCGATCTCGGCGGCAAGTACAGCGTCGAGGCGGATGGCACGTTCAGCTTTCCTCTGATTGGCCGCGTAAAGGCCGGAGGGCAGACGCTGCGCGCGCTCGAACAGGACCTCAAATCGAAACTGGCAGACGGCTATTTTCGGAACCCGCAGGTCACCGTCGCCATCGAGCAGTACCGCAGCCAGCGTGTCTTCGTCATGGGAGAAGTCCGGCAGCCAGGGCCCGTCCCGTTGACCGGCGGCATGACCCTGATTGAGGCGCTGGCCCGCGCCGGGTCTACGACATCGACAGCATCTGGCGAGGTCGCAATCGTCCGCAATTCTCAGGGCGAGGTGCGCGGCCCGGTGTTACCCGATCAGAACAGCGGGAGCGACGTATTCCGCGCATCCATCAAGGAACTCGAAGGCGGGGCGCTCTCTCAGAATCTCGAACTGCGCGACGGCGACACCGTGTTCGTTCCGCGTGCGGAAACCATCTATGTCTTCGGACAGGTGAGGAGCCCTGGCGCCTATGGCGTGCAAGCGAACATGACCGTGCTCCAGGCACTCTCGCTGGCTGGCGGTGTCACCGAGCACGGCGCGGCTG